>Ga0247840_10002950_pt1 | contig 29458 bp, 24 predicted proteins | sample LaCruzMarch2015__FD_192404 | JGI IMG/M metagenome (GOLD analysis project Ga0247840, IMG submission 192404) | Freshwater microbial communities from meromictic Lake La Cruz, Castile-La Mancha, Spain - LaCruzMarch2015_17m | ecosystem: Environmental > Aquatic > Freshwater > Lake | place: Spain...
TTTTAGAATTAATACATTAGTAGAGCGTAGTAGGTATATTAAAATTAATAACAAAAGTCGAGCGTGAGATTAATCAGCATCAGGATTCTGTTCGTAAAAAGTTCTGACTTTTTGCAGAATACACCACCACAATGAATTTGCGTCCGCAGACGCGACCGCACCGAGTGCGGTAAACGTAATATCGGCGAGATACGAAAACGGTTTTTTAAAATCCAGAGACAGCATTCCCGAGGCGAGGCGGGGGTTCTATGAATCAAAGATTCATTCTGTGGAATACCACAGGATCCGATGGGAAGCGAGATTTAGAAATTGTCGGTGTAATGCAAAACCTTTTATCAATTTAATTCCCGAAGTCATGATCAAATATTTTATATATTGTAGAAAATCGAGTGAGGATGAAGAACGCCAAGTTTTGAGTATTGAAGCACAACTTCATGAGCTTCGGGAATACGCCAAGCAACAGGGCTTATTTGTTGTTCGTGAATATTATGAAAGTAAAACCGCAAAAGAGCCTGGGCGAGTAGTATTCAACGAAATGCTTGGCGAAATTGAAAAAGGTTCTGCGTCGGGCATTTTAGCTTGGAATCCAGATCGTTTAGCAAGAAATTCGATTGACGGAGGCAAGGTCATATATTTTGTGGATACATTAAAAATTGTTGCGCTAAAATTTCCGACATTTTGGTTCGAAGCGACACCCCAAGGAAAATTTATGTTGAGTGTCGCTTTCGGACAAGCAAAATATTACACCGACAATTTAAGAGAAAACATTTTGCGTGGAATACGGCAAAAGATACGCCGTGGTGAATTATCGTCAAAAGCTCCAATCGGTTATTTTAACGAACCGAAACTTCGGACGATTGAACCTGACAAAAAGACCTTTCTTAAAATAAAAGAAATATTGGAGCTTTTTAGTAATGGCGAATACACACTCACGGCGATTCAACGCAAAATGTTTTCTCTCGGCTTGGTTGGCTCTCGAAGTGGTAAACCTCTCGCACTCTCCTCGGTAGAACGTATTTTGAAAAATCCTTTTTACTATGGATATTTTTCTTACCGAGGCGAAGTGCATCAAGGCTCGCACAAGCCAATGATTTCAAAGAAACTTTTTGACAAAATACAGATTGCACTTGTTCAAAATGGAAAACCCCGCAAAAATCAAAAGAAAAAGAATTTTCAGTTTCTAAATTTTGCTACTTGTGGGGAATGTGGCTATGCGATAACTGCTGAGCGACATATCAAGAAAAGCGGTTTACAGTTTATCTATTATCGTTGCACCCACAAGAGCAAAAATCAATGTTCTGAAAATAAATTTTTGAGGGATGAAGGATTTGAAAAACAAGTGCAGAAAATTTGTCAAAAAGTTTCTTTGCCCGATGAATGGCGGGATAAATATCTCGGCAAGCTCGCCGAGTGGGAACAAGAGAACCGCCAATCATCGGGAGTTTTCGCTCAAAATCTGCGTGTTTCTATTTCTGACATCAAAGCAAAAATCGACCGACTTATGGACGGCTATCTTGATGGCGGTTTTGAATTATCTGAATTTCAACAGAAAAAGAACGCTTTGATGTCTGAAAAGAAAACGCTAGAGGAAAAATTATCTGATTTTGAACGAAAAGGAAATCATTGGCTCGAACTCGTGCGAAACTGGATTTTACAAGCCAACCAAGCAAAAAATCTCGCTTCTGGAGAAAAGTTTGAAGAGATGAAAAACTTTCTCAAATCCATCGGCTCGAACCCCCGCCTCGCCTCGGGAATGCTGTCTCTGGATTTTAAAAAACCGTTTTCGTATCTCGCCGATATTACGTTTACCGCACTCGGTGCGGTCGCGTCTGCGGACGCAAATTCATTGTGGTGGACCTTAGCGGACTCGAACCGCTTGCCTCCTCATTGCAAATGAGGCGCTCTACCAGATGAGCTAAAGGCCCAGATTTAATACATTATCATATTTAAAATATTTCACAGAACATTGTCGCCTCATTTGGCAAATGAGTGTCACAAATATTTTTCTGGTGAAAAATTTCGCGATTCTTACAGAATCTGTCCACTTGTTCGCTCTCATAAATTCGAGCTGAACAAGTCTTGCGAAAGCTCCATGTATTCGCTTTCTCACCCGTCTCGCACCGTCGTGCTCCGACCTTGCGCTTGGGTCCCAACCCAAGCTCACTCTACCAGATGAGCTAAAGGCCCAGACTAAACACATTTTCTTACTTAATACTACAGAACAGATGAGCTAAAGGCCCAATTCAGATATCTTACCTTATTTTATATTTTTTGCAACTTTTAAAACAAGGAATATATTGCAGCCAATGCTGTGATACTCATTAAAATGGTGGCAATCCAGCCGAGAGTTTTAGTTATAGGTTTATTTCTATATTCGCCCATGATTTTTTTATTGCTACTGATACTAACTATAAATACTAGCATGACAGGGGCGACGATACCATTTGCAATGGCGGAATATATTAGAGCTTTAATTGGATCAATTCCTAAGAAGTTTATAAGTATACCAATAATGATAGATATGGCTATGACTCCATAGAAAGCATGAGCGGCTTTATATTTGCGATATAGTCCTTCCTTCCAGCCAAAACTTTCCGATATCGCATAGGCAGTTGAGCCGGCCAATACTGGAATAGCGAGTAACCCAGTTCCGATAATACCAATAGCAAAAAGTAACTTAGCCCATTGTCCAGCAAGTGGTGCAAGTGCGGAAGCTGCATCGGCAGCTGTTTCAATATTTGTAATTCCATTTTTGAAAAGGGTATTGGCACAGACGGCAATGATGAAGAACATAACGAGGTTCGAGAGGAACATTCCAACCCAAATATCTGCTCTCATTTTTTTAAGCTCAGCTGGATTTGTTCCCATCCTCGAACGGATAGTTGTTTTACCCTCGGATATGTCCTCTTCTATTTCTTGAGAAGTTTGCCAAAAGAAAAGATAAGGAGAGATTGTTGTACCAAGTATTCCGGTGATTAGAAGAATCTGACTTTTTGAAAATGTAATCTGCGGAATGAATCCATCGTGAAGAAGTAGAGACCAATCCATATTGATAATTAATCCGGTGATGATATAAGAGAAAACTGCCAAGACGAGCCACTTGAGATATTTTGAATATTTTCTATATGGAACCAATATTTCTAAAAGTAATCCTACTAAACCAACGAAGATAACGAGAAATACAAATGAAGCGTTTGGAATTATAAGTTGAATGGCTTTAGACATTGCGCCTAAATCAGCGCCGATATTCATAGTATTTGCAAAAAATAATAAAATAGTACAAATATAAAGAATTTTTCGAGGGTAGTTACGTTTGATGTTTGAAGCGAGTCCTCGCCCAGTGACGAGAGCGATGCGGGCGCACATCTCTTGGATAGTTGCGACGAGTGGATAGATCCAAGCCGCAAGCCATATTAAGCTCGTTCCATATTGAGCTCCGGCTTGTGAGTAAGTCGTTATTCCTGAGGGGTCATCATCTGCAGCGCCGGTGATAATTCCTGGGCCGAGCTTTTTAATATATTCTTTTCCTTCCTGAAGAAATGATGCTTTTGAAGTATTAGGTTCTAATGGCGAAGCAGGAATGTCTTTTTGTGATGGTCTGTCATTTCCCCTCGTCCAGCTCGCAAAAAGATTTTCCTGCGTAGCCTTATTTTTATCTTCAATCATATTTAAACATTATACTTTTTATTATAATTTGATACAATATACATAACATGTCTTTAAACCGACCCAACAAGATTCAGATAATTAAATATGCCCCTCCACCACCTGATTTACCTGTGCTAGGGAAAACGGATCCAAGTGAGGTTGTTTTTATTGGACGAACAAACTACGTAGCTTCTTTGGAAGAGAAAAAATTCGTTTTTGGAATTAAACGTGTTGACCGCCGACGTCATATGTATATTGTCGGTAAGTCCGGAGTTGGTAAATCGAAACTTCTCGAATTGATGGTTCGTCAAGATATTGCTTACGGACAGGGTTTGTGTGTTATAGACCCGCACGGAGAGTTGATAGATGATATTTTAAATTTCATGCCGAAAGAAAGAATTGAAGATGTCTGTATCATTGATCCTGGGGATGTAGAATTTCCATCATCATTTAATCCACTTGCCAATATTGACCCAAATTTTAAACACCAACTCACTCAAGGATTAATCGAAGTCTTGCGCAAACAGTTCGGCGCGAACTGGACTCCACGTCTGGAGCACGTTTTCCGTTTTACAGTTCTCGCCCTCCTTGATTATCCACATGCGACAATGCGCGGGATGATTTCAATGTTGACTGATCGTAACTATCGTCAGAAAGTTGTCGAGTATATTGGAGACGACATGGTCAAAAGATTCTGGGCAATTGAATTCGCCGATTGGTCCGAAAAATTTGATACTGATGCTATTATTCCTCTGGTCAACAAATTGGGCCAATTCCTTTCTGACCCGATGCTTCGAAATATTTTCGGTCAGAAACAAAACAAGATTGATCTCGAGCAATTGATGAATGAACAAAAAATTCTTCTTATAAATCTTTCCAAAGGAAAAATCGGTGAGGAGAATTCTTCATTTTTTGGAGCGATGTTCTTGACCAAGATTAAACAGGCAGGAATGGCTAGAGCAAAATTGGACCCTGCAGATCGTCACGACTTTTATTTATACGTTGACGAGTTCCATAACATTGTGACAGATACTTTTGAAAATATTCTTTCCGAGGCTCGTAAATATGGTATTAATCTTATCGTTGCTCACCAGTACGTTGGCCAGCTTATACCGAAAGTTCAGCAAGCTGTACTCGGTAATACTGGTTCGATGATTTGTTTTCGTGTTGGAGGTGATGATGCAGTTAAACTCAAATCTGATTTTGCTCCGATATTTGATATTAAAGATATGATTAACCTCGGAGTTGGAGAATTTTTCATCAAGATGACAATCGACGGAGAAAGTTACGATCCATTTTCAGCTGAAACACTGAAAGTACTCCCAGCCACCCATCCTTCTTATCGATTAGAAGCTATCGAAGCATCACGACGCAAATATGCAATTCCGGCCGGCGAGGCTCAAAAATTAATCGCTGAGGAGGAAGCTACGATTATTCGTTCAGCTCAAGAAAAAGCTGCAATTACAGGAGGAACAAGAACAAGCGAAGACGATGAATTAGAAGAGAATGAGAAAAAAGAAAATAAATCAAAAGCTGAGAAAAAAGGTGGTGAGCCGCTCATATAATTACTAATTAAAAATTAATAATTAAGAATTATGATGCAGAAAGATGGAACAAGATAAGAAAAACAGAATATGTGAGCACTGCGGGAAAGAATTTATTATATCAAAAGATGAAATGAGTATGTATGAAAAGGTTGGAATTGAATTACCAACTTTATGTTTTTTCTGTCGGATCAAGCTCCATTTGTCATTTTGGATGTTTGGGAAATTCCGTAAAGGCGTGTCTGATTTATCGGGGGAAAGTTTAATTACAGTTCTTCCAGAAAAAAATAGATATCCGATTTATACTTTGAAAGAGTGGCATAGTGATGCTTGGGATGCCATGAATTTTGGACAAGACTATGATGGATCGGAATCATTTTTTGCACAATTACAAAAACTTCAAGAAAAAATTCCACACCCACACCAAAATGGAAGTAAAAATACAAATTGTGATTGGTGTGATGACGTCTGGAATTCAAAAGATTGCTACCTTTCTCGTTCCATGGAAGAATGTGAGGATTTATATTATTCATACAGAAATATAAAAGTTAAAAATTCTATCGATATGGTTGTTTGTTATAATTTAGAGAAAAGTTTTAACTCTTTAAATTGCCATAATTCTTATCGATTATTCTACTCTAGAAATTCTCGTGATTGCGTCAATTCACACTTTTTATTTGATTGTCGAAATTGTCAGGATTGTTTTATGTGCTGGAATTTGAGAGGTAAATCGTATTGTATAGAAAATGTTCAATATGAAAAAAATGAGTATGAAGAAAAATTAAAATCATTTAATCTTGGCTCTTATATATCAATTCAAGAGCTCAAAAAGCATTTTGAAGAGATTGCCGAGAAAGAAGTAGTCCATAGGCATAATTTCAATCTGAAAACATACAATTCTGATGGCGATAATTTAACAAATACAAAAGATTGTCATAACTCCTTTATGGTTAGTGATTCAGAGGATTGTTATAATACTACGAGGGGAATGAGGGCAAAATCAAGTATTGATGTTTCGGGTTGTTGGTATTCTGAAATGACAGGAAATTGTAGTTCGTGTGTCGAAGGATATGCAGAAAAATATTGTGTCTGGTCGTCTTCTCATTTTTCCGAATATTTGGATTTATGTCTTGAGTGTGAATATTGTTTTGGGTGTGTCGGATTGAAGAAAAAGAAATATTGTATCTTGAATAAACAATACACAAAGGAAGAATACGAGAAGCTAAAAGAAAAAATAATTTCCGATATGAAAACGCGAGGGGAATACGGGAAGTTTTTACCGTACTCCATGTCCGCCGGACCATTTAATTTCTCCACTAGCTTTTTATATTTCCCCGAGACAAAAAAGGAAGACATTTTGAAGCTTGATGGCTACTGGGAAGATATAAATGAAAATCATATTGAAGGAATGCCAACAAGCGAATTGCCAGATTCGATAGATGATGTAAATGATGATATTTGCTCGCAAGCACTTATTTGCCCTGCGACTGGTTGGAGATTCAATATCGCTCAAAATGAATTAATTTTTTATAAACAGAATAATATACCACTACCACGGTATCATTTCGATGTTCGAATAAAAGAAAATATGAAGTACACCGCTGTTTTAACTGCCTATCCAAACAATTGCTATTATTGCAAGAAAAATATTGAAGCATATTATCCACCAGACTGGAGATATGAAAAAATTGCTTGTGAAGAGTGCTATAAGGGTAATATAAATTAACTAACACTATTTTAAAAATCAAACAATAAATAGAAGTTTCAAATTTAATAATCTGTGCGCCCCGTAGTGAACTTTGCTCTACTACTGGGGCTATAAGCAAAACATCAACTAAGATGTCAAATAATGATATAATTAAATAGCAAGGGTCGTAGTTTAATTTTCCTATATATTATATGGTATTTATTTATACAACATGTAAAAATATGGACGAAGCGGAGAATCTTGGATCATTAATTGTGAACAAGAAGATAGCAGCTTGTGTCGATTTTTGGCCGATAAAGTCGTGTTATTCTTGGAAAGATGCTTTTCAATGTGTTGACCAAGCGATGCTTTTGGTCACTACTTTCGAAGCGAAACTCGAAGATGTGAACCAGATTATTTCTGATAATCATACATATAGTGCTCCAATGATTGCTGGAGTAGACGTTCGTCGAATTAATCATCCGTACAAAGAATGGATGATGGAAGTGATTGAATAATATGACAAATAAAACCGTAGCAATTTTTGGTGTTTTTGATGGGATACATGAAGGGCATTTATCTTTTATAAGAGAGGCAAAAAAAGAGGGAAATCACCTCGTGGCAATTGTTGCACGTGACAACATTGTAGAAGAATTAAAAGGGAAGTTGCCACTTCACTCTGAGGCAGAAAGAGTAAATGAACTTTTGAAAGTTCCAGATATTGATTTGGTTGTTCTCGGTGATGTAAAAATTGGAACATATAATATTTTAAAAGAAGTAAACCCAAGTGTTGTTTATCTTGGATACGACCAAAAAGAATTATATAAAAATATGAATGAAGTTATGAAGAATGGTAATTTACCCGAAATGGAAATTATCTGTGGCAAACCCCACAAACCAGAAATTTTCCATTCTTCAATTTTGAATAAAAGAATCAGCTTCTAGGTGCTAGCTTCTAGGTTCTAGTAAAAAATGCAAATAAGAAACAAGAATACCTGCCCCGTACTAATTTTTTGATTAAGTAATATAATATATAAAGTAATAATACAGAATGAATATAGGTTGAATATGAATAAAGAATATAAAAATTTAGTGCTGGGGTGTCAGAATTGCAAAAAGGACTTCATTATCGAACCGGATGATTTTTCATTCTATGAAAAAATGAAAGTTCCACCACCGACATTTTGCCCGGAGTGTAGAATGCAAAGAAGATTGATGTTTCGAAATGAGAGAGTAATGTATAAAAGAGATTGTGACTTATGTAAAAAATCATTTATTTCTAATATCGCACTTGATAAACCATATATTGTGTATTGTCCTGCTTGTTGGTATAGCGATAAATGGGATGCATTAGATTATGGTATCGAATATAACCCAATCAAGAACTTTTTTGAGCAATTCAAGGAACTTACCATAAAAACCCCACAACTGGGAAAAATTATCGATTACGCGACAGTGATTAATTGTGATTATTGCAACCATATAGGGTCATGCAAAAATTGCACTCTAGTTTTTAATGCTGATTACAATGAGAATGTACTATACTCGACACTTATTACTCATTCGAGAGATAGTATGGATTGTTATGGCTGTGATAAGGTGGAACTTTCTTACGAAATTACTGATGGGGAAAATAATTCGCGTTGTTATTTCGGGAAAAGTCTTGTTTCTTGCATCGATACTATTTTTTCTAGAGATTGCACTGGGTGCACAAGTTGTTTTGCTTGTTGTAATTTAAGAAATAAAAAATATTGTGCTTTTAATAAACAATATACAAAAGAAGATTATGAAAAATTTGTCGCCTCTTACAAGTTGGATACTTATTTAGGAGTTCAAAAAGCGGTAAAAGAATCAGAAGAATTTTTCCTGACTTTGCCGAGGCGTTATCTTTATGGACAAAAAAACTTAAATGTGACAGGTGACTATGTTTATCATTCCAAGAATGCAAAAAATTGTTGGAGTGGTCAGTATTTTGAAGATTGTGCTTATTGCCAATTCACAACTTTAGCATCAACTACGGGAACCTATGATTTATCTGAGTGGGGAAATAATGTTGAAAATTGTGTAGATGTGATAACTGTTGGTGAAAATGCTAGTGGAATAAAATATTGTTTTAGTGTTTGGGCGAACGTTAGAGACGTAGAATATTCCCTTATTTGTAACAGCGCAGTCCGTGATTGTTTTGGTTGTAATAGTATTCGTAATAAACAATTTTGTATTTTAAACAAACAATACGACAAAGAAACTTATTTTAAATTGAGGGAACAAATAATCGAAAATATGAACAAAAATCCGTATATTGATAAAACAGGCAGAGTTTTTCAATACGGAGAATTCCTACCTTATGATATATCTTTCTATGATTACAATGAAGCTTTCGCTATTCAGCATTTTCCTTTAACCAAAGAGGAGGCTCTCAATAATGGATTTAGATGGCGAGATGTTCCAAAATCAGAATATGAAACAACACTAGTTTCTCAAGATTTACCAGACAGTATTAATGATGTAGATGACTCTATATTGAAAGAAATTATTCAATGTGCTGAGTGCAAAAGGGCCTATAAAATTTTAAGAGAAGAATTAAACTTGTTAAAAAGATTTTGTCTGCCACTCCCTAGAATTTGTCATGACTGTCGACACTTAAAAAGATTGAGAAAAATTGGTAGGCCGAAACTTTATGAACGAACTTGTGATAAATGCGGGGATAAAATAAAAACTTCATATGCTCCCAACCGACCTGAAATAGTCTATTGTGAGAAGTGCTATCAATCAGAAGTTTATTAAAAAAATAAAAGGGCTATGTTTTTAATATAGCCCATTCTTTTTCTTAAATCTCCTTGCCTGATGGTGAATTAACCATGGAATAATGATGGTAGCTGTTGTAATGACAATTTCACTAAAAGCATAACCATATTCAGGAAGACTATAATCCTTAGCATTAATCACTGAAATAATACTGGCCAATAGAAACAGTAGATAACCCACAATATTGTAATAGTTACATCTCGGAGAGTTAACGGTCTCTATTATCAAATATGTACCAACAATTATTTCCGAAATTATTCCTATTCTCACTGATTCATATGGACCTTTTACAATCCAAACGACAATACAGATGAAGACAAGTCCTGCTACTGTAGTTTCAAGCCAACCCCATTTTGATTTTTTTTGACAGGCAAGAATAATAAACATTACAAATGAACAGATTGATGAACCGAAAAGAATTGCGAATCCATCACCATCTTTTTGTGTTGTCTTTAATACCGAAAACATCAGAATGGAATCTAATAAGCAATACATTAACCACGTTAAAGCTCTTTGGCTATTATCACCTCCTTTTTTAATGATTCCTGCAAAAAGGAAACAAAAAGAAGCAAATGTTACGCAGAAAATTAAATAATTATTAGGAGTCATTTCGAATCCTTCGAAAAAGGCTTGTATTATCTTTTCCATATAATGAGCTTTTTTCTTTACCCTAATCCTCAAAATGTCTTTTGTCAACAATCTCTTTGGAAGTCTTTATTATTTACAAAAATTGAGGTACAATATGGTTAATCTATGGATCCCGTTAGAGATCATTTATGTTTTATTACACCTATATATTAAAAAGCAAAAAAGATGGTAAACTATACGCTGGATATACAAAAGATCTACGGAAGCGCCTTTTGCAGCACAATGAAGGTAAATCTGCACATACAAAAGGTAGAGGTCCGTTCATTATTATATATTATGAAGCATGTTTATCAGAAGAAAAAGCTCGGTCGAGAGAATTATTTTTAAAAACAGGAATGGGTAAGCGTTATCTAAAAAACAGATTAGGCGCTTCCTATCTCTAAACGGGATGGAGAATGAAATTCCACACAATCGAGATATAACTTATTTTGCTAAGACGAACTTTAGGAGTAGTGATGATATTTTTGGCATAAAGCGCAAGGATCGTCGTCAGCATATGTATGTGCTCGGAAAGTCTGGTACTGGTAAATCCGTTCTCCTTTCTAATCTTATTATTCAAAACATCATCAATGGCGAAGGTGTCTGTGTTGTCGACCCACACGGAGAACTTGTGGAAGAGATTCTTCACCTTATACCAGAGTATCGTGCCAAAGATGTTATATATTTCAATCCAGCCGATACGGAATTCCATATTGGATTTAATGTTATTCAACTCGATGACTCTAAGTATAAGCACTTGGTGGCTTCGGGTTTGATGGGAATATTTACTAAGATTTGGGCTAATGCTTGGAGTTCTCGTATGGAATACATCTTGAATAATGCCATTTTAGCACTTCTCGATACCCCTGGGACGACACTTCTCGGTATTCCAAGACTCTTAGTCGACAAAGATTATCGTCAAATGATAATTGGTAATTTGAAAGATCCAGTGGTCAAGGCTTTCTGGGTTCACGAATATGAACAATGGCGTGATCAATTCCGAAATGAAGCTATCGCTCCGATTCAGAACAAAGTCGGACAATTTCTTTCGACTTCAATTATCCGAAATGTCGTCGGCCAACCTAAATCAACCATTGATATTTTTAAAATAATGAATGAAGGGAAAATTTTTCTAGTGAACGTTTCAAAAGGGCGTATCGGTGAAGATAATTCGGCTCTTCTTGGGGGTATGATTATTACTAAGATTCAGCTTGCAGCCATGGAGCGTGTTCGTATTCCTGAAGAGGAAAGAAAAGATTTCTACTTATATGTTGATGAATTCCAGAATTTTGCGACGGATTCATTTGCTAATATTTTATCTGAAGCTCGAAAATATCGTCTCAACTTGACTGTTGCCCACCAGTATACTGCTCAACTTGAAAATAAAGATGGTTCAAAAGTTCGAGATGCAGTTTTTGGTAACGTTGGGACAATGATTATATTCCGCGTTGGAGCTGACGATGCTGATTTCTTAGAGAAAGAGTTTGAACCTGAATTTATGGCTCAAGATTTAGTAAACTTACCAAACTACCATGTTTATCTTAAGTTGATGATAGATGGAATAACAAGTCGTCCATTTTCTGCGACGACTCTTCCTCCTATAAAAATAGATTTATCAAAAGGGGTTAAAGAAAAAATTATAGAATTATCACGCAAGTTATATACTCGTTCACGCAGAGAAGTTGAAGACGAAATTTCAAAATGGAGTGGAATGCTTCAAGTTGGTGAAGGTGAGGCAAGATATAAGGCTGACTGCTCTAATTGTAAAAAGTCGACAATGGTTCCATTTGAGCCGAAGGAAGGTAGGCCGGTATATTGTAAAGAGTGTATGTATAAAATTAAAAGTGGTGAGCTTAAGCCAGAAAGTGGATTCGTGGCTTCTCGCTCTGCCAACCAGGAAGAGAAAGTTTCAACTGCACCACTGGCTGCACTTGGAATAGAATTTAATCCTATTAGTTCCTCTAAAACTCAAGAATATCCAAAGAATAAACCAATTGGTTCTGGTTATTCAAAAAATTCCCCGACCAAGACACAGGCATCTTTTAATAATCAAGCAAGTCAAATAAAAAGTTCACAACCCTATGTTGAAAGGAAAAAGCATTCTGGACCTTCACCATTGCTTCGAGGGTTATTGGAAAAAATAGGAGTAAATAAAAAAGAAACACTCACAGAGAAAGGATTTAAAATAGAAGAAAAAGTTATATCTACACAAAAACCTATATCACTTTCTGAATTAAAAAACTCTGATGAGACAACTAATAAAACGATGGTGTCTCCCTCAAAAGAAGCTTCAGAGGAAAAGAAAGCATCTTTGAAAGATGTGTTAGCAAAAATTAATATGGCACCAAAGGAGCCAATAAAGGATAAAATAAAAGAACCTGAGAACAAACCTTCATATTCTGACAGTTATAGTCAGGCGAAAGAAAAATTTGATGCAGAAGAAAAACCAAAAGATCCAGAAATAATTAAACCTAAAGAAGAAATATTAATTAAGCCAGAACCAGTTGTTGTACCAGAGATTAAACCAATAGTTAAAGAAGAAATTATGCCAGAAATAAAACTTGAAGTACAACCAGTACCACCCAAAGTACCTGCTTCTGCATTAAGCTTCGGCCCTCTAAACCAAAACTCAAGCATGGTGAGCGAAGCGAAGGAGGAATCAAAAGAAGAGAAAGTCCAACCGATTCAACAAAAAATTGAGGAAAAACCAAAACAGGATGAACCGATAATAAATAAGGACGATTCTTGGCAAAAAAGAAAAGCCAAAAAGGAAGTTCCAGAAGACGTTCTACGAAAAGTACTAGAATAATTTTGTTACAATGATAATAATTAAAAAAATTAGTCACTATGTTATTTTGCTCATAATGCTTTTTTCTTTGGTGAATATTGTTTATGCTTCTTTTGAAATTACCGAGATAATGTATGACCAAGATGGTACAGACACTAATCGTGAATGGATTGAAGTAAAAAATATTAGTTCATCCCCTGAGGATTTATCTAAATGGTTTTTATTTTCAGACAATACGAAACATTCATTTGTTTCTCAAGGTAAATCTATTATTCCAGCTGGTGATTTTGCAATAATTACACAAAATGTTCCTCAATTTAATGCTGATTATTCAAACTTCCAAGGTATTATATTTGATAGTAGTTGGACAGGGTTTAGTAATACATCTGAGACTATATCCTTAAAAGATCCTGATTTAAATATCAAGAGCCCTGTGACATATACTTCGGGTATGGGTGGAAGTGGCAATAGTAAATCATTGTCTAAAATTGATGGTTCTTGGCAAAATGGTATTCCGACTCCAGGGAAAGATAATCAGAAAGATATTGTGGTTACCCCAATTATTGTGAAAAAAGCACCACAAAAAAGTCTACCCAAAACAGACTCCGTTGATAATTTATTTTCTCCAAACAATGTTGAAGAGATAGAGTCTTCAGAGGAAAAGGAAGTTGTAAATTTAAATGACCTAAATACCTTAGGTGATATAGATGATAAAAATCATTTGAAACTAAATACAATTAGTAATGAGATTGGTCAGCAAAAATTTATTTATTCTTTAGTAGGTCTATTAATTATTATTGGATTAGGTGTAACTAGTTTTTTGCTAATAAAAAACAAACACAAAAAAAGTGAAAGAATCAGTGCCGAAGATATGACAATTGTTGATTAAAAAAACAGGAATATTTAAATTTTACTCGCTTATCCCTCTCCGCTCGCTATCGCTCGCTGCGGCGCGCCCACACCTACTCGTAAAATTTAGATATTCCTGTTTTTTGTATAATACGAATTATTAGAAAAATAAGAATAGTCCTATTGTATGGACGCGCGCAAGGCCGACGGGCCGAGCCAGAGCAAATTTCCACCAGGAAATTATGCGGTCCAAGCAAGAGGAGCTATTATAATTTTTCTAATTTAACAAGTGACTTTGGGATTTTTTTTGAAGTCTTTTATTAGTGTTTCTATCATTCTACTATTGTATAAAGCGGCGGCGGGCTTGTCCGCCAAAGCTAACCTATCTTTTGCAAAGCTTTCGGTATCTTTTTAAAATCAGAAATTAATATTTCTCTCATACTCCCGTTATATAAAGCGGCGGCGGGCTTGTCCGCCAAAGCTAACCTATCTTTTGCAAAGCTTTCGGTATCTTTTTAAAATCAGAAATTAATATTTCTCTCATACTCCCGTTATATAAAGCGGCGGCGGGATGATAAAGAGGGAGGAATGCTTGTTTTCCAAATTCTGAGGTTGCTTTTATCAAAAGCTTCCCGTGTAAGTCGGAAATCTTTTCAGTTGGGAAAAATCTAGTCATTGAATGTCTTCCCAAGAAAACAATCAGTTTTGGTGAAATTATTTTTAATTCGTTGATGAGCCATTCGTTGCAAGCCTCTTTCTCTTTTGGCTCTGGGTCACGATTATTTGGTGGGCGATATTTTACAATATTTGTAATATATATGTCTTCACGTTTTTTGCCAATACCCGAAAGCATTTCATCTAAGAATTTTCCCGCAGCTCCGACAAAAGGTATGCCTTTTAAGTCTTCATTCTTCCCTGGAGCCTCACCAATAAAGACGATATCACTTTCAGCATTACCGTTGCCAAAGACAGCTTGTGTAGCAGTCTTTTTTAATTCACATTGGCAATTTGTCTCCCAATATTTATTCAATTTATTTAATTTTTCTTGTTTTGTCATCCTTTATTTATTCTAGCATTTTTGAGGTTATAGAACATAACTAACTTTAGTAGATATTAATGAATATTTATAGTAAAATGGAGATATGGATCCCGTTAGAAGCCGCGATCGCAATTAAAATATATAAACAATAATATGAAATCGAATTATGGGAATATTAATAATTTAATATATCAGAAACGCGAGTTGATCGCGATCTGCTTCTAAACGGGATGGAAAATGTAGAAGATAAAGAAAAAATAGAATATGCTGACGATAATTATGAGTCAGTTAAAACTTTATTTAAAATACGAGCTCCTGCTTTGTTTTTGGGTTTGATTTTAGGCTTTGGAATTTCTTTTGTAACTTCTCATTTTGAGGAAGTTCTCTCAAGCAATATTGAAGTTGCTTTTTTCTTACCATTTGTTGTATATATTGCTGATGCTATTGGAGCTCAGACTCAATCGATATATGCAAGTAATTTGAAATTAGGAAGAGCTAAATTTAGTAAATATTTACACAAAGAATTGTCCTTGGGAATAATCTTTGGTTTAATGTTTTCATTAATTTCAGGAGTGGTATCTTTTTTTTGGTTTGGAGACAAATTTTTAACTTTGAGTGTTGGGTTAGGAACATTTGGGGCGATAATATTCTCGCCAGTTTTGGCTATAATTTTAACCCACGCATTTCAGCTTTTACACAAGGATCCTGCTGCTACTTCTGGTCCGATCATTACAGTTGTTCAAGATATGGCTAGCGTTGTAATTTACGGAATAATTTGTAGTCTTATTTTGCTTAAATAGATATTAAGAAGTCCGACTTCCTAATATCTATTTCAATATTTTAATATCAGCACCGATGGAATTTAAGCGTTCGGCGATTTCTTCGTACCCGCGACTAATCATATATACGTTGCGGAGAATCGATGTTCCTGGAGCGGCAAGCATTGATACGAGTATAACCATCGAAGGGCGAAGAGCAGGAGGGCAAACGACTTGAGCAGGTTTGAGTGGTGTCCCACCTTGGATGTATACTCGGTGAGGGTCGGCAAGTGTTACATTGGCTCCTAGACGGTTGAGTTCAGTGAAGTAGATGGCCCGGTTTTCATAAACCCAGTCGTGAATCATTGTCTGACCCTTGGCTCGGATGGCAATAAGAACAAAGAAGGGGAGATTGTCGATATTTATTCCAGGATATGGGTTGGCGTGAATTTTATCGAATAAAGCCGTTAGTTTGCTCCTCAATATTTTTATATCAGCTAAATTTGTTCGCTCATTGTAAGATTTATATTTTTTCAATATTTTAAACTTGAGCCCCATCCTTTTCATTTTTTCTAATTCAAGAGAAAGGAAATCGATTGGACATCGTGTAATTGTTAGTTCTGAATCGGTAACAACAGCGGCTGAGATGAACATCATCGACTCGATAGGGTCTTCACTATTTGAATATTCGATATTTTTATTTATTTCCTTTATTCCATGGACTGTTAAAGTTGCAGTTCCGATTCCATCAATTTTCACACCAAGAGCTTCTAGAAAGAAGCAAACTTCTTGGACCATATAATTGGCACTGGCAAAACTAATAGTTGTTATACCTTCTATTTTTGCGGCGGCGGTAAGGATATTTTCACAAGCGGTATCGCCTGACTCATACATGACGATGTTGCCAGGTTTTAATTTCTTGGCTTCTATTTCATAATTTGTTGCTGTGGTTTTTACTTTTACCCCCAAGTCCTCGAGAGCATAAGTATGAGCCGCAATTGTTCTTTTCCCTAAATTACACCCCTGAGCATGTGGCAATTTGAAGTGAGGCAATAAGTGAATAAGTGGACCCATAAACATGACGATAGAGCGAGTTTTTATGGCGGACTCAACATTCATTTTATCCAGGGTTAATTGTTTGGGAGGATTCAGTTGAATAGAATTTGGTCCCATCCATTTTGTTTGAACTCCGATACTTTCCAAAATTTCTACAACTCTATTCACTTCTTCGATTCGGGCAATACCGTGGAGAGTAGTAGTTCCCTTATTGAGTAGCGATGCGCATAAAAGTCCAACAGAGCCATTCTTGGAAAAATTTGTTTTAATACTACCACTCAATTTTTTTCCTCCATTTACTTGGAAGTCGATAGAATCATTGATTGATACTATTTGATGGTCAAGAACACGACTAATTTTAAGTAAAAGTTCAGTCGTGAAATTCTGCTCACCTTTTTCCATCCGGGGGACAGAACTCTGGGAAGTTCCCAGTGCTTTGGCAAAAGCTTCCTGAGTCAAACCTCGACTTTCACGTAATTCCTTTATAAAATAACCTATTTTTTGCTGCTCTGTTTGTTCTTTTTTCATAATTTATATTAGAGAGACTCATATATTAAAATTTTGCTCGCTTATCCCTACCTCGGCTTCGCCTCGGCGCGCGCCCACACCTACTCGCAAAATTTCAATATATGAGCCTCTCCCGATTAATAATACTATTGTGTATTTTATCTCATATATGATATAATTGCAATACCTGCTTCACAAATTATATTAACAAAAAAGTCATGGAGGGGAGGACGAGGAGCCAGACATTTTTTCATAAAATAATTTGTTTCGCATAAAATTATGGAGATCAAAGAATACGTGGATATCAAGAATTACTCGACCCTACATATTGGAGGGCAATTTCGGTATTTTGCAATTATTTCATCAGTAGAGGATGTTGTTTCGGCATGCGAATTTGCTGAAGAAAAAAAAGTAAAGATACTTATATTAGGAGGTGGATCAAATATTGTCTTCTCCGATGGGGTTGTAGATGTTATTGCTCTAAAAATTGAAATTAAAGATTTTAAAATTATAAATGAAAATGGTGAATATACAGAAATAAAAGTTGGAGCAGGAGAAATTTGGGACAAGGTAGTTGAGAAAACTGTTGAAATGAATTTATCTGGCCTTGAAGCATTATCCGCAATTCCTGGAACTGTGGGTGCGACCCCAGTCCAAAATGTCGGAGCGTATGGTGCAGAAATTAAAGATAGACTTCTTGAGGTTGAAGTTTTTGATACAGAAGATAAGAAAATAAAAATAATGCTGAATGCAGATTGTAAATTTGGCTATAGAGATAGTATTTTCAAAAATGAAGCGAAGGGCAGATACATAATAATATCTGTGACCTATAGACTTTCTAATGGTGTGCCGAGATTACCAGATTATCCAGGAGTGAAAAAATATTATATTGAGAATAATGTTAATAACCCTACATTAAAAAATATTCGTGAAGCAATTATTTATATTCGTAGTCAGAAATTACCTGATACAAGAGTTAACCCAAACGTTGGTTCATTTTTTAAAAATCCGATTATTACAAAAGAAAACTTTTTGGCCATAAGTCGGACTTATGGCGAGATTCCATTTTTTGATGTTAGAACGACTAGGCAAGACCTAGTCAAAATTCCAGCTGGATGGCTTATTGAAAATGCAGGGTTGAAAGGGGAATCATTTGGCAATGTTTCTGTTTATGACAAAAATGCTCTTGTCCTGGTAAATAATGGCAGTGCCACCAAGGATGATTTAATGAAAGCTAAAGATGAAATAATAAAAATAGTTTTTGAAAAATTCGGAATTACACTTGAGCAAGAACCGGAGATAATATAAGAAGGAACTGCACGTGCAGTTCCTATCCTTAATTGTTTATAAAAAGATGCCTCTTTTCTCATCTTCCACCTTTTCGGAATAATCATTATCACTGTGGCTGATTGCTTTAATTGCTGCAATTCCTTTAATAATGATAGGCACGTCGATTTTCAAACGAATTATAATTCCTACCATAGTCGCCAAAAGACCAATCCACAAGAATAAATTAAAATTAATGTAATCTTGGAATGGAGTAGGATTTATTGGACTGATTGACAGAAAAATGATTCCAACGAAAAGCATAACCCAACCAATAATTGACATTTTTTTATTTTTCATATTTCCTCCTTTTTTCTAAAGAACATTTTATTTGTGCCAGGGGAGGGACTTGAACCCTCAAGTCTTACGACACGCGATTTTGAGTCGCGCATGGTTACCAATTTCATCACCCTGGCAATTACAAGGCTAGTATACCAAAATTTTAAAGAAATGCTAGAATATGGAAACATATGAAAAAGGATTTACCGCTTTCGTACATAGAGATTTCAAAGGAAAATTTGATACACAATATCAAGCATTTTCGGATTTTGGTTAAGAATGGTGCAAAAATTGCTACAGTTGTGAAGGCAAATGCTTATGGTCATGGAGACAAAGAAGTTGTAAAGATAATTTCTCCGTATACTGATTATTTCCAAGTAGATGATGTTGAGGAACTTGAAAGAATAAGGAAAGTTACGAAGAAACCGATATTAGTTTTTGGTTATTTAAATGAAGAAGGAATAAGGAAAGCCATAAAATTAAATGCCATAATTTCGGCTTTTGATATGATTCATATTTTGAAAATAAATCATATCGCAAGTGAAATGAAAGAGAAAGTGAAAGTCCATGTGCCAATTGATTCATATCTTGGCCGAGAGGGAATAATGCCTTCCCAGATAGAGAATTTCATTATTGAAATTAAAAAATTGAAGAATATTGAACTCGATGGAATTTATTCTCATTTTGCAAATATTGAGGACACGATGAATTTCACTCATGCGGAAAGGCAGATAGATATGTATCATAGTTGCGTAGAAATTTTTAGAACAAGCGGTTTCAAAAATATAAAGACCCACATCTCAGCGACATCTGGAATTCTGGTTTATGAGAAGGGGAATAGCTTGCACAACATTGTCCGTCTTGGTATTGGAGTTTATGGTATGTGGCCAAGCGAGCATTTACAGTATTTAAATAAAAAGAAAATTATTCTTAAACCAGTTCTAAGGTGGGTGACTCATGTGGCTCAAATAAAAATTCTTCCTGCCAATCATTCAATCGGTTATGGTCTGACATATATAACAAAGAAGGCAACTAAAATTGCTATTATTCCACAAGGTTACGCTGATGGTTTTCCGAGAGCCTTATCAAATAATGGTGAAGTATTAATAAAAGGCAAACGTGCGAAAATCCTTGGCCGAGTCGCCATGAACATGACGGTGGTGGATGTTTCCAATATCAAGGATGTTTTGCCGGAAGACGAAGTAGTTATTCTCGGGAAGCAGGCCTGCCCGCCCTCACAAGGGAGCAGGCTGGGTAAAAATGAAATTACAGCTGAGCAAATTGCCAAAGAATCCAACACTATCAATTACGAAGCGACAACGCGAATAAGTGCGTTATTGCCTAGAATTGTTATCTAAAAAGAATGAATATATTATTTTCTTCCTCCTTAACCCCATTCCTCGCGATTACGCTCGGAACGGCACGCCCCCGCCCGTCGGAATAAAACAATATATTCATTCTTTTTAACTCAAACTTGCATTTTAAGGGATTATATAGTATTGTATACCCACTATGTCACAAGATAGATTGTTAAAAATAGCTTGCAGTACTTGTAAGCACACAAATTATTGGTCAAGCAAAAACAAGAAACTCGTCACTAAAAAGATTGAGCTCAAGAAGTATTGCAAATGGTGTAAGAAGAATACTAAACATAAAGAAACCAAAAAATAAAAAGTCCCCAATTGGGGATTTTTTATTTTTGTGTTATAATCACTGCGTTCTAAGGTAAGTTTTAAATAGTATATTTGTTAAGGGCGATTAGTTTAGTGGTAGAACAACGGTTTCCAAAACCGTTGGTGGGGGTTCGATTCCTCCATCGCCCGCAGTCAAGGATTTAACATCCTTATAGTACTCAGATATCTTGTAAACTAAAGATAGTTTTGGTGTTCCATTAACTATTTCAGTGTAGGTTGGTAATTCATCAAATACTAGTCCGAAAAGAGCCCTTAAAACAGTAAAATTGCTTTCTTTTATAAGCATTTCTTCATGGTGTTCCATTAAGTATTTTACATTTTTAATAAAAGCATGAATGTCAGTTTTGTTAACTTCAAGTTTATTGCTTTGTTCTTTAGTCTCGATTATTTGTTTTTGAATTTCCTCTATCTGTCTTTCAAGTGTTTCTCTTATTGTTTTATTTTGTGTTCCAGTAAAAGCATCAATCTTTTGTAGCTTCTCTGCTTCAAGATCGGCAATATTACTAGTGGTCTTTATGGCAAATTCCCCAAGTTCGTCTTCCTTCTCTTTATATTTATTTATTAGTGTTGCTTCAAAAGATTTTATAAACTCAACATCTTTATATCTTAATTCAGTAATAAGATTAGTGAGATTCTTCTCTAGCTCATTTTTGTTTACCCCATATTGTTTATGGTTTCTTGAACAATGATATGCAGGGAAACCTTTCCCAGATTTTCCTTTTGAAACACTAGCAAGGAAAGGTTTTTCACATATAGGGCACAAAACGACTGATTTAAATGGGAACAATGGATTATCCTTTACTCTTTTAAGACTATGAGGATTATAGTTCTTGTGAATAGTAATACTGCCATCATTATTCTCTTCTATAAACAATTTTCCTTTGTTTGCCTTATTGAAAGTTGAAATACTAACTAACCCAGGGTATCTAGTCTTTATTGGTTTTTTAATATTCCATTTTCCATTATTTACTCCACAATAAATAGGGTTTGATATGATATTTTGAAGATGTTTAACTGTAAGTTTTTTCCCACCAGTTGAACCGATAACTCTATCTTTATTTTTAGACCACTTGTTTCTTGTGTTAGAACGATAACCCATAGCATTTATCTGATCTGTAATTTCCTGGTCTGTAAATCTTCCCAAGGCACGTAAATCAAACATCTTAATATAGAAATGGACATATCTAGGATCTTCCACTTGAATAGGTTTTTTCTTATTACCAACAAGCATTTTTCCATTTATAAATCCTTCTCGTGGAGGACCAATATGATAACCGTCTCGCACTAAAGCAATCTCTGCCCCAATAGTTCTAGTAAGAATATTAGTAACTTCACTTTGACCTTGTTGAGCCATTACAAGTTCTGTAATTTCACTTGGTCGTATTCTACTCCAGTCGTATTCTATTCCTAAATGCTCAAGTGTATTTTTTGATGGTTGTATTACACCATAACTATCTATGAGCTGAACACCAAGACCCTCAAGTTCTTTCTTCATTGTTTCATACATAAGAACCCCACCACGCGTAAATCTATCTATACATCTAATTATGCACCACTTAACATTATGATTCTTTTTTATATATGCTTTTAAAAGTTCATATCCAGGTCTACCTTCTTTTCTTCCAGAGAAAACATCAATAAATGGTTCATCTTCTGGAACAATTTTCAAATTCTTTGCTTGGGCGACATTAATACAAATACCTTTCTGGTCTAAGATACTTTCACCATTTTGAAATTGCTTACTGGAACTTACCCTTAAATAAGATACAGAATCTTCAATTTTTTGATTGTCTATCATATTTTTATTATACATTATTTTTTTTAATTTTATCTAACCAAGAATAGAAGAGAATTTCAGCCATTTTATCTTGTATTTCTCTTGCTTTTAGTATTTCTTCCTCTGTTAGCTTTTGAGCTAATGAACCTAATGATTTTATATACTCTATTAATTCCATCATAAAAGTTTGTATTAGAAAGGTAGCTCTTTCTTAGAGGGAAGATTTTTAGGATGGACTATTTCGTTTTCATCTTCTTCTGTTTCTACCCCCGACCCCCCGACACTATATGTGTCCTCGTCTTCTATTCCGTTTTCTAGTGGAATAACGACCATCTCTCTGCTGTCATCTGTGCTCTTTTCTTGCACAATAAGGCCTACTTGCTCTAGCTGAGGAAGTATCTGTTGTCTAAGCTTCTGCATTCCTAGCGGTGTCTTATAGATCTCGAAATGTTTCTTTAAAATATCTTTACGAGAAATATATTTTCTTTTTTCTACTACTCCCGCTAGATTAGATAAATTATCTTCATCTGGCTCATTCCAAAGGACCATAATAATCTTTGAATATATTTCAAACAGGTAAGGAGCTAGGCCAAAATCTTGCCCATAGGATAATTTATTCCAAAGAATAAAAGCCATTTCAATATCTGTTTTCGAAGCCCAGATATAATCACCCTCACGTTTTCTAAACCAAACATTAAGTAACGCAAATCCTTTAATAATTGTAATTACTTTTTTAATATCACGCTGTTGTCTTGGTCTTACACTCGAGCCATCTTTCAAAAAGAGTTTCTCTATGTATTCTGTATCTTCGATTTTTACATCAAAAATATTTTCTTGTTTTATTCCAAGGATTCTTTGTTTGAGCAATATTCTATTTGGATCAGAATTTAATTCACTATTGAACTTCTCACTATCTGATGCTTTGCGAATTGATTGTTTGATTCCTTGATATATCTTCTCGTGTTCTATTGAAGGACTGAGCATTAAAAATCTTGTACTTTCTTGCTCATCAATTCTCATCTCGGCACTACAAAAGTAAACACTTGGAAAACCCAAGAGAACAATATTCTTGGTTTTGTTTCCTCCTTTTTGAGCTTTGTCTGTTATCTTCAATCTTGATTCTTTTTCATCGTGAGAGAGAAGTGGTCTTAGTCTTGAGATAAGTGCCTGATCTGGCATATCTGTAAAGATTAAAATTTTCTTTGATAAGTCTACGACTATTTCATTCTTTTCTTTATTGTATAAACCTTGCTCATGGAAGAACGCTGTTGGTGAGCAATATGCAAGAGTTATGATATCTTCTCTGGGGAATAATTCAGCGACAGATAATGGTATATGTGATTTACCTGTAGAGCTAGGAGCATTGAAGAATAGATTCATTTGAGCATCTTCTGTGTAAGTTGCGATCATTGATAAAAATGTCACAATCTTATTCTCATCATCTTTTTTAATCGTAGCTTCAAGTACTTTGCATACATCTTGTATCTCTATTTCTTTAAATTCTGAAATATCAACTTTCTCTGGGTACGACTTCGCATACTTAGTAAACAAGTCTTCAATAGGTAATTCTAGTCGGACCACATAATCTCCAAGATCTCCTTTTTCTCCGACTTCTTCTGGGAGTGTAATGATAGAAATATTCTTACATCCATTCTTCAGTAATTTACTTGCTGTATTTAATGCTCCTGTTCTTCCTGCATTATCATTATCGTAGCAGATATAGTATTCTAGCTCTGGGTTAAAATACTCCATCCAATTATCCTTAGTTGTTCCTGCTCCATGAGTACCACAAATACACTGAACTCCGTTAGATTTCATTAATAATGTATCCATTTCTCCTTCAGCTATTAAAACCTTCTCAGTCGCCATTATAAGGCTCTCCCAGTCATATATCTGAGCTTCTACTCCCATATCAACATTTCCACTAGGCCATGTCATCTTTTTATTCCCGTACTTAGGATCTTGTCTTAGTTTGAAGTAACTATAATTACCATCTACATCCTTGATAGGTATAGCAATCCAAAATGAGCCATATTGATTCATATAGCCTAGTTTTTGAGATTTTATAATCTCATTTGATATACCTCTAGCATTTAGATATTCAATAATATCTGTTGGTAATGCTTCATGTATTTTTTCCACCATTAATGGATTAATACTTCTCGTATTTCTTTTTTTTACTTCTTCTTTTTGTACAACATCACCAAAATGTTTTTGCAGAGTAATAATATTACCTTTAGCATCACATTTTTTACATTGGTATTGTCCTGTATCTATATCGAAATATAGATGTCCTCCGTTTTCTCGACTGTTTAAATCACAGTTAGAGAAAATACATTTAGCTATCAATTCTTTCCCACTCTCACGATAGCTAATTCCTTTCTCTGAGAGATATTCTTTAATTGTTTTCATATTTTAATTCATAATTTTAATTTGCTGATATACAGCATTATATCTTGTAGGACAAGCGGGGTAGATCTTATTTAACTTCCCCGCTTATCCTCAAGACATTTTTATAATTTTATTTAATATCAGCCAAGGCCTCTTCCTTGCTATTTCTGATATAAGCTTGTGTTGCAAATGTTAAAAAAGTTTCTGATAAACCAAATGCATCTCGAAGGGCTTTTTTACTGGTTAGCATACGCTCTACTGCTATTGTTGTATCTTTAGATAAAATTAACTTCGAGGATAGTGCTATTGTTAACACTATCAGTAGCTCTACCTTTGAATACTTATTTAGGAACTTTATATATTTTTCCTCTAACTTAGTTATTTTAACTTCCTCTTTTGCCTTATTTAGGCTATTTTTTTTACTCATATTTTTTATAAATTATTTTATTAATTACAGGACATCTGTCTTTCTACGACTAATAGAAAGACAGGGTAATCCCATATAACCTTCATTACTTTCTCGCTAACGCATTTTGTAAATAAGTCTTCCAATTAACTCATACATTAAGATAGATGTTGAAAGCATTGTTTTGTGAACGTTTTGCAACATAATGATTTCTCTTGGAAGAGCCTTCTCTTCCTTTTTAACTTTCTTTATTTTGTTGTCCATATCTTTTTTATAATTAAACTAATAATCTTCTTCCGACAAAGAATTAATTCCATTTCAACAAAACCTGCTTTTGTCATGCAAGTGTGTTTTGACAGGGATTTATGAATATGAAAACTAAAAAAACGCTTAACATATAAGCGTTTTTTAAGACAAGAAAAAATAATTTCTAGAGAGTTATTTTTTATAAAAGCCTGTCATTTCTCCCTGTTTTTATTATTTAAATTCAATAGTAGCAATCTTACTGTTGTCGTTAAATATTGGTTTATTTATATGACCTTTTAGAAATTCTTTCTTTTGTAATTCATCGATAACTTGTTCTATTATTTCTTTTTTTATTTGATAAGATCTAGGTGTGTCTTTTTGTAGACCTTCATTTTTATCATCACTTGATATTTTGATATGTTCAAAAATATCAACAACTAATTTTGATTTACTTGAAGGTGCTAAAATATATTTAACCATTTTGTATGTTCTAGTATGATATCCACCAATGTCTATCCATTCTCCACCTTTTTCAAATTGTAAATATCCTCTATTGCCCCTAGGGTCTAGTTTAATATCTTTATATTTCTTTGTAACAGATTTTGAAATTTCTATTTTGTCCTCCTGTTCTTCCTCCGTATTATCTTCGTAGGTTTCACTTTCATCCTCTTCTTCATAGATTTCTATTGTTCGTAATACTGGTGCTCTTATTATTTCAACTCTTTGTACTGATTCTGGGTTTAATTTATTAATAAGTACTTTGATGCTTGTTTCAATGATTTGAATATTTTCACCTTTGACTATTCCAAACTGAATAAAATCATTGGTTGGATGTTCTTTATCAAGATACATATCGGGAATTTCATTTTCAAGATCAAAAGTTATATAAAAATTTACCCCATTTCCTTTGAGATATTTTTCAACATCATGTATATGTTCACCTTTTTTTAAAACAGTAAAATCTATATCATTAAAAGAAATAAAAAGAAATTTTTCTTCTTTGATTTTTTCTGGGTTATTTAAATTAGCAATCTGACAACAGCGTTCTAGTTGTTTAAGTATTTCTAGCGATTCTCTTTCAAGAATAGATAAATTTTCCATATTTATGTATTTTATCATAACTTGGCAATTTTAGAGTGCTTTTTAATAAGAGCTTTTAAAAATAAGCTTTTGATGGTATGCTGTAAATAGTTTTTACTTATTATATAATATTAAATTATGGCTAAAATATCTAAACTATTAGAGGCAATAAAAGATAAAGAGATTGTGGTTCCTGAATTTCAAAGAGAATATGTTTGGAGTTTAGAACAAGCCAAAGAATTAATATCATCATTATTTCGAGAATATCCTACTGGTAGTATTTTAGTTTGGGAAACGAATAATCCCCCTGAAATTAAAAATGATGCTGTAAAAAAAGATAAAATGGGATGGATTAGTGTCTTACTTGATGGACAACAACGTCTAACCACTTTGTATCTATTACTAAAAGGTGAAATACCTCCATATTACAAAGAGTCTGATATCACTCATGATCCACGTCATTTATTTTTTAATTTAAAAACGGCAGAATTTAATTACTATCAGAAGCAGAAAATGGAGGAAAGCCCATTTTGGAAATCTGTTGTTAGTTGTTTTAATGATAAATTTGATGCTTTTACCTTAGTTGAAAGTTTACACCTAGAAGATGCTAACGAGAAGTTAGAGGTTGGGAGTATCGTGAATAAAAATTTAGTTCGTTTGCGAGATATAATTAATATCGATTATTTCGAACAGTCAGTACCTCAAGGTCTTGATATCGATAAGGCTATTGATATATTTGATAGAGTAAACTCCTCTGGAACAAAATTAACAGAAGCTGAATTAGTTTTGACTCATATCGCTGGAAGATGGCCACAAGCACGTAGAGTAATGAAGAAAAAAATTGATGACTATGAGAAAGTTGGATTCTTCTTTGAACTCGATATGCTAACTCGTTGTTTTGTAGTTCTTTTGATTAATTCTGCTCTATACGAGAAAATGACAGATGATGTATATCAAAATACAACTGAAGAAACATATAAAGATATTTGGAATCAATTAGTTAAAATTTTAGATTATATAATTCCAATTTTAAAACAATCTGCATACATAAGTGGAAGTAAAGATATAAGTACAAACAATGTTCTAGTGCCAATGATTGCCTATCTGTCAAAAAATGGTGGGTCATTTGATAATGGAATAAAAAACCAATTTTTATACTGGATGTTTTTAGCTCTTATATGGGGTAGATATAGTGGACAAACGGACCAACGCTTAGAAAAAGATGTTTATTTAGCTATAAATAGTTCACAGCCAGTATCTGATTTAATAAAAGAAATCGAGGACCAAAGAGGAAGAATAGATATAAAACCTGCTGACCTTGAAGGAAGAGGATCAGGTAATCCACTTCATAGAATGTTATATGTATTATCTAAATATAACAAAGCAACTGATTGGTCTAATGGTGGATCTCTTCAAGACACTATGGGTGATTATTATAGTATTCAAAGTCACCATATTTTTCCTCAAGCATTCTTATATAAAAATGGCTATGATTCAGAAAATCATCTAGATAAACAAAAAGTAAATGAAATTGCCAATAGAGCGTTTATAACAAGAGATACAAATTTTGATATTTCAGATAGTACACCTTCTATCTACTTAGATGAAGTTTCTTCAAAATATCCAGAAGCATTAAAACAACAGATGATCCCCACAGAGAAATCATTATGGGATGTTGGAAAATATAATGAATTTTTGACAGCAAGAAGAAAAATGATCGCAGATGAAATTAACTCATTTTTGGAATCTCTAAAAGGTAAAGAAACCGAAGAAGAGGTTAATTATGATGAAATAATAAAAAATGGAGAGAATGATTATGTGGAATTTAAATCTTCATTAAGATGGGACTATGAGCAAGGAAATGTAAATAAATTAATGGAACAAATAATTGCCAAAACACTTTCTGCTTTTATGAATGCAGAGGGTGGAAAGCTATTAATTGGAGTTAAGGATAATGGAGAAATTCTAGGGATTGAAAAAGATTGCGATACCCTTAAGAATAAAAATAAGGATGGGTTTTTATTGCAACTCACTCAAGTTATTAATCAGTATTTAGGTAAAGAATTTAATCAATATATAAATATAAAGATTGTGCAAATTCAAGGTAAAGATGTTTCAGTTGTTGATGTAACAAATAGTGCTATGCCAGTTTTCTTAAAGAACTCGGATAAAGAAGAATTTTATATTAGAGCCTCAGCTTCCTCACAGCCAATGAGTATTAGAGAAGCAAATGAGTACATTAAAACTCACTGGGATAATTAATAGGGAGTAAGTGTTATACATAGTTTAAAATATTTTCCTCAATATTTAAACCTTTATTATTTTTTATTTTAATATAATATCAGGTATAACTTCTTTTATTTTTTTTATTGATTTGTTAAAATAATTTTTATCTATTTCACAAGCAGTTAAATCAAATCCCATTTTATAACAAGCAATAGCATTTGTTCCACTTCCTAGATGAGTATCCAATATTTTATCTCCCTTTTTAGCAAACATCTTTAAAATCCATTCGTAAAGCTCAACTGGTTTCTGTGTAGGATGAGTTTTATTTCTATTTCTCATTACACTAAATCTAAAAATTTTTGAGGGTTTATCTAAAGAAGTCCAAGCCATTTCAGCCATTGAGAAGTTATTGAGAGTTTCTGGTTGTTTTTTATCCCATATAATAAAACATTTATTATATTTATTTTTAGTCCAAATATACCCGAAATAGTTTCCACCCCATATTATTTGATTCTTAGAAACGCGTATAAGTTCATCAAAATATTCATCCTTAGGTTTTATATCCCATTTGGTATATTCAGCCATATTAAATTTATGATCACCTCCTCTTTTGGTTTTATTTAAGATTCCATATGGAGGATCTACAATAGCTAGATCAAAGTATTTATCTTCATATCTAGACATAAGTTTCATATTGTCTTCATTTGTTATTTTTATATTCGGTT
>Ga0247840_10002951_pt1 | contig 29428 bp, 31 predicted proteins | sample LaCruzMarch2015__FD_192404 | JGI IMG/M metagenome (GOLD analysis project Ga0247840, IMG submission 192404) | Freshwater microbial communities from meromictic Lake La Cruz, Castile-La Mancha, Spain - LaCruzMarch2015_17m | ecosystem: Environmental > Aquatic > Freshwater > Lake | place: Spain...
CGGCGTTGCGCTCGAAGAAATGGGAACCCTGGTGGACGACCAGCGGCTTCTTCTCGACCAGGCAGGTGCCCATGCCGTTGGTCCCCTGGATCGCCTCGCTCCAGACCGCCCCGGTCTGGATGCCGACCCGCGCCGCGGTGTCGGTGAAGATGGGGTCCCCGATATAGTTGAGCAGAACCCCGTCCCGGTCGGCCAGCATGATGGCGTGACCGGAGCCGGCCAATTGCTGATAGAGATTGGTCATCTCCGGGCGGGCGATCTCCAGCAGGCGCGAGTAGCGCTCCTGCCGGTCCTTCAAATCCCCGCGGGGGATAACGACCGGCGCGGGGGCGGCCCCCGGGTCGAGCCCATGGTCGCTCGCGCAACGCTGCCAGGAGGCCAGCGTCACCCGGTCCAGCGCGGAGCGCACGAGCTCGTTGCCGGCGAGCACGGCGTGCACGCGCGCCCGGTGATCGGATACGACGAGTTTGAGGGGAACGGTCACCAAGGCATTGTCCTCCAGTGGTGATGGAGCCGCACCGGTGGCCTTGCGACGGCGGCGGTGGCGCTACGCTGATTCCCCCGTCGCCCAGGGTCGCGGGGGTCTTATCATTCTTTATGCGTTCGACTGCGGACAGTACGACAGGCGGGGCCCGGGCACAAGTCGGTGCCGGTCGTGGGCGTGCGACGGCACCGGCTCAGTGCCGCGCGAGCGTCTCGCGGACCTGCTCCGCCAGTCGGGCGGCGGCGCGCGCGGTCGCCGGCCCTGTCTGGCCCTTGGCCTCCACCACGAGGTCGCGCACGACCATCCCGGTGCGGCGGTCGACCAGGCGCGCCATCAGGTAGGCGAACAAAAAGCTCGGCTTGTGAAGGCGCCCGACCAGGACCAGGTCGGCCCCCTGGGTGCGGCCCAGGGCCGCGGCGGCCTCGGGGTGGTCGTAGAGATACCCGACGCCGACATTGGCCTGGGCTAGTGCCGCGGCATCGATCGACACCAGCCGGTCGCTTCCCTGGGCCTTGAGCGCCCGCTCCACCAGGGGCCGCAGCGAGGCGGTGCGTGCCAACTCCTCGGGGGTGCCCGGCAGCAGGGTCAGGTCGTTCAACTCGAAGTCGAGCACCGCAATGGCCGGGGCCGCGGCCTCAGCGGCGGGCGCCGGGTCCGCATCGGCCGGCGCGACCCAGAGGAACCACAGGGCGGTGCAGATCAGGGCCAGGGCCGTCGTTCTATCGCCGCGGGGTTTTCTGGTTCGCATGGCCTGTTGTGCTCCGTTGTGAACTGCGCCCGCTGGGCCTTGATCATCGCTGCGGCCGACGCTGCGAATTTGGAGTCCAAGGCTTCAGCCTTGGCCTGGCGATCCAAGGCTAACGGCCAGTGCCTCGTCTGGCCAAAACCATGACCGAAGCCGGTAAAGGCCTTGATCATCGTTCCGGCCCCGAGCGCCGCCGCCAACCGAGAGAAATTAGACAGGATTAACAGGATTCGGCAGGATTAACAGGATAAGACTGTCGTCGGATCTGGCGTTCTATCCTGTAAATCCTGTTAATCCTGTCTATTTCCCGCGGGCATTGCGAGCCGCTGGCGCTTGCGCCGAGCAGGGTCGAAGTTCCTGCCGATGGCCGGAACGATGATCGACGCCCCGTCGCAGCAGGGGGGCCGCTCCTACGCCGTAGGAGCGGCCCCCCGGCCGCGACGGGTTGCCGCGACGGCGCGTGACCGGAGTGATGATCAAGGCCCTCGTTTCGCGTCCTGCCGGTTGCAGGAAGAAGCTCAGGAACCGGCCGGGGGATTGTCGCCTTTCATCAATGCCTTGAGGCGCTCAATCTCCGCGAGAGCGGCTGTTTTGCCCTGCCGTTCGAGCTCCCGCGCCGCGCGCTCTTGCGCGAGCGCGGCATCCTTCTCCGCCAGCACGGCATCCTTCTCCGTCAGCACGGCATCTTTCTCCGCGAGCGCGGCCTTTTGCTCCTCAAATGCCTGCTGAGTCGAGCGTCGTTCCCGTTCGATGGCGCGCTGTTGGCGCAGAAAATCCTGCCGCGCCTGATAGACATCGTAGGCGAGTTCTTTCTCGGAAAAGGCCTTCAGGGTATTCATGGCTTGCCTCATTTCAGGGGTCTGCATCCACGCGGGGAGCCGGTCGACGTCCAGGTGCTCGCCCTCCTTGAAGAACTTGAGCCAGCGTAGGCGGGTTTGAGTTTGCCGTAATCCTCGCCGCTCCCCAACTGATGGTTGTAGAGGTCGTTCCAAGTGTACAGGACGCGCCCGAGCAGGGCCGCGTAGGTCAACAACTGGATCTCGATCTGAAAGCGCCGGGCGCGGTCGTCATGGGCCTTGATGTCGACGATGCTGAGCTTGTCGGTCAGAAACTGGCGTTCGTTGTAGGGGTTGAGGATCTGCACCTGGGTCACCGGGTCCTGCAGATCGGGACCCAGGATAGCGTTTAGAAAATGGATCAGCAGGTTACGGTTCTCCTCAGACCCCAGGAGGGCCTTGAAGACACAGTCGATCTTGGGGTCGATGGGGTGGCGCATGGGGGGAGTTTAGGGCGGATTGGGGGCGCCGACAATTGGGTGGCGGTCGTGTCCGCTCGGGGTAGGTCGGACCCTGGGTAAGGTCTGTGGGGGGCTCGGCGTAGATTTCGGGAGGTCGGACGGCCTTCGTCCGCGATGTCCGTTGCGGGGTAGGTGGCAACACGTTTTGACGACAACGAGCGGTCGCGCGAGCGGGTCCGGCCAAGGGGGCGGCGTTTGGCCCCGGGCCTGGACCCTTGGGGACTGGCAGACGACACCAAGGCCAGGAACCACCGCGGCATCCAAAAGGTTCCGGGACGGGGCGAGTTTCGATGGAAAACAGAGGCACTTTTGATTACCAGCGGGCCAAGAGGTAATGGCTCATGGCAAACGTCGAGAAACTCAACATCGCCCTCGTCCCCGAGATGGCTGGCCTGGACCGGGGCGCCGTCGAGGGTGGAGACTGTGCGACCGCCAGTGGGGTGGTTCGCGAGGCGTTGCCCGAGTGAAAACAGCGGCGTACGCTCCGGCAGCGGGATAGCGGGGAACTGCGGCAGTTGTGGGCGGAAGGGCTCGCCAGCGGTCCCGGCCGCTTCGAGGCCCTGGATGCGATCAAGGCGGAGGCCCGGCGTCGGCGGGACGGCCAGCGACGCCCTGGACCGACCCCCGGGGTAGTCACGCGCGCTGCCTGTCGTTCGCCGCACTGCTCAGGCTTCTTGCCGCCACCAGGGCCACCGCACCATTTTCGTCCTCGTGGTACCTTGCCGGTTTCCTGGAAGGGGCTAGACCGCGTAAGTTATTGTTTGGCTAAGGTAGTACAGGCGATTCCTGAGAGCCGCATCGAAAGTGTCAGGAATAGATCGATGACCTTTCGCAGCGGGTGTCAGGGAAACACAAGGCGGACCCTATCCGGACGCAGTGCGGCGGGGCGTTCTGACGTAAGGATAGGGTATACCTCAGCGAGACGATAGGTCGGTATGTAGGCGGAAACTGGGGGTGGACGACCATTAGCTGGGGCTGCCGCCCAGTTGCACATCGGACCCCTTGCTCGACCTTATCCCGGCTAACCCGTCGCCAACTTTGCCATCTTGACCCAGTGCCCTCGAAAAATATTCTCCAGGACGGCGTGCGCAGGTTGCGCGATGCGTCTAAAATCCACGACCTAAAATAGCCAACAAAAAGTGCACGTATGCGCTCCCATAGGGAGGTTCGTGAACGAAAACGTCGGCGGGCCTGTTGAAATGGAACGTAGGCCAGTTCCTGGACTTGGTCAATAAGAAAGATAAGCATCATTAACAAAGCAAAGTTTGTTGATAGATGCTGATTTCCGTGACCATAGTTATGCTCGAGCCGATACCCTTGATTTTTCGGCGTATTGAATGTCTCGTTTTCAATTTTCCAGCGTGAGCGACCTCCTCGCATGATCTCAGCGCAATTGCTTTCGGTAATTTTTATATCCGTAATCCAGGTAAAGCGACAGCGAGTTCTGCTCCCCTCAAGTTCAATGTCAATGTATTCAAGAAAATTTACTTTTAAATTTGGATGGGATTTGTTCAATTCAAGACCGTTCACGAAACGAAAAGTACGCGTGATTTTTCCTTGTTCATCTTGTTGTGTAAGGCCACCCATGGTTTCATTTTCTTCATGCGTTTTAACGGCCTCAAACAAATGTGCATGATCGCCTTCTTTGACCCCAATTATGTATGAGAACTTCAATTTTTGCAATAATTTAATATGAGGACCATTCGCTGTAAGGGCATCTTCTATAATCGTCATCGGAAGGGCCGGATAGTCTTCGCGCAGGCGTGTGAGCAAACGCTTTGCCGCATTCTTCTCGCAATCGTTTTTGGTGTCGCCATCATCACGTAAAATCGGTTCGGGGATCAGCGGCAGCACTTGTTCCCGGTCCGGATGCACAATGGCCGCACCGAGTAATTGGTGATAATAGAGGGTGTCGCCACCACGCGTCTGTTTGATCGCACAGTCCGGGCAACAGACAGTGGAAGAGGAAAACTGCCCAGTGCCATCGAGAGCGACGAGAAAAGACCCGGCGAGAAACCGAAACGGTTCCAGTACGTGCGTGTCTTGGACGGACTGAAACACCGCTCGGTACGCCGAATGAAAGGCGGTCGGCGCTACAGGATCTGCGATCTCACGCAATTGCGTATCACAAGGAGTCTGTTGAACGCCATAAAGCGTTGCAAGGTTATGCCGAATATGATCCTATTGGCGCTGTTCATCAAATTTAAGCAATGATGGAAATTTCAAGGAAAAGACCGCTAGCCCCGACATCAAGGCATCGGGTAACGTGATGCGGATCTTTACCGCTTGTCGATGATCGGGAATCGCCTGGAACGTTTCACGTACCTGCGACAATAACGATGGGGTCGATAGGGACTGCGGAAGTTTAGGTGCCATCGTCATTCATTTTCATGGCATGAAATGCAATAGAAATATTGCCTGTTGCTGAGTTTTTTATTTTAACAGAGGTCAAAATGCTGGCGCTACGCCTTGAGAAAGAAAAATAACTTATTGTTTTTTAATATCTTTTTTTGCCGGGAATTGCTGCGAATCTGCCAGTAACGACAGCTAACGCCCCCACGATTGCCGCCTTGTATCGGATGCGCTGGGGCATCGAAACGGCCTTTCAAAAACTCGAAAAATATCTCAACTCCGAAATTGAGACCTTAGGCTATCCACAAGCGGCGCTCTTTGGTTTTTGCTTGGCGCTCGTCGCGTTCATCCGCAACGCGTCCGCTCGATCCAATGAAAGGCTCCAGGTCTTTCGCCGCCAGACCTTGTTGATCCATGCGGAACTTGATGGCCTCCACCGGGTCGGCAGGGCCGATGGGATCGTGTCGATTCTCGTAAGCCTCGACCAAGGTTACGAGTACCTCCATCTCGTCTGCCTCGGGCGTTCCTTGAGGCGCCTGGAAAATGGACTCCAGCCGCTCGAACGCGGCGCGCAAGTCTTCGTCATTGCGTATCGGCTTAATAGTCATTCACGGTCTCCACATCGATACGGTCCCGGGCACCCTGCTGCTTCCGTCGATCGGCGCCGCCGGTCTAGGCCGGGCACGCGGGGCGCGGACCCGTCACGCCGTCACAAGATCCGGGACAGGCAAGGCGGTCAGGGCGCGGTGATCGACGGCATCGCGGTCGTTGGCAACAAGGGACCGCCGCGCGCCATCAGGCCCCGAAAAAGAGATTGCGGAAGGTCTGGCGGTCACGGGTTCGATAAATGGTGAAATCCGAGTCGACGCTCGCGACCCGGGTGGTGCGCAGGCGTTCGCACAGTGCGACCAGGGAGGCATCGGCAAAGTCGGCCGGGAGGTCGGCGTATTTTTCCAGGATGGCACGAATCCGGGGGAAATCGATGTGGGTCCCGGTATCGATGGTCAGGGCCTGCTCGGCCCAGAACAGGAAGTCCCGCTGGGCCTGCGCGGAGAAGTCGAGCATGTAGACGACCTCGGTAACCACCGGGAGGTTGGTGACCAGCGTACCGGTGAGCCCCTTGATGAATGTGAGCGCCCGTCCATGGTAGGCGTCCGAGCCGTCGAAAAGCGCGATCAGCGGACCGCTGTCAACGACGATGTCGGTCACGGAATTTGTCCCGCAGAATCTCTTTGCGCCGGGCGGCGCGGTCCGTGTCACCGCTTGCATAGCGGCCGAAGAGCGGCTCGCCGATGGCGTAGGCGTTGCTCGGCGCATCCGCCGCGGCAAGTTTGTCACGGATGGCGTCGCGCACGAACTCGGACAGGGGCACACCGCGGCTGCTGATCTGGCGGCGCAAGGCTGCCTCGGTTGCGGGGTCCAGGCGAATGGAGATAGTCACGCCAGGGGCTCGTATGACGGGTTGGTAGTACAGCGTAGATGGTCCCGCGTTCTCGGTCAAGGGGCGCGTGGGGTGTCGGTGTTGGGTGTACTGAAAGTCCGCAGATCACTGCAAACCAGCGATAGGGGTTACTGCTGGTCCCAACTCTCCTCCCACATGCAGTGCTTGACGGTATGCCGGTTCCTGATCAGCTCATCAATGGATGGCTCGTCGTTGAGGGCGCGCTGGATGGCGAGCTTGGTGGCCTCGTAGTTGTTCTTGTACATGTCGGCCTTGTCGAGCTTGCCTTTCTTTGCCAGCGCGGCGCAGCCCGGGTCGATCCACACCAGGGCGATGATGCACAGGTCATTGGCCTGGTCGCGCGGGATGATGCCTTCGATCACGCAGTCGAGTACGGCGTCGGCCGTGGCGGATTGCACCAGGCCGCCGAAGAGTTCGACCTGTGCGGTATGCTTGAGGGTGACCTTTGGGATCATGATGGTCGCCGGGCGCACCAGTTGATTGATGTCGCGTACGGCGAACATGGCGGTGTGGCCCTTGCTCTGTGCCATCATGTTGGCGAAGGCCTGGCCGACCGGGCCGTCAACGGCGCCGATGAGGATTTCCGGCATGGCGGCGGTGACGTCCTTGCCTTCGGTGAAGACGGTGGCTTCGCCGGCCTTGAAAATGATCTTGTTGGACATGGGGTGTTCCTCAGGGGGTTGGCAGTGGTTGTGAAGTTGAGGGCCTTGCGGGGCTTTTGGTAGATGGGGCGTGCGGGCCTGGATCGTCATTGCGGCTGGGGGACGAGCGGGGGCGCGGTCCACCGAGGCCGGCGGCGCTGTTGGTGGACCGCAGACGCGCCGTTGGCTGATAGGCCGGGATTAAGACCAGGGGCCACAAGCCGCAGCGCCCCGCCGTCAGACGTCGCGGACGCAGGAATCCCCGTGCGACCTCAGATCCAGCCAGGCATCGGTGCCGTCCTTAGCCGGTTGTTCAGGCCCATCCGCGGCATCCTGATACAGCGCCCGAAACAGTGCCTTGAGTTCGGCATAACGCGCATCAACCAGGGCCTCCCGCCGCCGCCGGTCGCGCGCGATGCCGACCTCGACCGCGCCGATGACGCGGGCGGGTGGCGCCGACAGGAACAGCAGCCGGTCCGCCAGCAGGGTGGCCTCGTAGAGGTCGTGGGTGACGAAGATGACGGTGGGACGCTGCCGCTCGCACAGGTCCAGGAGCAGGCCGCGCAGTTGCCCGGCCGTGGGGGCGTCGAGTGAGACGAAGGGCTCGTCCATCAGGAGCAGGCGCGGCTGCACGGCGAAGGCGCGGGCCAGGGCGGCGCGGCGCTGCATCCCGACCGAGAGGCGGTTGGCGGGGAAGTGCCCGACGGCCGTGAGCCCCATGGTGGTCAGCAGGGTGTCGACCGCGGCGGCGCGGGCGGCGGGGTCGTCCAGTACCAGGTCGATGTTGCCCCGCAGGGTCAGCCAGGGCAGCAGGCGCGGGTTCTGGAAGCAGTAGCCCAGCCGCGGGCGGCGGCCGTCGGGGGTGCCGGGCCAGCGGATGGACCCGGTGAAGGACTGATCCAGCCCGGCGATCAGGTGCAGCAGGGTGCTCTTGCCGCAGCCCGAGGGTCCCACCAGGGCGACGAATTCCGCGGGACCCACGGTGAAGGCGACCCGGTCCAGGATGAGCCGCTCGCGGCCGGTGGCGGGGTCCGGATAGACCTTGCGTGCGACCCGGATGTCCGCGAGCGACGGGCGCGGGCCGCCGGGTGCGCCCTCAGCGTCGCCAGCGGTTGGCAGCGCGTTCAAGTGGTTGCAGCAGCCCGTACTCGATCGCCAGCATGACCAGGATGAAGGCCAGGCTGTAGGCGAGGATCCCGGTGACGTTGAAGAGTTGAAAGAACAGGTGCAGCTCGAACCCGATCCCGTCGTTGCGCCCCAGGAGTTCCGCCACCAGCACCAGCTTCCAGATCAGTGACAGCCCGGAGCGGGCGGCCAGCGCGAGATAGGGCAGCAACTGGGGCAGGGTGACGTAGCGCAGCCGCTTGTACCACCCGAGGCGAAAGCTCTGGGCCAGTTCCTGATAGTCCGGCTCCAGGGTGCGCGCCCCTTCGCGCAGGGTGAGCACGACCTGGGGGACCTTGTTGACGGCGATGGCCAGCACCGCGGTCGACTCGGCGAGCCCGAACCAGACATAGGCGAGGATGATCACGACCAGGGCCGGCAGGTTCAGGAACAGCATCAGCCAGGGGTCGAGCAGCAGGTCGAGGGTGCGCCGCCGGCCCATCAGGATACCGATGGCGCTGCCCGCCAGCATGGCGATCACGAAGGCCAGGGCGACCCGGCGCAGCGTTGCCCCCAGGTCGTGCAGCAGGGGGCCGTGCAGCGTGTCGTGTACCGCCAGGTCCAGCACCGCGAGCGGCGTCGGCAAGAGGCTGCTCGGCCACCACCAGGCGGCGACCTGCCACAGCAGCACCAGCGACAGGGCGGAGCCGAGCCGCAGCAGGCGCGGTGCCGCACGCGTCACGCGGCGGGCTCAGTCCGGCGCCCCGTCCCAGAAGGTCCCGGCCGGCAACTGCGCGGCCTCGCCCACCAGGTCGGCGCCGCCCAGCGCGCGCAGGAGCACATAGAGCCGCTGCGCGTCGGCGCGCTCCGCCGCCCCCCAGCGGGTGGGGATGCCGGCCCGGTAGCCGTCGCGCAGGGCGATGAAGGTCGCCTCGTCCGGGGCCGCCATCAGGGGTCGCAGGGCCTCCCATTCGGCATCGGAGTCGCGCAGCAGGGTCCGCGCCTGGTCGGCGGCGCTCAGGAATCGGCGCAGCGCCTCCCGGTGGCCGGTCGCCCAGGTTTCGTCGAAGCAGTAGCCGATCATCGGCAGGTCGGTCGCGATCCCAAGCGCCCGGAGCGCCTCCCGGACGCCCAGCGCCTGGGGGAGGCCGGCGGCGGTGAGGCGCGCGGCATAGTGCCAATAGGTGACGACGGCATCCACGCGCCCCTGCTTCAATTGCTCGCCGATGAGCGGCGGGGCGCCGTAGACCGGTTCCACCATGGCCGCGATGTCGCCCCTCTCCTTGGCCGAGAGCGCGCGCAGGATCAGCCAGTTCTTGTCCGTGGGGCCGCCGGCGATGCCCAGCCGCTTGCCCTTGAGGTCGGCCAGGGTCTTGATGCCGGACCCCTGGGCGGCGACCAGCGCGCCGGTGGCGGTGGAGTAGGGGACGAAGCTGAAGGGCCGCCCCGCGGTGCGCTGGCGCGCGACCCAGATCCAGTCCTCGATCGCCAGATCGGCGTCGCCCGCCTGGAGTGCCACCGTCGTTGCCTGGGGGCCGGCGTACTCCTTCACCTCGAGCGCCAGGTCCTGCGCCTGGTCCAGCCGGTGGCGGCGGATCACGTCCAACTCCCAGTTGGCCGTGCCGTATTTGAGCACGGCCAGGCGGACCTGATCCGCGGCGGCGGCGGGGAGAACGGCGGCCAGCAGGGTCAGGGCGCAGAGGCCGGCGGCGAGGAGGCGGCGCGGGCGGCTGGCAGTGGCTTGGTCGAGATCGGGCGGCATAGAAACTCCAAATTGGTCAGCCTGGGGTTTTGCGGGCAACTCCCGCCTTCATTCGCGTCGTGCGACCAGAGAATAAATAGACAGGATTAACGGGATTTCGCAGGATTTCCAATGATTGGAGCCCCGCCTTTTTTCATCCTGTTAATCCTGTCCAATTTCTCTCGGCTCGTTTGATCGTCAGCGTGGTATCGGGAGTTGCGCTTTGTGGTACCAGGGGTGAGGTTCCCGCGGGCGACGTTACTTGGACAGGTCGGCTTCTCTCCGGGGCGCGGTTCGGTCCTGGTCCAAGGGTTGCAGCGTTCCGTTACACGGGACCGGTCCAGGCCCGCTGTCCGAGCCATTTGAGCAAGATGCAGGCCACAAGACCTGGCCCAGTCGCTGAACCGGGAGCTGTGAACCTTGAGCCGATCTGCGCATCACGCCCCGGCCCCGGCCGGGGGCAACCCGGCGGCCGGGCCGCGGCCCAGGCGCGTCCTGCGCCTCTGCCTCTGGGTCCTGCTGCTCGGCGCCGCCCCGGCCTGGGCCGCGGACCTGGCCGTCAGCGAGGTCGTCCCCGGCGTCTATCTGCACCAGGGTGCCCAGGAGGAGACGGCGCCCGGCAACGCCGGGCATATCGCCAACATCGGCTTCATCGTCGGGGACGCCCGGGTCGCGGTGATCGACACCGGCGGCACCTATGCGGAAGGGCTGGCCCTGCGCGCGGCCGTGCGCCGGGTCACTGACCTGCCCATCGCCTATGTGATCCTCACCCATGTGCACCCGGACCATGTGCTCGGCGCCGCGGCCTTCGAGCCGGACGGCCCCGAGTTCATCGGCCATGGCAACCTGCCCGACGCACTGGCGCGGCGGGGCGAATTCTACCGGGAGCGCGCCGCGGCGGACCTGGGCGAGGTGGCGGCCGGGACCCGGGTCCTGGTGCCCCGGTCCGTCGTCACCGCGACGCGGGAACTGGACCTGGGCGGGCGCACCCTGGAACTGCGCGCCCACCCCACGGCCCACACCAACAACGATCTCAGCATCCTGGATCGCGCGAGCGGGACCCTCTGGGCCTCGGACCTGCTGTTCGTGGACCGGGTGCCCGCGATCGACGGCAGCCTCCTGGGCTGGCTCGCGGTGCTGGATGAACTGGAGCGCGGCGACGCCCGGCGCCTGGTGCCCGGTCATGGCCCGGTCCCGGCCGACTGGCACGCGGCCATCGCCGCGCAGCGGCGCTATCTCCAGTCGATCGCCGCCGGGGTGCGGGCGGTGCTGCGCCGTCGCGGGACCCTCGAAGAGGCGGTGGCCGAGGTGGGACTGGAGGAGTCCGGCCGCTGGCTCCTGTTCGACGACTATCACCGCCGCAACGTCACCGCGGCCTTCGTCGAATTGGAGTGGGAGTGAGGCCGCGGGCGGTCTGCCCGCCGGGCACCGCACCCGTGCCGCCGCGATGCCATTGCGTCCCTGCACAAGGTGCGCACGGCGCACCCTACGCCGATCGCGCCCGGAACGACGATCGAGGCCGCGCCGCGGCAGGGATGCCCGGCCCCATCCCCTGTTTCAACCCTGAGTGAACCCTTATGACAGTTGTCTCGCAATCGGCGCACCGCCCCTGGTCCTCACTGCGCTTCGGCCTCGGCCTCATCGCACTCCTCGCATCCCTACCTTGGGGCACCGCGCCGGCCCTGGCCGAGGGCGATGACCCCGCGGCCCAGGCGCGCTGGGGCGAACTGCGCGCGGCCCTGTTCGGCGACCGCCCGGTGGCCGACGGCGCCGGCCTGATCCAATTGGAGACGCCCTACCGCGCCGAGGACGCCGCGGTGGTGCCGGTGGCCGTCAAGTCGCTCTTGGACCCGGCCGCGGGGCACTTCATCAAGGACCTGTACCTGATCATCGACATGAATCCGGTACCCCTGGCGGCGACCTTCCATTTTCCTGGGCCTACGGCCTGGGACCGGCTCGCCACCCGGGTCCGCGTCAACGCCTACACGAACGTGCGGGCGGTGGCGCAGACCGATGACGGCCGACTCTTCACGGTCGCCAACTTCGTCAAGGCGGCCGGCGGCTGCTCAGCCCCGTCACTAAAGGATCCGGCCGCCGCGGCGGCGCAACTGGGGCGGATGAAGCTGGTGCTCCCGGAGCAGCTCAAGCCCGGTGAGCCGCTGACCGCCCAACTCATGATCAAGCACCCCAACAGTTCAGGGCTCCAGTTCGATCAGGTTGCGCGTCATTTCATCCCGGCGGACTATATCCAGCGCATCGACCTCGCCTACCAGGGTCAACCCCTGTTCGGTGTCGACACCAACATCTCGATCAGCGAGGACCCGAGCATCCGCTTCGGTTTCATCCCGGCCGCCGCCGGTGACCTGCAGGTCGAGGTGAAAGACAGCGCCGGGCGCCGCTTCGAGCAGACGTTTCCGATTGCAGTGACGGGGGGCGGTTAGGCGCCGCCTCGAGCACCATTGCGGCCCCCACCCTGGAGTCCAAGGCTTCAGCCTTGGACGTCTTCCGGCGTCCCCGATCCAGCGCCGATCCCAGGAATTCGCTATCCTTCCCCACCTGTACACCCAAGGGCAGCCTTCATCGTTATTCCCGCTATCGCGAGGGTCAATCTGGCTGAAGGACGATGCGGCGGCCGTCGGTGTCGATTTCCAGCCTGGCGCCTGCTTCAAGCCCAACACCTCCAGCAAGGGGCTTGGGATCACCACTCCCACGGAGCCATCCAGTTCGCGCAGGATCGCGGATCACTGGAACAGCACGGACAGGTCGACCGTCGTGCCGACCGGAAGGCCGGGCAGGGGGATCGGGGTCTTGAGGTCGAGGGTGTCCTGATCCTGATAGATGCCGCCCTCTGGTTGGCGAAAGCGCAGCACCTGCCGGTGCCCGATGTCTACCACCCAGACCTCGATCAATTCGACCCGGTCGTCCTCGCCCAGAACGCCGGCCTCCCCCATGCGGTGCTAGTCCGCGACGGTGAACGACCAGCGGCGGACCAGCCTCTCGGCGGTGGCGGGCATGACGGGTTGCTCTCGTTTAAGTCACTGACCGGGGCTTTCATCTTCCGGGGCGGACGGTCTGGCTGCCAGGGCCCTTAGCCTAGAGCGTAGGGCCGCAATCGGCAAGGTGCGGCGGCGCCGACCGTCAGTCAGTTGGGGCTGCCCCCGGAGCGCCGGTAAGATGGGGCGTCAGAAGCAGCGCAGTGTCGACTCCGCCTGGATCTCCTTGAAGTGGGTCACGGCGTCTTTGGCCCAGGTGCTGCCCTTGTAGACCGCATTGCGGCCGGCGCCTTCCATCTGCTGGAGGCGCATCAGGGTCTCGATCCGCTCATAGTCCGCGTAGGGGATGGCGGCGGCGATGAAGTCGATGCTGCAGGAGCATTTGCGCAGGGTATCCGGATTCTTGCCGTTGGCGATCATGCAGCCCAGGACATAGTCGGCGAGCGCGGTGGTGGGGTAGGGCGCGGGCTTGGGGGCGGCCGGTTCCGGGCCATCGGCGGCGCCGACACCGGCCACGAGGGCGGCGAGCGCCAGGCCAAGGAGTGGTTTCAAGGGCAGCGAGGTTTTGTGCATGGGGGCCTATGGGTCTTGTGATCCAAGAAAGCGGATTTGTCGGCGAAGATAACAGGATGGTTAATGGGCGGTTGGGGTGTCCGGGTTCCGGTGGTCAAAGGTCAGTTGTTCCTCGATCAGGGGCGCGTCACTGCCCGCGGACGGGACCCTGGTGCTGATCTGGTAGAGCCCGCCGGGGACCTGCTCCGAGAACAGGAATTCATAGCCCTTGTCGGCGTAGTCCTTGAAACGCGCGCTGTTGGGGTCCCCGGCAAAGGGCTTGAGGGTGATTCGCACGCCCGGCACCTCCTGGCCGTCGACCGGGATCGTGACCGGCTCGCTCTGCGCCTGGGCGAAGGCGGCGCGCAGGCGATTGCGAAAGTAGCCGCTGGCGCCCTCGGTCGCAGCGGCCAACTCTTTGATGTCACGCTCCAGAAACTGGATCGGCACCGGGTTGCCCCGGTAGGCGGTGGCGGGCTGAAAGTCCAGGTGGTGACCGCCGCTCAGGAAATCGAACTGCAGGTCACGCTTGCCGTCGTCCGCGACGCACGTGACCGTGACGGTTATCCGGTCCTGGTAGTCCGGCAGGTCCTTGCCGTGACGGGTGAAGCGGTATTCCAGGACGCTCCCGGCGGGGACCTTCTGCATCAGGTCATTGGCGAAGACGAGCTGTTGGGCCTGAGTGAGTCTTGGGGCCGGTTCCTGGTCGGTTTGGGGCGCCGCGGCCGGGGTTCCATCAGGCGCGGCGGTCGCGGCGCCGGCCAACAGGAGGGCGGCCAATAGTGCGGTACGGGTGGCTGGTGCCGGCATAAATGGACTCGTAATCATAGCGGGCCGTTCGTGCGAGCGGCGTGCTGGTGCCGCGTGCGGCAAGCCATCGGACGGTCAATGGTGCCGCTACCGTAGGGTGCGCCGCGCGCACCATGGCGCCAAGCGAAACCCTGGCCGTGGCGCTCAAGCGCATCGCTCATGGTGCGCGCGGCGCACCCTACGCCAGTGGTCCGAGCCGATGCGCCCGGCGTCAGCCGCCGAAGAGTCGCCCGAGCCAACCGCGCACGCCCTGCGCCGGCGGCTCGGGTGGTGCCGCAGGGGGCGCTGCGCGGGTCGGCGCAGGCGCGGACGCTGGCCTGGGGGCCGCACTCGGCGCGGCGGCCGGCGGGGCCGCTGACCGCGCCGCCCGCAACTGTTCATAGTGGCGGCGTAGCACGGAATCGGTGGGCGGCTGGTCGAGGTCGAAGGGATTGCTCATCGGTATGCTCCTGTGTCGTGCGATCGGGTGGCGACGCTTAGCCTATTGAGCCTTTTTCTCGGCCAGCGCCTTGAGGTTGGTCAGGCCCGCCTGGTAGACCTTGGTCACGGCGTCCACCGCCGCCTCGTCGGTGAGCCCGGCGGGCGGGTTCTCGTGCGGGTCGCCGCGGCCGAAGGACCCCTTCCAGGTGACGATACTGCCGCCATCGGTGGCCAGCGCGACCGCGAGCGAGGAGCTGTATTCGGTCACCGGCAGGACCTTGGGGTCGACCTCCAGGGTGCGGTAGGAGTAGGTGTGGGCCGCCGCGTCATAGGTCTGCAATTCCTCGACGATCTGGCCCCCGCCGGTGAGCGTCAGGGTGCGGACCGCCCGCGCCGCATTGCCGCCGCGGCCCGCGGTCTTGGTGATTGCCGGGTGCCAGCCCATGTCCTGGAAGTCGGCGATGACCGCCCAGACCCGCTCGGGCGGGGCCGCGATGGTCTCTTTGATGGTCAGATCCTGGCGGGCGGGACCGGCGGCGCAGAGGGCGGCCGGAACGGCGATCAGCGAGGCCAGGGTCAAGGCGAGGGTGACCGACGGTTTGATCAATGGCATAACTCCGGGGGCTGGGCGAGGGCGAATGGGGGGGGCGGGGACGGCGGTTTCGCCACGTCGACGCAAAGAGTGTGCCGATTCGTCCGGATCCGGTCTCGGCTCTGCCTGACGGCCGCGCCATCGGTGCCCTCGATCATCAGTGCGGCCATTACGACCCTGGATCGTAGGGTGGACAAGCGCAGCGCAGTCCACCAACGGCGGCGCCGGCTGCGGTGGACTTCGCTCCCGCTCGTCCACCCTACCGGCCCGACCCTGGGCGTGGTTCCTGCTGACGTGTCAGAAGTGACACGCAGTGTCCCATGCCGCCTGGCCCGACCGGTGGCGACCTGCCGCCTTGGACCTAGGCACGGCAATATGGTGCCCTCGTGTGCCCCCAAGTGCCGCGAAGCGAAGGCTCCGATACCAGTCTGGCGATTGCGCAAGGCGCAGAAAATCAGACAGGATTAACAGGATTTCGCAGGATTAACACGATTAAGAATGTCGTCTGACATGGCGTTCTATCCTGTTAATCCTGAAAAATCCTGTTAATCCTGTCCATTTTCCACGGGCATCGCGAGCCGTTGCCGCTTGCGCCGTGCAGCCTCGGAATTTTCGCCGCTGGCCGGAACGACGATCGACGCTGCGAATGGTATCGGGATTTGCGCTTCGCGGTACCAGGGACTCGCGGCCTCGGGGTGCTGGCGTGAGTCTTGCTGTCGCTCTGGACGATCCGCCGTCTGCCCTGTTCGTCCCAGGTCGGGGTCCACGATCAGCCGACTGGGAGAGAGAGCCAAGCGCATGACGCAACCCTTCAGTCCAGCAGTCCAAACGGGTCCGCGGCCCTGGCGCTCGGCCCTGACCGGGTGCGCCCGCTCGCTCGCGGACGCGCTGCGCAGCGCCGCGGGCGCCCGGCCCCGCGTGACTCTCTTGCTCCTCGCCCTGACCCTCGCGGCCGGGGTGGAGGCCGCGGAATTCACGCTGCGCATCGGCCTGATCGACCAGGCACCCGCCGCGGCGCCCCCCCTGTCCGCCCTGTTGCCGCCGATCGTCGATGACGGCCTGGAGGGCGCGCGTCAGGGTATTCGCGACAACGCCACCACCGGGCGCTTCACCGGTCAGGGGTTCGAGCTGGTGCCGACGCGGGTCGCACCCGGGACCCCGGCCGCCGCGGCCTTTCGCGATCTGTACGGACAGGGCCTGCGGGTCTTTCTGATCAACCTGCCGGCCCCCGACCTGCTGGCCCTGGCGGACCTGCCGGAGGCCCGGGATGCGCTGCTGTTCAACATCGGCGCGCCGGACGACCGCCTGCGGGTGACTGACTGCCGGCGCAACCTGCTGCACACGGCCCCCAGCCGCGCCATGCTGGCGGACGCCCTGGCCCAATACCTGGCCTGGAAGCGCTGGACGCGCTGGTTCCTGGTGGTCGGACCCACCCCGGGCGATCAGGCCTATGCGGCGGCCCTGCGGCGCTCGGCCAAGCGCTTCGGTGCCAAGATTGTGGTCGAGAAGCCCTGGACCTTCGAGGCCGGGGCCTCACGCACCGACTCCGGGCACTTCACCGAGCAGCAGGAGGCCAACGCCTTCACCCAGGTGGCGGACTACGATATCCTGCTGGTGGCAGACGAGTCAGACACCTTCGGTGAATACCTGAATTATCGCAGCTTCCTGGCGCGGCCGGTGGGCGGGACCCAGGGGCTCAGCGCCGCCGCCTGGAGCGGGGTCTCGGAGCAATGGGGTGCGACCCAGTTCCAGCGCCGCTTCCGCGAGCGCACCGGGCGCTTCATGACCCCCCTGGACTATGCCGCCTGGCTCGCGGTGCGCAGTATCGGTGAGGCCGCGACCCGCACCGGCTCACCCGACCCCGGGCCGCTGCGCGCCTACCTGCTGGGTCCGGACTTCAAACTCGCCGCCTTCAAGGGGGTGCCGGCGTCCTTTCGCGACTGGAATGGGCAACTGCGCCAGCCGCTCCTGATCGTCTCGCCCCGGGTCCTGGTCTCGGTGTCGCCGCAAGAGGGATTCCTGCACCAGTTCTCCACGCTCGACACCCTGGGCTATGACCGGGCCGAAACCACCTGCGGGATGAAATAGCACATGTCGATCACTCCATCACTGTCCGCAATCAGCCGCGCCGGGGCACTCCTGGCGCTCCTCGTCCTTGCCTGGCCCGGCGCGGCCGGTGCCTATACGGTCTATGTCTCCAGCGAAAAGGACAATACCATCACGGTCGTGGATGGCGAGAGCCTTGCGATCAAGGCCACGGTGAAGGTCGGACCCCGACCGCGGGGTATTGCGCTCAGCAAGGATTTCAAGTCACTGTATGTCTGCACCAGCGACGCCGACCATATCGAGGTGCTGGACCTGGCGAGCCTCAAGGTCACCCACAGCCTGCCCTCGGGTCCGGACCCGGAACTCCTGGCCCTGGCGCCCGACGGGCGCCTGCTCTATGTCGCCAATGAGGACGACAACATGGTCACGGTGGTGGACGTGGAGGGGCGCACCAAGGTGGCCGAGATCCAGGTCGGGGTTGAGCCCGAGGGCATGGGCCTGAGCCCGGACGGTAAATGGCTGGTCAATACCTCCGAAACCACCAACATGGCCCATTTCATTGATCTCGCCACCCGTGAGGTAGTGGCCAATGTGCTGGTGGACCCGCGCCCGCGGGTCGCCCAATTCACCCCGGACAGCAAACAGGTCTGGGTCTCCTCCGAGATCGGCGGCACCGTGAGCGTGATCGACACGGCGACCAAGGAAAAGCTCAAGGTCATCCGCTTCGAGGTCCCCGGGTTGCGCCCGGAGTCGATACAGCCGGTCGGCATCCGCCTGAGCGCCGACGGCAAGCGCGCCTATGTCGCCCTGGGTCCCGCCGCCCGGGTCGCGGTGGTCGACACCGCAAGCTTCGCGGTCGAGAAATATCTATTGGTCGGGCAACGGGTATGGAACCTGGACTTCTCCCCCGATCAGCAGCGGATGTTCACGACCAACGGCGTCAGCAATGACATGTCCGTTATCGACCTTGCGAGTCTCAAGGTGCGCAAGAGCATCCCGGTTGGCCGCCTGCCTTGGGGGGTGGTGGTCGCGCCCTGAGTGACCGTGAAAGTCCGGCGGGGACCTTGTGGGAGCGGCTTCAGCCGCGACGAGGCCTCGCGGGTTACCCGAACGTCGCGGGTCACCGCCTCTGCGTCTCTGCGCCTCTGCGTGAGACCTCTTAAAGAATCTCACGCAGAGGCGCAGAGACGCAGAGAAGAATCGCGTCAGTCGGGTTATCGGGAAAGCCGCTCCCGCCGGGGGCTTTCATGTTTCTCTCTCTCGTTCCCACGCTCCAGCGTGGGAATGCCGTGCGGGCGCTCCGCGTCCGGTCTGGCTCCCCTGCATTCGCGTGGGAGCCGGCAGCGCTTAACTTAACGGCATTCGATACCAGCCTGAAGGCGGCACTTTGGGAAATCTCTTGGGGGTCGGCACAGAATGAACAGAGGACAGGATATGGCCCCGGCCGCTACTGTGGGTCCAGGAAGCACCGACGACGTCGCCCTCGAAGTCTCCGATGTCGCCTTCGCTTACCCCGGACGCGAGGTGCTGGCGGGCGTCTCATTCGGGGTCCCGGCGGGCGGCTTTTGTGTCCTCCTGGGGGTCAACGGCGCCGGCAAGACCACGCTCTTCTCACTCATCACCCGGCTCTTTCTGTGCCGCACCGGGTCCATCCGCATCCTGGGCCAGGATCTCAGCGGGCAGGGGGCACGGGCCCTGGCCGCCCTGGGCGTGGTCTTCCAGCAGCCGACTCTCGATCTGGATCTGACCCTGCGGCAGAACCTGCGCTATCACTGTGCCCTGCACGGGCTGGACCCGGCGGCGATGCGCCCGCGCATCGAGTCCGCGCTGGCCGGGGTAGACCTCTCGGAGCGGGCGGGCGAGCGGGCGCGGCAACTGAGCGGCGGTCAACGTCGCCGCCTGGAACTGGCCCGCGCCCTGCTGCACCGCCCCCGGGTCCTGCTGGCCGACGAACCCACCGTGGGAATGGATGTGCACAGCCGCCAGGCCATCATCGGCCAAGTGCGGGCGCGCTGTCGGGAGGACGGGGTCGCGGTGCTGTGGGCGACCCACCTGGTCGATGAGGTGGAACCGACGGATCAGGTCGTGCTCCTGCACCGCGGCCGGGTGCTGCATCGGGGAACCGCGGCACGGCTCCTGACCGATACCGGGTCGGCCACCGTCCACCAGGCCTTCAACCGTCTCACCGGGGCGCAGGAGGCGGCATGAGCCCGCGTCAATACCTGCTGGTACTGCGCGGCATCCTGGCGCGGGAAGGGCTGCGCTTCCTGCACCAACGCGAGCGCTTCTTCGGTGCCCTGGTCCGCCCCCTGGTCTGGCTCTTCATCTTCGCGGCCGGCTTCCGCGCCGTGCTGGGGATCTCCATCATCCCGCCCTATGAGACCTATATCCTCTATGAGGAATACATAGCCCCGGGCCTGGCGGCCATGATCCTGCTCTTCGGCGGGATGCAGAGTTCACTCTCGATGGTCTATGACCGGGAGATGGGCAGTATGCGGCTGCTGATGGTCAGCCCCTTCCCGCGCTGGTGGCTGCTGCTGTGCAAGCTGCTGGCGGGGGCACTGGTGGCGGTGCTCCAGGTCTATCTGTTCCTCGCCATCGCCTGGTTCTGGGGTGTACAGCCGCCGCCTATTGGCTACCTGCTGGTCCTGCCCGCCCTGCTGCTCACCGCGCTGATGCTGGGTGCGCTGGGGCTCTTTCTCTCCTCGGTGATCCGCCAACTGGAGAACTTCGCGGGGGTGATGAACTTCGTCATCTTCCCGCTCTTCTTCGCCTCCTCCGCACTCTATCCGCTCTGGCGCATCCGTGATTCCAGCATCCCGCTCTACGAGATCTGCCGCTTCAATCCGTTCACCTGGGGCGTAGAACTGATCCGCTTCTCACTCTATGCCCAAATGAACTGGTACGCCCTGGCCGGCGTCGCCGCCGCCCTGGCCCTGTTCCTCGCCGCCGCCCTCTGGGGCTATGACCCCGGGCGCGGTATGATGCGGTTCAAGCAGGGCGGGGGCTGAATCATCGTTCCGGCCACACGCAACCCGCAAGGTACGCGCACGGACCGGTTTTCTCACGCAGAGACGCGGAGACGCAGAGAATTCTTCCTTCTTCTCTGCGGCCTCCGCGTCTCTGCGTGAGATTTCTTCGAGCCCGCAGCGTCCGCCGCGCGGACCGAACGCCGCCGGCCGGAATTATGATCATGCTCCGCGAGGGCGCGCGGCCGGAGTTATGATCAAGGCCGTCGCCGCACGCCGATCCACCTTTGCCACAACACCTCAAAGGAGCACCCCGCGTGACCCTGTTCAGGCCCCTGATCCTGACCCTCTGCGCCCTGGTTCTCGCCCTCACCGCCGCCCCTGGGGCGGCCGATGAAGACGCCCAGGCCGCAGACCCCGACTGGCCCTGCGACCAGATCCTGGTCCCGCGGATCGCCGCCGCGACCCTCTGGGACGGACCGCCCGTGGACGGACTCGCCTGGCGCGAGACCGCCCCGGTGGCGGACCTGGTCGGCCGCCTGACCCAACCCGGCCTCAGCGAGGAGGCGGCCGGGTCCGCCGTCGCCGCCTTCGCCCAGGGCCTGGCCCCGGCCGATAAGGCGCCGCTGCTGACCCTGGTCTTCGCGGGCGTCCTGGAGGTCCTCGATCAGGAGCGCGCCCACCAACTCGACGGCATCAGGCGCTATTCCCAGGACCAGGCGCGCCGCGCCGAGGCCCTGGGCCTGGAATTGGACCAGATGGTCGTCCTGGAGCGCGACCCCTCCGAGGCGGCGGCCAAGGAACGGGCGGCCCTCAAGGAACGGCTGACCCTGGAGGAGCGGGTCTTCGACGAGCGGGAGAAATCGATCGGCTTCCTCTGCACCAGACCGGTGGTGCTGGAGCAGCGCCTGGGCTTCCTGGCGCGGACCATCGCCGGGTTTATGGACTGACCGGCTCAGCCATTGCCGAGACCGCACCGGATGCCAAACCACGACGCGAGCCCCATCCGCCTCCTGCACCTGTCCGACATCCCGACTATCTCGCCTGGCTGCATCGCACCCACGGCGGCGTCGACCTGCTGGGTCCAGGATGCCCAGCAAAGCCAGTTCGTTACGCTGAGCCAGGTCTATTGTCCCGCCCCGCCCGGGGCCGGCAAGTCCACCTTCTGCCGCTGGGTCGCGCTCCAGAGTATCCCCGGCAGCGCCCCCGCCCACCCGGTGCCGCCGCCGGACGGATTCGCCGAGCCCCCGCCCGCCAACCTGCGTACCCGCCTGCCGCTCCTGCTCTCGGGCCTCGCGGACGCACTGCCGACCTGGGAGCGCGCCGGCAACCGCACCCTGCTCACCGCGCTCTGTGCCATCTACGGCAACGGCCGACGCCTGCCCCAGGACCGCTATCACCTCTACCAAAAGATCATCAACATCGTGCTCTACAACCGTTACCCGGGTGACGCCCGGCAACGCGAGCCGGTCAAGGCCAGGCTCGAGGCCATCGCCTATGGGATGCATACCGGCGCGGACCGGACGAAGACCGGCAGACCCCGAGCCCCGAGGCCAGCGATACCAAAGATCGAGCTGCTTGCATCGGCGCGGCCGTCTGGCCAGAATCACCCCAATGCCTAACCGCGAACCCACGCCTATGACGCCCCTGAGCTGCCGGTGATGTCACGGACCCTCGCCCTGCTGCACCGCCTGTTCACGACGCGGTATCGGCCGCTGCCGCTGCTGCGCGGCTTTCTGTCGCGGGCCCAGGTGCAGGCGGACCACTCGGCGCAGGTGACCGTGGCGGTCCTGGATGCGGCCGACAGCGCGCAGGTGTTCGGCGTGCCGCTGGCGCGACGGGGCATTCAGCCGGTGTATCTGCGGGTCGAGAATCACGGGACAGTGCCGTTGCGCCTGCAGCTCTCCAGTATCAGCCCCAACTACTTCACACCGCTGGAGGCCGCCGGGCTGAATCACTTTTCGATCGTCAGGCAGTTGTCCGCGTTCGGGGTCGCCGGCTGGCTCTTCCTGCCGCTGTTGGTGCTCCTGCCCACCAGGCTGATCACGGCGCGGCGGGCCAACCGCCGGATGGACGCGTGCTTTTGCGCGCAGGCCTTCCACCTGCGGCCGATCCCGCCCGGGGGGGCGACGGAGGGCTTCGTGTTCACGCCGCTCGATTCAGGCACCAAGATCGTCCACGTCTGCCTGCATGAGACGGGAGAGTCGCTCGCCTGCGCGGTGCGGGAGCACGCGGTCCGCGCCGCGGCGTCCGCTCCTGCCGCCCCGCCGGCGACGGCCGCCGCGGCGGTCAGTTTCACCTTTGCGCTGGCGGTGCCCGGCATTGACGCCGACTATCTGCGCCGCGACTTCGCCGATCTCAATCCGCCTGATTCGCTCATCGACTGCGATGTGCCGACCTTGCTGGAACGGCTGGCGGCGCTGCCGGCCGCCACCACGAACCGGCGGCAGACGCGCACCGGTGACCCCCTGAACCTGGTGGTGATCGGCGAGTTCGAGACCCTGCTCAGTGCGCTCGCGGCCCGTTGGGATGAGAGTGAGACCCTCACCCTCGCCACCTGCGCGAAGACCGCTCGCGCCTTCCTGCTCGGCGCCCAGTATCGCTATTCGCCGGTCAGCCCGCTGTACTTCTTCGGCCGCAGCCAGGACGTGGCGTTGCAGCGCAGCCGCCGCTCGATCAACGAGCGGCTGCATCTGCGCCTGTGGCTGACGCCCCTGCGCTTTCATGGGCGGGGTGTCTGGGTCGGGCAGGTCAGCCGCGACATCGGGGTGCGCCTGACGAGCCGGGCCTGGAACCTCACGACGCATCGTATCGATCCCGATGTCGATGAGTCACGCGACTATCTGATCGAAGACCTGATCCAGGCCGAACGGGTGGTCGCGGCCGGCTATGTCGACGGCGCGGGCGCTTGCGCCGCCGCCGCGCCCCGGCACAACCTGACGGGTGATCCGTACTTCACCGACGGCAAGCGGGCCGCGATCCTGCTGTCGACGGCCCGCGCCACACCGCGCTTTGTCGCCTGGGGTTGATGGGTATGGCGAGCGATGCCCAGGAACGGTTCACTGACAAGTTAAACAACTCCATCAGGGACTGCCGATAGGGCCATTTTCGTTGTCGTTGTCGTAATCGTTGTCGTAATCGAGGTTATCGTAGTGCCCCGGATTCTCGCGCACCCGAAAATTACGTCGCTTCTTCGATTTCGATTTCGATTACGACAACGACAACGACAACGACTGCGTTTAACTTGCGCTTGACTCGTTACTCAGGTCCTGGGCCACAGAATCATCTGAGTACAGCGGAACAGGGCGATCTTGCGCCCGTCGGCCTCATCGGTGACCACCGCATCCCAGACCTGGGTCGTGCGTCCCAAGTGCTGCGCCGTGGCGAGGCAGGCGATGCTGCCTTCCTTGACGGTGCCCAGGTGATTGCTCTTGAGTTCAATGGTGGTAAAGGAATCCGCCCCCTCGGGCAGATGCGCGTAGGCCGCGTACCCGCAGGTCGTATCCGCCAAGGCGACGATACTGGCCGCGTGCAGAAAGTGGTTGGGTGCGAAATGCAGTTGCCTGACCGGCATCCGGCTGCGCAGTGAGTTCAACTTCAACTCAAGCATAGCCAATTAATCAGAGCCGCAATGCGCCCTGTATGGCTTTGCAAGGTGATAGTCGAATTGCTTGTCGCCGCGGCCGCGCGCGCCTCCTGACCTGGATGCGCGCCGCCCCCTGGGAGCGCCGCACCCCAGTGCGGCGCGGGCTTGATCATCGTTTCGGCCGCTGCCCCGAGGTCTCACACCGGAGGTCGAGGCTTTAGCCGGACCCGGGGCGCGCTGACGCGCCGTCGACCGGCTAAAGCCTCGACTTCCTGTCCCCTGCGGCCGGAACGACGATCAAGGCCTGCGGCGCGGCCTCGCGTGCGACCGCGGCGTGGATTGTGCAACAAAAAAGAAACAGCCGATCAGACTGTCCCGCTCGACAGATCGCGCGCATGCTGTATCATCATGAATATTAAATATTCGTATGTTTGATGCAAAAATGCACATTGTTGCTTGACTGCAACGCCTGGCGCGTCCATCCTCCCGGCATTGCTCACTCGTCCCGGCGCCCTCGGGCCGCCCCGCGGCCTGCCGCCGGGACCTGCCGTCATGGCAGGAGGTTTTCTATGTTTCGTCGACTTTCTTTCGAGCGGCGCCTGGCCGACGGCTCGGCCTACCGGATCCGGCCCTCCGGTCCGGATGACCGCGGACTGCTGATCCGCTGCTTCGAGTCACTCTCGCCGCAGTCCCGGCGCCTGCGCTTCTTCAACGACCGGCGGGCCTTGGCCCCGGATGACCTGGACCGCTTCTGCGCCGTGGACGCGCGCGACCACATTGCCTTCGCCGCGGTGCGGATCGATGTGGCCGGTCGGGAGTTGGAGCCCCTGGGCTTCGCCCGTTGCATCCGGCTGACCCCCGGGGGCGAGGTGGCCGAGTTCTCGATCGCCACGGTGGACCTGATCCAGGGCCAGGGGGTGGGTGCGGCGCTCCTCTCCCACCTGATTGCGGCGGCCCGGCGTCAGGGCATCCGCCGCTTCTGGTTCGAGGTGCTGGCGGAGAACGCCGGCATGCGGCGGCTGGCGCGGCAACTCGGCGGTGAGCCCCACTGGGTGGGCGACGGGACCCTGGAATACGATTGCCGCCTGCCCGACTCCCGCCCCGCGGCCCCTGCATCCGTGCCGCTGCGACCGGCCGCGCACCCGGTGGTGCGGGCGCTCCCCCTGGGACTGCCTGCCTATCTCGACCCGGGGGTCTGGGTGGAGCCCTGGATCGCGACCTGGCGGGAGGGTCTGGGCCGGTCTGCGGCCTGGCCCCCGGCGGCCAACGAGGCGATCGGTCACGGCGTGGAGGCGGGACCCCCGGCGAGCGGCCGGCGGTGGCGCGCCGCGGCCTGAGGTCGTGCGCGCCGTGAAGTAGCAGCGGCCATTTGGGCCCTGGTCGGCGGCGGCCTCATGAGGCCGCCCCGGGTAGGCAATGGTCGCTTCAGGCAGCCATCGCAAAGTAGGGTACCTGCGTCTGTGCGGAGGCGCGCCCGCGCAGTTCTGCGACCATCTCGGCCACCAACTGCCGGGCCGTGTCGCGCAGCAGCAGACGCCTCCTGCGGGCCTCCGGACCCTCGTTGATATGTTCGTTGCTGTGCTCCGCATCGATGATACGCATCAGCGTCAGCGCCTCTTCGATCATCGCGGTTCGGGGGTCCCGGTGGCTGTAAGTCGTGTAGTTCATGGGATTCTCGGGCACTTGCCATAACCCTGGGAAAGTCTCGACCGTCCGGTTCAGGGCTTGCCGGTGTGGCGCCCTGCCGACTTGGTTTCTTGCCTGGTACCAAGCACGGAGCGCGCCAACAACCATCACCGCCTGTCGCACCAGCGAGCGCTCGATAAATCAGTGACCTGCATCGCCGTGACGGCTGCGCGGCCCGGTTTTTTGCGGCGACTGCCGGCGTCAACTATGGAATGGATTCCATAGTTCTAGAACAGGGACCAGAGTCGAAGGGCACCAGGCGTTGCGGGCGGGTTCCGGGAACACGAGACGCCACGGTCAGTGTCCGACGATCTGAGTCAATGACACTTCGGCCTGGCCCTTCATCCAATAATCGGCGGCCCCGGACGCCTTCAGTTCGACGAGGGCGGCGTGGAGACAATTCGTTTCACGAGCCTCGTCGCCCGACGTGGGGAACTGAGCGGTCGGACCCACGAAGCTGTAGAAGGGGTAGACCGGATGCCATTCGTAGCGATCCTGGAAGAATACGCGAACGGTGTCCTGGCTGAAGTCCACCTCAAAATCCACGCGGTCGATGCCGCCGAACGCATAGCGGAAGTCTTGACCGGCGGCGTCCTTGGCAAATTCCTCCTGTTCAAAGGTAAAATGCCCTTCCCCCTTCGGTCTTCTGCCGCGGCCCGGAAGGATCTCACGCTTCAGGCGCTTCTTGATCCCGCTATCGCGCGTCAGCCAATCTTTGATATTGGCGTCCTCGATGAAATCGGCCCCTTTGCCGTCCGTCAGATAGAAATCGAGATGTTTCAACGCGATCGGCTTGTCCTGGAACTCGATTTTCTTTGCCAGATCCACCAGTCCCTGGGGGCTGCGAAGCGGGCATGCGATATTCAAGAGAAAGCTGCTGTTCGGATTGGCTTGCACGTCCTTATAGCGGCCGGACGGCGCATGGGCATGATTGACGCCCGGCACGAATTGCGGGGGCTTCAGGAACGACTTGACCACCACGTCGATCGCAGCCGAACTGCCGTCCGCGAAGCGCAGCGTGCTGGCGGTGATCGTTGTCCTTCCCAGGGTCCGACCACTGAACACCGTGAAGATTTGTTCGTTTCTCAGGACTGGAGCCCGGTCCGCCGCAGCCGCCAGACCTTCCGGTGCGACCTTGGCGATATCCGGGTCGCCGACTGTTACTTCTCCAAACTCCGCACCCAAAACAAGAATTTTTCCCACGCTGTTCTTGCGCAATTCCAGGACAACATTGGGCTGAAAGCTCGGGCCTGGGAGGATGCTGGGCCCGCTGCCGGTCACGGTATCACCGGCGATATTGAATGCCACGGTCGGTGGGCCTCGCAGAAGAGAGACAAGCGAGAGAGAACGTGGGGGCCGCACGCGCGCGAGCGACAGGGGCGTGACCACAACGGCGCTGCGCGGGAGCGCCTCCAGTTTCAGCATCTCGCTATCGAGGCTGGCCATCGTCATTTTGCCGACGATGGCGTCCGCCTGGGTCTGATAGCTCCGGTTGATGATATTGCGCTTCTGCTTGTATGCCAGGACGGCGCGGGCGGTCGAGGCGCCGTAAGTGGTCTGTTCCACCTCGTCGGGAGAAATCACCGCACCGTCCAGCCTCACGAGTGCCGCCTGGATCTTGCCGACGTGGGCGCCAGACGAGCCGGGGATGATATGCGCGGGGTCGGAAACGGCCGCGGCCTCGAGTTTCGGGTCGCCGCGGAAGAGTCTTGATTGAAGGTTCACATGGTCACCTTTTGCCCTTCTTGATACAGTGGATAACGCCGGTGAATCTATTCGGCGGCCCTTGATCTCACCCTCCCGGAAGAAACCGCCCGGCCCCGCCGACGCGCGATGCATTTGAGTTTAGGCGATCACTGCCGTTTGCCAAGGTGGCCCCCACATTTTCTTGCGACCTCCGACGGTGCAGAACGCCGGAAATAGGGGAGCAAGAGCGGGAGCGCCGCATCCAGTCACCAGACGGGACGCGGAGCGCCCGCGCTGCATTCCCCTGCTTGCGCGTGGGAACGATAGAACCCGCGGCGGGTTTGACTCAACTGGATTGACCCTCGAAGTCGTAGCTGAACCCCGCCTCCGCCACCCCGATGGTAATCCGCCCGATGCTCCTGCCCGCCATTGTGCGGTTAAGGATCTCCCGACTGATGGCCGGCAGGACGGTATTGGTCAGTATGGCATCCACCACCCGGGCCCCGCTCTCGACCTCCGCGCAGCGCTTGGCGATCAGGTCCACCACCGCCTCGTCATAGCTGAGCACGGCGCGATGGTTGTCGGCGATCCGCTGTACGATCCGCTCGAGCTGGAGCCGGATGATGGTCGCCAGTATGTCATCGCTCAACGGGTAATAGGGGATGGTGACGATGCGCCCCAGGAGCGCGGGCGGGAAGGTCTTGAGCAACGGGGCGCGCAGGGCCTGGGCCAGTCCCTCCATATCCGGCATCAGCTCCGGGTCTTTGCACAGTCCCATGACGAGATCGGTGCCCACGTTGGTGGTGAGCAGGATGACCGTATTGTGGAAGTCGATATAGCGGCCCTCGGCGTCCTCCATCCAGCCCTTGTCGAAGACCTGGAAGAAGATCTCGTGGACATCGGGGTGGGCCTTCTCGACCTCATCCAGGAGCACCACGCTATAGGGCTTGCGGCGCACGGCCTCGGTGAGGATGCCGCCCTCGCCATAGCCGACATAGCCGGGGGGCGCGCCCTTGAGGGTGGAGACGGTATGGGCCTCCTGGAACTCGCTCATGTTGATGGTGATGATGTTCTGCTCGCCGCCGTAGAGTGCCTCGGCGAGTGCGAGCCCGGTCTCGGTCTTGCCCACGCCGGAGGGGCCGGCGAGCATGAAGACGCCGATCGGCTTGTTGGGGTTGTCTAGTCGGGCGCGGGAGGTCTGGATGCGGGCAGCGATGGCGTCGAGTGCGTGGCGCTGGCCGACGACCCGCCGGTTGAGGGTCTCGGCGAGGTTCAGCACCGCTTTGACTTCGTCCTTGACCATGCGGCCTACCGGGATACCGGTCCAGTCGGCGACGACGGAGGCGATGGCCTGGGCGTCGACGCTGGGCAGGATCAGGGGGCTTTCCCCTTGCAGTGCGGCAAGCTCGGTCTGGAGTGCGCGCAGCTTCTCCAGTGCCGGGGCGCGCTCGGCCTCGGACAGGGCAGGGGCCTCCTGGGTGACGGGGGCAGGGCTGCCCGCCGCGGCACCGGCGGCCTGCTCCAGGGCGCTGCCGGTCCCCTCGACCGGGGCCGCCTGGCCGCGCAGTTGCGCGCGCAGGTCCAGGATCTGCGCCACCACCGCCTGTTCCGCGTCCCAGCGGGCCTGGAGCCCCACCAGGCGTTCCCGTTCGGCGGCAAGCTTGCCGCTGGCCGAGCGCCCGCGCTCCGCGGTCTCTACGCCGACCGCGCTCTCGCGCCCGATGATGCCGAGTTCAGTCTCCAGGGCCTCGATCCGGCGCCGGCAGTCCTCGACCTCCGCCGGCTCCGAGGACTGGCTGATGGCGACCCGGGCACAGGCGGTGTCGAGCAGGCTCACCGCCTTGTCCGGGAGCTGGCGCGCCGGGATGTAGCGGTGCGACAGGCGCACCGCGGCCTCCAGACCCTCGTCCAGGAGCTGGACCTGGTGGTGATTCTCCAGCGTCGAGGCCAGGCCCCGCAGCATCAGGATCGCCTTCTCCTCGCTCGGCTCGTCGACCTGGACGACCTGGAAGCGGCGGGTGAGCGCCGGGTCCTTCTCGATATATTTCTTGTACTCGGCCCAGGTGGTGGCGGCGACGGTGCGCAGGGTCCCGCGGGCGAGGGCAGGCTTCAATAGATTCGCCGCGTCACCGGTGCCGGCGCTGCCGCCGGCACCGATCAGGGTATGGGCCTCGTCGATGAAGAGGATGATGGGCTTGGGGCTGGCCTGGACCTCCTCGATCACCTGGCGCAGCCGGTTCTCGAACTCGCCCTTCATACTGG
>Ga0247840_10002958_pt1 | contig 29386 bp, 26 predicted proteins | sample LaCruzMarch2015__FD_192404 | JGI IMG/M metagenome (GOLD analysis project Ga0247840, IMG submission 192404) | Freshwater microbial communities from meromictic Lake La Cruz, Castile-La Mancha, Spain - LaCruzMarch2015_17m | ecosystem: Environmental > Aquatic > Freshwater > Lake | place: Spain...
CGACAACAACTACGACTAATATCGCGAATCACAATTTACCGGGTAAAGAGGAATACCCAGCATTGTTTCAAACTGGGCCAACGGTAATGGCTGGAGGTCAGCCGGTGAAACAAACCATTGGGCACACTACGGAATCTCCGATTCCCTCGCCACAAAGTATCGACGATTTTGCAATGTTCAGTGAACCGATCCGTGGCTTGACTACGAACGCGCAAGAATTATTAGAGAAACCTGGCAGGGCGAACAAAGCGGTCTTATTCTGGGGCCCTCACAGAACAAGACCCGAGGCGGGAAAGGCCGATAGACGCACAATGGATGGACTCCATGACCTTGCTAAATCTGGCCTTGGATCTCCCCTAAATCTAACAATTATCCTCGCTGACGATCATGGAAAGTTTAATGGAATTAACAATCCCGGATACCTTGAAAGCGTGGAGGCATTAGCAAGAGAGAGGGGAATCGGGACTGTCCGTTTGTCAGATCTCTATGAACGACATGGATTAAGCATAGACCCTCAAAGGCTTAGCGGCCACAGAGATGAAGTTGAAAGGCTCGTCAGCGCGAACCCCGAATTGGAGCAGTCGCTCACACGGGCGGCTGCGAGTCGTGGTGGTGACATCAACCACGGACTTGATTACGCAGCTCTTCGGTTTCAGGAACGCCCGATGATAGAGGACCTCTTGCAAGGCGAAGGTGTGCTACTAGTGGTTGGGGAACCTGCGAGCGCTTCTCTATTTGGCGAGATACCTGCAGCATTCGTAAGGGCTAAGGCAAAAAGCGGGGCTGGGTGGGTTGAACAAGCCCCATGGATTCAGTAGTAAATGGGAACTTTTCGCTGTGGCCTAACATCACATTCAGAGGACTAAAGCGAATGTGATGTTAGGCGGCATAATTATATGCCTTCAAACAGAGCCGTCGAAAGGTATCGCTCAGCTGCATCCGGCAAAATAACGACTATTGTCTTCCCCGCATACTCATCTAGTTGAGCAAGACGAACAGCAGCAGCGACTGCGGCTCCACACGAAATACCGACAAGCAGCCCCTCTTCTCTGGCCATACGCCTGGCGAACTCGATTGCTTCAGCACTCTCAACCTGCTCGACTCGGTCAACCACCGAAAGATCCAGCGTATCCGGAATAAATCCCGCACCAATTCCTTGAATCTTATGCGGGCCTGGTTGTATCGGTAACCCCGCTAGTTTCTGTGTAATAACAGGACTTTCCTTTGGCTCAACCGCAACTGCGATGATCTTTTTTCCCTTAGTGTTCTTTATATAACGCGAAACACCAGTGATTGTGCCACCAGTGCCTACACCAGCAACTAGAACATCAATGCCACCATCCGTGTCCTCCCAAATTTCCGGACCTGTTGTTTTCTCATGAATTTCAGGGTTGGCTGGGTTTTTGAACTGCTGGGGCAAGAAGTACCGATGTGGATCAGATGAGGCAATCTCCTCGGCGCGGCCGATTGCCCCCTTCATCCCCTCAGAGCCTGGGGTCAGCACAAGATTAGCTCCGAGAGCAGCCACAATCCGACGGCGTTCCACACTCATTGTCTCAGGCATGGTTAGTGTTAATTTGTAGCCGCGAGCAGCCGCGACATAAGCCAACGCTATACCAGTGTTGCCAGATGTTGGCTCAATGATCTCCATCCCCTGCCTAAGCACCCCTCGCTTTTCGGCATCCCAGATCATGTTTGCACCTATACGACATTTAACCGAATAGGCAGGATTGCGACCTTCGACTTTGGCTAAAATTATGGACTTGGTCTCACCAGCAATGCGGTTGAGTTTTACAAGTGGTGTGTTTCCGATGGAGAGCGAGTTGTCTTGGTAAATTTTGCTCATTTTCTTAACTCCTTTAAACAGGTCTTAACTTCAGTTGGTCGCAAAGATTACACTGCGACTAAATGTGATAATCAACTACATTTCCAATTCTAACTCGCTCATGGTGACTACGACCGACCATATCTGCCAAAGTGAGCCTATCCAAGACTGTCGATAGAGATAAATTTACGTCAATCATAGCTAGCCGAATTCCACAGGTAGCTTCGCCACGGCACTCTTCGCATCGAGCGTAATTGGTCGTACTCAGACAAGAGACGGGAGCAATATCACCCTCCAGAATTCGTATTATTGACCCAACTGTAATTTTATCCGCCGGAAGAGCTAGCGAATATCCACCGCCTTTTCCTATTCTGCTATTGAGTAACCCGCCTTTTCGTAAAGACAAAAGAATAAACGCAAGAAATTTATTAGGTATACTCTCACTTTTGGCAAGGTCAGAAATCATAACGGGTTGCCCGCTTGGAGTCCCAGCAAGGTGAATGAGTGCCCTGAATGCATATTTAGTTTTCTTAGAAATCATATCTAGTAGCTCTATAGATAAACAATACAATCGCTTTTGTCGAGATTCTTTTGTTACACATTCAGAATATATTTCTAACAGCACACACCTGAAGTAAGTCCACTAAGAAGGTGTGAATACCCAAACAACCGAGGAGATATGCGGGGAAAAACCAATAACCAAAATTCCGCCATGCCGAAATCTATAATAATTAAAACAAATGAGCATCCTAGCTAGCTGACCACATTGTCTCTTTAGACTGGCAAAGCAGTCACGATGCTGATGACACGGTCAAACAGGTAATTAAAGAGTTGATTTTGCTGGAAATGCCCCAACGGCCCGCTCGATCAATTTAAGACAGCTGGCATGGATTCGGCTGATTCCAAGACCCGAGTTTGTTTTCTCAGAAGCCGGAAAAGGAGGGATTTTTTCACAACTGTCTTTTGGGTGTTCCGACCTAAGAGTTTCTGGAAGCTCAGATAGTAGATCCAAATAAGTAGCTTTTGAAAGATTATGAATCCCTCGATTCTTACTATCAGACATTTATCGAACCTCCAATAACAGACTTGCACACCCATATGACTTGTAAAATGCCATCGTGAGAAAACACTACTGGCAATAATTGGGGTCTGACATCAAAAACACCACCGACAGAAAAAACAAGCCTGATTTTTTGTGCATTCTGTATACCTACGTATCTGCATAATTAAAAGACTTGCTTCAATATCTTCCAATCAGCCGGGGTTTCGGCGTTCTTTGCATTAAATGTCCGAAATCATTGAAATAGTCGACTTTCCCGCATCTAACAAAAACAAGCACTTAAGTCAGCCAGTCTGATAATCTGTAACGGTTCAGTCCATCAAATTTCAAACACTACGAATGCCCCTCAGGGGCCGATTTGCGGAGGCAAATCGGGGGTGACAACAACTAACCGTTCTATGGAGTTACCACCGTTCTTCGGATCTACGCCAATGAGACCCAAACTTACCGAGGATCTGAACGGTTACGATAATCTGATAATAGGTCAAGAAGGTCTTCCTCCTAACTCAATCTGGGCTTTCAGAAAATCGGCATCTTGGGTTAAACGAAGAGATTTTTCGGCATTGGTATTTGCATCGAATATGGTCGCTTCCAGGCCCAAAAGTTTATTTTTGAGATCGTTCACATCAGTCACAGCCGATCGCTCAACACCTTTTTGGGCAGTTACAGTCAATTCCCCATCCCTAACTTCAAACAGGCCGGAAGACACAGCGAAGACGACCTCTTTGCTTTCCTCTGTAATCAAAACCAATAAACCAGAACCGAGCGCTCCTATTCTATTTTCATGGCCAGGCAACACACCAATTTGGCCATCAAAAGTAGGTAAAATAACGCTTTTAACCTGCGCTGAAAGCAGATCAGCCGAAGGCGTGAGAATTCGCAGATGGAATTTATCACCCATTTGAGGATTCCTTTGCTAGGCGCTCGGCCTGTTCTCTAGCTTCCTCAATTGATCCAACTAAATAAAAAGCCTGTTCTGGCAGATCGTCGTGCTTACCTTCTACAATTTCCTTAAACCCTCTTACCGTATCTTCGAGTTTTACGAACTTTCCTTCGCGCCCTGTGAACTGAGAAGCAACAAAAAATGGTTGGGAAAGGAATCGTTGTATTTTCCTTGCCCTTTCCACTACGAGTTTGTCATCGGGACTCAGCTCATCCATACCCAAAATAGCGATGATGTCCTGTAAATCTTTATACCTCTGGAGAGTCCCTTGAACCGCTCTGGCGACATCGTAATGTTCATCACCTATGATCGTTGGATCGAGAATTGTAGACGTCGAACCAAGAGGATCCACCGCCGGATAAATTCCCATTTCCGCAATTTGTCTAGAAAGAACCGTAGTGGCATCCAAGTGTGCGAATGTAGTTGCCGGTGCAGGATCTGTTAGGTCGTCCGCTGGCACGTAAACGGCTTGGACCGAGGTTATGGACCCTTTATTTGTAGACGTAATTCTCTCCTGCAACTCACCGACATCAGTAGCCAAAGTGGGCTGGTATCCTACAGCTGAGGGCATACGCCCTAGGAGAGCTGATACCTCCGATCCTGCCTGAACAAAACGGAAAATATTATCGATAAAGAGCAATACGTCACGTCCCTCTTGATCCCTGAAGTATTCGGCCATCGTCAACGCAGAAAGCCCCACCCTAAAACGCGCGCCGGGTGGCTCGTTCATCTGACCGTAAACAAGAGCGGCTTTGTCTAAAACCTTGCTCTCCTTCATCTCCATCCAAAGGTCATTCCCCTCACGAGTTCGTTCACCAACACCAGCAAAAACAGAGTAGCCGCCATGCGCCTTTGCTACGTTGTTGATTAACTCCATAATTACAACAGTTTTGCCAACACCAGCACCGCCGAAGAGCCCGATCTTCCCACCTTTTACGTAGGGCGCTAAAAGGTCAATAACTTTAATTCCCGTTTCGAAAAGCTCCTTGCTTGTAGACTGTTCTTCGAACTTTGGGGCAGATCTATGTATCGACCAACGCTCTTTTGCTTCGACAGGGCCGCCTTCATCGACCGGCTCCCCAACGACATTCATAATACGACCGAGAGTTGCTGCGCCGACCGGCACAGTAATGGCCGAGCCCGTATTCTTTACAGCCATGCCCCTAACCAAACCGTCCGTAGAGTCCATAGCTATGCAACGCACGACATTGTCGCCGATATGCAAACCGACCTCTAGCGTAAGATTATCTTGCTTTTCTCCTAGTGATGGATTTGTCAGCGTCAGTGCATAGGAAATATCAGGAAGTCGCTCCCCCTCAGGGAACGCCACATCGACCACAGGCCCCATCACCTGCACAACTTTACCAAATGTTGCCACCGGAATTTCAGCCGTTACCATAGGGTTATATCTCCTTCGCTGATCACTATTCACAAGCAAAGTTCATTTCTTTGCCACAATTCTTACTATTCTAAAACCACCATAAAAAATCAGGGACTCTCGCTAAACAACCATCCCAACCGATGCTTGTTTCACGAACCAAATATTTTATATCGATAATCCAAAACCTTACTGTATGGCTTCAGCACCTCCGATAATATCGAGCAACTCTTTAGTTATTGTGCTTTGCCTCGCTCGATTGTAGTGGAGCTTTAACTTCGAAATAAGATCTTCCGCATTTCTTGTTGCAGACTCCATTGCTGTCATACGTGAAGCATGCTCACTGGCTTTTGCATCCAAGGCCGCCTGTGTAATCATCCCCATAACCAAACTAGGAATAATCGCCCGCAGTAATTCCTCAGGCTGCGGGCTGTATTTGAATGGCATCGCTGGGACAGAAGAGACCGTCTCACTTGAACCAACAATGGTATCTTGACGAAAAGGAAGAAGAATGGATTTTTGGGCTTTCTGACTTAGTGCAGAAACAAACTCTGTGTAATACACACGAATCTCTTTGCACCTGCCCGCTAAAAAATCGGTCTCCAATTGTTTAAAAATTTGCTCAATCGGCCATTTATGTCCGTCTTCCGGAAGCCCTTCATGCGAGTCAACAAGGTTCCATCCGAGGCGCTTTCCTTGCTGAACAACTCGCCTCCCCAAAGCTACAACCTCAAAAGGAACACCATTCGCGCGACAAACGCTCTCATCTGCAGCAACAGCTTTGAGAACATTGGCATTGTATCCGCCGCAGAGACCTCGATCCCCAGCAATGACAACAGCACGAACTGCCTTGGCGTTTGGGTTGGCGGACACTAATGCATGAGAAAACCCGCTTGGGGTATCACAAAACACTTGCCTAATAATTCTTTCTAACTCTCGCAAATACGCACGACCACCTTGTGCCGCCTGTTGAGCACGGCGCAATTTAGCGGCAGAAACCAGTTTCATGGCCCTTGTAATTTGCTTGGTGTTTTGAACTGTCGAGATTCTTCTTCGAATCTCCTTTAACCCCGCCATGAAACTTACTCCGCCTATGCTTTAGTGATGACTATCGGTGAGGACCTGAACGGTTAAATTAAACCTTAGACACGAACTTTACGGGTAGCCAAAAACTCTTTTGCAAATTCTTTCATAATCTCAGACAACTTACCTCGATTCTCATCAGACAAATCCCCGCTATCGCGGATGGCATCAAGCAGGTCGGCATGATTACTTTTGAGATTCTGATGTAATCTTTTTTCAAAATCCTTGATGTCACCAACTGGCATCTCATCTAGGAATCCTGAGTTAGCAGCGAATATGGAAACAACTTGCAACTCTAGAGGCATCGGAGCGTACTGCCTCTGTTTTAAAATTTCGACTAGTCTTTCGCCCCTCTGAAGCTGGGCCTGAGTCGAAGCATCAAGGTCCGAACCAAATTGTGCAAATGCCTGCTTCTCTCGATATTGAGCTAAATCTAACCGCAGTCTACCTGCAACTTTTTTCATCGACTTGCGCTGGGCACTTCCACCAACACGAGAAACTGACAGACCCACGTTAATAGCAGGGCGAACACCGGAATAGAACAAGTCTGACTCTAAATATATTTGTCCATCCGTGATTGAAATCACATTTGTGGGAATGTAGGCAGATACGTCACCCGCTTGTGTTTCAATGATCGGGAGGGCAGTGAGAGAACCACCACCACAGGCATCACTAAGCTTCGCTGCCCTCTCAAGCAAACGCGAGTGCAAATAAAACACATCGCCTGGATAGGCCTCACGCCCTGGCGGTCTTCTCAAGAGTAGGGATATCGCTCTATAGGCGACAGCATGCTTCGACAGATCATCGTAGATGATAACAGCGTGCCGACCGTTGTCACGGAAGTATTCCCCTATTGTTGCCCCTGTGTATGGAGCAATGAATCCTAGCGGCGCTGGCTCGCTGGCAGTGGCAGCGACAACAATTGTATGCTCAAACGCGCCCAGCTCTTTAAGTTTCTCTACAACCTGTGCGACACTCGACCTTTTTTGGCCAATCGCAACGTATATGCAAATCACGCCAGTCCCCTTCTGATTGACTATCGTATCGATAGCAACAGCTGTCTTGCCGGTCTGCCTATCTCCGATAATCAACTCTCTTTGCCCTCGACCAATCGGGACCATAGAATCAATCGCCTTTAATCCGGTTTGGAGTGGCTCATGAACTGATTTACGCTGAACAATCCCCGGTGCCTTTACTTCAATACGCCTATGCTCGGTAGCTTCAATAGGCCCTAAACCATCTATTGGATTACCAAGAGCATCAACAACTCGCCCTATAAGAGCATCACCCACGGGAACCTCAGCAATCTGCCCTGTGCGAGAGACATGGTCACCTTCCCTCACCAGTGCAGATTCCCCCATCAATACGGCACCCACGTTGTCTTCTTCTAAATTGAGAGCTATGCCCTTAATGCCGTGAGGAAAATCCAACAACTCACCAGATGCCACATTCTCCAGGCCATGAATTCTGGCAATTCCATCCCCGACAGAAAGAATGGATCCGACTTCGGCCAGATTTATCGCTGGCGCATAGCCATCAATCTGCTCACTGAGAATTCGGCTTATCTCTTGGGCCCTTATTTCCATCGCAACCACCTTGATTGTTTTCCAATTCAGACTGCTTAAAACTTAAGCTAATCAGCTTTTTCTTAGCCGACTAAACTCCTCTGCAACTCCGTCAAACGATAACTTAAGGATCCGTTTATGAGGACTCCTCCGTATTCAACTATAAGTCCACCTATAATCGATTGGTCGATTTTCCAGGAAAATACAAGCTGCCCCTTCACATTCTGGGCCAAACAAGACTTTATCTCCTGCTTATCATCGTCACCCAAAGCTCTCGCTGTCGTCACAGCGACGCGAACAACTCCCAAGGTCCGATCTGCTAGTTCCGAAAACCGCTCCACAATCTCAGGAAGATCGGCGATCCGCCCCCTATCAAAAACCACGCGAACGTAGTTGGCGGCAAGCTCATTGTGCTGAACGTATGCCAAAACCTTATCTAGGGCTCGCCTTCTAACGTGTGTTGGGAATCCCGGGTTTATAACGAATTCTCTGAGTTCCTGTATCTCGACTATCTCAAGAAGAGAAGCGAGCAAATCGCTAATAACAACCTGCATCTGTTCGGTCTCGGACACACGCTCTCTCACTGACCGCATTAGTGCACGAGCGTATCGGGTTGCCAGTTTTCCCAGCTTTTTAGCCACAAAAAACTCTCCTAGCTACTGTCATTTCTCAGAAACAGACCCGCAAAAATACGACTGCGCAATGAGCAGCCTACTTCATGGCAGATCTTTCAATTTCGAGATATAGGTGCGAAAACACTATGTAAAGTCTGCAACCTAAGCTCTCTATCTATATCGGCGGTCACAGCCGACTCGAGCTTTATCCTGGCTAGAGATACTGCCGTCGAGACTATAGTCTCCCGAACCTCACGCTCCAAACGGCACTGCTCATTATGAATCTTCCTATCCGCATCTCTGGCAACACGAATCACGGAGCGCTCCGTGTCCTGCTCAATCGCACGGATTATTTCCCGAGTTTCTTGCTCCATAGCCACAGAGATCTTTAGCTTTTCGTCTTCTAGCAAATCACGTCTCTTAGCCAAACCGGCATACTCGGTCTGCGCATCTTCCAGAGACTCTCTAGCCTGTCGCAGGTGCAAGGAAACATTCCGGCTTCTGTCATCGAGTAGTTTAGGTCCCAATCGGCGATAAAGATAAACGGCTAGGCAAACAAACAAACTGAAATTTGCGAGTGGCCATACGAGCTGGCTGAGGAGACTATTGGGCTCAGCCCCATCAGATGCCAATGCTGGAACTGGATAAACAATTTGAATTGCAAAAAGGAAAAAAACGCAGAGTAAAAGCAATCTATATGCTGATTTTTGCAAGACTGTGCTTTTTACTATTCCCATAATTAAGTCGATCTCGTATGAAGTTTTCGCCTGAATTTAGGCATCCGTAAAAAAGCATCCCAGAACAAAACCATTGATGAATACGAAGGTTTAGTTGGGACCGCAGACATCTATAACAAGATGAAACAAAGATCCATAGCTGAAAGCAGCCAAAAGATTGTATTTCAACTTCCTCAATGTATAGATGGATTTTCTTCAATAATAATAACTCGACGGGCAACCAACTTAGAAAGCTTGTCTGCCTCTATTTCCGACTGAGCAAGAAGCTCATCTCGCGTCTTCATCAACTCCTGGCGTCTTGCATTAACCTTATCATCCGCACTGAGCACGGACGCATCGAGACTCATTTGGTGCCGTTGCCTTGCTTCTTTCACCTCGAGATCCTGCTTATTTAGCCCCAAAAGACGAACCTTGTTAACCTCTAGTTCTATCTGAGCTAACAGATCTCTTGATTCTATCTTTATATCGTCAGCTCGATTCTTAGATCCTAACGTTTGAGACTCCCTTTCCTGGATAAGAGAAAAATAGGCACCCAACACTGGCTGACCAATAAACTTCCAGAAAGCAATAAAGAGTAACGCCGAAGATATAATTTGGAAAATCACTAAAGGGGTAACCATTGTTAATTTAAATCCTCCCAAACATTGAAGTTGAATTCACAAGACACCCATAAAACACAAAAGATAAGACACAAAAAACCGTGTCGCAGGTTAGCAACTTCCTCTGTTTCGCGCAAAGGAGGAATTAAATTTCAGAGTTAGCGGAGGACAGGCGGGGTCTCGAATGGTGCCGCGATCACAAATCGGGGCGATACGAATCGCTTTGGTCCGAAATACTCCTGTCTCACTTGCCGTTTTGGGTATCTCTGGTTGTTACTGCGGCGGCCCAACAATCACAACCATCCGAAAAAATCTGGCGTATGTATGGCAAGTCACCACCGAACCCCCATATATGTGCCGGGTTTAATATGGACGAGCGTGCGTCGGGTTTAATATGTATTTAATATGCGAGCGCGGATTAGAAAGAATCTGTTGATTGGTTGGCGAAAACCTCACCAACCAATCCGAAGCATTAGAATCCCAAACTTCCCAGAAGATCGTTGATATCGTCTTGGGAGCAACTCCTTTGGTTTGAAGGTTCGCTTTTTTCTTTTGGATCGCTAACTTTTGCATCCTCGATAGCGCTGAGCCCAAACATACGGACTAATTCTACAAGGCTAATTTCTACTTCTTTTATCAATGAGATTACTTTTTTTAGAATCTGACCGCTGAGATCCTGAAATTCCTGAGCTATCAGTATTTCAACACCTAACCGCTGTGCTGTTTTATTGCATAAATCCACAGCCAAGGCGGTCTCGGGGACTGTTTTGTTGAAATCTACCACGCTGATACTCTCAGAGAGGATCGAAATATGTTGTTCTTGCTCTCTGAGAGAGGATGACAACTTTTCAGTAAGAGCGAGAACGGTATGTGTAGCTTGATCTGTCATCTGCATAACGGACTCGAGATGATCTGTAGCTTGTGGGACTCCAGATGTGGCGTAATTTTGTAAGCGAGGGACTAGATCCTGCCTAAAATCCACTAGAGAGGAATGAAGCCTACGGGTGAGACGCCCGACCTCATCAAAAAGATCTTCGCGAGCAAGTGCACCGACTTGACTCAAACCATCTTCTACTAAAACTTCATTTTTTTGAATCGCACCATCAATAACATCCCCGATACCACCGAGAATTTTATCCAATCTGGCTCGGCTCTCATCATCTGTTCGTAGATGAAGATCGAGAAAACCCTTAATAAGACCAATCAAATCGCTAGATATTTCTAACGGTTTGTCGGTATCCTGCCCGTTGTATTCGATCATACATAGTTCCTTAAACTAAATTCATTTGATTCATTTCGCTTGAGATAAGCTCTGATGTTTCATACATAGATAACACTCTCAGCTGCTTTACTTGAAAATCTGAGACATCTTTTGCTCCATGGTCTCAGGAGTAAAAGGCTTTACAATGTAGTTGGAAACTCCAGCATGGACGGCCTCCATCACGTTTTCTTTTTGTGATTCAGCTGTGACCATCAAAAATGGGATCGCCTTGTAGGCGGGATCCGATCGAACAGCTTTGAGCAGATCTATTCCCATCATGTTCGGCATGTTCCAGTCCGAAACAATGAAACCGAAACCGCCTTCTTTTAGCTTTCCCAAGGCTTCGCGGCCATCTTCGGCCTCAACTATATTAGAAAACCCCAACTGACTAAGCACATTCCTGACAATCCTGCGCATCGTCGAGAAATCATCTACGACGAGAATTTTTGTGTTTTTAGGTAAATCATTAAGACCCATAAAAGCCGGCTCCTATTGCTATTGTTTAAATATAGGGGAAACGGCGAGACCTCATTTCGCCAGATCTGCACATAAACGGTCCATTTCTCCCGTAGAGATGCTATCGGCAGACATACAAAAACATTTGAGTAATTTGTTTTGTCGATTGTTATAATTTTTTTTTAGTGGCGCGCCGATAATTCAAGTAGGAGGAAAATTTCTCGGTCTTAATCAATAACAATATGGAGAAATCATGGAATTTACACATCCTTACATAATTGTTCGCGTTGGCCTGGATGGCAAAGCTCAGGTTTTACATTCGGCAAGCAAAATAAAGGACGCTCGTTATTATCTGAACTACATTTCAGAACCAGGGGACGTGCTTATGCTGACACCTAGCCACCCGAAATATTTAGGCAGCGGATCTCCAGTATACAATGCACATTTAGTCAAACGAGGTAAAACTGAATATGACGAGGATAGCTGGCGAGCATTGATGAGCTTATCAGATAACCATTTGGCGTTTATGTGAGAATTTCCGTCTCTCTCTCATTCACAAGGACTATCGGCAAATCGGTTGCCAGCGCAAATGAAGGTATACCGAGAGAGTGTTTCACGTGAAACACTCTCTCGGTATCTTAACGTTAGACAAGCCACTGACATAACCAATGGGGTCCTCTCAGGGGCCACATCACCATTGGTGTTAATTGCAGAGACCGTAGTGATTAAAAAAGAGACTACTCACAAATTGGCAGCTAAATGAGGAGTTATTCGTAAGTCATGCACCAAAACGCTCAATTAAACTTTCTAGCTCTTCCTGTGAAAAGAACTTAATTCTCACTTCCCCGCTTCCTTGAGATCTCATAAACACGGATACTTTCGTTCCTAGAGCTCTCCTAAGCCTGTTTTCTACATCTGGCAACTCATATTTCCCATCATCAAGCGCCACAACTTCTGTTGTTACTGCGGATCTTGCTGATATAATTTCGAATTTGTTTTTAACCAATTTCTCAGCAGCCCGAACAGACAACCCTTTAGCAATGATCAAAGACGCAAGATCTTCCTGATCTTTCTCGTCAGACATAACGAGCAAGGCTCGACCGTGACCGGCGCTAAGCATTCCATCTGAAATAAATCGCTGAACAGCTGAGGCCAAACGCAACAGCCTAATACTATTGGCAATTGAAGCCCGATCCTTGCCAACCAATTTGGCGATCTCTTCTTGAGTTTCGCCGAAATCATCTCTCAGTCTCGCGTAGGCCTGAGCTTCTTCGATCGGATTCAGATCGGCTCTCTGGACGTTCTCAACTATGCCAATCTCTAGAGACTCTCGATCTGAGACGTCCTTGACAAGGACAGGAACAGTTTCCAAACCGGCATTCTTAGCTGCCCGCCAACGGCGCTCTCCAGCTACGATTTCGTAAGAAATACTCGATGGATTATCTTTATCGACGATTTTTCTGGCCAAGATAGGTTGCAGCACACCAGATGCCTTGATCGACATGGCTAAATCCTCCATGTCTGCTTCTTCAAAAACAGTTCTTGGTTGCCCCTTACTCGGCTTTAAATCCGATATTGCCAGTTCTTTTAATATGCCGACGGAAGAGTTTCGGTTACCATATCCTTGGTTGTCGTTCATAGATGAAACCTCACTCGAGAAGACGACGGGCCCCACTTTTGCAGCCGAACTTGCTTCCGCATAAGAGGCTCCGCTTCCTAAAAGAGATCCGAGGCCTCGGCCAAGAACTCTCCTCTTGGCAACTTTCTCTTCAGGTTTAACTTCAGGTTCAACATCAAGGACGGGGTTATTAACATTTTGATATTGAGCATTTTTAGCCAAGTTTCCTTCGGTTCTGTTCATATTTCGAGTCCCCCTTTAGCAGTTAGCACCATCACCGCAATTTTTAATTTTTAATCTTTCTTATTCAAACCAGAATCGTCTTGTCGTCGGCCTTCCAGGCGATATGATTTTCTCGCCTATGCGTTCTATCACCTTGACGTTCTTCCCACTCCCGAGCCAAAGCCAGATAAGCTTTGGCACCGATAGACCCCGAATCGTAGAGAAAAATGGGTTTACCGAAGCTAGGAGATTCTCCTAGCCGTATGTTTCTAGGAATAATTGTTCTCAAAAGAAGTGTGCCGAAAAACTCTTGAGCCTCATCTCTTACCTGCCGAGCCAAGTTCGTCCTCGAGTCATACATAGTAAGAAGCACACCGGCCAATTCCAATCTTGGGTTTATGCCATCTTTTGCCAACTCAAAAGTACGCATGAGTGCCGAGACACCCTCAAGTGCATAGTATTCACACTGCAAAGGCACCAAAAGAGCGTCGGCCGCAGCTAGTGCATTTACTGTCAACAGCCCGAGCGAAGGGGGACAATCCAAGAAAATGTAATCAAAGCGGTCGACAATTTTTCTAATCTCTTCCCTCAAAATAAACTCACGACCTTCTGCTTGTGCCAACTCAACTTCAGCACCGATGAGGTCGTTGTTGGCTGGAGCTACCCAGAGACTAGGCAGCTCGGTCCCAACTATAACCGAGCTGAGGCTAAAGACACCCTGGAAAACGTCATAAATAGTGGCTTGCTGATTGCGCGCAAGACCCAAGCCACTCGAAGCATTGCCCTGAGGATCTGTGTCAATCAACAGAACGCTATGCCCTCGATATGCCAAGGCGGCAGAAAGGTTTATAGCGGTAGTCGTCTTACCAACGCCACCTTTTTGATTTACGATAGCAACGACTCTAGCCATCAAACTTCCACATTGGATAACGAACAAAAATATTGTGTGCATTCATAAAATGCTCACACATAAAGACATCAACAACTATCGTGAATGCTAGCATCGTGCAATAAACGTTTCACGTGAAACATTTGAGCTACTTGCAAAATCACCTTCGTCGCGAGAAAGGCGAGGTCTGGGCGCAAGGCAAGGAAGCAGCGTCAAAAAAACCGCGGACGTATCCCCTTGGATACGTTGAGGATTTTTTAACTTCGTGCAACGCGGCCGCAGGCCAAAGAGCGACTTTCGCAGCAGAAGATAATTTTGCAAGTAGCTCATTTATTGTGACCATTCAGTCAATCAAATTTCAAACACCCCGAAAGCCACTTGAGGGGTACGATTTTCGGGAGTTCAATAAGAACACCATTTCCCGCCAGATGGGCATGGTGCTATATTCGCGCACTCAAACAAGCACAACGGCTGGGCGCACAGGAGAGCGCGCAACCTAACCATTTGATTTTATTGCACTTCCAACAAGAGAGGCTAATGTTATGCTTACTGTTCAAAAATCGAAATATGCGCAACGCTTTATTATCGCAATATTTGCATCTACATTTCTCATCTCTGCTCTATCTTCGTCTATCGCAAGAGCGCAGACAGAAAAATCACCTCTAACTGCCCTACAAACGACTACTGAAAAAGCACAAAAAACAGTTAAAACAGAGAAGGGTGTTATTTCTGGCCAGGAATTAGAGAGAAAACTCACAGAAATAATAGCCCCCATGTTTGATTTTGAAGAAATGGCTAAGAGTTCCCTAGCTCAGCAGTGGTCTACATTAAACGACAAGGACCGAAATGAGTATGTCGACTTATTCAGCAAACTCCTCTCAAGAACGTATCTAGCAAGGATTCGCGATGGTATTGAAAATTCGACCATTACTTATAAGAAGGAAAAAATTAAGGGAGATCGCGCTATAGTAGATACGATAGTCACATCAAAAAACGACAACATTGCTGTCACTTATAGATTGCGGCTAGGTGGAACAGGTTGGAGGATCTACGACGTGGTAATTGAAAATACCGGCCTTGTTAGCAACTATCGAACACAGTTTTCCGACGCTTTGCGTAGGGACGGCATGAATGGACTTCTGTCCTCTCTTCGTCAGAAAGTAAAAGAGAACAACGATAGGCAGCAAGGCTAACGCAGCTGCCTCACCCAAGAACAATCTCGCGTCAAGATGTAAACGTTCACGTCCTCGGTAAGTTGGGGCCTCATTGTCGGAACTCGATTGAACGGTTATACCCATCACGGTTTCACCGCTGAAGACTCAATTTGCCGAAAACTCGGGAACTAACCTAGAAAAAACACTCTTGAAAAAGCATCTTAGTGTTGATACTCTCCGGCTTCGGCCTTTTACGGGGTTCTTTAATTTTTATTAGGCCTAAAAAATCCGAAACCCCTTGTGCTTTTTGAACTAAATTTCCTAAGTAGTTTTAAACAAGCAAGAGGATGGGCTGCACGGAGGTCATCCACAAGCCGAGGGGCGTTTGTGCAGCAAAACACAGCCGAAGTAGACCTTAAGCGCCGATTCCCACTGAGAAGGCGAGCGGGTATTCGTTTTAGCTTTCGCGAGTTGTCGATATTTCTAACCGTGATTTCTTGCTGTTTCGCTTTTGACTCCTTAATTCTGGAAACCTATTTTCACTCAGATGAGATCACGTCCCAGATCCGAGATTGGATGACTGTGGCGATACTCTTTAGCTTCATGGTTTGGCACTCCAAATACTGGCACTGCCGTTTTAGCGGAATGAGGACCAAATATACAATAACGGACGGATGTTTTCAGATAACCAAAGGCATAATAAGAAGAAAACGCGCCAGTATTAGACTAAGTCATATTACGGATGTTTACTTTAAGCAAACACTTTTAGATAAAGTTTTTAAACTTTCGCATATCTACCTACACACACCCAACAACATATCTGGACCCTGCTCTTTTCTGCGAGCTCTGGGGGAAAAAGAAGGTCTTGCGCTAAAGATATTTTTGGATCAGGCAATCGGGATGTACAAGGAAGATGAGGAACATAAAGAATGGCACGAGTTCTTTGCGAGAGTCGTTGATGGGAGCGCATTCGGAGATGCACCACAAACAGCCAACAGTGGCGAGGCAATCTCCCCAGAGATCGCAAGCCAGAATCAGTATTCATCACACGAAGCACCTGAGCAATCCGGGGACTTCGATTTCGACGACATGGACTCTTCAATTGTGAGCCCAGTTCCCGATCTTGAAACAAACTATAACAAAGCAGGGAATTTGATAGTCAACATTTCACAGAATTCCTTTCCTCATAACCGTTCGCGTAGTCAAAGAACTACAATCAACAGTCGCCTTGACCGTAGAAGTTTCGGTGACTCACTTTGAGGAAGAGAACGGTTACAAATTAAGGCCTAAACAAACACAGCCTAACATTGCTTTTTCATCATAGATGTAAGTTGCCGGATCCATATAGGCAGCAAGTAGATTCTATTTCGCAGCCGCGATATGGTCCCCCGTCGCAGCTAGCTTCATATGTGCCGAAACCCGAGATGTCTGTCTGTATCCGTTCTAAGATCAATTGGTGACTTTAATGCTAAAACCCAAGCTACCTTTCTCGCTGGATATTTCCGAGCACATGGAGCCAGGATGGAAGCGATCATTGGCGAAACTCTTGGAACGTCCCCTGGGTCACATCTTTTCTTTGGAAGACCTGAACCGGTTCTACGTCAAGGCTAGGGACGAGGAGTCTGGGGATGACTTCATCTCTCGTGCCATCGCGGCAATGGGCATCTCTTATGATGTATGCGCAATGAGCGAAGAAATGATTCCGGAATCTGGACCTGTGGTTGTAGTAGCCAATCATCCTTTTGGTATGCTTGACGCTTTGCTCATGGCACACTTCGTCCGCACTATTCGCAAAGATGCAAAGATTATGGCCAACTTTCTTTTGGGGAGAGTCCCAGAAGTTCGCGATACGATGATTCCAGTGGATCCTTTCGCAAGCGAAAAGGCGACACTCGGTAACCTAGCTCCCGTTCGCCAGTCGATCGATTGGGTTTCTTCTGGGGGATGCTTATGTATTTTTCCATCGGGCACAGTTTCTCATCTACACTTAAAAAAAGCCGAAGTAGTTGACCCAGATTGGAGTGCCAGCATTGCGCGCATTATTCGCAGAACAGCAGCACCAGTCGTGCCGATCTACTTTCACGGGCGAAACAGCAATTTATTCCAAGCCGTAGGCTTGATCCATCCACTGCTAAGGACAATTCTGCTGCCAAGGGAATTTGCTAAGAAAAGGGGATCTAAACAGGAGATCCGCATTGGCACTCTTATTGGTCCCGAGAAGTTGGCGAGCTTTCACGATGATCGCTCATTAGCTGACTACTTGAAGTTGCGAACCTATATACTTGCAAACAAAGACTCGTCTGCTGCGATCGTCAAAAAAGTGCCATTTGTAAACGTGCCCAATCTGCGCAAAAAGAAAACTAATGTCCAGGAACCTCTTATCGAACCTGTGGCCCACGAACTTTTAGAGGCCGAGATCAACAACCTCATGCCAAACCAGCTTTTAATTGAGAGCGAGGACTCTTCTGTCTATTTTGCGCGTGCCAGACAAATCCCATTAACATTACGGGAGATAGGGCGCCTAAGAGAATTTACCTTTCGTTTAGTTCAAGAGGGTACAGGCCGAAGCCTAGACATAGATCGCTTTGACAACTACTACACTCATCTCTTTGCATGGAATAGACAAAATCGCGAGATAGTCGGGGCGTATCGGCTGATCAAAACAGATCGCGCATTGAGGGTATATGGCAAACGCGGCCTTTACACGAACACTCTATTCTCCTACCAGAAGCACCTGCTTGAGCAGATGGGAAAAGCTATAGAGCTTGGACGCTCGTTTATTAGGCCGGAATACCAAAAAAGCTATGCTCCATTGCTCCTGCTTTGGAAGGGTATTGGGCACTACGCTCTCAGGCATCCGGACTATCGAATACTCTTTGGAACCGTTTCCATAAACAACGAATACGACACCATCTCTCGCCAGTTAATTGTAAACTTTCTAACTGCTAACAATTTCATTCCGGAACTCGCCAGCAAAATAAAAGCAAGAAACCCTATGCTTCCCATCACGATGAGAGGGATCGACTCTCAGGCATCCCAGCATGTGGTGAAAGATCTGTCTGATGTTTCTGATTTATTAAAAGAGATAGAGGCAAAGCACAGAAGCATCCCCGTTCTTCTGCGTCAGTATCTCAAACTTGGCGGAAAGTTATTGGGCTTCAACCTAGATCCTGGCTTCGGAGATGTTCTCGACGGCTTGATCTACGTAGACCTATGCGAAACTGATGAGAAGCTCTTGTCGCGATTTATGGGCAAGGATGGGGCTCGGCAATTTAGGGATTACCATGCCCGCACTTAAAACCTTAGCAATTGCGATACAGATTAGGCGATGAGGCGACCGGCACAGCTTACGCCTGAGCAAGTTCTACTTCTTATTTTGTCGCGTTCGATCCGCACCGACCAATCGCTCACCCAAATACAAGAATACACTGGCCTCATTCAGCCCCTGCTTGCATACGGACTACTTACGCAAGAGTCGCTCAAAACCTATGCAGAAAGGATCAAAGAGCCCTCAGCTGAATTTGACTCGGTCGTTCCGGAATCTCTCTCAAAGAGTTATGACGACCATTGTGTTGGCTCGACGACGCAGGGGAGAGCGCAAATAAGCAATCGAAACAAAAGCGCCGGACGATATTACACTCCTGCCGTGCTTAGCGAATACCTTTTAAACAAAGCCCTCGGCATAGGTCGTGGCAACTCTGACACCAGCTTCATAGTAGACTCCATCCTCGATCCATCGTGTGGAAGTGGAAACTTGCTGCTTCCCGCACTCAGATACAAATTGGGGCAAACACCACCGAGATCTTCTTGCGGCACAGAGAATCACGTGAGCAAGAGTCTCTCTAGTATTTTCGGTCAAGACATAGATTCTCACGCACTTAGAATATGCAAGATGCTACTCATTTCTGAGTGCATTGAGTTTTCACGAAAAGAAGCCTCTCCTATAACGCAAGAACAGATTGCAAACTGGGCTCACATAGTTACAAACAACATCAGGCATGGAGATAGCTTATTACCAGAAGCAGTAAAACCAAATGAGAAGTTTGGCCAAGCGCTGCCTGAGGATTCAGTAGAGAGCATCTGGACGGCCACATTCCCGCAGGCATTTGTGGAAGGCGGTTTCTCGCTTGTCATTGCGAACCCGCCATTCCTGAATGGCATCACCTCTACGACACGCACCCATCCAGAGAGGAAACTCAGATTGAGATCTACCTATGCCTCGGCAAGGGGCGCATGGGATGAGGGATTGCTATTTCAAGAACTAGCCATTCGCATTCTTCGCCCACAGGGCAGATCCGCTTTTATTGTTCCCAACAAATTTCTCAGCACTCGTTATAGCCGTGATTTTCAGGCATACGCCCAAAAGCAGGGACAATTGTTAACCATTGCCGACTGCTCAAGAGAGCGCGTATTCCAGTCAGTCGGAATTTATCCTGTAGTTTGTGTCTTTGAGAAAAGTCCGACTGTGCCGCATGAGAGTCGGATATGGGTTGAGCGGTTTAAACCGCGAGGAAAGCATACCGGCTGTTTCGTAAAACGCAGCCTCGAACAAACGGATCTGTGGTCTCATCTGCTTGCTGACAAGCCCTCACTGATTGCACATCTCAAACTCGCGTCGGTTCCTATCTCAGATATTTTTGAAGTGCGCGCATCAGCGACGACTAAAGAAGCCTATTTGCTAAAACCATATTTGCGCGACTGTCCTCCTGAGAAAAATGACTTAAAGCTGGTAACGGCTGGCGCAATCGCTCCATACGCGAATTTGCACGGCCTAAAACCCATACGCTATCTAGGTTCTACATTTCAAAGCCCTGTGTTTAACATCGACTGCCCGATTTTCGGTAAGAGGCGAGTTGAAGATTATAAAAAACCAAAACTCATCCTATCGGGCTTGGGCAAAGAGTTGCATGCAGCATTTGATGACGGGCACTCTGCAGGTGCTGTGTCTGCTCTACAGATAATAGACCCGAACAACCAAGACGGCTGCGAACAACTCTTCCTCCTCCTGGCACTTATGAATTCGTCGATCATGAATTGGTATTTCAGACAAACATGTGCCGCGCTCTCCCTCTCGGGTGGCTATTTGAGATTGAGCAAAGCACATCTGTCTGAGTTCCCATATCCAAAGAAACTATTGGAGGAGTCGTGCAATGTTCGCCCACTGCGCTCGGAGCTTATTGATGCAGCAAAGCAGAGATCTGCGCTGGCGATTGAGTTGTTTACTTCAGAGACTAAAGCGAATCTCGGCAAGGCGATTAGACAACTAGATAATTTGATTGACAGACATACAGCTAGATTGTTTTGCTTGTCATCCTAGAGCTGCTTGCAAAATCAGCTTCATGACGATCGGCTACAACAATCAGAGGTTAACTATGCCCACGTCTTTTGATCGAGTAATAGTTTTCGCAAAAGACAGGCCAGGACTTACAAAGCTCATGTCCTTGCTGAGCTTGAATGCGAAGGATGTGACTCTCTTTACCGGAGATTGGGGAGATCCTATCCCTTATATTTCAAGTGACATAGAAATCGATTTGATCGTCTCTTACCTCTCTCCTTGGATCATTCCAGCTAAGGTGCTCACAAGAGCCAACCGCTGGGCGATCAATTTCCATCCAGGCTCTCCCGAGTATCCTGGTATCGGATGCACTAATTTCGCTCTGTATAGAGCAGATGCTGAGTTTGCTGTGACGGCCCACCACATGGAGCCTCAAGTCGATCGAGGTGAAATCATTGCTGTGGAAAAATTCCCCATCGATACATGTGATGACGTCTCGTCTCTTACGAATAAATGCTATCAACATCTCGAAGCTCTGGCCGAGTTCGTTTTAGAAACAGCCGCAAGCACAGGAGCATTGCCTAAAAGCGAACTTAAATGGATGCGCCAACCTTACACAAGAAAAGAGTTAAACGCTCTCTGTAGGATCGAGCCGAGCATGGAAGAAGAAGAGATTAAGAGGCGAGTGCGTGCTACATATTTCCCGGGCAAGCCCGGGCCATACATAGAGTTGAGAGGCTATCGGTTTGAGCTAACGGGTAGTTCGGAATGCTAAAGACATATTCAAACTACAAAGAGTTAGCGCGTGTTCTCGGCAAGCAATATGCGTCTGGCGGGAATAGAAAAACAGTTTGCGTGCAAGGCCTTGGTTTTGTAGGCGTGCCTATGGCCGCAGCTATCGCCAAGGCGATAGGCAATAAGGGAGAACCGATATTTGATGTCATCGGAGTAGATCTCCCAACTGAACTCGGACAGCACAGAGTCGACTCTATCAACCGAGGGGAGCTTCCATTTGAGAGTGAGGATATTGAACTGACTGCTGCTATTCGTGCGTCTTCTCGTTCCGGTAATCTATTGGCCGTTCCTGACCCAGAAGTTTACAAGATAGCTGATATTGTAGTCGTAGACGTACCTTTAGGACTTAAATCTGAGAATGGTAGCCTCTGCCTAGACTGGCAACCATTTAAGGCGGCCATGCAAACTCTTGGCGAGAATGTGTCCAGGGGAGCTTTGATTATAGTCGAGACAACAGTCCCTCCGGGAACATGCGAAAACATCGCAATGCCTATAATCGCAGAGTGTCTCATCAGAAGAGGCTTATCAGCAGATTCAGTTTTCCTGGCACATTCGTATGAACGAGTCATGCCTGGCAAGAATTCTCTTTCTTCCATAACAAATTTTTGGCGCGTCTATTCAGGCTTCACTAAAGAAGCAGCAGATCTCTGTGAGGAGTTTCTTAAATCTGTAATCGACACTGACGAATTCCCCCTCACTAGACTGCCCAAGCCCATAGCTTCTGAGACAGCCAAGATTTTAGAAAACAGTTATCGCGCTGCAAATATAGCCTTCATGGAAGAGTGGGCGAGGTTTGGCGAGCAGCTTGGCATTGATATGTTTGAAGTTGTCGAAGCGATTCGCAAGCGGCCCACACATGCCAATATGATGTCCCCTGGCTTTGGCGTCGGCGGCTACTGCCTCACGAAAGACCCTTTATTTGCAAGCCTGGGAGCAAAAGATCTGTTTGCTCTAGATCTCTCTTTCCCATTATCGTCTGCGGCTGTGCGGATAAACGATCAGATGCCACTTCGCAGTTTAGAATTGGTCGAGTCTCTACTCAAGGGAGGGCTTCGTGGAAAGAGGCTTTTGCTTTGTGGTGTGTCATATCGCGCAGGTGTTGGAGACACCCGTTATTCTCCATCTCAACTATTCGTAGAAGAAGCCCAGCACCGAGGTGCTATTGTCGATGTGAGTGACCCCACACTGGATTATTGGTCCCAGCTGGGGCTGTCTGTCTCCAAGGAGATTCCAGAAGCCGCAGGCTTTGATGCTGTGGTTTTTGCAGTAGCACACAGAGAGTATAGCGAAATCAATTTCGAAAATTGGTTGGATTCTAGAGTATCTCTGGTATTTGATGCGGCCAATGCACTCACTCATGAACAGCGAAAAGTCTGCAATAAAATGGGCTGTGAAGTTTTTTTGAGAGGATGTGGGCTTCAATGAAACGCAAAGTGCTAATCACCGGAGGTGCTGGTTTTCTAGGCTTTTGGCTCGCAAAGGCTTTAGTAGAGCAGGGCTTTTCCATCCACATCGTAGACAACCTCTGCCGAGGTGCTGCCGATAGAGACTTCTTGGACTTATGCCAGCGCGAAGATGTGAAATTCGATTCTCTGGACCTATCGGTAAGTGGATCTCTCAACGGATTCCCAAAAGACTTTGATTTCATTTTTCACCTTGCTGCCATTATCGGTGTGAAAAACGTAGAGGAACGGCCCTATGAGGTCTTGGTGAAAAATGTCGCAATGCTAGACGAAGTTATCAGTTTGGCGGGCCGCCAGAAAAATCTATGTCGCCTCGTCTTTAGTTCTACAAGCGAAGTTTACGCTGGAACTCTCGAATATTTCACCATGCCCATTCCCACACCAGAATCAACACCACTCACGATTGCAGATCTGGATCGGCCTCGCACAAGCTATATGCTGTCGAAGATCTACGGAGAAGAGCTATGCCGTTTTTCTAATTGCCCCTTTACTATTGTTCGCCTTCACAACGTATATGGGCCTCGAATGGGGATGGCTCACGTAATACCCGAACTGCTCGCCAGAGCACACATGGGAGAGCCAAAAACCGATCTGGAAGTTTTTTCTCCCAAGCATAGGCGAGCCTTCTGTTATATCGATGATGCCTTAGAGATAGTCCTTCGTTTAAGCAGGCAAAGCTCAGCTATCGGACAGATCGTAAATGTCGGCAACCAAGAAGAAGAGCTATCGATGGAAGATCTCGGCAAACTTGTCGTTGAAACAGTTGGGAGACCGATGACAATAAAAGAGGGGCCGACAACTCCGGGCTCGCCCGAGCGAAGAGTGCCGCTGACTGAGCTTGCCTATGAGCTGACTGGCTATAGTGCGAGGATTGGCATTAAAGAAGGTGTAAGCAAAACTTATCGATGGTATCGCGACAATGTTTTCCAACCAGACTCCTAGAGTCATTATACAAGGCCGTGAAATAGGGGAGGGGCACCCGTGCTTTATCATCGCCGAGGCCGGCGTCAATCACAACGGATCTCTTGAAACTGCGATAGAGATGATCGACGTTGCTGCTCAGGCCGGTGTGGATGCTGTTAAATTTCAGACCTTTGATTCTGAGTTGCTCGTAACCGCTTCAGCTCAGAAGGCGCAGTATCAAACGGCCGCGACAGGGGACGGGCAGACTCAACAACAGATGCTTAAGCAACTTGAACTGAGGCCGTCTGAGTATCTCCACTTAAAAGGGTATTGCGAGAACAAGGGGCTGGTCTTTCTATCTACTCCATTTGAAGAAAAGAGCGCCGGCTTCCTCTTTAATCTTGGAGTCCCAGCATTCAAGATACCCTCAGGCGAAATAACAAATCTCGCTTTTCTCGACGCGGTTGCTCGCTATGGATTGCCAATTATCCTCTCAACTGGAATGGCTAATATTGCCGAGGTGCATCAAGCCGTAAGAACTATATTTGCCAGAGGGAACAGACAACTGATTTTGCTGCAGTGTGTCTCTAACTACCCATCGGATCCAGCGGCTAGTAACCTCAGATCCATGGAAACTATGAGACAAGCGTTTGGTCTTGTCGTAGGTTATTCGGATCATACTCTCGGACTTGAAGTCGCTCTTGGGGCCGTTGCTCTTGGGGCAAGGGTAATCGAAAAGCATTTCACACTCTCTAAGTCTATGTATGGCCCCGACCACCAAGCTTCGCTTGAGCCAAAGGATTTAGGCGAACTCGTCAAACAGATTCGCAATGTTGAGTCTGCCTTAGGCAATGGGATCAAGGAACCGAGCCAGTCTGAATGGGACACAGCCCGTGTCGCCAGAAAAAGCATTGTCGCCTCTACTCATATTCCGCTAGGGTCCATCATCGATGCTCAGATGCTCTGTTGTAAAAGACCTGGAACCGGGCTCGAGCCAAGCATGTTACCATCTCTTCTCGGGAAAAGATCGGCACGTGAGATTTACAAAGATGAGCTGCTTACACTTGAGGATCTCGCATGAGGCGCATAGCAGTAGTTACCGTTGCCCGATCAGACTATGGAATATACCGCCCGATTCTTTCAAAAATAGAGGAGATGCCGGATCTGGAATTGCAACTCATCGTGGCCGGTATGCACCTGTGCCCTGAGTTTGGTTCCTCAGAGAGAATCATAGAACAAGATGCACGCAAGGCTGCCGCAAGAGTGCATATGCTAATCGGATCCGACGAGCCCGAAGCTATAGCTCAGTCTTCTGGCTTAGGAACTATGGGTTATGCCAGAGCATTCGCCCAACTTAAGCCAGATATAATCGCAGTGCTGGGAGATCGCTTCGAAATGCATGCGGCTGCGGTAGCGGCTCTGCCTATGAAGATACCACTTGCCCATATCCACGGCGGAGAGCTAACAGCGGGCGCAATAGACGACTCGCTTAGACATTCGATGACAAAATTGAGCCATCTGCATTTTGTCTCAACGCAGGAATATAGAGATCGAGTAATCCAGCTCGGTGAAGAGCCATGGAGAGTCACGATGTGTGGAGCTCCTAGCTTGGACAATCTCAAGACATACAAATTCTATTCTCTTGAAGATGTTGGATCTCGGCTAGGGATTAAACTAAACGCTAGTCCAATCTTGGTGACTTACCATCCGGTAACGCTTGAGTTCGAAAGTGCCGAAGAACAAATTGAGGAGCTACTTAGAGTGCTCTCCCAAGTTAGAGAGTCAATCGTATTTACGCTCCCAAATGCAGACACAAACGGAAGACTCGTAGCTGAAAGGATTAGCCAATTTTGCACTCAGCATGAGAATGCAATTTTGGTAGATAACCTCGGCACAGATTATTACTTCAGCATGATGCGCCTCTCAAAAATCATGATCGGCAATTCTTCAAGCGGAATAATAGAAGCCCCGAGCTTTGGCTTACCCGTCGTGAATATAGGATGCCGCCAAGAAGGCAGAGTCAGAGCTAGAAACGTTATAGACGTCGATTGCAAAGCAGATGAAATATCCAAGGCTATGAAGAAAGCCTGTAGCAAAGAGTTTAAACAGTCCCTAGACAACCTTGAGAATCCCTACGGGACCGGCAATGCAAGCGAAGCAATAGTGCGCTCACTGCAAAACGTAGAAATTAGCCAGAAGCTTTTGGTTAAGAGGTTCGTAACTCTGTAAGCGTTTGCGATATGCCTCACTAAAAATGTTACCGAAGCATGCGTGAGGTAAGGAACCTTTTTAAATCTGCTGCTGTCACCGCTTATACTCCGCGGTATAGGGATGAGGCCGGTAGGCAGCGGACACTGTCTAAGGTTAGGTAGTCATGGCCGAGATAGAAAATATACATCTTCAACTTTCGATTCTTTGTCGAGGCGGCATAGTCGAGTAGGTTTCTGATATGCTTGGGACCTATTTTTGTTGCGGTTTTTATCTCTATTAGGTTGAGCGTGTCTGCTTCTTCGAAGAGGAGGTCGATCTCTCTGCCTGAGGTTGTGCTGTAGTAGAAGAAATTCTCCGCTTTGATGAAGCCCAGCTTTCGTCTTTTCTCTAGCTCAGAAATAACGAAGTTCTCCAACCTCTGACCTGGGCTGATCTCTTGGTTGAGTGCCCTGAACATGCCGTTGTCTGCGAAATAAATTTTGGCGGCCTTTGCCAGTCTCTTAGCCGGACCGTATTGATAACCGTATAGCTTAAAACTCAGGTCAGATTGGCTGAGCACATTCAGGTATTTTTTAGCCGTAGGAAAGCTAAGTGCGGCCTCACGCGCAAAATTAGATACTTCGAGATAGGAACCGACTGAACGTGCTAGGTGATTGAGGACAGCAAGTAGGCCCTCGATATTCTCTATGTTTGATAGCTGGGCCAGATCTCTTGTGAAGTAGGAGTCCCGATATCTTCTAAGGACAGATGCCGCATCAAGTGCCGAAAACTGGCTTACCACCTCAGGGAAGCCTCCAAACTCCATGAAGTAATCAAGGGATCTCTGTGCTTCATTGATCTGAAATGGCGATAGCTCATCTTCAAATATACGGTGAGTTGGCTCGCCTTCGCTCTCGCCCCAACAAGCCGTAGGTAGGTGGACTATCGCTATCCTTCCGGCCAAGGTGTCTGCGCTAGAGCTGAGCAAGCCCAAACTGCTAGAACCAGTCATGAGGACTCGAACGCCGCGCTCATCGATTGCGAGCTTAACAGAGATGGTCAGCTCAGGAACCCTCTGGATCTCGTCTATGACAAAGCTATCGCCGAGAGAGGCAATAAGACCTTTGGGATCTTTCCTGGCCCAAGTGAGATAGTCAAAATCATCCAGCGTGATGTATTTGAAGTCACTGTAATTTTGCTTAAGCAGAGTCGTTTTCCCCGAACGACGAGGCCCGACAATAAGCGTCTGCGCATACGGTAACTTCACCCACCTGTTAAACATGACATACAAAATAGCATGGATTTTTTGAAAGACAAGATTGAATTTAACGAGGAGAGGACGTTGGCAACTGTTTGGTTGGGTTTGGATGTGTGGTGAGAGAGCTGCGGCATGGTGAGGACTGGAGCTGGGGGGAGACGAAAGATTTTGAAAAGGTTCTGAAAAGGTTCCATGTCGTTTTTTCGTAGCTGCTGTGTAGCGAAAAAAACATGTGGTGTCGTGTAGGCTAATTTGCTACCAGAGTGTTCGGGTTATGTTGTCGACATAACATCGACATCGGGATCTCAAGGCGCCAGTCCTTTCAAGAGAAGAATTTGGAGTTAGGTGCATTACCTTTTCAAACAGGAGAACCACAATGAGTAATAGGAATTGGCATTGCATCCATGCAAACATGATCATCACGAAGCCGCTGATTATTGTCGCTCTGGTGGCATGCTTGCATATGGGTCTTTGTTGTAATGCTGCCTTGGCTCTTACGAGCGACAAAGAGATCCGGACTGACGATAATGACGGAGACTCGCCTGGGTTTGTTTCCATCGATGGGAGCGATCAGGAACTTAGGGTTCAGAAGCTAGACGGCAATGGAGCTGTGATCAGCTCGAGTCAGGGGCCGATTGCTATTAAGCCGTCGGGGGTCACGAACCGCTCCCTCTCTGTAGATACCTCGGGTTCCAATGTGACTGTGAGTTTCTCAAACGCGCTCACGAATAAGCCGGGGATGAGACTCAACGATGCAAGCGGAAGGCTTGAATTGCGGGATCAAAACGCGACTACATGGAATTCGATCAACTGGTCTATCTCGGCTAAGACTTCAGACTTCACAATCACAGCCGCAGATGACAAGAAGTTCTTTGTGGTCAACAACACCAGCACGGTAACCGCAACTCTTCCATCTGCTGCAACAGTTGGGCCCAACTATCAGGTGTCCATCGCGCGCATGGGTGCAAATGGAGATGTTGTAATCAATCGCAGCGGGACAGATACAATCAACGGCGGTTATGACGGCCTGCGCCTCGGAGAGAGAAACGCAAAGGCCACGCTGATCTCCAATGGCACGAACTGGTATGAGTTCGAACATCAAGGCACAGTATACGGCCTCGACGTACCAGGCACATGCCCTACAGGTTACATAACAGTCCCAGCGAATTCGCTCTACGGCATAACCTCAGACTTCTGCATAGCCAAATACGAGATGAAGAATGTCTCGGGAGCTGCTACATCCCAAGCCGCAGGGACACCATGGGTGAGCATAACTCAAACGGCAGCGCTCACAGCGTGCACAGCTCTTGGCACCGGTTATCACTTAGTCACAAACAACGAATGGATGACCGCAGCGCGCAATATAGAAAACATGCCGACCAATTGGCAGGGCTCTGCTGTTGGGACTGGAGCCCTAAACCGAGGTCATTCAGATAGTTCCCCAAACAATGCCTTAGCAGCAAACGCAGACGACACCCAAGCCTGCGATGGCACCGGTCAGACCTGCTCAAACCTAATCTGGTCAGACCAAAGGCGCACACACTACCTCTCAACAGGAGAAGCCGTATGGGACCTTGCCGGTAACGTCTGGGAATGGACAAACTGGAACGTGGTCACAGACAAGGCAAGCCCGCAAGCTGCGTGGATAGAAATCAACGCAGCAACTCCTACGACCTCAATGCCTCAGATTAGCTTTTACCCCGAGCACTCTTCCTACAATGCTACGATCCAAGGCATAGGCAGATACTTCCCATCAACTAACGGTTATGGGGGCACGGCGGTTCGCGGTGGCGCCTGGAACGATGGGACGCTCGTCGGCGTCTTCGCGCTCACCTTGGACAGCGCCCCTTCGGACTCGCGCACGCGCCTCGGGTTCCGCTGCGCCTGGTCGGCCGGAGGCTAGCCTGCGTTCCCCTTTGGGCCTTTGTCTTTAGGCCCTTGGACTCTTGGTCATTGGAGCGTGTTGGGAAGTGGTGGCTGCTCTGACTCTTTGCAATTGCATTTCTGCCGCTTAAGGCCCACACAAGTATTGCCCTAGCACCTAGTGAGACACTAGTCTTGGGAACCTTCGAGCACAGAGAATGAGCTTACGCGATGA
>Ga0247840_10002960_pt1 | contig 29378 bp, 29 predicted proteins | sample LaCruzMarch2015__FD_192404 | JGI IMG/M metagenome (GOLD analysis project Ga0247840, IMG submission 192404) | Freshwater microbial communities from meromictic Lake La Cruz, Castile-La Mancha, Spain - LaCruzMarch2015_17m | ecosystem: Environmental > Aquatic > Freshwater > Lake | place: Spain...
AACCGGTCCATGTGGCCGAACTTTTCCCACGTCCAGACCAGCGCGAGGCGGTCGGACTCGGAAAATGCCCGCTCGTCCACTTCCGAAGCCGACCGGAAGCTGTATCGGTCCACCGGTGCCAGAAACCTGGCTCCGTAGGCCCGCTCCTCGTCGCTGAGAAAATCTCCCATCTCGGCCAGATCCTTCGCCCCGGATGCCACGGGACCAAACGGCATCGCGAGGTATTCATCTCCGGTGATCGGCCGGCCAAACCGCCGCAGGTGGTAGCGGTCCGCAAAATACACCAGCTTGAGCGCTTTCAGCTTGTTGATCTCCCCGCCGGACTGGTGCGCGAAGAAATTCAAGACCTGCGTCGTCTTGCGGTGGGAGAAGGGAAATGCCATGGCTGGATCCGCTACACGATAGCACGCCAGTCAAGCGGTCGCCAATCTGTTCACGGACAAAGGCATGAAAATGCGCGTGCGAACCGCTCTCTTCCGGGGAGCATACCCGTCCCGAGTGTGGTTTCCGGCGTCCTCGCCGGAAAATCGTGTCGGCGGGACGCCAACCCGGACACGCGGGACGCGTGTGTTCCCCAGCAGACGAAGCTCGCGCAATAGGCGTTCCGTGTCTCAAGAACAATCGATTTATAATGCGTTCGCCAGGACTCTGTTCACGGAATTCGCCCTGTTCACGCATCCGTGAACATGCCCGATTTCGTGAACGCTCCCGCCTATGCCGGAACCGTGTCTTCCAACTCCTCCGCCATGCCGGGCGGGAACTGGATGTCGAGGTCTTCGACGGAAAGTTTGCCGGAGATGAGGCGCGGGAGAAGTTTGTCGCGGGTTGTCGTCAGGTTGGCATTTGTCTTTTGCAGCAAATCAGCCTGGAAATGGATTTTTGAGACGATGGCATCAAACCGATCCTGAAGCGGCTTGTCGGGGACGATGATAGGAATGCCGTTCAGGTGATTGCGATTAAGCGTTGGGACACCGGCGCCAGCGTTGAAGTTCTCGAGCCGCATGTTCTTGAGGGTGTAGTAAATCAAGTAGGCGGAATTTCCAAAGAACTGCTTCACATAGAGTGCGGTATTGTGTGGCCATGCTCTCATATTTACGAACAAGACTTCGCCGAGGCTTCCAGATCTTCCAGTTGTAATGACTGGCGGCTCGGCCTTGTATTGGCTGTGGTAGGTCTTGATTGAGGTCGAGGCGATTACGGGATAGGGGCCGGGCTCGACTTCCGCATCCGTAAGATCATATCCACGCTGCAACTGGCAGAACTGCCCAAACTTCATGTCTCTCCATCCAGCGGGCACGCCTTTAACCATTTTCACTTTCTCATGGCCGGGGAAGCGGAGGCGGACGAACCATTCTCGGTAAATTTCCTCGGCCAGATTCTCCAGCAGCGCGATCCGCCGCCGGTTGTTTTCAATCAGCTCGTCATACGACGAGAGAATCGCGGCGATTTTGGTTTGGCAGGCCTTCTCTGGAACACGAACCTTTGTTCGGTAGATGCGCTCGGGCGACGTGTGGCGAATCTTCGCTCCTGCTGAACTATTCCGAATTTGCTGGCGGACATAGCCAGTGTTGAACAGATAATAGAGAAACGTCGTGTCTGCTGAATCCTTGTTTGGGCGAACCAAACCAATTCGCTGGTTGTGCAAATACTTGCCGCATTCGGGAATGAGCGCTGAACTTCCCAGAAGCCCTTCCCCTTGCTCTGTCATGGCCACAATCAGGTCGTTTTCGCTAAGCAAATACCGGTCAGGAAACTTGCCCAGATAAAATCGGTCCTTATCGGGCCGCGATCTGAACCCTCCCGTCTCGTGGAAGTTGCCGGGTGTGAGCACAATCAATTCTCCAGACTCTGAAAAATGCTCTCCCTTGAAGGCGAATCCGTGTTCGACCTTCATCAGCTCACCCATCGTTGTGCTGCGCCAGCGCTTCATGCTTCAGCCGCGAGCACGCTGACATTCGTGCTGATGGTTTTGTGTAATATTTGCGACTGCTGTGTCAGCGCTTCGATTTCACTGTTGAGATTCAAAATCTCTTCCAAGAACTCCTCCTCCGTCTTCCCATCCTCCTCGATCACGACGCCGACATAGCGGCCGGGGTTGAGCGAGAATTCCTGTTCCTTCACCTCCATTGGGGAGGCGAGTTTGCAGAGCCCGGTCACGTCCTCGTATTCTGCCCTGGGGAACCGTTCCTGGAGCCAGCGAATGTGTTGGTAGAAGATTTCGGCATTTTTGACTTCCTTGTGCAATTCCTCCAGAGCGGACTTGAGTGCCTTGGTTTTCTTGTCGGTCGAGCCGCGTTTGCCGCCCGCCTGCGCGTGTTCGGCCTGCTGCTTTTCGTGCTGGCGCACGATTTTGTCCAACTGCTTCAATCCATCGTGGAGCCCGGCAAAAAACGGATCGAACGCCGCGCGCAATTCGTGCTGGGCTTTGTTGCGTTTCTCGACCGGCGCTGACGGCGCAGCGCCCTCCAGGAAACTTTTGTATCGGGACTGGAGCTTGGCGAGCGCGGCCCATTGTTTCACGAGCCCGCGCACGGCCTGTTTCCCGGCGTCGTCGTCCAGGACTTCGAGGAGCTGCGCTGAAACCGGTTCGACGCGGGACTTGTTCTCCAACAGCCGTTCCATGCCCGCCGCGAAATAGCGATCCACGAGCTGCACGAACTTTTCGCGCCGGCCTTTGTGGAGCTGGCTGATGACTGCGATATTCTGAACCTGTTCCTCGGATAACTCCCGGTGGGCGCGGTCAATCTGGGTGAAGATGTTCCGGGTATCAATGAAGAGGATGCGGTCGTCGGACTTCGCCTTGTCGAAGAACCAGAGCGTGGCCGGGAGCGTGACCGTGTAGAACATGTTCGAGGGCAGCGTCAGCATCGCGGAGATCAGATTTTTTTCGATCAGCGTGCGGCGGATGTCGGCCTCCGAGTGCCGGGCGTCGGAGGCGGAGTTCGCCATGACGAGCGCGGCGCGCCCCTTCGGTTTCAGCGAGGTGGCGAAGAGATTGATCCAAAGGTAATTCCCGTTAGGGACGGTTTCCTTGCCCGCGTCGGCTTTGCCCACCTTCGATTTGTTGCGCGGGATGCCGTAGGTGTTGAAGCGCCTGTCCTTCTCCACACTGCTGAGGCTTACGTCGTCCACGTTGAACGGCGGATTTGCGAGCACGTAGTCGAACGCGCCGAAGCTGCCGTGCGGGTCGTCGTAGTAGGTGTTCGCCTTCATCACCTCGCCGCGCAGGCCATTCACCGCGAGATTCATCTTGGCGAGGTTGACGGTTTCAAGCGTCTTTTCCTGCCCATAGACAAACACGCTGCTGTCGCCGTCCTTCAACTCTTTCCGGTGCTCCTCGATAAACTGGGCCGACTGCACGAACATGCCGCCCGATCCGCAGGCGGGGTCGAACACCTTGCCGCCGTGCGGCTCGATCATCTCAACCATCAGCCGGACGACCGAGCGCGGGGTGAAAAACTCGCCGCCCTTCGAGCCTTCGCTGCGCGCAAACTCGGCGAGGAAGTATTCGTAAATCTGGCCAAAGAGGTCGCCGCTGAAGTCCGCCGGGATGTTGGCAAAACTTTTCAGTAGTTGGTTCGGGATGTTCTTCGTCTTTTCGTCGCGGGTGAGGCGGAAGTATTCGTCCTTGGGCAGAACGCCTTCGAGCTCCGGCTTGTATTCCTCGACCGCCTTCATCGCCTCCTTGAGCGCCTTGGCGATGTCCTTTTCCTCCGGGAGATTCAGCAGGTAATCGTAACGGGCATGGTCGGGCAGATAAAACCCGCATTGCTCGATGGCGATATCCGAGAGCTTCTTTTCCCGCCGCGTGCCTTTCAGCTTCTGGTATTCCGCGATGATATCCGCCTCATGCCGCCGGTAATTGTTGTCAGCAAATTTCAGGAAGATCAGCCCCAGCACCGGCGTGGCATACTCGCTGGATTTGAGATCGGAATTCGCGCGCAGGTTGTCGGCGGCACTCCAGAGATCGGTTTCAAGTTGTTTGAGCTGTTCGCGGGTCATGGATTATTGAGCAAGTTGGAAATTCAAGTCCATGCCGGGCACGGGGAAATTCTTTGAAGCGCTGCTTCGACGGCAGATGCCCAAGCGTGCCGGGGTGATGTTCTGTCGCAGGGATGTGTTTTCGCAACGTCTCATGCCAAAATCATCCTGACCTCAAAAACCGCGCTGAACTTGGCTCCGATAGAGGCTCCGGCGAGGTTTTTCTTGTTCAGCACTCGGGTGGTCGCCTCAGCCATAAACAGGAATGGTGCCGGAAACAGATGGCAGGCGCGAGTCGAAAGTGGGAGAGAATTACTTTCCGCCCGATGAATCTCCCTCGTCAGAAATGCCGGGGCGAAGAAGTGGTGAGCAGCCGGGGAAGAGAACAGAGGGTTCCCGTTTCTCTCACGTCGGATGCTTTGCCATTTCCTCCCGTTCCTGATAAGGATTGCAGCACTCGCACAACGGATGCCGACCCATGCCTGATTACAGCTACAAAATCACTCCCGGCCTCCGGCTCGTCGAAGAAAAGTATTCCGGACCGGTCGGGATCGAATTCATCAACCAGTGCCTTGAAAAAATGTCGGGGGACAAAAACTTTGATCCGGCCTTCGATATCATCGTGGATTTTTCCGAAGCCGTGTTTGATGAATCCTGCAAACGCCCCGACATGTTGGGCCAGGCGGCGGAGTGCCACGACCGGGCCAACCTCGACAGCCGCTCGAAGACCGCGGTGATCGTCAGCTCCCCTTTCGCAACCGCTTGTGCGATGCTTTTCCTCCGCAGGGCTTCGACAAGAAACATGGAGGTCTTCAGCACGCGCGACGCTGCAGAAAAGTGGATCGGCGCACGGCCGCCGGAGGCCTGATTTTTGAAAAGCGCCGGGAAGAAGGCTCCCGGATTCGTTCACAGAAAGCATTGTTTTGCCGGCCGACTTGCGGATACGCTGCCGTATGCGCTGGGTGTGGAAGCAAATCCGGGAGTGTCCCCGCATCCTTTGGGAGGCCGTGTGCACATTTGTCGAGATCGACGGCGAGCAGCGCGCCGCCTCATTCGCGTATTACGCCCTGTTTTCCCTTGTCCCCCTGTTCGCGATCATCCTGACCGTCGGATCGTCGTTTTTCGAGCCGCAGGAGGTCATCCATACGGTCCAGCGGTATTTTCCGCTCGGCGGGCCCGAGCAGGCGTTCGTCTGGCAGCTCGTCGGGTCGCTTGAAAAATCCCGCGGAAGCGTGACGGCGGTGTCCTTTGCGATCCTGATGTGGTGCTCGCTTCGATTTTTTCAAGCGCTCGTCCGCGGGGTGAACCGGGCGTGGCATACGGTCGAGATCCCATGGTGGCAGCTGCCGCTGAAGAATCTGCTGATGATCCTGGTGCTCGCCAGCGCACTGCTCATCGGCTTGATCGCTCCGGCGCTCCTGCAAGGAGCGAGGAAAATCCTGATCGCGTTCGAGGATTTTGTGGAATCCCAGCTGCCCGGGTTGAATCTGGATTTGATCGCACAGCTTTTCGACTGGGGCCGGTATGCGCTGGCGGGTGGCGTTCTGTTCTACTCGTTCACCCTCCTCTACATGCTGGCCCCGAGGCGCCGGGTCTATTTCCGCCAGGTCTGGATTCCCGCCCTCGCCGTCACAGCGGCCCTGCAAATCTGCCAGAACGCGTTCGTAAACTACCTCCCGCGCTTCGTGAACTACAATGCCATCTACGGCACGGTGGGGGTGATGATGCTTCTCATGCTCTGGGTGTATGTCTCGGGAGTCGTGATCTTCCTCGGTGCCTGCCTGTGCTCGGCGGGCGCAAAGGTCCACGGCGACCCGAACGCTACTCCATCCAGTTGAGAAAATTGAAATTGGCTGAAACCATCACCGCCACAACGGTGGCGATGGCGACCAGCCCAAGCACGGCGGCTGTGGCTGCGGAGATCAGAATCACACGGATCTGGCGGTCTTCAGGATCGTTGGTGTCAAGCATGTCTTCGAAATAGCTCAGGGGAACAAGGTTTGTCAAACAGCCTGACGGAGCCGCCCCCCTCACCGTCAGTTCCGGATGGGAACAACAATGACCGGACAGGGGCTGTGCTTGAGAACGCCGGTGACAACGCTGCCGCTGAAGAGGTGGTAGAGAGCCCCGTGGCCATGCGAGCCGACAACGATGTAGTCCGCCGCGAGGTTTTTTGCCTGCTCGATGATTTCGTCCACAGCGAGTCCGAGAACCGCCTCGCAAGCGACATCGATCCCCTTGGCACGCAGAGGTCCTGCCAGCTGTTCGATCCGCTGCTTCGCCCCCTCGGTCTCCCCCTCCTCGATCGGAGGCGGGGCTGTGGCGATGACATCCATTGCCGCTCCGACAGGGACATAGGTGGCAACCGGCTCGACGACATGGAGAAGAACGACCCGCGCGGGAAGTGCCAGGGCAAGCCCCTCTGCCTGGTTCAAAACTTTCGCCGTGCTGGCGCTGGCATCGAGGGGAACAAGCAAAGTTTGCATGAAATCATCCTACGCCATCGTGTCTTGGCTTGCGAGAAAAACCCGCGATAATGGGAGCGTGGATGATTTGTTTCAGGAACCCTCCTGCCAGGTGGCACCAGATGCGCCGCTGGCCGCCCGCATGCGGCCGCGCACGCTGCACGAATATGCCGGACAGCAGCACATCCTCGGCCCGGGAAAACTCCTCCGCCGCGCGATCGAAGCCGACCGGATTTCCTCGCTCATCCTTTTCGGACCGCCGGGAACCGGCAAGACAACGCTGGCCCAGGTGATCGCCGGGGCGACAAAGGCAAAATTCGAGCGGCTGAGCGGCGTTGAAAGCAACGTCGGCGACATCCGCCGGGTCATCGGAGCCGCCGCTCTCCGCCGGGCCCAGATGAAGACGATTCTTTTTGTGGATGAGATTCACCGGTTCAACAAGGCCCAGCAGGACGTCCTCCTGCCGGAGGTCGAAAACGGGCTGATCCGGCTCATCGGAGCGACAACACAGAACCCATTCTTCAGCGTGAACAGCGCCCTCCTCTCCCGATCGCAGGTGTTCCAGTTGGAGCCTCTTCCGGAGCCAGACCTTGTCGACCTCATGCACCGGGCCCTCGCGGATCAGGAGCGGGGGCTTGGCGGCCGCGGCATCCTGCTGGAGTCCGATGCCGCCGCGCATCTGGCGCGGCTGAGCGACGGGGATGCACGGCGCTGCCTGAATGCCCTTGAGATTGCTGCGCTCACCACGCCGCCGGAAAGCGACGGCTCGGTCCGCATCACCCTGCATGCCGCGGAGGAAAGCATCCAGCAGAAGGCGGTCGTCTACGACGGCACCGGGGACGAGCACTACGACACGATCAGCGCGTTCATCAAAAGCATGCGGGGCAGCGACCCGGATGCCGCGCTCTACTGGCTCGCAAAGATGCTGCATGCCGGAGAGGACATCCGGTTTATCTCCCGCCGGATCGTGATCTGCGCGAGCGAGGATGTCGGGATGGCGGATTCCAATGCGCTCGTCGTGGCCATGGCGGCGCAGCAGGCGGTGGAATTCGTCGGCCTTCCGGAAGCAAACCTCCTCCTCGCCCATGCCACCGTTTATCTGGCCACCGCGCCGAAGAGCAACCGGTGCACCGTCGCCATCGGCAAGGCCTCCAAGGAGGTCAGGGAAGGCCGGACTCTCGCCGTCCCCACCCATCTCCGCGACGGCCACTACAAGGGGTCTGAGCGTCTGGGGCACGGCAAGGGATACCAATACAGCCATGACTTCGAGGGAGCTTATGTCCCGCAGGCCTACCTTCCGGAAGGCCGTGTTTTCTACGAACCCACCGAAAACGGAATGGAAAAACGTGTCAAGGAACGCCTGGCATATTGGAAGTCGATCTACGAGGCGGCATCAGAGGACGGAAAGTCCGGGCCGTGATATGATGGGCGCACGGTTTGCCCTCCCCTTCTACCCCAGCCCCTGGCTCACAAGAAAAGCTCTCGGTGTGAGAACCTTCATCCCGTAAACCTCCGTACCGAGGAGGATTCCGAAGTCACCCTTGTCGAGGGTCAGCAACAGATCGCACCGCTCCGCCAGTGCCGAAATGAGCACGGGCTTGTCTTTCGAGGCGGTCAGAAGAAGCGGCCTGCGGGTCGTGAGCGCGTTGGGCACCCACACGACTTTCCGCTGCAAACATTTCCAATACCCGCCAGCTGCGGAACCGAACTTTCCAAGGTTTTTTGCGGTTTCCGCCCGACAATAAACAGCCGAGACCAATGCCCATTTCCGATCTCCGGCGATTTCCGTGATCAGGCGGGATAGCGCGCGTTCCGACCCGCAGGCCGAAAGAAGCACGCTGCTGTCGAGGAAAACCTTCACTCCTTGCCTGCCCGCTTCCAAAAACTTTCAGCGTCCCGCTCGTCTTCCTCAATCCACTCGCGCAGAGTGGCTTCTGGAATATCTCGAACCGGCAGCGCCTCGCCGCGGAGTTCGAGAACCCTGCGGATCGTGTCCTCGATGAGGTTGTTTGGACAACTGGCTCCGGCGGTGACTCCGATCGTCAGCCTCCCGATGGCGGGCAGCCAGCCGGTGGAAAGAACCTCCTCCTTTTTGCTCAGATCGTAGTGGAGGATTTCTTCGGCCGAGAGAAGGCATGAGGCGTTCCGGACAAACCAGGTTGGCTGCGCTTTTTCCCCGATTTCGACCAGGTGCGTCGTGTTGGAGCTATTGTAGCCGCCGATCACGAGGAGAAGGTCCGGGGATTCGGACAGAAGTTGGAAAAGGGCGTCCTGGCGTTCCTGGGTGGCCCCGCAGATCGTGTCGAAATACCGGAAATTCGCGGTGTCGCCGCCATCGCGCGCCGCGACGGCCCCGCGCAGGAGGTTCTGGATCTCCTCGGTCTCGCTGCGCAGCATGGTTGTCTGGTTCGCCACCCCGATCCGCCTCAGATGGACATCCGGGGCGAATCCGGGGCTTGCGGAATCACGGAACGTTTCCATGAACGCGGCGGCATTCCCGCCCTGCCGGATGAAATCACAGACCCGGACCGCCTGGGCGAGATCCAGCACGATCAGGTAATGCCCGCTGCCGTCGGGACCGAGCGCGCGGGACGCGGTCGCCCGCGTTTCCTCGTGCGATGTTTTTCCGTGGATGATCGAAGTGACCTGCTCGACGGCATTCTGCCGCACCCTCTTCCAGACGCTCATCACGTCGCCGCACGTGGTGTCCACGATCCGGGCACCACACGCCTTGATCGCATCCACGGTCGCGGTCTCGGCACCGAATGCCGGAATGATCACGATGTCATCGGCCGCGAGAGCTGCGAAATCCTCCGGAGCGGGCCGCGCCGGAAGTTCGCGGATTCCGAGTTCGGCCATCTGCGCGTTGACATCCGGGTTGTGAATGATCTCGCCGAGAAGAAAAATCCTCCGGTCCGAAAACACTTTTGCGGCCGCGTAGGCCAGATCGATGGCCCGCTCGACGCCGTAGCAAAACCCGAACTGCTTCGCGAGCCGGATCGTGGTCTGCCCGCACAGCAGCACTCCGCCCTGCGCGCGGATTGTCTCCACCAATTCGCTGCGGTAGTGCCTCTCCACCTGCGCCTGGACGTGGGACATCACATCCGGCGTGCGAAGATTCACGCGAACAGGAACGGACTGTTTTGCCTCCATACTCGCTCCGTGATCCGGCGGATCCACTCCCCGGAAATCCGGAGATTCCGGTTCGTCAGGGCTGGTCGCGCGGGATGTCGTTCGGATCCTTCTTGAAGACGGCGGACGAAATCGTGAAGGCCTTCGGCGGATCCGGGTCGTTGTAATCCTGCGGACGCGGCGGGTTCTTGCCAAGGGTCGCATCCTCAGGCTGGGTCTGCGCGATGCTCACAGGAGTCCCGATGCGCACGATCTCAAAAAATTCGCGCGCGGCATTTTCATGAAGCCTCAGGCAGCCGTGTGTGCGCGGCGTCGGCCACACAGATCCCACATGGAACCCGTATCCCGGAGAAAATCCGACCCAGTATTGCATCGGAAATCCGATGTAGCGGTATCCTCCGCCCGGGCATTGGCCGCTGGTCGCAGCAATGATGCTGTCGCCCTTAACCCAGAACCCGTAGGACCCGGAACGCTTGTTCTCGATTTTTTCGATGACGCGAAAACTGCCCCTCGGGGTCGGTTTCGCCGGAGTTCCGATCGCGGTGGCCGCCACGAGGAGCGGCTTGTCACCCTCCAGGACATACACCATGCGGTTCTGGAGCGAGACCTTCACGCGGACGTTGGATGGATTTTTCGGTTTGTAGCCGACCGGATCGTAGACCGGGCGGACGTTGAGTGTTTGGCAGCCGGTGAGCGCGATCGCCGCGGCGGCCAGAAGAATCGGAAGTTTGTGCTTCATGCAGCCATGTCAAAAAGCCAAAAACAGCCGTTTGTCAAATGCGGATCATAAAATAAGCGTGTTGCAGGAGGTCGGAGCACGGGTATTCTGACCGAATGTATCAAGAGCACGACTTCCACTACGCGATGGAGAACACGCGCGTTGTGGTGAGCCCGCAATGCGGGATCGAGACCTTCGGCACCACCAGGTTTCATTTTTCCCTCGTCAGCGAACTCCTCGACGAAGTGGACACCGTCCGCATTCGCGATGGCCGGATCGAAGCCGAGCGCCCACGGATCGTTTCGCCACACCACTTCAGCAAGCTTCTGCTCGACGGATTCGGCGACAAGGCACGCGAATACGCCGACTGGGTCGAGTCCCATGGTGCTGCCATGCGCATTCTCCGCTACGGATTCCAGTTCCGGAAAACCGACCTGTCCGAGCGGGTGGTCCGGGAGCCGATGGACTCGGCTTTGGACAGGCTGAAGGACAAGATCGGCACCGGGGAGGACCCGTTCGCCACGCTCATCGCCGGCGTGGACGATGCCTGGGAGGTCTGCCTCCTGAAATTCTCAATGGAGATGATCCAGAAGTCGGCGGGTGGGAATGTCGAGGAATGGCAGCGCCGCGGGCTGATTTGATCGTTTCCTTTTTCCGCGCGGTTCGCATAACCTCAGCCTCATGATCATACGGACTCTTGTTATCCTGGCTCTCGTCGCCGCAATCCTCGGCGGATCCGGGTATTTTGCCTACGAGTATTTCGTCAAACCCAAGAAGCTCGATGTCCAGGAGCAGAAGCTCGCCGAGACCGCTCCACCCCCGCCGCCGGACCCGAGCCTCGCCGCTTTTGAAGCCCTCAAGCCATCGCTTGAGCAGGACACGCCGGAGGCCCAGACCGCTCTCCAGCACTTTCTCGATAATTATCCGGAATCTCCGATGTCACCGGCTGTCCGGGCCGCAATCGGCAGAATCAACACCTCGCGCCTGCTCTCGCCGGATCCCTCCCCGGAGAAAACGCCCTACACCGTGGTCTCAGGCGACTCTCTCGTCAAAATCGCGGCGAAATTCAAATCCGGTGCCGAGCTGATCTACCGGGCAAACCGCCTCGCCACGATCAACCTCAAGATCGGGCAGCAGTTGATGATCCCTAAGCTGGACACTGCGCTTGTGGTCGACCGTGCGGCAAACTCGGTCACGCTTCTCAACGCCGGAGCGTTCGTTCGTGAGTATCCCGTCAAATCGCTCAAACTTCCACCAGCCGCAGCGACGGGAAGCCTCGAGACAAAGGTGGCAGACAAGGTGGCAATGAAGGGCAGCGTCCGTGCGGCTTTCGGCACCAAGGACTATGAGGGCAGCGACCGCTGGCTGATGCTTGGCGCAGCCGGCATCGTCGTCCGCGGAGAGCCAGCGGCCGCCGCCGATGGCTCAATACCCCCGATGCCACCCGGCATCGTTCTCGACCCGGCGGATGCCGAGGAAATTTTTGTTCTGACGACCCGGGGGACTCCAGTCACCATCAAGTAATCCACCATGAACATTCAGCCGCTCGAATTTGAAAAACCGATCCTGGAGCTGGAAGCCAAGCTCGACGATCTGAAACGCCATCTGGCCGACAAAAACATCGATCTGGATCCCGAAGTCCGGCGGATGCAGGAAAAAATCGATGCCACCCGCAACGAGATCTACGGACGCCTGACCGCCTGGCAGCGGGTGCAAATCGCCCGGCATACCGCCCGTCCGTTTTTTCTCGATTATGTCTCGGAGGTTTTCACGGATTTCATCGAACTCAAGGGAGACCGGCTGTTCGGGGACGATGCCTCGATGCCAGGCGGACTGGCCCGCATCGACGGGATCCCTTGCGTCGTCGTCGGACAGCAGAAAGGACGCGACGTCAAAGAGAACCTGCTCCGGAATTTTGGCAGCCCCCACCCGGAGGGATATCGAAAGGCGCTCCGCCTGATGCGCATGGGAGAAAAATTCGGGTTTCCAGTGGTTTCCCTCATCGACACTCCCGGGGCCTATCCCGGCGTCGGAGCCGAAGAGCGCCACATTGCGGAGGCGATTGCCGTGAACATCCGCGAGATGATGGTCCTGCGCACGCCGGTGGTTTCGGTTGTTATCGGCGAGGGAGGTTCCGGTGGCGCCTTGGGGATCGGCGTGGCCGACCGGGTGCTCATGATGGAAAATTCCTACTACTCGGTGATCAGCCCGGAGGGTTGCGCCGCGATCCTGTGGAAGCACCGCAAGCATGCGCCGGAAGCCGCGGAAGCCCTCAAACTCAACGCCGATGCGCTCATGGAGATGGGGCTTGTTGATGCGGTGATCCCGGAACCGCTCGGTGGCGCGCACCGCGACCCGGCAGCCGCTGCGACCAATTTGAAATCCGCGGTCCTTGGTGCCCTCCGCGAAGTGATGAAGACCCCCGTCGACAAGCTCGTACGCCAGCGCTACGACAAATTCCGCAAAATGGGGGTCTTTCAGGAATAAGTGAAGATCATCGATCGTACAGTCGGCCTCGGGGTTCTCCTCACGACGTTTTTCGGCGTGCTCGTGCTCACGCTCGTGCTCGTGCTGGGCAACATTTTCAAGGAACTCCTCGACATCCTGATCAACAATCCGGATGTCCCGATTTCGACAGTCCTGGCATTCATTGCCCTCGTCCTGCCATTTTCCCTGACGTTCACGATCCCCTGGGGATTCCTAACGGCCTTGCTGCTCGTATTCGGAAGAATGTCCGCCGACAATGAGCTGATCGCGCTGAAATCGAACGGCGTCAGCATCCCGCGCATCTGTGTGCCGGTCTTCGTCCTGGCGGCAGCCCTCACACTCACCTGCTTCTGGATCAACATCGAGGTCGCGCCACGCGCCGAGCAGGCGATGACCCGCGCGGTCATGGAGATCGCCACCAGCAACCCGGCCTCACTTTTCCAGGCGGACGAAATCATCGACAAGTTCCCCGACCGCCGGGTCTATGTGGGAAAAAAGGAGGGGGACAAGCTCATCAACATCATCGTCTTCGAGCTGGACGAGGCCAACATGCCGAAGCAGATGATCTACGCTCACGAGGGGGTTCTGAGCCCGGATCCGGACAATGCCCGCTTGCTCCTGCGCCTTTTCAACGCGCGCTTCGAGCAGCGCGACGAGCACGCCCCGGAGGACGTGAACAAGATCCAGCAGGGCATCGTCATGAAGGAAGGAGTTTTCCCGATTTCCCTGTCGAAGTTCTTCGAGGAATACCAGGGCACCCGCCGCATGAGTTCCTACACGCTCTCGGAACTTGCCGACTTTCTCGCCAAGGGGGCCGGTGAGCGCGAAACCGAGGCGATCGTCGAGTTCAACAAGCGGTTTTCCGTGGCTCTCGCCTGCGCTGCATTCGCGCTCATCGCCGTGCCGCTCGGGATCACTGCCCACCGGAAGGAGACATCGGTCGGATTCGCTCTCAGCCTGGTCATCGCGTTCACATACTTTTTCTTCATCATCATGGCGGACACGTTCCGCAACAACCCGGCCGCGCACCCCGCTGTGCTGATCTGGATTCCGAACGTCCTGTTCTTCACGCTGGGCAGCTACCTTTTCTTCAGGCTTTCCAAGCGTTGATGAAATCCCTTCCCCGCCTCCTGCTCCGTCTGGTCTTTCTTCTCGTCGTGGTCTCGCTGCTTGGCACCGGGGGAGTCCTGGCTTGGTTCAGTTCGTGGAGGGCGGAAAAGCTGTCGCACTTGAATGCCGCTTCCACTGTCGCAAACACGAAAGCGGGCAAGGTGGAATTTGTCCGCAGTGGCGAAGGCCCCTCCCTGCTCGTCTTTCACGGTTCGCCCGGCGGCTTCGACCAGGCGATGCTTTTTGCCAGCAGTCTCTCGGAGGCGGGATTTCAAGTCATCGCTCCCTCACGCCCCGGCTACCTGAGAACGCCACTCGCCACCGGGCTCACGCCTGAAAACCAGGCGGATGCCATGCTCGCCCTGTTGGATTCGCTGAGCATCGACAGCGTCGCCGTCATGGGGGTCTCGCTGGGTGCACCCGCTGCCATCGAGTTCGCGAGGCGGCATCCGGAGCGGGCCTGGGCGCTTGTCCTCGTCTCGCCTGTCACAAAAAAAATGCCGCCCCAGCCCCTCAACCCGCCACTTCCCGAGTCGCTGAATGAACATCTGACCGGCGATGTGGGATCGTGGGCGCTTGTTGAGGCCGCGCAACGCGATCCGGCAAAGGCGCTGGATGGGGCGTTCGAAATCGCGCAGTCGGGAGACTCGGGGTCCCGTGCATCATGGGTCCAATCCGTTCTCGGAAATTCTGCGCAACTTGCCTGGTTCCGGGACCTCGTCGGCACGGTCGCCCCGCTCAGCCCCCGCGAGACCGGATTGCGTAACGACCTCCTCCAACTGCGGGCGCTCGCTGATGTCCCCTACGACAAACTCGCCATACCGACGCTTTTCATTCACGGGGCGGAGGATAAATGGATTCCCGCGCAGGATGTGGAGGCGACCGAAAAGCGAATGCCCAATGCGGAACTTCTGAATGTTCCCGGGACCGGCCACCTCGTGTGGCTGGGTCCGGGCTTCGACCAAGTCGGCGCGAAAATCCTCGAGTTTCTGAACCGCTTCCACGGCGGCCAGGGTGCCCCCTGACGCCCTATTCGATCTCCACGAGGGTTCCCACCGGGACTTCCGCAAACAACACCTTCGCCTCTTCCGCGGGAAGCCGGATGCAACCATGTGATGCCGGATAGCCCGGAAGCGCCCCGGCATGCAGCCCAAAGTCCCTGCACGAAAGCCTCAGAAAATACGGCATTTTTGCCGGGTAGAGAGTGGACTTCCAATCCTTGTATTTATCGGTGACCACAAACCGGCCCGTCGGTGTGGGAAATTTTTTCCGGCCGGAGGAAATCGGGATCGCCCGCACGATGATTCCATCCTTCCAGAAATAGGCGGTCTGGTCCGCGAGGTTCACCCGGATCTTCATGCGGGAGGTTTCCGAACCGGGCTCGACCCCGAGCAGGGCCTGCATCACCTCGACATGCCCGTTGCGCCCTGCAAGCCAAAGCGCAAACGTCTTGTGCCGCTGCGTGACTGCGGATCGTTTGGCCCCGCGCTCCAGCAGCAGCCTGACCATCCCGGGATTGCCCATCGACGACGCCAGCATCAGCGCGGTCAGCCCGCGCTCGGAGGTCAGGAAATGATCGATGCTCGTCCCCCGGAACCGCATGAGCAGCTCTTCGGAAACCGGAAAGGGAACCGGGGCATTCACATCGACCCCGCCATCCAGCAAGGATTTCACCACCACCTCATCGCCCAAGGCCACCGCCAAAAAAAGCTCCGGGGTCCGGTCGGGAGGCACAGGCGCTTCAACTGAAACCGGCTCCGCTATGACGACAAGCGGCAGAAAAAACAAAAGGATCAGTTTCATGTCGCTCGGCGGGCCTTCACCCGGATCCTGTGCAGCCGCTCGGTGAATCCTCCCTCTTCGGTGAACGCTCGTGCCTGAGATTCGATCTGGCGATCGAGAAGCGCACACGCCACGCCGATTTCCCGGTCACAAAACCGAACAGTGACATCATAGCAGAGCTGCGCGATCTGGAAGCTTCTGAGCTTCCGATAACCGCCGTGATTCGGAATCAGAGGTTCCATGGCCTTTCAAAAATCCCTGCCCTCGGCCATGCCTCCGGCAGTCTTGCCATCCCGCACAACGCATCGCTTAAGCCGTGCCCCCGACTCGACGGTGGCATTCTCCCATACCACGCAGTCCTCCAAAACCGCACCCTCCCCCACCCTTGCTCCCGCCCCGACCGAGCAGGCCCCCTCGAGTCGCGCTGATGGCTCCACGGCGGCGGAATCCTGCACGGCCCGGGGCCACTCGCCCCGGACATACGACACCCCTCGATTCCGAAGCAGCGCATGGGCATCAAGGTAGGCATCCCGGTTTCCGAGATCGAACCAGAGCCCATCATCAGCAACCAGCCCGCCGATGGGAATCCCGGCACGGATCAGGGCAAGATAGACCGGGATGATGGAGATGATTTCCCCGGAGGGGATGTGCCGGAAAATCTCCGGCGACAGGATGCTGATGCCGGTGAAAAGAAACGACGGTTCGTCGGAAGTCCCGAGAGATTTCCGGATGTCGGTTACCCGGCCGTCCCGGCACTGGATATGCAGTGGACCTCCGGAGGAGCGGAGGATCAGGGTGGCGATATTTCCCGAGGCGAGGTGGCCTTCTATTGCCGGGCGCAATGGGAAGTCAGCAAGAACGTCCCCGTTGTAAACCACGAACGGGGTCTGCCCGATCAAATCCTCGACGTTCTTGATGCCACCCCCTGTATCGAGGAGCACCGGCTCGTGGCGGAGAACGAGAGAGCAACCCCGATAACTGCCGCCACCCAGATGCGCGGCATACGCCTCCGGACAGTGGTGCGTGTTGACAACAAAAGAGGTGATCCCGCTGGCGATCAGGTGATCAAATGCAAACGTGATGAGAGGCTTCCCGTAAAGCGGAATGAGAGGCTTCGGACGCCGCTCAGTCAGCGGTCGCAGCCGGGTGCCGAGTCCCGCCCCCAAGACAAATGCCTTCAATCCTTTTCCTCCGCAAGCCGGAGAATCGCGTCCGCAGCGCAAGCCGCCCCGAACCCGTTGTCGATGTTCACCACGGTCACTTTGGATGCGCAACTCGTGAGCATTCCAAGAAGCGCGGCGATCCCGCCCAGGTTCGCGCCGTAGCCGATGCTGGTGGGAACCGCAATCACCGGACGTTCGACAAGTCCCGCCACCACGCTCGGGAGCGCACCCTCCATTCCGGCGACGACCACAAGAACCCCGCAGGCGCGGAGGCGCTCGATCTCGCCCAGCAGACGGTGCAGCCCGGCCACCCCGACATCGGTGACCCGCTCGACCTTCTGGCCGAATGCCTCCAGCGTGACTGCCGCCTCGTCGGCCACAGGAAGATCGGATGTTCCCGCGCAGACGACCCCGACAGAAAATCGGGATCTCGAACGCTCCGCCGAACCAATCGTGATGCAACGTGCCCGGCCGTGCCAGACCGCCTCCGGAAAAACCTCCGCCACAGCATCAAAATGGGCGGTCGTTCCGCGCGTCGCCAGCACCGGCTGCCCGGCTTGTCGGAGAACGCCCGCCACCTCGGCCACCTCACCGGGCAACTTGCCTTCGCAGAAAATTGTCTCCGGCCGCCCGCAGCGCTCGGCGCGACCGACATCCACCCGCACAAATTCAGGAGCCATGAGAGAACAAGTAGCGCATGGGAACCATTCCGCTCTCGACAAACCCATGCTTCAGATAAAACCGGCGCGATTCGGCCGGACGGTCGGTCAGCAGCGTGATCCGCAAAAAATTCTTCTGCCGCGCGAATTCGATCGCATGCTTGAGCAACTGCGATCCGTAGCCCTGCCCGCGATGGTCCTTGCGGATAACAAGATCCTCCAAAATCAGCACAAATCCCCCCTCCGCCGTGCTGATTGTAATCAGCAGGTTGATCATGCCGATAATGCGGTTCTCGTTCCTGAGAACAAAAATCCGGCCGCGTGACGGCTGCTCCAGAATCAGGCGAAGCCCGCGGAGCTGCTTGTCGCGATCGGGAGTGAAATCGTCCTCCTGGGCGAAAAGCTCCATGAGCAGCTCTGTCAAATCGGACAGATCGTCCAGTGTTGCCGGCTCGATGCGCAGATCCCTCATACGCCTTTGCTTAAGCGATTCTCATGCCGATGGCAATCCGAGATCCAGCGAAACAACGGACCTGGTCACCTCCGGAATCCGCCCCCTCGCATCCCGCCTCCTCCGAACGAACGCATCCCGCCCACGGAGCGCGAAAACCGCTGGGAGTCCAGATCGGAGCGCATGCTGCTGTCGAACGACGATGCGTCCGGTCTCGACCAAGCATCCCCGTCCCTCTTCTCCCAGCTACCGTCGTCCGTGGAACGGTAAGCATTCCCGTCCCCTCCGGCAAAGACGTTGTTGTCCCCGAGGCGGGAGCTGTCGTCCTTGACACGGTTGTCCGCAGAATTCTTCCAGTTCTGGTAATTGGTATTCGAGCGGATCTTGTCGGCATCGGCTTTCAGGTTCGCATCGTTGTTCGCTCGAATGCTGTCGGCACCATTTCTCACCGTGTTGTCTACGTTCGTGCGGTTGAGTGTGTTTCCCGAATTATTCACCACATTTTCCGGCCAGCGGTTGTAGACGTTGTGGGCATTGACATTCACGTTGTTCCAGTTCCGGTTGACGGTCACGGAATTCCCCCAGCCGCCATGCCAGGGGCCCCACCAAGGCGAGCACCCCCAGCCGTGGTCCGCAGCAAGGCCGAATGCGAAGCCCGTTGCCAGCCCGCACGCGAATCCGGCACCGAACCCGTAGGTCAGAGGCGGACCGATCCAGACATCCGGCCCGATGAATGGCGGATACCAGAAGCCGGTGCCGTAAACCACCACGCCTTCCGGTGAAAGACACGGACCGAAATACCCCGGAGTGTAGCCGGTGTAAACGACATCCGGGGTCGCCCCGTAAACATGAACGTTCGTTGCGTAGTAAACCGGAGAGCTTGGCGGAATCGCGTAAATCGCATCGGGAACCGATGTGGCCACCGTCCAGGGGCCGAGGGCTGTATTGGCAAAAAACCAGACCCCGTTCACAACCGAATAAAACGCATCCTCAGCCACTTTAATAACAGGAGTCGCAGTGTTGGTTGCGTAGGAAAGCGCCGTCCCCCCGACCGGCTGGAAAACGGGATCTCCGGCATAGCTCACGGAAGTCGTCGCCGTTCGGGCAACCGTGGCCGTCTGCGGAATGGTGGAGGAAATCGCCGCCTCGCCGGCCTGCGGGGTTCCGGCCACCGAGGCGAGGACAGCTCCGGCAGGATCGCTATCCGGGATCTTTGCAAAATCCGCCGGGAGCTGCGCGGATGGCACAAACTGCCACGGACCGGTCAGCGACGGCGAGGCAAACCACCGGCCGGAGATAACCACGTAATAATTCTGGTTCGGCTCATAGACAAATATCGAACTGCCGGAATTTGTGACCTTCAGCAGCCTGGTTCCCGTAATCGGTGAAAACCGCGGGGTTCCCTGGGTGGTAATCAACTCGGCGGGGCCCGTGCTCACGAAAATCGCAGGCGTCGGACCGGGCTTCGATCCAACCGGCGGATTGAAAAGCTCGGCCGTGGAAGAAATATTTTGGAGAGCGGTCGCGAGCGCGGTGGGTGGGTTCTGCGCGGCTGTCCAGGGACCGGCCAGCGCCGGGGCCTGCGACCATCCGCCGCTGACCCGGAGATAATACACCCCGCTGCTCTGATCCATCACAAGCACAGCCTGGGTATTGATCGCGCGGAGGAGGCTTGTGCCCGCGACCGGCCGCAGCGCCGGCTCTCCATTCACCAGCACCAGCACCGCGGATGACTCGCTGAAAAAAATCGCCGGAACGGGATTCTGCACCGCAACGGTCGGAGGCCCTTCCGCTTTTGTCACAGCAAGGCTCGCCCGGATGGCCGGCAGGGAGAGGTTCTGTGCCCATCCGATGGCCTGACCGCAGACAAGGCCGGCGTAGTTTGAAGCCTGGTCGGGAGCGGATGGAAAGCTGACCTGCACTGGAGCGATATTCGACAGGGAAACCGACTGCTGCTCATTGTCCACATCAGCGGTTCCTGTCAGAACCAGCGTGCCGAATTGCGGCGCGGCCGCTCCCTGCGGAAGCACGGACACCGCCATGCGTGCGGTCAGCGTGTTCCCCGTCCATCCGGTCACCTGCGGCTGATAAACGGTCAGCGAAGCTCCGCCGCTCGTGAAGGTTTTCGGCCAGCTGGCGCCTGCATCGCAAAAAACCCGGGGCGAAGCGAAAGCGAGAACGAAGCCCGCAAGAAGGAAGGCGTTCTTCATGAGGCGATTCCTACCACATCTCATCCGCCGCAGCGAGCAGAGAAAATTCAGTGTTCAGTTTTCGCCGGGTTCCGCGATAGGATGCCGCGCATGAAAATCCAACAAATCCGCGCCTCCGGGCTGGTGGTGGCAGCCGGAGCAAGCCGACGAATGGGTTTCGACAAGGCGACCGCCGTCCTGTCAGGACGTCCGCTCGTCGCGTGGTCGCTCGCCGCTTTCGAGTCGTGCGAGGACATCGGGACCTGCGCACTGGTCTGCGCGGAGTCCAGACTGGATGAGTTCGCAGCGATCGCCGCCCCTTATAAAAAATTCCGGCTGATCGTCCCCGGTGGAGCAGAGCGCTCGGACTCGGTCAGGAATGGGCTGGAATCTCTGCAGGCCGATGCGCCGCCTCTGGTGGCCGTTCATGATGCCGCCCGGCCGCTTGTGACCCCGGAACTGATTTCACGCGTGGTGGCAGCCGCCGCCGAATGGGGAGCCGCGGTGGCCGCGGAACCGGTGAGCGATTCTCTTCACCGGGCCGCTGGAGCCGGTCACCTCGTCGAAACCATATCCCGTGAAGGGCTGTGGGCCATGCAGACCCCGCAGGTCGCCGGTCTCTCAGCGCTTCGTGAAGCGCTCGAATCCGTGCGCCGGTCTGGGCAGCCGGTCACCGATGAAATCTCCGCCCTGATCCGTCACGGTCTTCGTCCGCGCACGGTTTTCCACGGTTCACTGAATTTCAAAGTCACTTTCCCGCGTGACCTCGCGCTGGCAGAGGCCGTGCTTGCGTCCTATCCCGCTTCTTCACCAGGGGACTGTTCCTCCTGAAGCCTTTCCAAGAGCTCGGACATATCCTCGACCTCCTCCCAGACAACACGGCTCACGTAAATGGGAGCCTTCTGCTGGGCGGCCATGGCCATGCAGTCGCTCGGCCTTGCATCCAACTCAATGATCTTTTTTTGCTGGAGTTCGTTTTCTGCCGTCAGGATGAGGCGTCCAAAATAGGTTCCGCTTTTTAAGTCGTTAATGACAACCCGCTCGACCCGAGCCCCCAGCGCGGCGAGGACGTGGGCCAGAAGATCGTGCGTCAATGGACGTTCCTTGTCGGTGCCGCTGAGAAACATCCCGATCGCAGCACCCACGCTCTGGTCCACATAAATCACAAACACCTTTTCCTCGCTGCCAATAAAAACCGCGCAGCCGGCGCTTGTCGGAACCAAGGCCCGGATCTGAACCGGAATCACCGTCTTGTCCATGCCTCGACCGTAAGCATTTTCCGCTCCAAGTGCGAGAAAGATAGTCGGGCTGTCTCCCCGCGTCAGTTGGCTTTGTTCGCCCGTCGCTCGGCTTCGGTAGCGATGGCCAAGACTGTGTTCTTAGCCTCGACGAGCGCCTGATTCTTCAGGCCTGAGACGAGGTTGGTGATCGGAACGCAGAGGTTCGTGTAGCACATGAGCGTGCGGTCGCCGTCATACGGCTCGATCCGCAATGACCCGTCGCTCTGCTTGGCAAGCGGCGACTGGATCAGCTTCCATGAGACGGTGTAATTGTCCCCGGATTGCTGGTAGGTGTTGCGGACGGTGTAGCTGGTCTTCTGAATGACGGGAACCTTGACTGTATAGCGCACGTCCTTTGTTCCGTCGGAATTGGTGGCAATCACTTGGGCGGAAAGAAGCCCGGGCGTAAAGGAAGGTGCCGAATCGTAATCCGTGAAAAGATCGATGACTACCGAGGGCGGAGCGTTCACGACACGGTAAAGACTGAGCTGCGGCCAAGGCACGCCCGCAATGTCCTTGCTCTTCACAACCGTTTGCCCTTCGGCAAGGTCATCGCGCTGCGATTTCGGGACTTCCTTGACGATGTCAGCCTGAACAATCGCTCCCAGGAGGAGGAAACAGAAAACAGCTAGATTTTTCATATGGGAAAAAGTGTATACCACTTCAGAAGGCGTGGCAAATCACCTGCTGAAATCCGCCACAACCCGCCCATAGATATCAAAAAGCCTGGAAAAAACGGTAGCCCAGGAATACCGGCTCCTCGCCTCGGCGCTGGCCTTCAATCCGGCCTCCCGGAGGTCGAGGGTGAACTTCGACTCAATGGCATCCGCCAGCGCGCCGGGGGAATTTTCTGCGGCCCAGAATTCCTGGTCGCTGAAGATGATCCGGTCCATGTAGCTGCCGCGAATCCCCACCACGCAGGTTCCGCTGGCCTGGCTCTCGAGCGCGACGAGCCCGAACGTTTCCTGGATGCCGGGATGCACAAAGAGGTCGGCGGCCCGGTAGATCGCGGCCAGTTCGAGTGGATCATTGCAATAAGGCATCCAGTGAACCGAACCAGTCTCATCACGAAGGCGGATCACCGAAGGACGCTGGGTGCCATCCCCCGCACAGAGCAGGTGGAACCGGCCCGGCGCACGGGCGTGAAGGATCGAAAACGCGTCGAAGAGGGTCCTGACATTTTTTTCCGGGGCGAGCCGTCCAACATAGAGGAGGAGCCGCGCATCGGCTGGAATCCCAAGCCTCGTTCGCGTCAGTTCCCGGTCAGCAATTCCCGGCACGAACACATCCGCATCCACACCGAGGTCCACGGTGTGCATCCGCTCGACCCCCCATGAAGCCAGCACCTTGCAAAGCGCGGGGCTGGGAACGAACGTGCAGGCGAAGTGGTTGTAGAGCGCGCGAACGTATCGGCGGCAGATGTCGTCAGTGATCGATACCGCAACACGCCCGAAATACTTTGCGACCGTGCGCAGGTAAGCCTCCGGAAAGTGCGAGTGGTAGAATGCCACGACCGGGATGTCGAGCCCGCGCCCTGAGGCTACCGCCTTCCATGCGACCTGATAAGGATCACCGGACTCGATGATATCCGGACGTTCCCTCTCGAGAGCCTCCTCGACAAGGTGGAGCTTCGTCAGCGCGCGGTAGCGGGATGTCCTGGAAACAAGCGGGGACGCGATCGTATAGGTTCGCACACGCGAATCTCCGGAGCTGCCGGTGGACTCGCCGGGCACGATGATCACATGCTCGCAATCCGGACGCTTGGACCGCACATATGCCGACTTCTGCTCGATATACCTCCTCACCCCTCCGCTGACCGGAGAGTAAAACTGGGTGAGGTCGCAGATTTTCAACGCCGTGAGAGCCCGACTTATTCCGCGGAGGCCAGCCAGCGCTCGGCATCAATCGCAGCGGCGCACCCCTGACCGGCTGCTGTGATCGCCTGCCGGTAAACATGATCAGCCACATCGCCCGCCGCGAAAACGCCGGGAATATTGGTTGCCGTGCCGGTGGTCTGAACAAGATACCCGTTCTCGTCGGTCCCGAGGATCCCGCGGAACGCCGCAGTATTCGGTTCGTGCCCGATCGCGACAAACACGCATTTGACCTCGAGTTCACTCTCGGCCCCGGTCTTCGTGTCACGGAGACGGACACCACGCACCTCGCCGGCATCGTCGGTCAGAAAGGCGCTCACGACGGAATTCCACACCGGCTCGATTTTCGGGTTCGCGAGCGCACGCCCGGCCATGATCTTCGACGCCCTCAACTCATCCCGCCGGTGGATCAGGTAAACCTTCGAGGCAAAGCGGGTCAAAAAACCTGCCTCTTCGCAAGCCGAGTCCCCTCCCCCGACGACGCATACCGGAACGTTGCGGTAGAACGCGCCGTCGCAGGTCGCGCAAGATGTCAGCCCGTGGCCGATGAGTGCGGATTCCCCCTCCAATCCGGTATACCGTGGCGACGCACCGCTCGCGACGATGAGCGCTTTTGTTTCCACCCATTCCCCGTCCACCTTCACCCGGTGCGGACTGCCGGGCTGGAACTCCTCCACGACCCCGTAACGGAATCGCGCGCCGAATTTTTCCGCCTGCTGGTGCATCCGCTGGATCAGCTCCGGACCGTCAACTCCGTCTGGAAAACCAGGAAAATTTTCCACGGCGGTCGTCGTGGTGAGCTGGCCGCCGGGCATGCGACCTTCGAGCACAAGGGGATTCAAATTTGCACGGGCAGTATAGATGGCGGCCGTCAAGCCGGCGCATCCCGTGCCCACAATGATCACGTTTTCCATAGGACGGGGAAGTAAACACGAACTTCCCGCCGCACGAAAACAAATATTCTCGTCAGATTCCCAGAGAAAGCGATGCCGGGAACCCGGCGGGCAGGCGGATCGGGCGGCCTTCCGGCATCCGGACCAGCGCCAGCGCCTGTCGGCATTTGACCAGAAGCGCGCCATCCGACGGACGCACGATCTCGAATTTGACCCAAAACCGGATCCCGCTCCACTCGGTGACGCGACCGTCCACCCGGATCTCATCCCCCAGCCGCGCCGGCCGCTTGTAGTCAATCTCGGTCCGCGTGACCACCGGATGCACATTTGTGCGGGCAATTTCCTCAAAACTCATCCCCATCTGGATCGCAAGAAACGTCCGGGCAGTCTCGATGAACCGGAGGTAGACGATATTATGAACGACCCCGCCCGCGTCGGTATCGAAATACATCACGCGCACATCGGTCGAGATCCGGCATTGGTCGGGCAAATTCATCGGGTCCAATCCTTGCGGTTTTAACCTGTCCCGGCCATGGAAAATTCCTACTGCTTTTTCAAAGCCTCGATCTGGGTTGCGACATCCTTCGCCGCGACAATCGCATAGGCCTGCTCATACTTTTTGAGGGCATCCTCGATTTTGTCGTTGTCAGCCAGCATCTTCGCCTCGTTCCGGAGGAGCAGGAATTTTTCCACATCTCCATTCACCTTCTTCTGAATCCCGGCGAGGGCAGCGGCAGTTTTCGGGCCGATGATGTCAGCCTGCCGGAGCAGAGGATCCATGATCGACTTCGCATCGAGCAATTCGCGACCCTTGATCCGCTTGTCGAGAACGGGGAGATTGTCCGCGAGTGCCACCATGGCATCCGAGGTCTGAAGGGGAACCTGGATCGCCGAAGGCGGAGACCCGGAACGATACTGCCTGACGGCATCGGACATTTTGCCGATCGCGGTGACCAGATCCGGATTGAGCAACGTCGCTAGGGAGACCTCCGCAGCATCCGGCACGGATGCCTCGAACTGCCCTTGGACAGCTGTGATTTGGGCAGTCAACTGGGAGGCCTTGGCAACGGCTGCATCCCAACTCTGCACGAAAAGATTTGAAGAAGCATCCTCCTGCGGCTGGAGCGTCTTCAGCTTTTTCACAAGCTCGGCAGCCTGGTCGAAAGTGATCCCGCCTGCATTCAACTGCCGGAGCAGCTCCACGCGGTCATGCTTGCGAACCATGCTGTCATAGAGGGACTGGATTCCCGCGATCACCGGGCGGACGGATGGCTCGGAGGCGGCAAGTTCCTGCAGACCGATAAAATACTGGTCTGCTGAAAGGTTGAAGTCCTTGATCTTTGGTGCCGAGAGGATTTCCGGACGGAGAAGGTCCGCGAGAGCGCCAGCCTTTTGCTGGAAGAAGAGTGATCGGGAAATCCACTGGCCGTTCATCTTGACGCTGCCGGCATCGTATTTCTGTGCATCGGATTTGAGCGGCGCAACCGCCTGATCCACAGCGCGCGCGGCCGAGGGAAACCGCTTCCCGGCCACAGCAAAATCATCGATGGTCTTTTGCAGGGTGGCTCGCTGGGCAGCCGACGAGATCTCCGCCGGGCTTTCCGGGAAAAAAACCAGGGTCACGACCTTCGCGGCGGGCACCTGATAGGAGGGCGTTTTCTCGGTGCGGAACTGGTAGTAACCGGTGTGGTTTGACACGGACTGGAACTCGAGGACCGTCGCCTGCTCGTCCTTCGACCAGGCCTGCGGTTTCACCATGGCAAGCCCCGGTTTTTGCAGAGCAGCACCATCGCCTGGGGATTGTGCGGAGAGCGGGGCGAAAAACGGAAACCACAACAATGCAACTACGGGGAGTGTAAAAAAATGGGGGCGCATTAAGCAATTAAGTTAACTATGCCGTCCGATGGAGTGCAAACGAAGAATCTCTGCGGCGAACAACAGGAGGGATGGTGCTTGAGGATATCGCGGGGATCGGTCAGGCTTTACCGAACGATGAGCAAACGGGTTCTAATCCTCTCGGCGTCGGTGGGTTCGGGACATGTGAAGGCTGCAGACGCACTGGCCCGCGCCATGCGGGATCGGCCGGATGTCGAGGAGGTTCTCTCGGACGACTCGCTCGACCACACAAACGTCCTTCACAAGCAACTTTACTCGAAGCTCTACGCCAAGCTCTCAACAATGCTGCCCGAGTTTCTGGGCTGGTGGTATGAGTCCAGCGACGACCCATGGGTCTCGGACCGAGGCCGGCTGGCGCTCGACCTTCCTCAGGCGCTCCCCCTCATCAACCTCGTCAAGGAGTTCCGTCCGGACATCATCCTCTGCACCCACTTCATGCCGGCGGGCGTCCTCTCGTGGCTCATCGGCAACGGAAAGCTGGACGCAAAGCTCGGGATCGTCGTCACGGATTTTCACTTTCATGCCTTCTGGATCACGCGGGCATTCGACTGGTATTTCGTCGCCCAGGAGGAGGATAAAATCCACATGGAGGCGCTCGGGCTTCCGGGTGACCACATCGAAGTCACCGGCATTCCGGTCGAACCGGAATTTGAAAAGCCCGTGGATGCCGCCGCCGTTCTCACCCGCCATGGTCTCAACCCGGGACGCCCGACCCTGCTGGTTGCCGGTGGCACTCTCGGGCTCAGCCCCGCCACGGCTGTCGTGCGACGGCTCCTCCAGCTAAACAGCGATTTCCAGGCGATCGTGGTGTGCGGGAAAAATGAAGAACTGAAAAACGAGGTCACCCAACTCGTGCGCGACCGCCAGAGCGACTTCCGGGTCTTCGGCTACACGACGGAAATGGCGGACTTCATGGGTGCGGCAACCATCCTCCTCAGCAAACCGGGCGGCATGACGACGGCAGAAGCGCTGGCGCGCGGTCTCCCGATGGTCATCCTCGACCCGATCGGGGGCCAGGAGGAACGGAACTCCGATGTCCTGCTCGAAGCGGGCGCGGCGGTGAAATGCACCGAGGTCACGGTCGTCGCCCACAAGCTCCAAAAGCTCCTCGAGAACCCGGAACGGATCCGGAGGATGTCCGATAACGCGCGCGCACTCGGCCGACCGTCGGCTGCGCGTGACATCACTCGCATCGTCATGGAATCACCGGACTGCAAGCCGGCGATCATCTCGAAACTTCGCGAAAAAGCCCTGCGCAAGCGGATCGCTGCCGCGGGATAAAAAAGTTTTCAGTGGTTCAGTGTTCAGTATTCAGCACAGAAAACTTCCGAACCGCGATGCCTTGCTGAACACTGAATCACTGAAAACTGAACACTGCTTGGAATGAATTCTGAATCCAAAATACGCCGCTCACCCTCTAGGCCGTTTCTGGTCGGCGTGGCCACTTCCGGATATCAATCGGAAGGCGGCTACAACGGCCCCGGACAGCCACAGAACAACTGGGCGTCCCATGAGCGCGCAGGCCGGGTCGCCCGCACAGGAACGGCTGTCGATTTTTGGAACCGCTATGAGGAGGATTTCCAACTCTGCCGGGGAATCGGGCTCAACGCCTTCCGTCTGAGCATCGAATGGACTCGTGTCCAGCCGTCTGAACCCCGCGGGGAAGAAACCTTCGATACCAACGCAATCAACGCCTACGCAGACCGCATCGCAGCCTGCCGGCTGGCCGGCATGGAACCGGTCGTCACCCTCCAGCACTTCACACATCCGGACTGGCTCGGCGTGGACGCATGGCTCAATGACTCCACCCCGGAGCTCTTTGAGCGATTCGTAAAGGAAACCACCCTCCGCCTCAACGACCGGCTCACTGGCAAACATGCCCAGAGACCTGTCTCATGGTATGTCACCCTCAACGAGCCGAACATGCTCGTCCTCAATACCTACTTCAACCGCCACTTTCCCGGTGGACCGGAAGCCGGAATCCAGATCGGCATCGCTGCATACAACCGCCTCCTCGCCGCTCATGTCCGCGCTTACAACGCCATCCACGACATCTACGAATCACGAAACTGGCCGACCCCAAAGGTCACCATGAACACCTTCTGTAGCGATGTTTACTGGTCCGAACACATGCTCCTCGATCTCCTCTGCCTTCGGGAAAATGGAATCGCTAGAGGTGCGATTGCAGCGTATTTCGCAGAGCGAGCAAAGTCCATGCGTTTGTCCCTTGAAAAATCAGCCCTGCCACTCAGGGAGGACATTCTTGCGGTGGTCGGGCGCGTGATCCATTGGATCGCAAATTTCTTCGCCAGCCGTGCCGCAACGGCGGAGGCATTTGACTATTTTCTCGAGACAGCCGCGCGCTCAAAGCGGGATGGCGCCCTGGATTTTCTCGGTCTGGACTACTACGATCCGTTTCTGAGCCACATCTTCCGACTGCCCGCTTTCAGCGATCTGGAATTCCCCAGCGGCAGCTTGCACGGGCACCTGATGGACGGGCTTTCGAGCAAGTGGTGGGACTGGCACATCCTTCCCGGCGGGCTCCATGCATTCTGCGACCACTATTCGCGCGCGTTTCCGGGAAAAGGGATTTTCATCGCGGAGAACGGCATGGCCCTGCGGTGCAAGACGGACAACAAAATTTGCGGGGTGCGGAACGACCTTGTCACACGCAGCAACTTTCTCACCGCACACCTGAAGGAAGTCCGCCGGATGCTTGACGATGGGCTTCCGGTCCTCGGCTACCTGCACTGGTCGCTGACGGACAACTACGAGTGGGGATCGTTCACGCCAAGGTTCGGTCTCTTCCGCGTGGACTACGCGAACGGGCTCCAGCGCATCGCCACCGACCACCTCGGCGACAACCCGTCACAAACCTATGCACGATTGATCAAGGAACTCCGCCTCATCGCATGAGCGAGATCCTTCCGATTTACGATCTCGACGAGGAAATCGTCGCGGCTCTCAGCGCCGGCAACCGACTCGTCCTCCAGGCTCCGACCGGTTCCGGAAAATCCACACAGGTTCCGCAGATCCTGCTCGACGGCGGGGTTCCCGGGCAGTGTGTGATCCTGCAACCGAGGCGGCTTGCGACACGGATGCTGGCAGCGCGCGTTGCCAACGAGCGCGGCACAAAGCTCGGCTGGGAAGTCGGCTATCAGATCCGTCTGGACAACGTCTCCTCCAGAGACACCCGGATCCTGTTCGTCACAGAAGGCATCCTCCTGCGCAAAATGCTTGCAGACCCGGAGCTGAAGGGCATTTCGACCCTCATCTTCGATGAGTTCCACGAGCGCCA
>Ga0247840_10002963_pt1 | contig 29353 bp, 26 predicted proteins | sample LaCruzMarch2015__FD_192404 | JGI IMG/M metagenome (GOLD analysis project Ga0247840, IMG submission 192404) | Freshwater microbial communities from meromictic Lake La Cruz, Castile-La Mancha, Spain - LaCruzMarch2015_17m | ecosystem: Environmental > Aquatic > Freshwater > Lake | place: Spain...
CCATGCGGCCCATCATGACCGAGGGGCCCCCGCCCGACACCGGCTAGCCGGATGGGTAGAGCGAGGAGAAATCCATCTTGACATTAGGCCGGCCTTATCGGCCGCGACTCAACGAGAGGTCATTCGGAGCGGATCAGCCGCTATCTGAAAGGCAAAGACGCGATCGAGTGCTTCGATCGGCTCTTCAGGGGCGACGAGGACACCCTCTTCCGCATCGCCCCGGCGCGCGACCTCGAGGCCTGGCTCGCCGATGAACTGCGGGCCTACCAGTCGCCGCGCACTCTGGGCGTCACCGGGCTCGCGATGCACTGGCTCAATGCCGATCGGGACCTGGCGACACTGTGCCGGATCGCATGTCTCAGCGAGACCGGTCCGCGCTTCGACCCCACCGCCTTCGCCGAGACCCTGGCCGGGACCTGGATCATGGTCCCGCCGGAGGTCCGCTCGGCCCTGGCGCCGTTCGACCGGCCGGCAGGTGTACCGGACAGCGTCCATACCCAGTTGGGCATGGCGCTCATGGACATGAGCGGATTCAAGGGCCGGCGCATCCGGCGCCACATCCCGCGCGACGCGGTCGTGGCGGTGCTGACCGAACTGTTTCCCGCGCAGGCCGGGCCGATTCGCGATGCCATCGACGCGCAGGCCGGCAGCATCACGCGCGGTCTGGACTCGGTCCGTGCCCCGGTCGCCGCGCTCGATCAGCTCAGCCACGAGGAGATCGAAATCGGTGACGGCCGTTCAGCGCTTCTGGAACATGCGACTGGCCCTCTGCGAGCGCCGCGCCTTCGCCCAGGCCGTCCTTGCGGCCAGTCGGGATCAGACCATTATCGATGAAATCGCCGAGCTGGTTCGCTCCAGCGAGAGCACGCATGAGGCAACCGGGGGCGATCCGGACTGATACGGAGATCCCGCCCCAGGGCCCTCGTATCCTTGGATAGATGCGCGTCTGGTATTCGCAGTCGAGCGGGCGCATATCCGCGCCCCTTGAGGGTGATCTGGATGGCGGGGCTTGGCCCATGGTCGTGGTGCGGCCGTGACGATAGGAACCCCAACATGCCACCGAAGATCGTTGGGGTTCGCTCTCGCTCACCCCAGCCTACGCGGGCTTTTTCGGGCTTGGGCTTGGGCCGGGCCGCCGGTCCGGCGGCCCGGACGGCCTTCAGGACCGACTCAGCCAGTCCTCAAGGCCCGCCTGGCTGTCGAGATCGAAGATGGCCTCCGCCAGGGCCTCCAAGCGCGCCAGCGGCAGGGCCTCCAGGCGGACCTCCAGTTCCGGGGCCAGCTCGCCGAAGCGTCGCCGGGCCAGGCGCAACAGCAGGTCCGCGGCCTCCTCCCGGCGGCCTTCCTCGCGGCCCTCCTCGCGGCCCTCCTCGAGCCCCTTCTCGTGGCCGATGGCCAGCAAATCCTTGTAGGCCTGGGTCTCCTCGAATGCGGTCTGGATGCCGAACATGGTCAGTATCTCCCGATAACTCAGGTGGCTGAAGCGCACCGTCAGCCACGAAAAGAAGACGTCGGTCAGGTGCTCTCGCACCGGTGCCGACAGCGCGGCGCTGCTGATGCGCGCAAGGGCCGCCGGCCCCTCCCGGCGCAACCGCTCCTGATCCGCCACCCGCCAGGGCAGGAACACCGCCAGCAGCGGATGGGCGGGTTCGCGCCGCTCCAGGGCCTCGAGGATTGGCTCCAGCCAGGCCACGCGCAACGGCGGATTGGGCTGTTGGGCGGCACTGTGCCAGGGCTCGGTCCTGGGGTCGAGGGCCGGCGTGGCGAACAGGATCAGCCCGCGCACAACGCGCCCGGGGTTGCGCTCGCCAACCAGCCCAAGCTCCACCACCGTTCGATGATAGATATTGGGGTCGGCCTGGGCCTGAAACTCGATGACCCAGGCCGTTTCTTCCAGCGCCTCCGGCAGCAGCACGCCGTCGGTGCGCCGGTCGAGTCCCTTGACCTCCAGGGCCTCGAACCGGTACGGCCCCCGCACCCGGATGCCGCCGGTCAGGATCGCCAGGGTCTCGGCGTCGCTGCCGAGCAGGGTATAGATCTCGCGGTCGGTCTTCATCGCGGGGCTCCGATCAATGGGGGGCTGTAGGCGTTGCCGTCGGTGCCGGATGACCCGAGGGTTGTCGGCGCGCTGGCTTGCCCTGAGACAACAAAGATGCGCTTCGTACCTCAGCGCATCCTATGCGTCCTGATGTCCCCAGCGGTCCGTGCCCTCGATCGGCGCGTGCCAGCCGAGTCAGCGCTTGGCGCCGGGGCTGTAGGGGCCCCAGCAGCGGTCGGGGCCATCCGGGTCTTGCCAGACGACCCAGTTGTCATCGGGCAGGGCCTCCATGGCGAGGTCGCAGACGGGTTTGCCCGGTAGATACGCCATGTCCCAGCGCCGGATGACGCCATCCAGGCCCGCTGAGAACAGGTAACGACCGTCTGGATGGATGGCGAGGGACTTGACCGACCCCTGATGCCCCTGAAGCTCGTGTAGCACCTTACCAGTACGTGAGTCGCGAACAGAGATGCCGCTGGACTCGCCAGGGGTTGCGCGCCAGGTCGAGTCAGGCGACGGCGCAATCCCTTCAATCGAGGTCTCGCCGGGGAGCAATCCGATCCCCCGAGCCATCTCTCGAGCGTACCCCCGAGCAATGTACAGGGCAACATCGAAAGCGAAGCCAAGCGATTTACCCCAGGACTGTCGGCTGGCTTCTTTCGGCGCCTGCGCAGTCAGTTGCTCATAATAGGGCCCCCAGACGCAAAGGTTTTCGAACAGGAATCCGGAAGCCAGTGGTCGCCCCATGGGGCGGTGAAGCTCACAGCGGAGCAGATCAAGCAGACTTCCAGATCGCCACAAAGGCTCGCAGCTGGACAGCTTTTCACCGCTTCGGCTATCGAGCAGATAAACGCCGGTGTTGGAATCCCAGCAAGTCAGGTGTGTTCCATCGGGTGTCCACGCGAGCCTTTCTCCCAACCGGACAAACCCAAACAAATGGATTGCAGGCCGCTGGGCGCCGGTGCGAATATCCCTGATGATGACCAACTTTCTGCCATCTATCGAATACACGATTGCCAGCCAAGAACCGTCGTGTGACGCTGCCATGGCAGACACGCCGTCTTGTTGGGCGTCGGGTAGCCCCTTGAACGGTAGAATCTGACGCCCAGTCGTCGGATTCCACAAACAGACGACCCCGGAGGTGCCTGCCGCGGCAAGCCAACTCCCATCGGGTGCCATCGCCAAGGCGCGCAGGCTGCGCCGATGGCCGGACATCCGGTGACGGCAGGTGCCCGTCACGAGATCAAACAGGCCAACGGAGCCGTCATGATACCCCACTGCCAGTGCCTTCCCATCCGGGGAGGCGGTGAACACTGCTGCATAAACATCCGCGCTGCGCGCAAAGCTTTGCAGAACCTCCCCCGTTGCGGCATCCAGAATCTCGAGGTTGTCTGATTCGCAGGCAAGCCATTGCCCGGTTGGCGATGCGGCAAGGACGTGGGAGTATTGGTGTTGAGGCGATCCGGTTTGCCAAAGAAGCTTCGGCACATCCGACAGTTCCCACATTTGGAGGATGTTGGTGTGACGTTCCACGCAACCGGTCACGGCAAAGCAGTGTCGGCCAACACGCTTTCCGGCATATTGATAGGCAACGCCGGGAGTGCCATGAAAAGGCTGGCTTTGGTCGGAACGCGGCCTGTCGACAAGCCAGAAATCCAGCAGCGATCCGTCTTGGTAGATAAGCCATCGTCCATCGCCGGAAGCAACCAAGGCAAGACAGTGGGATGTGTCCATTCCCACAAACAGTTGTTTGCGCTGGCGTTCGCTACTCGTATCCCAGATACGAATCCTACCCCGGTCATCTCTCAAAGCAAGCCACCTCCCATTCGGATCAGCCGCTCTACCGGTCCAGCCACTGCGCTCTCGCTCGCGAATGCGCGCCCACGCGGTTCCATCCCAGATATTCCCTGAAGGATCAACAGCACGCGCATACCGGTTGTCGCCGGGCTCGGAATCCGGTCCAGCCAGCAAACGACCCGTCGCGGTGTCCCAGATCCATCGCTCACCGCCGGGGGGATACGCTGCAAGCCAACTGCCGTCCGGGGATACCCGAAGGCTGTCCTCGTCACGAAAGTCGTTGTCGCTGCCCCAAAGCTGCTTCCGCTTGCGGCATCCCACAAGTAGACATCACCAGACTCGCCAGCGGTTGCGAACCAACGGCCGTAGGGATCCCAGATAATTGATTTGACAGACCCCCGATGCCCCGTCATTGCCTGCGCCCGCCGCCTATTCAGCGTCGGCCTGACGAATTCCGGGTCGGGTCGCCGCGGCCCCTGCCCGCGCGACCCTGGCTGATCGGTCCCCGCCGCGGGCGACTTCGATCGAGCCCGATACTGCGCCACCACACCGACCACGCCGAGGGCGATCCAGCCGAGCAGGGTCACCCCGAAGAACTGCGGGTCCGGGTGCCGGGCGCTCGCGCGCAGGGTCAGCCAGGCGGCACCACCGACCACCAGCGCGGCGCCGCCGACGGACGTGGCCAGGATGATGATCAGGTCGCGCCAGCGCACGGCCAGGGCCGCTGCGATGATCGTCGGAGCCAGTACCAGCAGCAGCAGGGTCGAGGGCGCGAGGCTGACCTGGAGCACCAGCACCAGCAGCGCGGCGAGGCCGGCGCCGACCAGGGCGCCGATGGCCGCCGCACTGGCGCGCAGGATCAGGTCGTCCCAGGTACCGATCACCCACCAGCCGGCGCTGGCCCCCAGCGCCGCCGCGACGATGGTCGGCAGCGGCTCCCCCCACAGTAGCCAGGCGATGAGCCCGGCGAGCACCAGTCCGCCCAGCGCGCCGGGCAGCCGGCGTATCTTGTCGTAGAGTTGCCAGCCGGCAAAGCATTGGGACAGGCCGAAGGCGATACCCACGACGGCAAGGCCGTCGCGGAGCAGGGACAAAACGGCAAAGAGCGGCGTCTCCATGGGGCCTCCTTTTTGGGCCTGGGCTTGGGCCGGGCCGCCGGCCCGGCGGGTCGGATGGCGTTCAGGACCGGCTCAGCCAGTTCTCGAGGGCCGCCGGGCTGTCGAGATCGAAGATGGCCTCGGCCAGGGCCTCCAGGCGCGCCAGTGGCAGGGCCTCCAGGCGGACCCTCAGTTCCGGGGCCAGCGCGCCGAAACGTCGCCGGGCCAGGCGCAACAGCAGGTCCGCGGCCTCCTCCCGGCGGCCTTGCACGCGGCCTTCCGCGAGCCCCTTCTCGTGGCCGATGGCGAGCAAGTCCTTGTAGGTCTGGGTCTCCTCGAATGCGCTCTGGATGCCGAACATGGTCAGAATCTCCCGATAACGCAGATGGCTGAAGCGCACCGTCAGGGATAAGGGGCCGGCCGGATAAGGGGCTCGGCTCGAGTTCTTCTCGTGACACCGCTCCAGCGGTGTCACGCATGTCCGGGGCGCTCTGCGCCCGGTGGCGCCCCGTGCCGCAGAGCGGCAAACACATGGGTGACACCGCCGGAGCGGTGTCACCAGCACCGCGGTGGGCCGCTCGGCGGGCAAGGGGGGCTGAACGGTTACCCGCTCTCGACGGCGCCCCGAACCAGGGCCGCCATTTCCGGGGTGAGGGCGATGCCAAGTGTCTCGACCTTTGCCATGGGTCGGTACCTCCTCGCCCGATGTTAGCAAATATTGCCAACCCGATCCCCACCGCGAGCGTCGGCCCGGGTGGATCGTCGCGGCCCAGGGGCGCGACGCCTGCCACGGACGCGAACCCAGGATCGATGCCGCCGAAAATCACCGGCGCCGCAGCGAGGATAAGGTCGGGGGCCACCGTGATCGGCGCCGGTTCGGCATTGGCCGGGCATCGGTCTGCCGCGCGCTCGCCGGGCTGGATGGGTTTCGCTGCGCTCTACTCAGCGGGGGGGGCGGGCGGTCGGACGACAGTATTGCAGTCCCGTAACCGGTAAACCTGTAGGATGGGTAGAGCGTAGCGAAACCCATCATTCAGGCTCAATGGACCATCCGAACCCTCTTCGTTCGCCCGATCTGGCCGCCCTGGCAGCGGCGCTGCGGCCGCTCGCCGGGCGTTACGGCTGGCGCCTGGTGGTCCTGTTCGGCTCCGTGGCGCGGGACGGTCACGGCCGGGACCTCGACCTGGCGGTGCTGCCCCAGGTCCAGCCGGACCTGCTGGAGCAGGGCCGCTGGTGGTCCGCGCTGGACGCGCTGGTCCCGGACGGCGGGCTCGACCTGCTGGTGCTGGGGCCGGCGACCTCCCCCCTGACCCGGTTCGAGGTTATGCGGGAGGGTCGCTGCCTGTTCGAGGACACCCCGGGGCGCTTTGACCAGGAGCAGGACCGGGCCTTCTTTCTCTACGCGGATACCCAGTGGATCCGCGACCGGATGCGGGGGGCTGGGCATGTCGGCGTTCAGGATTGAGGTCATCGGGCGTAAGCGCGCCTTCTTCAGGCAGTACCTGCGGGACCTGGCGGCCTACGCGGCCCTGGACACGCCGGGCCGGCGGCGTGAGCACTACGCCATTGAGCGCCTGCTGCAGCTGCTGTGTGAGTCCGCCGCAGACCTGTCCCTGCAACTGCTCAAGGCCGACTGCCAGGTGCCCCCGGGGAGCTATCGGGAGATCTTCAGCGCCCTGGCCGCTGCGGGCGCCATGCCCGGCGCACTGGCGGAGGAACTGATCGCCGCCTGCGGGATGCGCAACCTCCTGACCCACCTTTACGACGTCATCGACCTCGGGCGCGTCATCGCGGCCATCGAGCCGGCCCTCGCCCTCTACGGCGCCTTTGACACCTGGCTCGACAGTCATCCGGCGCTTGCGGGAGGGGTATCCGGACCGCCGCCCCGCTGAGGTATCGGGCCCGCGCGGCCACCTGCCGCGATTGGTCCTTTGGTGACACTTGAGTCACCATCGCCCGGGTTGTGGCCACCGCCTTTGAATCGCGGCGGGCGCCGACGGACGGTCAGTCGACCCGGGAAGGGGCGGGGCCGGTGCGATAAACGCGCTATAAAACAAGACACTCGCGGAACCATCCCGATCGCACCCGGCGCGCTGTCGGCGCTCCTCAACCGTCCGTCAGTCCGTTGTAATCATTGGCATCAGGCGCCGAGCGCAGCGTTTTCGGCAATGAGTGGTACAGGACTTGCTGGACAAGCGTTAACCGCCTTTCATCGCTGAGGGCGTCCAGGGGAGAGGCCACCAAGAGCCTCCCCCACCGGGTTGCAGGTCCCCCGACCCGCTCCCGCACGGCAACGACTAGATTCGAGACAGACGCATGAACACACACAGCAATCGCTCCTTGATTCTCCTGGCAGCCGTGGTGGGGGGGTTGTTCCTGGTCTCCACCGACCTGACGCCGGGCGCAGACGCCAACCCGGGTCGGTCCCCGGGCCTCTGCACCTCGGTCCCCGCGCAAATCCCCCTGCCCGATGCGGACACGGCCGGCACGAGCGGCCGGTCGAACGCCGGCGCCGCGGCGCCCGAGGCGCGGATCGCCGGCCTGCTCGGCGCCCTGGGACAGTTGATCGTCGAGTCGGAACTCAGCCATGCGGCCGTCAGCGGCCGCTTCGAGCCGGTCATCAGCACCGCGGTGGCGGGGTCCAACTTCGCGCTCGAGGTCTGCCGAGACCGTATCGTGGGTGAGGTCTCCGTCGCCAACCAACCCGCCCTGCGGTTCGTGATCGGTGATTTCGACGCGGACGGCAACACCGACGTGGCGGTGCGGCGCTCCGGCAGCCGCTTTTGGTCCGTGGACCTGGGGGCCTTGCGGCGCACCCACGTCGACGGCGGCGCCCCGGTCCACCTGCGCGTGATCGAGGCCGCGCAGCCGGGTGCGGACCGGGCGGTCCGCGGCCAGTGCACCCGGCTCGCGGAGGGGTTGGGCAAGCCCCCGCACCACAGTTGATCCGGGACCGCGCCGTGGTCACGCCAAGACGCCAAGCTCACCAAGGTTCTTCAATGGGTTATCGGCGTTGTGCGATTCACCCGGCGGGTGAGTTGGATACGGCACCCACCCTCTTGCATTGCTTGGCTTGCATTGCTTGGCTTGCATTGCTTGGCTTGCATTGCTTGGCTTGCATTGCTTGGCTTGCATTGCTTGGCTTGCATTGCTTGGCGAGCTTGGCGCCTTGGCGTGACAAATTCCCGGATTCGGGTTGATCCCAGCGGCCCGGCCCCGGGGGCCCTGCCGGTCCCGCTGCCGGCACCGCCCACGCCTTGCCTTGCGGCCCCGCGGCCCGCATCTTGGGGTGCTTGCGGGCCATCAAGCGCAGGAGAGTCCATGCCCCCCGATCCCACCCCCGTCACCCGGCCGGCCGCTGCCTGGCACGGCCGCCGCGGTGAACTGCTGGTCGCCATCCAGTTCGCCCTGTTTTTCGCCTTCGCGCTCACGCCCCGCTGGGATCCCTGGCTGACGCCGGACCTGGCGGCAGCGACCGCGACGCCGCGCCTGGCCGTGCTGGTGCTCTGCGCCCTGGTTGCCCTCGCCTTCGGCGCGCTGGGCTCGCGTGCACTGAAGCCCTATATCACACCGCTGCCCTATCCGGTCGACCACAGCCAACTGGTGACCAACGGGGTCTACGGCCTGGTCCGCCACCCGCTCTACAGCGCCCTGTTGTTCGCCGCCCTGGGCTGGGTCTGCTACACCCTGAGCCTCAGCCACCTGGCCTTGCTGGTCGTCGGTTTCCTGTTCTTCGATTACAAGGCCGGCAAGGAAGAGGCCTGGCTGACCGAGCGGCACCCGGACTACCTGGCCTACGCCGACCGGGTGCGCAAGTTCATCCCTTGGGTCTATTGATCCGGCCGGACGAGAAAATCCGCCCGGCGCCGGATAAGACTCGAATCCGGCCGCCGGTTGGGAGACACTTGCGGATATGCACCAACCCCGCAAACGTTTCAGCCAGAATTTCCTCCACGACCCCGGGACCATCCGCCGCATCCTGGACGCCATCCGGCCGCGCCCCGGGGAGCGCTTGGTCGAGATCGGCCCCGGCCAGGGGGCCATCACCCGCGGACTCCTGGAGCAGGCCGGGGCACTGGACGCGATCGAACTGGACCGCGACCTGGTCGAGCCCCTGCGGGCGCGCCTCGGGGGCCTGGGGGACCTGCGCATCCACAGCGCCGATGCGCTGCGCTTCGACCTGTGCAGCCTGGCCGCCGCGCCCGCGTCGCTGCGCCTGATCGGCAACCTGCCCTACAACATCTCCACCCCGTTGCTGTTCCGCTTCCTGGAGCAGGCCGATTGCATCCTGGACCTGCACCTGATGTTGCAGCGCGAGGTGGTGGAGCGCATCGCCGCGGGGCCGGGAACCAAGGTCTACGGCCGACTCTCGGTGATGGTGCAGACCTGGTGCGAGACGGAGTGCCTGTTCCGCATCGGCCCCGGGGCCTTCACCCCGGCCCCCAAGGTCGAGTCCGCGTTCCTGCGCCTGCGCCCCCACCGGCCCCTGCCGCACCGGCCGGACGACCCGGCGGTCTATGCCCGGGTGGTCGCGGCGGCCTTCGCGCAGCGGCGCAAGACGCTGCGCAACAGCCTGCTGGGACTCGCAGACACCGCGGCCTTCGACGCCGCCGGGATCGACCCCGGACTGCGGGCGGAGCGCCTGGACGTGGCGGCCTTCGTGCGGCTGGCCAACCGCATCGGCCGTCTGCCACCCGGGTGCGCGGACGCGGACCCTTACAATCTGACCATTGCAATCTAACCCTTGCAATCCCTAGGCCACGGCCTGACGTCACGCAACCATAACAGGGTATTGATCAGTCCGGGAGACATGAATGGCAGACGCGGAAACCGTGGCCGCGGCGCTCGACGCCGCCGGGGACGAGGACGAGGACGAGGGCAACAACGTCATCCAATTGGCGCGGGCCAATGACATGCTGCCCGGCCAGATCCATCTATTGCCGGTCGCCTCCCGGCCCTTCTTTCCGGGCCAGGCGGTGCCCCTGATGATGGCCGCCGAGCACTGGTCGACGACCCTGCACGCGGTCGGAGAGACCGAGCACAAAATCCTTGGGGTCGTCCTGGTCCGCAGCGAGACCTCGGAGGACGCCGGCCCCGGGGACTTCTACCCGGTCGGCACCGCCTGCCGGGTGCACCGCGTCCACCGCCAGGAGGGACACCTGCAGGTCCTGGTCGAGTGCCTGCACCGCTTCCACATCGAGGGCTGGGTCCACGACAAGGTCCCCTTCAATGCCCGGGTCTCCTACCTGCCGGAACCGGCCGGGGCACCGGACGACCAGGTCCGCGCCTATGCCATGGCGGTGATCAACACCATCAAGGAACTGCTGCCGCTCAATCCGCTCTATGTGGAAGAGCTGCGCATGTTCCTGGACCGCTTCGGCCCGGACGACCCCTCCCATCTGGCGGATTTCGCCGCCAGCCTCACCACCTCCAAGCGCGAACAGTTGCAGGAGGTCCTGGCGGAAGTGCAGATCCTCCCGCGCATGGAAAAGGTCCTGGTGCTGCTCAACAATGAGCTGGAACTGGCCAAGGCGCAGCAGAAGATCCGCCGCTCGGTGGAGGAGCGGATGCAGACGCAGCAGCGCGAGTTCATGCTGAAAGAGCAGCTCAAGGCGATCCAGAAGGAACTGGGGATCGCCAAGGACGACCGCACCGCGGAACTGGACAAATTCAAGGGGCGCCTCACCAAGCTCACCCTGACCGCGGAGGCGCAGAAGCGGGTCGACGAGGAGATGGAGAAGATGGGGATGCTGGAGACCGGCTCCCCGGAATACTCGGTCACCCGCAACTATCTGGACTGGATCACGCTCCTGCCCTGGGGCCAGCACTCCCAGGACAAGCTGGATCTGAAGCGCGCCCGCCGCGTCCTGGACCGCGACCACTACGGCCTCAAGGACGTGAAGGAGCGGATGCTGGAGTTCCTGGCGGTCGGCATCCATAAGGGCGAGATCGCCGGCTCCATCATCCTCCTGGTCGGCCCGCCCGGGGTGGGCAAGACCTCCATCGGGCGCTCCATCGCCGACGCCCTGGGCCGGCGCTTCTACCGTTTCTCGGTCGGCGGCATCCGCGACGAGGCCGAGATCAAGGGCCACCGGCGCACCTACATCGGCGCCATGCCCGGCAAGTTCCTCCAGGCCATCAAGGACGCCGGCACCGCCAACCCGGTCATCATGCTCGATGAGATCGACAAGATCGGCGCCTCCTACCACGGCGATCCGGCCTCGGCCCTGCTGGAGGTCCTGGACCCGGAGCAGAACTCCGACTTTCTGGACCATTATCTCGATCTGCGCTTCGACCTGTCCAAGGTCCTGTTCGTCTGCACCGCCAACACCACCGACAGCATCCCGGGACCGCTCCTGGACCGCATGGAGCTGATCACGCTGGCCGGCTATATCGCCGAGGAAAAGCTCCAGATCGCCAAGAAATACCTGCTGCCGCGCCAGATCGACCGCGCCGGGCTGCCCAAGGGCACGATCCGGCTGGACACGACAACGCTGCGCGCCCTGATCGACGGCTACGCGCGGGACGCCGGGGTGCGGCGGCTGGAGAAGCAACTCGGCAAGATCGTGCGCAAGGTTGCGGTGCGGATGCTGGAAGGGGCGCACACACCCATTACCATCGGTGAGTCGGACCTCAAGGAGTATCTCGGCAGCCCCGTGTTCCGCGACGAGCGCCGGCTGACCGGACCCGGGGTCGTGACCGGGCTCGCCTGGACCGCGATGGGCGGCGCCACCCTGCCCATCGAGGCCATCCGCGCCCACGAGCAGGCCCGCGGCATCAAGCTCACCGGGCAACTGGGCGACGTCATGAAGGAGTCCGCCGAGATCGCCTACAGCTATCTCACCAGCCACGCCCGCGACTATGGCGTCGACTCCGGTTTCTTCGACAAGGCCTTCATCCATCTGCACGTCCCCGCCGGGGCGACCCCCAAGGACGGCCCCTCCGCCGGCATCACGATGGCCAGCGCACTCTTGTCGCTCGCGCGCAACCTGCCGGTGCGCCGCATCGCCATGACCGGTGAGATCACCCTCACCGGCGAGGTCTTCCCCATCGGCGGCGTGCGCGAAAAGCTCATTGCGGCACGGCGCGCCGGGATCAAAGAAATCATCATGCCGGAGGACAACCGCGGCGAATACGACGAGGTCCCGGAACACATCCGCAAGGGGTTCCTGATCCACTTCGCGTCGCGGTTCGAGGACGTGGTGCCGTTGCTCTTCAAGTAGCAGCCCGCATTGCTAGCCCGCATTGCGCGCGGGGCTCGGCGCGAGTGCCGTAGCGCTGCGCCGCGCAATGCGGGCTCTGAACAAGACCAATGACACCGGCCTCTCGTTCCCACGCTCCGGAGACTGGGCAGGTTTCGCGGTATGCTGCCGATCGCGACCGCGGCGCGGACCTTGGGAGCGCCGGCAGCTTGCCGGCCACGGCGCGGAGCGCCGTCGCTATCCTTTGCGGCCGATCGGTAGGGTAAGCCCGCGCTCCGTAGGGTCCGCTGTGCGGACCAACGGCCTCGCGGTGAGCCCGGTGGCCGGAAGGATGACTAAGGCGAGGGCGGGCCTTCATCATCGTCCCGGCCAGGCGGCATCGTAGGGTGGGCAAGCGCAGCGCCGTCCACCCGCGGTGGCGCGGGATTCGGTGGACTGCGCTAGCGCTTGTCCACCCTACGGCCGGAACCTTGATCCTAGAATCGGCAATTGCTCACGCAAAGACGCCAAGAACGCAAAGAAGAATAGAACTTTGCTGGCGATGATCCCGTCACCCGGTAGGTGAACCATACGACAGAGATATCGCATTGAAAAACTTTGCGTCTTTGCGTCTTTGCGTGAAACAAATGCTCTTTCCAGGTTGATCGAGGCCCAACGCGACTCGCCCGGGACCCCACGATGAACCTCAGGCGCAACCCGCGTCCGCCGTCCCGGTCTGGCCCGGTCGGCGCACCGACCACAGGGCCTCGCCGCCCGCGTCCAGGTGGCACAGGTAGGCCCGCAGGTCGAATTCGTACTGACCATAGCCCGGCTCCATGTGGGCGCAGAGCTGGTAGAAGGCGCGGTCATGCTCGCGTTCCTTCAGGTGGGCGAGTTCGTGCACCACGATCATCCGCAAGAACTCCTGCGGCAGGTCGCGGAACAGGCCGGCAATGCGTATCTCGCGCTTGGCCTTGAGCCGGCCGCCCTGCACCCGCGAGATTGCGGTGTGGGTGCCGAGTGCGTGGCGAACGACGTGCAGGCGGTTGTCGTAGGTCACCCGCGACAGCGGGTCCGCCTTGCGCATGAAGGCCGCCTTGAGTTCGGCAACATACGCATAGAGCGCCGCGTCGGTGCGCACCGCATGCACCGCCGGGTAGCGCCGCGCGAGCAGCGGGGCGAGCCGGCCTTCGTCCATGAGCCGGCGGACCTGGGAGACCAGCGGCTCGGGATAGCCTGAAAGGTACTTCATCGTGTTCAAGGAGCCGACTCCGCGTGAAGCCACCCAGCTGCAGGTGGCCATCCTAGAAAGAGTAATTAGTCCGCGAAAAACGCGAATAAACGCGAAGAAGAAAAGAGAGTTGCTAACCTGGCGGCCAGTCACCGCGGAGGTGAGCGGATTGGCGCAAATATCTCTTTTTTCTTCTTCGCGTTCTTCGCGGACTGATTTCCGGATTTAGGGTTATGGGGGCGGTCGCGGATCGCCCTACCGGAAACCGGATCGACCTCATCCATCAGTAAGCCCATTCCTCATGGCCCAGTGGCAGGCTGTTCAGCAGGTCCCGATACTGCCGCCACTGCGGCATCTTCCCGTCCAAGTGGGCCACAAAGCGCTCATTGTGATGGCGCTCGCGCAGGTGCGTCAACTCATGGGCCACGATGTATTCAAGGCACTGCTCCGGCTTCTTGGCCAGTTCGGTGTTGAGGCGGATCGTGCGCGCGTCGGGGTTGCAGCCGCCCCATCGCGTCTTCATGCGCTGGACGAAGACCCGCTCCACCCGCACCCCGAGGAGGTCTTCCCATTTCTTGATCAACCCGGCGGCGGCTTGCCTGAGCTGTTGGCGATACCACCCGGCAATGATGGCTTGCCGCTGCTCTTCGCTCGTTCCGGGCCGGACCCGCAGCACCAGGCGGCCGGGCGTGAGCACCAGGATCGGGGCGGCGTCCTCCTCGATCACCTTGAGCAGGTAGCGCGTGCCCCAGAGGAAGTGACTCTCCCGGTCGAGGAACTCGCGCGGCGTCTCCCGCGCCTGCTCGCGCAGCTTGCGCTGTTGCTGCTTGATCCAGGCGAGCCTGGAGACGGCGAAGACGCGCAGGGTGTCCAGGTCCATGCGCGCCGGCGCCGCGATCCGGACCTTGCCGTCTGGCGGATAGACACTGAGATGGATGTTCTTGATGTCCTTGAAGACGACGTCCACCGCAATGTCGCCCAGGTGAAACCCGGCGGCCATCAGTATTCCGTCTGCGCCTTGATGATGAGGAAGATGCGCTCGACCTCGGCCGCGTCCTGCAACACACCGTAGAGCGCGGCCTTGATGACCAATTCGCGGGCCTGGATACCCCGCCAACCATCGGGGCGAACCGTCCTGACCACCTCATCGATCTTGAGCGCCAGGTCCAGGGCCGAACCGCCGGATGCGACGTAGACCTCCGGCTCTTCAGCGACGGATGTAGCAACGGCGGACCCGCTGCCGGACGGCTTCAGGTTGTTGTAGAGGGCACGCTTACCGGGGGTGTCCAAGGCCGCGGGCGTATCCTGCGGCTGGCCGGCGGCCACCCGCTGTGCCAGCGCGGCGATACGCTTAAGGTACTCCTCATACTCGATGGCCTTCGCCTTACGCAGTTCGATGATCTCCTGCAACTGCGCCGACATCGTCGCGTAGAAGGCCGGGTCGGTCAGGTGCTCCTGGATGATCTTGCGGCGGACGTTGTTCTCGATGGTCTCGGCGACCGCGTTCTTGTTGCCCTTCAGGCGGCCGAGCCGGGTGGCGATGGCCTCGGCGATGCCGGTCTTCACGATCAATTCCAAAAGGCCAAGCTTATCGAAGGGCGAGATGGTCCGTGGCTCATCGGCCTCGATGTAGGTGTCGATGAGGTGGCGCATGTCGGCCTCGTAGGGCTTGAGGTCGAGACTCTCGCCGCTGGCCTTGCGAACCAGCTCGCGCACGTTCAGGTAGTGGTCGAGCCGCTGTTTGACACGGGCGATGTCGGTGCCGCTGTAGCCGGCGGCCTGCAGTTCGTCGGCGATGCCGGCGTAGGCACGCACGAGGGCGACGGTGGCTTTGTAGAGCGCGACCCGCTGCGGCTCGCGTTCCTTGAGATCGGTCGAGACCTCGGTGTTACCGCAGAAGTAGTGGATGTGCTCCAGTTCGCCCTGTGGCGGCTGCACCGGCTCGCACAGCAGGGCCAAGGCTTCGAGCGCATCGTCCAGACGTTCCCTGCCCTTCTTGAGCCGGTCCTGCAGCAGGACCTCGGGGTCCGACCCGCCCGCACTGTGGTCCAGCTCAGAGGTGTAGACCGCGATGGCGTTCTCCAGCTTCTTGAAGAGGTCCTTGTAGTCGACGATATAGCCGAATGCCTTGTCGTCGCCGTCGAGCCGGTTGGTGCGGCAGATAGCCTGGAACAGGGCGTGGTCCTGCATGGACTTGTCGATGTAGAGATAGGTGCAGGGCGGGGCGTCGAAGCCGGTGAGGAGCTTGTCCACGACCACCAGCAGTTTCATGCTGGCCGGCTCCCTGGTGAATAGCGCCTTGGCCCGCTCCTCGTAGGTCTCGGTCTTGGTCATGCCAGGCTTGGCGTCGATGGCCTTCAGCAGGTCGGTATAGGTGTTATAGATGAACTGCCGGTCGGTCTCGGTGTTGGCGCCGGTCTCCTCCTGGGTCACATCCTTGGCCTGCGGGTTGTAGGATGTCACTACCGCACACTGGCCCTTCAGCGGCGTCTTCGCAAAGAGGGTGAAATACTTGCACGCCTCATAGATGCTGGAGGCGACCAGGATCGCATTACCGCGTTGGCTCGACAGGCGCGGCTTCACGCTGAAGTCGAAGAGGATGTCGTATACCACGCGGTCCATGCGCGACCTGGAGCTGAGCACGCTCTGCATGGTACCCCATTGCCGCTTCAACTCCTCCTTCCGCCAGTCGTTCAGGCCCTTGGTCTTGGCCGCGAACCAGGCGTCGATCTTGTCCTTGGAGCCGAGCCGCTGGTCGATGTCCCGCGCCTCGTAGACGAGGTCGAGGACCACGGCGTCCGCCACCGCCTCGCTGAACTTGTAGGTGTGGATGTAGCCGCCGAAGACCTCCAGGCTGGTCGCCTTGTCCTTCTTCAGCAGCGGCGTGCCGGTGAAACCAATGAAGACCGCGTTGGGCATCATCGCCTTCATCACGCGGTTGAGCTTGCCGCTCTGGGTACGGTGGCACTCGTCCACGAAGACAAAGACCTCGCCTACGGTCTGGCTCGGCTGGCCTTCCAGGTCGGTGATGAAGGCATCGAAGTCGTCGACATCCCGGCGGCCGGAGTTGTGGACCCCAAACTTGTGAACGAGGCTGCACAGCAGGCGCGGCCTGGCCTGGCCGAGTTGATGCATCAGGTCGCGCCCACTACTGGTGCGGTAGATGGTCTCGCCGGCCTCGGTGAAGACGCCCTGGATCTGCCTGTCCAGTTCGTCACGGTCGGTGATGATCACGACGCGGGCGTTAGGGAGATTCTCCAGTATCCAGCGGGCGAGCAGCACCATGACGATGCTCTTGCCGCTGCCCTGGGTGTGCCAGATGATGCCGCCCATCATCTCGCGCACGTACCGCTGGGCGGCCGTGACCCCGAAATACTGGTGGACGCGGGGCAGCTTCTTGATGCCGCCGTCGAACAGCACGAAGTCATGCATCAGCTCGATCAGGCGGTGCTTATCGCAAATCTTCAGCAGGTACTTGTCGAGCTTGAAGCGACTGTCATCCGCCTCGTCCTCCTTCCACTGGAGGAAATATTTCTCCGGCGTGCCGATGGCGCCGTATTTGAGCCCCTCCGAGTCGTTGCCGGCGAAGACGAACTGCACGGTGCTGTAGAACCAGGCGTTGAACTCGGGCTGCTGATTGGAGAGGCTCTGCCGGATGCCATCACCAATAGACACCCGGCTGTTCTTCAGCTCCAGGGTCCCGATGGCCAGGCCGTTCACGTAGAGCACGCCGTCCGGCCGTCGTTCGCAGGTGCCTTTGAGCGTCACCTCCTCGGCGATGGCGAAGTCGTTCTTCCCGGGCGCGTGCCAATCGATGAGGTGGACGGTCTCCGTGACCTTGCCGGCCTCGGTCTTCACCGGTACGCCGTAGCGCAGCAGCTTATAGACCGCCTGGTTGTTGCCGTAGAGGGTACGGTTGGGGTTGCCCGCCTCGGTCCGCAGCTTGTGCAGCGCCACGGCGATCTGCGCCGCCGTGTAGCCGCCCTTGGTTAGCCAGGCCGAGAGCAGACCCTCCTCGATGTTGCTGTTGCCGTTGCGGTCGGTCCAGTCGCCCAGGTGGCGATAGCCCAGTTCGTCGCGGAAGAGGGCGATGACGCGGTCCTGGGTGGCGCGTTCGGGTTGGCCGACGGTCGACATCAGATGTTTCTCCAGATCAGGAGGCCCCGCCGCGACGGAACCGCTATAATATTGTCGACCCATATCAACCGACGAGTATCTCGATGGAGCATAAGCCTCGCACCAAGACGCCCAGCAAGAAAGCGATCATTCGCGCCGTAGCCAGCTCCACTGCCATTGAGACCGGTCAGAGCGTTGCGCAGCTCGAACGCACGCTGCGCAGCAAGAAAAGCAAGCTTGGGAAGATCGCGCTTGCCGAGTTATCGTAATCGTATTCACGACGACTTTCATGGTAGTTTAGCGGCATCCGAAAAGACCTCATCCATTTCATCTTCTCTATAATCGAAAATAGCTTCCCTTTCCAGCTTCATTCGCTCAACAAAATCCAATTTGCTGTAACCCGCTAACTCAGCGGCTTTACCTAATGAAAGCTTGTTTCTTCGATACCACATCAATGCCGACAGAAACCGAACGTCCTGCGTGAATTCCTGGGCATTCGCTTTCAGTGAAAATATAATGTCGTCATTGACGGAAAATGAAATATTCATGCCTTCCCCCTGGATTGATGGTTGATCTGCTGACCGGATTCGGCCACGTCAACACACGACCGATTCAGTTGACTGCACTTCTGATCACAGTTCGCCGGCGCGTCGGGTCCGATACACACCAGCCGGTCGTCACACCACACCACCGCGTACTGGCCCAACCAGTGTTTGCGCGCCAGCGCCCCGGCCACACCACCGGGCGGGACGGGGCATGCGCCCCGTCCCGAACGCTTATTCCGTGGCTGGTCCGCCCCGCAGGTCCGCAAGCCCTCAGAAAACCTTGCGGACGGGGCGAATGCCCCGTCCGGCCAGGTCACCTCATGGGTCGAGCCGAGTCGGAGTCGGGGGTAGTCCTGAGCCGTCAGACGCTCGGCGAGGCGGCGTTTCTCCAATAAACTCCGGCTGACCATTCCGCCATACCACCGCATACTGCCCCAACCGCCGTTTGCGCTCCAAAGTCTCTGCCACCGCCTCGCGCAATGCGTCCAACATCCGCTGGCTGTCGCGATCAGGTGCATTCATATGATTGCCTCCTTCGATAACGTCTCGAACCAATCAGGCAGGAAGACCTCGCGTTGCTCCCCGGCTTGCTGAAAGACCAGTTCCGGCGACTCACCGGTATTCAAGAAGCAGCGCGTCCGAGTCACGCCGGGAGCATAAACATAGAGAAGATGGTGAAGACTCCTTGGAAACCGCCGACTGATCGTGTCCAACGGAACCGAGTGTCCTCCATGTGCGACCCGTTCCGCCACCCTCAAGACCGACATTTCGACGCTGGGTAGCGCCAGATAAACCAACTCGACGCGCCAACCATCCCGCAACAACCGCTGAACCAGGCGCAGATAGCCGCGTCCGGAGAGGGTCGTTTCGAAACCGAAGGTTTCCCGGCGTTCGATATGCTGTTGCATCTCTCTCAGAAACAAGCGGCTGGCCCCCATCAGCCCAGCCTCCGGGTCCAGGGGCGAGAGCCCGGCCGCGATCAGGTCCGCGTTCACGAAGATGCGACACCCCGCAACCTCGGGAAGGTATTTGAGGGCAAAGGTGGTCTTACCTGCACCGTTCGGCCCGGCGATGATCCAGCAGGTGGGCTGACCCTCGCCGCTCATACCAGGCGAGTCCTGCCGGTGAGCAGTTCTTGCATCATGCCCTGCTTGAGGTTACGGGCCTTGGTGAGCTTGTCTTCCACTGCCGTGATTTCGGCGTCCATGTCGGAGAGGATGGCGGCAATGGCGGTTTGTTCGGGAACCTTTGGCACCGGCAAAGTGATCTTGGCGATGTTAGTCTTGCTGATGCCCGAAACCTTGGTTCCGACCGCAAAGAAGCGAAACTGAGCCTTTATCGCGGCCGTTTGAAAGCAGTAACGCCGATACTGATGATCTAACGCGTTAGTCTTGCACTTGCCGACGATGGTGTGAAGACCCGCGATGAACGGGATACTATCCGGATTGATGACCACAATATGTTTGCTCGTGCCCTCGTCGTCCTCAGAAGCATCGACAAAGACAATGTCGCCGTCGTCCAGCAAAGACACCGGCGAGATTCGCTGTAGGGGTGCGTTGAGCTTTGGGATATCCTGATATTCGGAGCGCACGTCAACGAATGACTTCTTAGAGGTGTGAATGTCTCCATAATGAAGGTAGCAATAACCCTCGGAAGAGAGCTGCTCACGCGACGCAGTAAAGCCACCGCTAAAAACAAATAAATCACTTAAGGGCGTTAGCTCCCACTCTCCTCTGAATCCCGGTAGGCGTTTCTTGCAGGTGAGCAAGTCCTGCATGGCGCCTTGTTTGATCTGGCGCTTCTTGGCAAGGATTCGCTCCAGAGACTCGATGAAGGCATCCGCATCACTCAACGCCTCGGCAATAGCTTCTTGCTCGACTGTAGCGGACGGAAAAGCGACAGAGGTTTCTGAAAACTGTCTCTTATTGACGATTGGAACAGCTTGCTCGCCTGCGAGCGCTCTAACTCTAGCCGCAACGGCCGAGACCGCGTAATAGAGAAAATCCGACGACATTCCTGCGGAGGGCAGGATCGCGTTGATCTGTTGGTTCGATGTCAGTCTCTCTGAGGCGATTCCGCATTTGCCAATTGTTGATCCAATGCAAACAAACAGGATCGATCCCGCCGGAAACGGCCGCGACATTGAGAAGCCTTTCCTGGACAGCATCTTCTCGGTTCGCGATACGTACTTGGTCCCACCCATGTCAGCCGGGCTTACGAATAGGAATTCGTCACCGTAGTTTGCGGGGTCTCGGGTTGGCGGAGTGTTGCCTGTCACTATCGGTGCAATACTGCCTAGCGCTGCGACCTCCCAATCCTCCGGAATCACCCCCACCTCAGTCTGCTTATACCCCTTCGGAACCTGAGCGCCGTCTTTCACTCGCCACTCTCCATTTTCCACTCCCCACTCCCAGCCAACTCCGCCTCGATCTTCTCCAATTCCGCCTTCAACTCCTCCTTGGATGGCAGATAGAGCTGGTACTTGGTGGCGAAGATATTGGCATCCTTGGGCAGGGTGAGTTCGACCAGCGCGTCCTGCTTGCGGTGGCAGAGCAGTATGCCGATGGTCGGCAGTTCCTCATCCAGCTTGACGTAGCGGTCGAAGTAGTTGACGTACATCTGCATCTGCCCCAAGTCCTGGTGGGTGAGCTTGCCGCGTTTGAGGTCGATGAGGACATAGCAGCGCAGCAGGCGGTTGTAGAAGACGAGGTCGACATAGTAGTGGTCGTTGTCGAAGGTGAAGCACCGCTGGCGGGCCTCGAAGAGGAAGCCCTTGCCAAGTTCCAGCAGGAAGGTCTCCAACTTGTCGATGATGGCGGATTCCAGGTCCTGCTCGCTGTAGGCGGGCCGCTCATCCAGACCCAGGAACTCCAACACCAGCGGATTCTTGATGAGGTCCGCGGCCTTCTCGACCACGAGCCCCTGCTCGGCCAGTTTGCGAACCTCGTCCTTGTCACGGCTCAGTGCCAGGCGCTCATAGAGTGAGCTGGCAATCTGACGCTCCAGTTCCCGCACACCCCAGTTCCCGGCCAGGGCCTCGATCTCGTAGAAGCGGCGCTCGTCGGGGTTGCCGATGCTCAAGAGGGCGATGTAGTGCGACCAGCCGAGGGCAAACCGCTTGAGCAAGGCGTCGACCGGAAGGCCGGACGGCGGCGGGCCGGGGTTGGCTTCCAACAGGTCAGACGGCGTCTGACCGGTTTGGGGGGGCGGCAAAAGGTCAGACGCTGTCTGACCAATCCCCTTGTAGCTGAGATAGAAGGTGCGGCATTGCTTGAGGTTGGTCGAGGAGCAACCGCTTACCCCCTGGCCGCGGAGGCATTCGGACAGCGATGCGATCAATCGGCGGCCGTACTCGGCGCGATCGGAGCCGCTCTGTTCATACTCCACGATATGGCGGCCAATCAGCCAGTTGCGCACCACCAGGAAGAGGTTGACCGTCCTGGCCGCCTGTTGCTGCAACTGCTCATGGGTTTGCCGACAGAGCCTGACCAGGGCGCGGAAATCGAACGGATCGCTCATAGTGCAAACCCCATCCGCTCCAGGTGCCGGTCCACCCTGGCCTCCAACTCGGCCACGCGGGCGGCCATCTGGGGCTTTGAGGTCTCGTAGCGCTCGGCCAGTTCCTTCACACGCCGCGTGAGTTGCCGGCTGACGCGGTCCATCTCGCCGTGGATGGCAGCGGCGAGTGCCGTAAGCCACTTGTCGTCCACGACCAGTGACTTGATCTCGGTCTCAGTGAGCCTGGGATAGTGCTTATAGGCCAGGGCATCAAGGGCGGACGCTGCGTCCTTCAGTCGCTTCTTGAGGTCGGCCTCCTCAGTGTTGAGCCTGAGCCAGTCATTGAGCACGACGGCCTCATCCTTGGCTTCCTTATCATTCTTGATCTCCCGCAGTCGGGCGGCGACATTGACCTTGTTGACCTTGTCCAACTCGGCAAAGGCACCCTCCTCCCCGCCGTTCTCTTCCTCCAACTCGGCGAGCCTCGCGCCGACGGCCTCCAATTCGGCGGCGAGCTGGTCGATGCCCGCCTGTTCCTTGGCGTAGTAGCGGACGACGATCAGGGCCTTGGGGATCAGGTCACAGGTCCAGCCCTTGTCCTTCTGCTTGCCCTTCTTGTCGGTCTCGATGACGCGATAGGTCTCGGCCTTCCAGCCATCGGCGGCGATGAGATAAAGGTCGTCCTGCATGGTCTCGGCCCAGTAGTCCATCAGGTACTGGTAGATGTGGTAGGGGTCGATGAGCGGCTTGTCCTGGTAGTGTGCAAGCAGGCCCTCGGACAGCCGGACGATGACCTCCTTCGGGTGACAGCCGGCCGCGAGGACCTTGAGTGCGACGGCGCTCTGCCCCTGCCAGGCGGCGAAATGGGCCTGCATCCCGATGATGAAGGCGGCGAACTCGGGGTGCTCGTAGATGGCGGTCTTGATGGCCGGTTTTTCGACGGCAAGGTTGAGATAACCGGGACGGTTGGGCTTGAACAGGGTCTGCCGCAGTTGCGGGCAGACGGCCCAATAGGACGCAAGCGCATCGACATCGGCGGCGGGGATGCCGCCCTGGAGGTGACCGGCAATGTCCTGCACGTCCTCAGGCTGCCGGCTGTCGATGTAGCGCGGCAGGTTGAGGTTGAAGTCGTTGCGCTCGATCTCCTCGACGCCGACCAGTCGCGCGTAGCGGGGCACTTCGAGCCAGCGGGTGAAGCAGTCCACGATCTTGTGGATGTCCTGGGCGCGCAGCCGGTTCTTGGGGCCGTCCTTCATGAAGCCGCCGCTGGCGTCGATCATGAAGATGCCCCCTGTTTTCGGATCAAGGCGCGCCTGGGCGTCCTTCTTGTCGATGACGACGATGCAGGCGGGGATGCCGGTGCCGTAGAAGAGGTTGGCGGGCAGGCCGATGAGCCCGGCGATGTAGCCCCGGCGCACCAGGTTGCGGCGTATCTCGGCCTCCGCATTGCCGCGGAACAGCACGCCGTGGGGCAGGATGCAGGCCCCGGTGCCGGTACTCTTGAGCGAGCGGACGATGTGCAGCAGGTAGGCGTAGTCGCCCTGCTTGGCCGGCGGTACGCCGAAGTGCTTGAAGCGATCGAATGGATCTTGGAGCGGGTTGAGCCCGGTCGCCCAGCGCTTGTCGCTGAAGGGGATATTGGCGGCGATATAGTCGAAGGTCTTGAGGTAGTCGCCGGCCAGGTACTTGGGGTCGGTCAGGGTATTGCCCTGCATGATCAACGCGGTGGGGTTGTTGTGCAGGATCATGTTCATGCGGGCCAGGCCGCTGGTGGCGGCGTCCTTCTCCTGGCCGTAGAGGGTGACCGGGGTGCGTGCCGCATCGGCGATCTTGAGCAACAGTGAGCCGGAGCCGCAGGTGGGGTCGTAGACGGTGGTGTCGGCACTGGTCTGCGCCTCGCGGATGCCGAGGATCTGGGCCACCACCCGGCTGACCTCGGCGGGGGTGTAGAACTGGCCCTTGCTCTTGCCGCTCTCGGTGGCGAAGTGCCGCATCAGGTATTCGTAGGCGTCGCCCAGGATGTCGTCGCCATCGGCGCGGTTCCTGGAAAAATCGAGCGCCTTGTTCTCGAAGATGCTGATGAGGTTGGTGAGACGCTCCACCAGTTCCCGGCCAGAGCCGAGCTTGGAGGCGTCGTTGAAGTCCGGCATGTCGGACAGCCGGTTGGCGTTGGCCAGCGGGCCGACGATCCGCTTGTTGATCTGGTCGCCGAGGTCGGACTTGCCCTTGAGCGCGACCATGTCCTTGAAGCTCGACCCCTCGGGAATGGTGATCGGCGCGAAGGGCTGGCCGGCGTACTTGTCACTGACATACTTGATGAACAGCAGGACCAGGACGTAGTCCTTGTACTGGCTGGCGTCCATGCCGCCGCGCAGCTCGTCGCAACTGGACCAGAGGGAGGAGTAGAGTTCGGACTTCTTCAGGGCCATGGACAGGTTTCTTGTGGGTGGGCGCAGGCAGGCTGAGACGGAGGCGACCGGCCGGGAGCCCCGAGCAGGGGCGGGCAGGCTCCCGGACGGTGCATCGGAACCGGGTAGGCCAATGATACGCCGAAGCCCCGACACCCTGCGCCCGTCCACCTTGACCCAGGTCGGCGTAGGGCAGGGTTCCCGCCAGTCGAAATCACGGTCGTCGTGAAGTAACTCGAATAAACAGACTGCGGTGTCTCCCGGCTGGCATATCGCAACACGCCAGTGGCCCCAAAAACCCCACGTAAACAATACTTTTTGGACCGACTACGACGCGCTTGGGGACCTGGACCGGAGTCCCCGATCGACGGCAAAAAAGCCGAGGGAGCGGGTATCACCGCGGTCCCCATCCAAATTTCTCACATGGCGTCGTCGAAACTGACGCCGTGCTTCTTGATGTTAGACCGGGACTTCGACTTGGCCGGCTTCGGTTATGGCCTTTCTTCTGCTTGCTCTAGAGCACGGCTAACACATCAGTCTTGGAAAAGTCATCGCCCTTGAACAAGAGGGGCTCTGATCGCTCTTTGGCAAGGGCATAAGAAAAGCAGTCCCCGAAGTTCAAGCCGGCCGGATGCCGACCTTTTCCGAAATCCAGCCAGGCTTGATAGGCGGTCGCAGCGACTCGGGCATCGACGGGAAGAACCGTGACGCGTCCGAATTCGAGTAGATCGGTAAGGCTCTGGCGCCCCGCTTCTCCGCGCCGACCGGTGATGACGAGCATCGTCTCAAACCATGTCACCGCCGACATCGCGTGATCGGCGTCAGTTGCGGCCAAACGCCGGGCGAACTGCTCGGCCTCGGGTTCGCCCAGTAGTATGCAGATCAGTGACGAGGTATCGATGACCATGGGCGCCTCCTCTACGGGCTCACGCGGGCCAGCCGTTTTCGTCATAGCCGACGATATCATCCGCGCTCCGGGGGTCGAGTTCCGGTAATGCGGCGCAGCGTCGGCTGATTTCCATGATGGCTGCGAATCGCTCCTCGGGGGAATTGGCCGTCGGTGCAGACCCTTTTGCGAGAAGCGCTTCCAGCAGGACAATCACCTCGGTGTCGATGGGGCGATGGTGAATGATCGCCTGTTGCTGCAACCTTTGATGGAGGTCTTCCGGGACATCGCGAAGGGTGATGGTGGGCATGGTAACTCCTGCCTGTTCACGAAGATGAGATACGGGTGCAATCGGCGACCAGTCCCGCAGGTGAATAAGGCGCACCGCGCTGGACCTTGGGCGGACGCGACGCTGGACCGCACCGCGTCCACCGGCCCCAGCACGGTGGTGGATGCGCTGCGCTTATCCACCCTACGGCACTTGCCGCGGCGGATGATAGGCATGGGTTCTCCGGTCTCGGCCCGCTGCACCAGGCTTTGCAGCCGCGCCTTTGCGTTGACAATCGATACATCGGACATCTGATCCCATGACGCTCAGAAGGCGCAGGCATGCGGCGCCAGTCACGGCTTGTCTCATTCGCGATTCCCGGTGTTGATGCTCGACCCGCGCAGGCTGCCGCCCACCACGACGCTGCCGGGTCCGGCCGCAACCGCACCCGCGCCTTGGGCGACGACATTGCCGTTTCCGCGGATCCCGACTTGAGTGACGGCGGCTGGCTTGGCCTGATCGAGCAGGTCCGCGAGTTCATTCGCCAGGATGGGGTCAGACAGCAGGAGTCGTTTGACCGCAAGGCGCAGGGCCGCTTGGGCGTCCGCGTCGTCGGGAGTCAGGGCGAGTTCCTGCAAGGCGTCCGAGTCCGCGCCAAGCCGACCGTGCAATGTGTCCCAGATGGCACGAACCCGCTCCCACCCGGCCTGCCCGAGCTTCTCGCCAAGCACCTCGGCGGCCTTCTCGCCGCCTTGGGCCAACAATGGGACCAGCGGGGCGAGCAGGCTCGCCAGGTCCGCGGCCAAGGGGGCTATGTCCATTTCGTTCTCCGGTGGTCGAGGTGGGGGGGTCGTTCCGGTGCCGTGGGATCGAACCGGAATGCGATGGAGTGTCGTGCGTCGCTGACCATTTCCAAGTCGCCCATGTTGAACCGAAACATTTGGGCGGACTAGGCGGGGCGGTATAAGACGACGCGGAACCCGACGCCGTTGCTGCTCTGGGTGGGGTCTTGGTATTTCCGGCTGGTGCAACTACCGCCGCGCAACACGCGCGGATCGGTTCGTTCCGCATCCAGGCCCTCACGACCGTCTTGCGGCTTGTATGGGTAGCTGCACAAGCCGAGCACCCGCGGCTCCTGTATCCCCTTGGCCTGGTCCCACTTGCGCAGCAGGACCGCCACCGCCTCGGCGTAGAGGTCGGCGCGGCGGTCGGGGAGCCTGGTCCGGTCGCGGTGGACCATGGCGATGACGGTGAGGATGAGCGGGTTGATGGCGAGGTCACGAATCCGCTCGTTACCCTCGATGGCGGTCATGAGCTGGCGGGTCTGCTCAGCGGCATAGGCGTCGGCGGCTGCACCCGCCTCCAGGTGGGCGGCGTCCGCCACCACGCGGTGCCAGTTGGCGAGGAAGCGCCGCACGTCGTCCAAGGTGAATTCGAGGATCGTGGTCAGGGCAAAGGCATCGCTCAGGCGCGCCGCCCCCGCCTGGTAGCCGAAGATACGGCTGGTCACGACATAGCGGCAGTCCGGATAGGCCGATGCGAAGCGATCCACCAGACGCGCCACCCGGCGCCGCAGGTCCGGGTCCGCGACCTCATCCAGGCCGTCCAGCAGGAGGACGGCATGTCCGTCGGCGAGCCATTGGTCGAAGAAATCCGTCGGCAGATCCAGCCGCTCGTTGGCCAAGGATTGGAGCAGGAAGCCGATCAGCAGGGCGGGACCTTCGGTGCCGTCGTCCGGGGCGGCCTTGAGGAAGGCGGCCACCTGTCGCAAGGGCAGCAGGATGGGCAGGCGGTGCAGGTCGCGTTCCCCGAGCATTTCCTGCACCGATGCCGTCCCTTCCGCCAGGTCGCGTGCATAGGGCAGGCTGAGGTAACGCAGCAGGGTGGTCTTGCCGCTACCGGGATCGCCGAGCACCACCAGCCGCGGGTGCGCGGCCAGTGCCTCTTCGATGCTCAGCACCACCGTCTCGGTGGTCACCTGCGGCAGGCGTTTGCGTTCTCCGGGGGCGAGCCCGGCCTCCTGCCGCAGCCAGTTGTCCGCGTCCGGACGCCCGACCAGACGCCGCTGGGTCCCGCGCAAGCGGATGTAGACCTGATCCAACTCGATCGGGACCGGCATACCGTCGGAGCGGATACCTTCAAGCTCCAGGTAGCGGTTGCGGCTGATGACGTGCTGGAGATAGCGCCCAAGGGCCAACTGCCGGTCTGCCGCACTCAGGGGCAGCGGGGTGCCATCGAGTAGCGGGAAAATATTCTGGGTCAGATTGCCGCGGACAACGGTCGAGCCCCCGGTCGCGATGGTCGCTGCTGGGCCCTGCGCCAGGACGTTACTGTTACCCTGAATTCCGGTCCAGGTGCCGACCGCCGACCGGGTGTCGTCAAGCAGGGCGGCAAGCCCCTGCGCCAATAAGGGGTCGCCGTTGAGCAGATGCCTTAACGCTAAGCGCAACGCCGCTTGCGCATCCGGGTCCTCAGGTTGGGCCGCAACCTCCTGCGCCGCTGCCGAGTCCCGGCCGAGCAGGGGACCAAGCCGCTCCCAGATGACTTCGGCCTGCCTCCGGCCTGATTGGTCGAGCCCGTGCCGCCCGAGCGGTTGGGTGCCAGGATCTGCGTCTGGGTTCAGTTCGTGCAGGACCGGGGCCAGCACCCGCACGAGATCCGCAGCCAGTGTCGCGATGTCCATCCGGAGATCCCTCGATGACGACAAAACAGAGTGCGTTCGGGAAATTGCGGCGGAAGTATAGCGGTTTTCAGTCGCGCAGGCCCTCACGAACCGCTTCGCTGGTGATCGCGTACTGTCCGCTCGCAGCCGGGCGCGACCTGGTCACTACGCCCGAGGTCCGACCAGCGCCAAGGGTCGGGGGAGTCCGTCGGCCGAGTGTTGCATCGCTACCCACGCAGTCCCACGTTCTGTAGTATTTTTCTTGCGCTTCTCGATCAGTGAATTGCCGCAGGTTCGCAAATGTAGTATTTTTCTTGCGCTTCTCGATCAGTGAATTGCCGCAGGTTCGCAAATCTTCGTTTCGACAGAGGTTTTGTCTGACCGCCGGCGTGGGATCGTCACAGGGGAGCGGTGCAACAACGCGCTAACCCTGGCACTGGGAGCCAGACAGTTATGAATAGCGAGAGGTTCGGACGCGCGACCCGATCACGCCAGGGGAATGAAGATGAAAACCATCTATTACGCCGACGATGATATCCTTGAAATTCGTCTGTCAGACGCGCCCATCGTCAAAGAAACGTCGCAGGGTTGGAATATCAATCTCTCATTCGATGCGGGCGGCAATCTGGTTGAATTGGTCATCCTGGAAGCGCGGGAAGCCGGGTTGTTGCCGGCGCTGCTGGACACCAGGAAAGCCGCCTGAGAAAGCCGCGTCCAAATCCCGCCCGCGTTCCGCATCACCCAACCACCCCGAGATCAAGACATGCCCAGCGTCACACTCAAGGCCCACTTCGATGGTCGGTCGATCCTTCTGGATGAGCCTTACCAAATTCCGTCCAATGCCCGCTTGCTGGTCACCCTGGTGGAGCCGGGCCAGGACGACGAGCGCACCTTATGGTCGGAGCTGTCGCTGTCCGGTTTGGCTGGGACCTATGGTGAGGACGAGCCGGACTATGGCCCGGCCGACGTGAGACGCCAGTGAACGAGGGTGACGTGGTATTGGCCGCGCTGCCGCAAGCCGACGGGCAAATGAAGAACCGCCCGGCGGTTGCCCTGCGTCGTCTGCCGGGCTTCGGGGACTGGCTGCTGTGTGGCGTCAGTACGCAGCTTCGGCAGGAGAGTGGAAAGTTCGGCATCGAAGCGATACACGCCACGAATCACCGACGGAAGGAAGTGCAAGACAAGAGGGTTCACGGATCGCTATGCTCCAAAGCTAATCAATAACCCTGCTCTGATGGCAGTCCAGGCCGAAGTTGGCGCTTCAATCTGTCGCCTGACGCCCGCCCCCCTGCATTGGCCGGCGACGGTTGGCCGGCCATGGTCGGTGCCGATGGTCGCCGCACGAGCACCCGTGCCGCGTAGGTTAGTGAGATGATTCTTCCAGCGAAGGCGGGGGTTCCTCCACCGTAAGCCCCAAGCCGTAAAGCTCACCGTCCTCGGTCTGAGCGCGAACCCGCAAGGCACAAGGCTCGTCAAACTGAATCGGCGAGAAAACCATCAGAAACCGATAGGTACCTGCGTGATCTTGCCTGTCAGGCATCTCCTCGGCGAAATCTGAAGCAGCCACCAACTGGTCTTCGGAGAAGTGCATTTCATGCAGTGTCTTATCGTTCTTCAAAACGCGTA
>Ga0247840_10002964_pt1 | contig 29341 bp, 25 predicted proteins | sample LaCruzMarch2015__FD_192404 | JGI IMG/M metagenome (GOLD analysis project Ga0247840, IMG submission 192404) | Freshwater microbial communities from meromictic Lake La Cruz, Castile-La Mancha, Spain - LaCruzMarch2015_17m | ecosystem: Environmental > Aquatic > Freshwater > Lake | place: Spain...
CAGCTCGGCCAGGGCCCGGTCCGCGTCCGCCCGCACATCCCCGGTGCCGGTGAGGCTCGGCAAGCCGGACCAGGATTCCTTGATGGCGTCCAGGCGCCCCGCGGAGACGATGACCGGGGCCGTCACGACCAACCGGAAGCCCAGGCTGTCGAGCGACTTGGCGCGCCCGGTGGCGGCGTTGAAATAGTTGTACTCCTGGCGCGCGGCGCTGCCCAGTTGACCCGGGGCGGTCAGGTAGTCCCCGCCGCGGCTGACGAATCCGCCGGCCTGGCCGTGGGGTCGGCCGCGCCGGTCCAGGTGGAAGGGGGCGAGCGTCATCTCCGCGGCGTTGCCGAGCACGTCATGGAGCCCCAGCGGGTTGGGCTTGAGCAGTCCCGCCGGGTGTAGTTCGCCGGCCGCCGAGCCGGTGCTCTCGTGCCAGGCGTAGCGCGCCAGGTCCCCGTCCGGCATGGGGAAGAGGGGGGCCAGAAAGTCCGCCTCGTCCACCACCAGGCCGCCGCGGGCGGCGAACTCCCATTCCTCCTCGGTGGGCAGGCGCAGGAAGCCGGGTTCCTGGTCCTCGCGCGGCAGGGCGGCCGGGGCTTGGGTAAGCAGCCACTCCGTATAGCGGCGCGAGAAGTCCACCGCGTCGAACCAACTCACGGCGGTCACCGGCAGCCGCCCGCGCATCGACGGCGTCGGGCAGGTCGTCGTGGTCAGGGCGGCATACTGGTCACGGGTGGTCTCGTACTTGGCGATGTAATAGCGCCGCGCGGCGGCGCCCGGTTCGCTGAAGGCCCCGGCCAGGTGGCTCAGGCGCCGGCCCTCCTTGTAGCCGCGTGCAGCATCGGCCTGACCGAGTTCGACCGGGCGGTCGTCCAGCAGACCACTGCCCGGGATCGCGACCGGCCGAAAGGCCATGGCACCCCCGCAGGCCAGGGGCAGGATCAGGTCGTCCGCTGCCGGGGCCGGGTTGTAGAGCTTTTCGGGCCAGGTGATCTGGGGTCCGGCCGCGGGCGCGGGCGGCGGGTCCGCTAAGGCCGGGGTCAGGGCGAGGCACAGCACGGCGGCGAGGGCGGGAAGGACGTCTTGCCGCAAATGAACGCTAATGAACGCGAAAAATGGAATCCAGACCATCCGTGCACCGGCGCCCTGACTGCGATCCCGCAGTACCCCCTGCGGATGCAGCAAAGCGACCCCGCAGAGACGCTGAATCCGCGTTGCCAGGTGGGCCGCATTCAGGTCGGTTAGAGGGACCATCCGAAGACTCAATTTGCGTTTATTTGCGTTCATTCGCGGCTGGATAGGTTCATTAATATGTTAAGCAATTTTATTAGGGGCTGCACTATAGCGCGATTTTCGTTGTCGTTGTCGTTGTCGTAATCGAGGTTATCGTAGCGCCCCGGATTCTCTCGCGCCCCGAAGTGAATCGCTTCTCCGATTACGATTACGACAACGACAACGACAACGATTGGGTCTGACTGGTTCTTGACCTGTTACTTTGTCAGACATCGCGCAGACCTTCCGCGGGTTCGATGCGCGCCGCCCGCCACCCGGCCCAGGCGGCCGCCGCGGCGGCACCGAGCAGGGTCGCGGCCAGCGCGCTCAGCAGATGAGACGGCAGGAGCCGACAGATGGACTCACCGGCCTGCAGGCTGTCGGCGAACCAGGAATTGAGTGCGACGGCCATCGGCAGATAGACCAGGAGCGCCGCGCCCGCCCCCAGCAGGGCCACCAGCACCGCTTGGGCCACCGGGAACAGGATGAGGCTGCGGGTCGGGAAGCCGATCAGGCGCACCACCGCCAACTCCCGGCGCTTGCGCTCCACGTTGGCCAGCAGATTGGCCGCAAGCGAGGCGAGGAACCCCAGGCTGCCGATCAGTGCAATCAGCCAGAAGACGCGCGACAGGTTGCGGTCCAGGCCCTGCATGGCGGCGATCTCCACCGCTGCCGTGCGCACCTGCACCCCGTCCGCGGCCAGGTCCGCGGCGAGCCCGGCGACCGCGTAGATACTCGCGGCATAGAGCCGGAACCGGGCGAAGCCGCGCGTCGTCGGCGCCGCCGTGCCCTCCCAACCCAGCGCGGGTACCGCCCGGCCGTCGCGGTAGTCCTCGGTGGCCACCAGCAAGGGCAGCGCGACCAGGGCCGCCTCCTCCCCCAACGCGCCCTCCGGCAGGACGGCGCTGACGGTGACCTCCCATACCGCGTGCTCGTCGCGCTCCCCGCGGCGGCGATCGATCCGCGCGACCAGTCGATCACCGGCCCGGGCCCTGAGCGCGCGGGCGGCACCGAAGCTCAGCGCCAGCTCGGCGAGCCCGGTCGGCACGGCCAGCCCGGCGGGGATCAGTGGATCGCCCGGCCCGGTGGGGATCATGGAGACGACCCGCAGGTCTTGGCCGGTGCCCGGATTGAGCAGCCGGCTGAGGCTGGCCGCGATGCGCCTGGTGTTGGGGACGAGGAAGGCGACATCGGAGCGGGCCCCGACCCGGTCGAACCATGCCTGGTCATACTCGCGGCTCCCCAGCGGCTGGACCTCCCGGTTGGCGGGGGACTGGACCAGCCGCTGGGCCAGGGTATCGACCAGCCCGAACTTGAGCCCGAACAGGATCAGGAGCGGGGCCAGCACCGCCATCAGGGCCAGCACGAAGCACAGTGAGATACGCCGCTCATAGGCGAAGTCCCGGTAGGCCAGGCGCAGGATCTCGGGGGTGGCGCGCATCGGTTGCCCTTGCGTCAGCAGCCGGCCGCCGAGACCGCGAAGCGGGGGTCCCGATAGCAGCCGGACGATTGAAAAAGTAGGTAATATAAGTTAAACAAGTCCATTAGGGAATGCCTTTGGCACCGTTGTCGTTGTCGTTGTCGTAATCGTAATCGAGGTTATCGTAGCGGCCAGAGGATTCTCTCACACGCCAAATTGCATCGCTTCTCCGACAACGACAACGACAACGACAACGACAACGACAACGATTGTCCTCGTGTTTAACCTATTCTTGGGTCGTTACTGATCCTGCCTATGTCCCAAATCCAATGCCGATTCTCGACTGGTCGGCGGATCTGGGCTGCGCGGCACGAAGCTCAGGATGGCCCGGTTGAACAGGCCCTCGTTGGACTCGAAGGCGTCCGCGGTATCGGTCGCGGTGAGGCACCAGAGGTGCTGCGGCTGACCGGCGCCATCGACATAGACCAGGCGTTGGCGCAGGCGCGCGCCCGGCTCGCCGGACTCCACGAGCAGGTCGAGCGCCGCGCGGTCGTGCCACCGTCCCGCGCGGCGGCGCAGGACCTCGAACCCCGGGGTCGCGCCCTTCAGCAGCGCCACCTGCCCGTCGACATAGTCCGCCAACGGCCGCGGCGTCCCATGACGCTCACTGCGGATGACCAGGGTCGGGGTGAATGGCCGTCCTTGGGGGAACGCGAAGGCATACACGGATGCGTCGATAGCGTCATCCGGAAGGTCGATTGCGAACCCCGCTCCAAGATAGGTGGGCATGGGTCTATTCCCGCAAGAGCGATGGTGCGATCTGGCGCACCTCATCGAGCTGCGCCGCGCTGTACCTGGTCGGCAGCGCCGCTGCAAACGAGACCCGGGCCCGGGTCATCCGGATGATGGCGCCCGCCGCCAGGTCGCAGACGCGCATGAACCTGGGCTGATCGGGCGCGATCTCCAGGTTGAGGAAGATGGCATCGTCCTGGTCGTCGAGCATCCCGCTCAGGGTGTCGATGACCCAGCGCCGGCCGATGTACTCCAGGAGCCGAATGATCTCCACCCGCTCGCGCCCGCGCGCGGCGTCGACCCGCCGCCCAAAGGCCGCTTGTGCGTCCGGATTGCCGGTCCGGGCGAGGGCGGCGAGACAGCCGGTCTTGGCCTCTTCGACCCGCTCATCCTGACACAGGGCGGCGAACCTGGCCAGGTCCTCCTCGCTCATCGGCGTCCGCCCGAGCGCGAGCGCCAGCAGGCGGCGCGCGGTGGGGTCAGGCGCACGCTCGAGCGCGGCCAGCAGCGGCCCGGCCTCGAGCTGGTCGGGGTAGCGTTCCAGTTGCCCGATCGCCTCGCGCGCGACCATGCCGTCCGCGTCGGCCACCGTCAGCAGCAGCGCCGCGCGCGCCGGGGGCTGCGGAATCTCGCCCAAGGAGCGCACCGCAACGATGCGCACCCAGGGGTCCGGGTTGTCGAGCAGCCGCGTCAGCTCCGGCACGGCGCCCGACCCTTGGTCGCGCGCGATGGCCGACGCCCGCAGGTCCCCGTCGAGCACGGCAGTCGTCAGGTCGGACATCTCGGTTTCCCCCCTGCCGGCGCTGCCGGCAGGCCAATCGCAAACAGGGGCCAGGCGGTCGCGGCCGGCGCGCGTCCCCGGTGCCGGGTTGCTGCCCCCGGCGCGGCCGGATCAGTAGATGGTGCCGGTCTTGACATAGTTGCGGGCGAGTACGCCATGGGCGTCGCGGCCGGCCAGCTCACGTCCGGTGCGTACCTCCTTGAGTGGGATCAGGGCACCGCGAACCTTGACCCCATAACCGACGTCGTCGTAGTCGGCCCAGGGCGGGGCATCGTAGGGTGGGCGTGCGGTCTGCTTCCAATTGTGCATCAGCAAACGCATCGACCAGGTCTCGTACCTGGCCCAGGGCCAGCCGGCGGCGGGCAGGGTGCCGGTCGTGGGCCCGTCGCTCGGGTGCCAGAGCGAGAACAGATGCCCGAGTTCGTGGGCCAGGTCGTTCGCCCCCCAGGGGCTCGTCCGCCCGCCGCCGCAGACCTCGCCCAGATAGACGCCCGGCTGGAGCCCGGCGTACCCGGGCACGTTCGTGACGACGCTGCGACTCAGGCCCACGCCGCAGGCATCGAGGACCTCGCGAACGAAATAGACGTTGATCGTGCCCGGGTTGAAGTTGGCCGTGGTGAGGCGGTTGAAGTCGTCCGGGAAGCGGAGCAGATTGGCGCTCGGGAGGTTGACCGACCAGGCCCGCGCGGCCTGCACCGCCAGGCTGATCCCGCAGCTGGCCCAGATCGCCTTGGTCTGGGCCATGACCGCCTCGAGGTCGATGGCGGGGGCCACGCCCCCGCTGCCCGCCGGGTTGTTGATGGTGACGAGATGGGGCGTCACGGCGACAGGCAGCGGGCTGAACACATAGACGGTTAGCACGCCGAGGATGGGGCCCTGGTCGCTCTGGAACCGCACCTGGACCTCGGCCGACTTGGGGGTGGTCCCGGTGTAGGACTGGCCCTTGAGTGCGATCACGGTGTGGGTGCCGGCCGCCACTGGGGTGCCCTTGGCGGGGGTCTCGACCGTCACCACGGTCTCGTCGCTGCTGACCAGATACAGGGGGGCGGCCGGGTCGATCGACGCGCGCACCAGCCGCAGCCGGATGCTCTGGTCCTTCTGTACCCCCACCACCGGGCCGCGCAGTTCGGGCGAGGCGCCGAGTCCGTTGACCGCCGGGACCTTGGCCGTGTGACCACGGTCGTCCAGGTCCGGCATGGTGCTGTCCGCCGCCCCCGTGGCCGCGCGCTCGAAGCGCACCGGGACTAGGCGCAACTCCTTGTATACTTTCGCATTGATGGCCATCGCCGCTACTCCCCGAACACGGACTTGAGCTTGTTGTAGGTGGTCGCGTCGAGCTTGGCGTCGGGAAATCTGGTCCGATCGAGTCCACCGTCCGGGTCGAGACCGTGGTCTGCCTGGAAGTCGAGCAGGGCGGCATCGGTGCGGGCATCGAAGGCCCCGGTCAGGTCGCCCGCGTAATAGCCGAGCAGCGTCAGCCGCTGTAACTGGCCCGCGATGTCCGTCTCCGGCGCGATTCCATTCAGGACCTCCAAGGCGTAGGTCGTGCCCAGGGTTTCGATTGCGACGGCGACCCGCCCGCCCGGCACCAACACCTCGACACTGCCATCCGTCGCGAGCTTGCCGAACTGCGTGATCCGGCCGTCGATGCGCACCTTGTACTGCGGTGCAGCGCTGACGCCGCGCTGGTCCGCCTCGGCGATCTTACCCGCAAACCGCTGGAAATAGACCTTGATCCGCCTGAAGCGGAGCCGGTTCCTGTTCTGTTGCCCGTCGCCGGCCCGGCTCACGTCGGCCATGGATCACCCTCCGTTAAAAACCGTAGACGGCCCTGGCCTTGTCCTTGGTCGCAGCGTCGAGGCCGCCGCTCTCGGCAAGCCCATGCTGCCTCTGGAAGGCCTTGATCGCGGCCTGGGAGCGGTCATCGGTCGCGCCGTCGGCGAGGTTGTCAAGGCCCAGGTTGTTGAGCCGCTCCTGGGCCCCCGGGAGCTCGTCATGCGGGTCCAGAAATCCGATCCGCAGCGGCCAGTAGAGCGCGGTCTGCCGCTCGTCGTCGAGCCATACCGTCAGTTCCCCCGCGTCGGCATCGACCGCAATCTCGTGTTCGACGAGGCCATCGCCCCCGGTGCGGCCAGTGAAGACCTCAGTCCCCACCTCGAGGTGATAGTCCCGGCCCGCCACCGCGGTACCGTCGAACTCCTCGACTAAGAGGCGCAGGTGGATGCGCCGACCCTTGACCTTGAAGGTGCACGGCTGGCCGACCGGCTGCTCGGTCTGCCTCGCGGCCTTGTCCGGGATCCTGACGATATCGCCTGGATAGAGCAGGTTCGGATTGGGCCGCCTGGCCCGCAACGCCTGGTTGGCGGGGTCATGGTAAATCGCCTGCCAGTCGCGCAAGCCATACTGCTTCGCGATGCTGCTCACGCATTCGCCCTGACTGACTTGATGGATCAGCATACCGGTAGGTCCACATCGTCGTGCCTGGATCGACCCGGCCGCCCCGCGGGCCGACCGGCCGGGTCAGGTTGTTGCGCCGGGATTATAGACCCGCGGACGGCAAGCGGTCGGCGCCTAGATCGACTCCTGTCAGGAGGGTTGGTGAGCGGGAGTGACGTCCACCGAACCCCGCGCTAGCGTTGGTGAACGGCGCCGCCGCGCCCACCGGCGCCTCCTCAGGAGTCCTCCCACGCGCCCTGATCGATCGCGGGGAAAGAGACCTGGCAGGGTCCGGACGCGACCGTCGCGACCCGCGCCTGACCGCGTTCGTCCAAGGTGCCGCTCGCCAGAGTGCCGTCGGGCAGGGTGATCTCGTAGGGCTCCCCGGGCACCGGCTTACCGGCCTCGTCGACCAGTTCGATGTCGATCCACTGGGTGTTGTCCCCCCCGCCCTCGCCCGGGCCTGGCGCCCGGTATGGCTTGACCTGGACGCTGCCGTATTTGCCGGTCTTGCGCTGTCGTTGCTCGGCCTTGATCCTGGACACCTCACCCGGGTCGGCCTGGTCCGCCTCCGCCGCCGCGTTCGGTGCGAGCGGGGACACCGGCGTGCCGGGCGTGCCGGGGCTGGGCGGTGAACCGGGGCCGGAGGCGATGTTGATCAGGGCGCCGTCGATGACGATCAGTGAACCCTTTATGGTCACGCCGGACGGGTCGATCACGACCGCGTTGCCGCCGCACTTGAGGGTGATCCCGGACGAGGACTCGATGACGATGCCGAGCGCCTTCAGGAAGTACTGGGCGCCGGTCTTCTCCGAGTGATTGGCCTTGAATTCGTGCACCATGTCGCCGCTGACCTGGACCGTGCGGCCGGCGCTGACCGCGATCGCCTCCTTGCCCTTGACTCTGAGGTGACGGTCGCCGCCGATCTCTTCGAGATGGTCGGTCCCCACCTTTTCGTGGCGCTTGTTCTTCACCTCCTCCAGCTTGTCGCGCGTGACGATCAAGTGGCGGTCGTTGCCGATCCACTCGAAGCGATCGTGTTTGACGCGCAGGTCGAAATTCTTTTGCGCATGGATAAAGACCTGCTCCTCGCCCTGCTTGTCTTCAAAGCGCAGTTCGTTGAAGCCGCCGCCGCCCTTGCTGGAGCAGGACTTGATGCCGGTCAGGGTGGCGTTGGCGGGCAACTCATAGCCGGGCATACAGTCGCCGTTGTAGACGCGTCCGGTCACGATGGGCCGGTCCGGATCGCCCTCGAGGAAATCGACGATCACCTCCTGACCGATGCGCGGCAGTGCCTGAGCGCCCCAGCGCTTACCCGCCCACACCTGGGCCACGCGCACCCAACAGGAGCTGGTCTCATCCGCCTTCGAATAGCGGTCCCAGTGGAACAGGACCTTGATGCGCCCGTGCTGGTCAACCCAGATCTCCTCGCCCGCCTTGCCCGCCACGATGGCGGTCTGTGGGCCGTGCACGATCGGCTTGGGGGTCACCCGCTCGCTGCGGTAGGGGAGCGTGGCGGCGATGGCCGTGAAGTCGACCTTGACGTCGAGGCCGGTCTGCGCTGCCGCCGTCGTCTCGTAGTCGTCGCTGGCGATGCAGTAATCGGTCGCGCTCAGCAGGTATTCCCGATTCTGATCGGCACGCGCAAACCCGGTGAGCGTAAAGAGCGAGCCGGCGGCCAGGGTGCGCACGTTGCCGCTCCCGCTGACTCGCTCCTGGCGGGCGCCCAAGACCTCCATGCCGATGCGCGAATAATGGTCGCCGTCGCCGCGGTCGGTGTAGTTCCCCGGGTAATCGAAGACCTCCAGGTCGCCGCCATCATGCGGCCACGGCTGCTTGGTGACGCTGTCGAGGTCTTTTTGAGGTACCTTGAAGTCGAAGTCTCTGAGCGAGTAGCCCCCGCTTTGCACCTGCCGGCCGATAGTGAAGTCGGAAATGGTCTCCTGTAACTGTTCGCGGTGGCGATCGGGGGGCAGATAGGTGACCGTGGCATCGCCGGGAACCGGGCCGTGCGAGCTGTAGGCGTCCGCGAGCACCAGGTTGTGCTTGCCGTTCTCATGGGTGAAATAATAGTAAATGCCCTCCTGCTCCAGCAGCCGGCTGACGAAGTCGAAGGCCGTCTCGCGATACTGGACGCAATACTCCCAGTGGCGGTAACTGCCGCTGAGCGAGTCCTGGAAGGCGCCGCTGAAACCGGCATCCCTGAACACCTGCTTGACGATCTCGGGGACGCTCTGGTCCTGGAAGATCCGGCAATCGGCGGTGCGCGTCAGGAACCACAGCCAGGGCTTCAGGACCACCGTATAGAGCGCGTAGCGTCCGCTGCTGCCCTGGTAGCTCAGATGGCTGACATAGCCATTGAAATAACGGGTGCCCGCGTCGGCCAGGGACAGGCGCACCGTCATGTTCTTACCGAGCAGATCGTCGAACTTGAGCGCGTGCTGTTCGCTCAGCAACTCGAGCCGAAACTCGAACAGACGGCCAAGCTCCTCGTGGGCGAGCAGGCGCCGGAACAGGAGCACATCCTCGCCCAGGGGCGAGCTGACGGCGACTTGGCGAGCGGCTTGAGTTGGCACGCGGGTCCCTCGGTCCACTGAATCGGTGCTACAGTCTAGAAGATTTCGGCCCGGCGGCCTACCCGCCGCGGCATCGGGGAGGGTCGGGCTGCGCGCCCGTCCGGCGGGCGGCCCGCCCCCGGGCCGCGGATCATTGTTTCTGCACCGTCACTCAGCGCGGAGGTTCACATGCCCTTTGCCGCTCGCCTCGGCGACCTGATCAGACAGGATGTCCCCCATTGCCATGCCCCGATCCATCCGCCGGGGCCCTCGCCCACGCCGATGCCGCATCCGGCACTGCCCCTGGCCATCATCACCGGGTGCCCCCAGGTTATGATCGGTTTTATGCCGGCCGCCCGGGTCTCCGACCAGTCGCTCCCCTGTATGCTCCCGTCCTGCGTGCCGGCGGGCCCGGGGGTGATCGCGAAGGGATCGACCAAAGTGATGATCGGGTTCCTGCCCGCGGCGCGGGTCAACGACCCCACGGCCCACCCCACCTGTGTCGCCCCCATCCCCAGCCCCACCGGCAAGGTGCTGCCGCCCTGCTGCACCAAGGTGAATATCGGTGGCTGAGCCGGCCGTCGGCCCGGTGCCCGGCCCCGGGACGCGGTAGGGCGCCGCCGATGCGCCGCGGCCACTTTGAACTGTTCCGGCCGGTGTGCCCCTGTTGCCTGACCGCACGGGGCGCCGTCGCGCCGCTCGTGATCGGGCAGGTGCTGCACGAGGAGGCCGGGCACATCATCGAAGGCGTGCTGCACTGCGCCGATCCCGGCTGTTTCCTCGAATACCCGATCATCGACGCGATCCCCTTCCTGGTCCCGGACCTGCGCCGCTTTCTCAGCGACCACCTCTTTCAGGTGTCGCTGCGCGCGGACCTCAGCGCGACCATCGAGGGCCTGCTCGGCGACTGTTGCGGCCCGGGGAGCGCCCTTGACGCCACCCGGGCGCAGTTGAGCAGCTACGCCTGGGGCCACTACGCGGACCTGGACCCGCTGGAGCAACCGGACGGGGTCCCCGGCGGTTCGATCCTGGACTGTCTGGCGCAGGGGCTCGCGCTGCTGCCCGCGCCGCCCGCGGGACCGGTTCTGGATCTGGGTTGCGCGGTCGGGCGTACCAGCTTTGCCCTGGCCGCGGCGACCGGCGGACCCGTGCTCGGGGTGGATCTGAACGTCGCCATGCTGCGACTCGCCCAGCGGGTGCTGCGCCACGGCGCGGTGCGCTATCCCCGGCGCCGGATCGGCATCATCTACGACCGGCGCGACTTCCTGGTCGACCTGCCCGGCGCCGCGGCGGTCGACTTCTGGGCCTGCGACGCCCTGGCCCTGCCCTTCGAGCCGCACCGCTTCGCGCTGGCGGCCGCCCTGAACGTGCTCGACTGCGTCGCCTCGCCGCGCGACCTGCTCCAGGGCCTGTCCCGGGTCCTGACGCCGGGCGGCGACCTGATCCTTTCCACCCCCTACGATTGGTCCCCGGCCGCGACCCCCCTGGAGTGCTGGATCGGCGGTCACTCCCAGCGCGGGCCGACCCGCGGCGACCCCGAGCCCTTCCTACGCACCCTGCTGACCCCCGGTGCGCACCCGCTGGCGGTGTCCGGGCTGTCACTGGTGGGCGAGTGCGAGTCGGTCCCCTGGCAGGTGCGGCTGCACGCGCGCAGCCGTGTCCACTATCGCAGCCATCTGGTCGCCTTGCGGGCCTCGGGCGCGCAGGACCCGGCGCCCCAGGGCGGGGGTCCGGCCGCCAGTGAGCGCGCGTGTTGATCCGGTCCATTTCTGAATCGCATCGGAGCCTCTTGATTGACTATGACATCCCCCCCTGAAACTCCCCGCGAGATCGATCTGCGCCAGCCCCTGGCCATCGCGGATGCACTGCAGGTCGCGACGCAACTGCACCGTGCCGGCCACCACGCGGATGCGCAGGAGATCTATCGGCGCGTGCTCGCCCTGGCGCCGGACCACCCGGACGCGCTGCACTTCATGGGCGTCCTGGCGCACGACCAGGGCCGCGACGAGGAGGCGTTGCGTCTGATCGCCCGCTCGGTCGAACTGGCGCCCGATCATGCCGGGTTTTGCAGCAATTACGGCAATCTACTCCTCGACAACGAGCGTTTCGAGGACGCGGAACGGCACTACCGCCAGGCCCTCGCGCTCGACCCCGATCGCCCGGATGCGCTCCACAACTACGCGGTGCTCTGCAAGGCACTGCGCCGCTACCCCGAGGCGGAACGCCGCCTGCTGCGTGCCATTGAACTGGCCCCGGAGTTCACCGAGGCCAGGAATACCCTGGCCGGTCTCTATTTCCGGCAGGGGCGGATCGAGGAGGCCGTCACCCAGGCGTGCGAGGCACTGGTGCGCGAACCGAGCAATGCCTTTACCCGCGAGATGCTGGGCAACGCCCACTGTCGGTTGGGACAACCCGAGCGGGCCGCACAGATCTATCGGGAGTGGCTGGCCGAAGATCCCGGCAACCCCAAGGCCCTCCACCATCTGGCGGCCTGCACCGGGGAGGGCGTTCCGGCGCGGGCCTCCGACGCCTATGTGCAGTGCATCTTCGACCATTTTTCCAAGAGCTTCGATTCCCGGCTGGCGCTCCTGGAATACCGCGCGCCCACCCTGGTCGGCGAGGCCGTCGCGGCCCGCGTGGGCGAGCCCGCGGCCGACCTCGACGTGTTGGACGCCGGCTGCGGGACCGGCCTGTGCGCGGCGCTGCTCAAACCCTTCGCCCGGACCCTGATCGGGGTCGACCTCTCCCAGGGGATGTTGGGCAAGGCGCGCGGGCGCCGGGTCTACGACGCCCTGCATCAGGCGGAACTCTGTGCCTATATGCGCCAACACCCCGGGGGCTATGATCTTATCGTTTCCGCGGACACCTTGGTCTACTTCGGTGCACTGGATGAGGCCATGGCGGCGGCCGCCGCCGCGTTGCGTCCGGGCGGCTGGCTGTGCTTCACGGTGGAGGCGCTTGATGCGGGCGAGACGGCGGACTATCGCTTGCAGCATCACGGCCGCTATGCGCATTCCCGCGCCTATCTGGAGGCGCTGTGGGGGTCAGCGGACCTTACCGGACTGCAGTTGGAGCCGGTGGTCTTGCGCCTCGATGCCGGGGAGCCAGTCGCCGGCTGGCTGGTCCTGGCCCAACGGCCAGGCAGCCGCTAGAACCGCAGTCCAAAGCTTCAGCCATGGCGAGGGTCGCACCGGGCGCAGGCCTGGGGCGCCTATAGGCCCTTCATACGTCGCCGGGACCCGATCAGGCGCCCTTGCCAGCCAAGAACGATCGACGCCACCACGCCGGCGATCCACAGCACGGACAGCACGGCATTCAAAGCATCTTCCGCACTGGAGCAGCGGCCGGACAGGCCGCACCGCTCTGAGATCAAAGATGCCGAGACGATGGCAATAGCGAGAAGACCCAGAACGTTATAAATGACGATCATCAGAATTCGCCGTGCTCGCGAGGGATAGAGATACCCATGCTCCTGCTGCTCTATCCGTCGTTCTCCGAGCACTTCATGTGCCGGCAGTTGCTCCGGATGTTTCAGCACCACCAGCGACCCGACCAGCACATCATGGATCGCTTGATGCTGCTTGGTCAGCAGGATGGAGGCAAGAGAAAACAACCCCAACAGCGTTTTCGCGAGAAACCGCACCCCGGCCGCAAAAATTCCGATATTGCCGCCGCTACGCCTGTTCACCACGCGAAGACCTAACAGGTGATGTGCCAAAGTACCACCGGTGACAGAGACCAGAAAGGGCTCCAGCATAAACACCACCAGCGCCGCCGTGCCTGCCGCGTAAACGCCCTGCAACCCAAGCTGCGGCGCCAGGATCAATGCTCCGATCGCCGAGATAGGCACGATCAAGCCGTCAATCATCAGGGCCTGGAGACGCCTTGAGATTCTTGGATAGCCTATTCTTCGGCTACCTGCTGCAGGTTCCTTTCCTTGCCAGTTCCAGGTCGGACACATCTCTTTTCCCCTCCTCGTTGTTTACCAACTCCAAATTGGCGCCGCCAACGAATACTCCCATTTTGATGTACTGCCTGATGAAGTAATCTTTCCCGTTCTCGGTTCTCACGAGAAGGTCGTTCGGCGAAAACTCGGACTCGGTTGAAATCTTGTGCTCCCGGCCGCCTTTCACTTCTTCGTAAAAGAAGACATTCGGCGCCGATTCGCCGATGCATTTGTCGTCGACCCATATGTCTTTCTTGAGTGCGGTGCCCACCCCCGACGCTCTGTAGAGATACAGTCCGGCATTGCCTTCAGACGGCGGCTTAAATGCCTTAACCCTTGACGAAACCTCTGTGGATTCCATCGGTACAGAGGCGCATCCGACCTGACAAACGGTCGAACTAAAGCGGCGTGCGCCCGCTTCCGATGCCGCTTCGGAAGGAAGTTCTCGAAATACCCCCAAGTGCCCGACCGGAAGCCTGCTCCAAATGGTCAGTCCAGTAGATCGGAAAGACCAGAGCTGTCTGAAGGGGTCGGTGCAGTCCGTCTCGCGTTACCTTCTTTGTCAAACCGCCAGATTTGTCCTTCAAAGCCGTCAATTACGCCGCCTTTAAAAAGAAATTGGTAGTCTGAGACACTTGTTTTCTGGTCGGTATCCGCGGCGTAGACGACCGCTTCGGCAGCCTTTGCCATTTTCTTGCAAAAACGTTGGCCGCTGCTTCCCGCTGCGGCTTGGCAGGCGTCGATATAGATACGCTCAACCACTCCTCGAATGATAGTGAAATGTTTGAGATCATCGATGCTGATGCCGGTGCCGAGGCTGAGTCCGGAAAAAGCCCCGCCGGCACCACTCACAACCCCATGACAATGGAGGACTAATCCCCGAATCTTTCCCCCGGGAGCACCCCCGGCGATTGACTTGACATCCGTTAGAAGCCAAAACGGCTCGTCACCTTTCTGAACGATACGTGTATTAAACATTCTAGGAGCGGCCGCTGCATCAAGGGCGACATCGTTCAGCGCCATGTTCGGGAAGGGTATTTTTATCATTGTCGGATCTCGCAATCGCGTGTTCTACAACCGGCCATGTTCGTTGTACAAAAAAGGACTCTGCCGCGATCCTACGCTGCCGCCGTCGGGGCGCCTCTCGCCCCACGCCACCGGGACCTTCCTGACTGAGGTCGGTATCGATGCTCTGCCGGCCGTTGTAGGTCTGGGCCTGCGGGGCCTTGCGTGTGCCTTCACGGGTCGTCTCCGCGGGGCAGCGGACATCCGTATTGCTCGCATGTGTTGGGTGCTACGCGCCCCGAGGCCCGCGGGCGGAGTTATGATCAAGGCCGGCTTGCGCATTCTCGAGCTTGAATACGCCTTGAGATTCTTGGCTATCCTATTCTTTCATCCAACGCTTGGGAGCCTTTGTTCGGTTTCGGTGGATGAGGCAACGAGATGCGCACCGCGCTGAACCAAAGGCGCCGCTATTTTTCGAAGACCATGGTTCCTTGGCCCTCGGTCCCCACCCAGGTCATCCGCTGTCCCGCGAGCGTTACGGTGTAGGTCTGTCCGACTGCGAAGTCTGTTGACGAGGTGGTGATGCGATCACCCGCCATCCGCCATTTGGTCTTCGCGTACAGCCGCTCCTGGGTCTTCTTATACTTTTCGTCGCACGCGCTGGCAGAGGCGTCCAAGCGAAAAGACTGGTCCGCGTCGATCGCGTAGATGATTGCCGCAGCGCATGGTCGCTGCTGCAGGAGTGCCGCCTGTGAGTCGAAAAACTGCCCGGCTGCATTCACCGTGTGTGAAATCAGCTTCCATCGACCAACAACGTCGTCGGCCGGTCCGGCCAGCGCCACGCAGGATGCACACACAAGGACGGCGGCAGCGTACGGCTTGGCTCCTGAGGAGAACGCAACCCCGAATCGTGAGAGGCGCTCAGCGTGGGTCTGTGTCATTTCGGGAATTCCCCAAGGTGTCAATGCTGGAGCGACCGGCAGCGCCGTGGTGTTCGGCCCACCCAATGCACACTCGGCGGCCGGATGAAAAGAGCACGAGCGGCCACGCGAGTGGCCCCCCAAGCCCTCCTATCTGTAGTGCCCCAGCCAAAATGCAAGACCTGCGCTTGCTCCGGGACGATGCGCACGGCGACAGCACTATTACCGCTTTCGTGCCGCCGCCGTTCTTGGCGACGAAGACATCAGAGCAGACAAGAACGCCTGATCTTCGACGAGAACTCGTACGCCATTCGCAAGGGCTTTATCAAGCGCCGCTTTGGCGTTTTCGCCCGAGGCGAGCTGTATATTCGGCTCGGTACCTTGAACCACAATCTGCCTTGAATATAACGAGTCTCCCTTCTTCGATACCACAGTAACCGCCATATTGAGATCGGCGACTGCGTCACCTGCGAAGAAACCGGTTTTGAAATCGCTGTAGAAGCGCGTTAGGTCTGCAGCGATACGAACAAGCGCGCCATCCGCATCAAACTGAAAGCCCCTTGCACGAAGCTCGTCCTCTATAGCCTTGCGCAGAGTCGCGGCGACATCGTCAGTGGCGATAATTGGCGCCATCTCCATTCCGTATCCGTTCTTCTTAACGCTAACCTTACTCTTGTCTTGCCGCAGATCAGTCACTTTCACATTGACGGATACACCGCTGGCACCGGGAATTTGAGTGACGCCCTGCTGCTGTTTGTACTGAAGTTCAATCTTTTCAGTTGTCAGAGCACACCCCGAGAGGCTGACAGCAGCTACACACAGTGCGATACCAAAACATCTCTTGGTCACGATCTTCTTCTCCGGATTAAGTGAAAATGGTGGTGTCTGAGTGCCTCAGCCGCAAGGACGCCGGTTGCCCACTAATACAATTCGCAAGTATACGGCTGTTGCCAACCTGCCAGGATGCTCCATGCCCGACGACTCCACCCGTGCCCACGCCGTTTCTCGGTTCATCACCCTCACGTGTCCCATTTGACCATCCCGGCCGCCATGATGAAGTTCGGCCCTTTTCGTACATTGCCACAGTGATAAGCACTGCTAGGCCGCACCGCCCCTAACTGTCGTCTTAGACAGAAGGCCGTGTTGCGCGAGTTAGACAGATTCTGTCGTTTCTGCACTGCAACCGGTTGGCCCCGCTCCCTGCGCGCCCGCCCCCGTGCAGTCCCGACTGAGGCTAGTCCAGGATCTACATCCCGTCAACCCACGAGAAGAAATTTCCCACGCTCCGGGACCGCTTGGTCAAAACACATTTGTAATCAGAGCGGTTCCCACCAAGGTCGATGCTTGCCTTGCGGAGCTACCCCCACTGCGGCCGGCAAGGCACCGACCAAGACCCCGCTGCTCAAGGCACCGACGGGGTACCCGACCCAAGTGGCCAGAGATAGACGGATCGAGTACGGTACCGACGTCGATACCGCACGTATCCGCCGGCCCCTCAGGCCAACCAGATGCGCTCCAGCGCGCCCCTGGAGACATTACCGCAGCGGTCCTCGGCCTCGATGCAATAGCGCACATCACCGACCCCGACCGGCAGCTCGGCGGTGAAATAGTGCGCCGTCACCCGCGCGCCAGTATTGGAGTGATAGGGCCCCCGGTTCTGCATCGTCAGGCGGCATTCTCCGTCTGCTGTGCGCAGTACCAGTTCGACCCGTTTCAAACCGGAACAATCGGCGACAAAGGTGTGGGCGGTGCCTTGCGCTGGCGCATCGCGCAGACAGCCCTGTCCCCAGCGCTTGCCGCCCGGATTCTCCGGCGTGACCCAGGGCGGGAAGATGGTGGGTGCGGCGCCATCGCGGCCGGTGGCGACCAGGGCTTCGATTGCCGGTTTGCTCAGATCGGCGGCCAGGTTGGCCGCGTCGGTGACCTGTTGGTCCCAGATCTGCTGGCCGGTCCAGTACCAGTAGCAACTGGTCTCGGCGGTCAACAGCAGACGGGTGGCGGCGGCCAGTTGCGGATGGTCCGGCTCGCAGCATTGCAGCGTATGCACCAGGTCCTGGAAGGCGGTGAGGACGGCCCAGGAGTTGAGATCGGGCGAGTAGGGCTGGTCGTAGCGGCTGAACCACTTCATGAATTGCGGGTCGCCATTGTCGGCGCCGGCCCAGGAGCCGGGTTCGATATGGATCACCCGGGCGGGGTCGGGCGGGAAGCGCTGGAGATAGTCCTCGACGGTGGTGAGTTCGAAGCGGCTGTCCTGGCGCAGCCATTCGACCAGCCGGCCGGTGTTGTCCCGGTAGTAGCTGTCGGCACCGCCGCCGTGATTGTCGCCGTCCGAATGCAGCAGGAAGAAGGGTGGATGGGCGGGGTCGAAGCCGCCGGTCGCGACGATGCGCTCATAGACCTGGCCCAGCACGTCCGGATATTGGAGCGCGCCGAAGCCGCCGCGGGCGTCCTCGTTGCCGATGTAGCGTTCGGCCGGAACGGCGATGATCTTGTGCAGTGTGCCGTCCGGGTCCTCATAGCCGACATACTCGGGCCGCAGCAGGCCGGGCGAGATCGGCGAGCCGGCCCAGATGTTGCGCAATTGCAGCCAGTCATCCATCGGCGGATTGACCTGCTCGGCCGCATTGGGCGGCAGCATGCCCTCCGCGAGGCCGGCATAGGGGTAATCGCGACAGGCGCGGGCGCGGTGGATCGAGTCATAGATCACCGCCGTCACCCCGGCCTCCACCAGGGCCGGGATCATGCGCACATGGAAGGCCGTCTCCGGTGGAAACAGGACCCGCGAGGCCTCGACCCCAAAGACACGCCGGATCAGGTCGCGATGCCAGAGGATCTGGCGCACGATATCCTGGTGCGGGATCAGCGGCATCAGCGGGTGAAAAAAACCGAAGGCCGAGAAGGCGATGCGCGGGTTGCCCAGTTCGGTGTGCGCCCCGGCCAGCCGGCGCAGCGCCTCGCTCCAGCCGGCGAAGCGCCCGCCGCAGAGCCCCTCCTCGGCGCAGCGATCGAGTTGTTCGATCAGCGAGCCGCTCCAACTGGTCGAGAGCCCGGCGTGCGGCAGCCCGCCGTCGATGTATTGCTGCACGGCGGTGGGAATGTAATCGGTATAGTTGCCCCCGCGCGAGCCGAAGATCTGGTCCTTCTCGCCGTCCCAGGCGTTGCGGTCAGTCGTATTGTAATACGGCTGGTGCATGTGCTTGTGGATGCCGAAATACAGCTTGACCTCGGCACCATCGCAAAGCGTCGCGCGGACCTCCGCCCGCGGGCGCGGCGGATGGATCAGGCGCACCTCGCGACGCTCCTTGATCCAGTCCCCGGCCTGGGCCTGACCGATATCGGCGCGGCGACAGCCCTCGACCTGGATGTCGATACGGTCGCCGATGACGGTCCCCGCGGGCACGGCGACGGTATAGGACCACTCGGCTGGTCCGGCCTGATCGGCGCGAATGGCGTCGCCGTTGAGCAAGATCTCTTTGCCAGCCGCGCGCAGGATGACCTGGGGAAAGGGGACCGCGCCGTCCGCGGTGAAGTAAATGGTGAAGGGCGGGTGCTTACCGTCGGGCTCACAATGCAGTTCCAACGGGCAGTCGATGGCCGGAAAGCGGGTGAAGGTTGTCATCGGTAACTCCGTTCATTTGGCCGGTCGGGCTTGATTGTAACTTCGGCCGCTTGGGTGGGCTAGGGGGGGCCGGGCCTTGATCCCAACTTATCAGCGAACGGCGACCGCCATGGTCCGCACAGCGGACCCTACGGCGCCGCGCCCGTAGGGTCCGCTGTGCGGACCAGCGACCTCCCGTCCAGCAAAGTAGCCGGAGTGCCGATCAAGGCCGGAAAGAAGTCCAGCGAAGCCCGCGGCGTCGTTGGTGGACTGCGCTGCACTTGTCCACCCTGCGGCCGCCGCCGTGGCAATGGCGGTCGAGGCCCGTCGGTCAATCCGCGGGCTCGCTCCCCATCTGCCGCTTGGAATTGCGGAAGTTGCGATAGATCAGCGGCGCCGCCGGCCCGGGCCCGGCCGCCGCCTCGTTGATGGCCTGGACCTTCTGCGTCAACTCGGCATGGTGGGGTGACTTGGCACAGACCGGGTCGGCGTTGGCGGGATCACCGGTGAGCAGATAGGCCTGGCAGCGGCAGCCGCCGAAGTCCTTGGCCTGCTCCGGGCAGGTCCGGCACGGCTCCTTCATCCACCCGAAACCGCGGAATTTATTGAAGTCCGGGGAGTCGTTCCAGATCCATTCCAGAGCGTGTTCGCGCACGTTGGGGAAGGTGAGGCCCGGCAGCCCGCCGGCGGCGTGGCAGGGGAGCGCGGTGCCGTCCGGGGCGACGGTGAGGAAGATGGCGCCCCAGCCCTTCATGCACGCCTTGGGGCGCTCCTCGTAATAGTCCGGGACCACATAGAGTGTCTTCATGCGGCCCTTGAGCTGTTGCTGATAGCGGTGGGCCACGGCCTCGGCATGTTCCACCTGGGCACGGGTCGGGAGCAGTTGGTCCCGGTTCAGCAGCGCCCAGCCGTAATACTGGGTGGTTGCCAGCTCGACATAGTCCGCCTTCAGGGCGTGGGCCATGTCCAGGATCTGCTCCACCTGGTCGGTATTGTGACGGTGCAGGACGAAGCACAGCACCATGGGGTAGCCGTACTGCTTGACCAGACGCGCCATCTCCAGCTTGTGCTGGAACGAAGCGGTCCCGGCGATGAAGTCGTTGAGTTCCGCGCTGCTCGCCTGGAAGCTGATCTGGATATGGTCGAGCCCCGCCTCCTTGAAGGCACGGATGCGCGGCTCGTCCATGCCGAGGCCGGAGGTGAGCAGATTGGTATAGAAGCCGAGCGCGTGGGCCGCGGCGATCAATTCCTCCAGGTCCTTGCGCACCAAGGCCTCGCCGCCGGAGAGACCGAGCTGTACGGCGCCCATGGCGCGCGCCTCGCGAAAGACCCTAATCCACTCGTCCGTACTGAGCTCATTGCGGTAGCGGGCAATATCGAGCGGGTTGGAGCAATAGGGGCATTGCAGCGGGCAGCGATAGGTCAGCTCCGCCAGCAGCCACAGCGGCTTAGGCCGGGGCGTAGTCGATCCATTGGTTGTCATGGGCTTTATCGAGGAATTGGTAGACGTCATTGCTCAGGGTCGCCGCGTCGGGGAAGCGCTCGGCCAGTTCGCCGATGATTGCCGCCACCGGTCGTACCCCGTCGCAGCAGTTGAGGATCTCGCCGGCCGGCCCATTGAGCCGGACCATGCCCTCCGGGTAGAGCAGGACCCGGCACCCCTGGGCCTCCTCCCACTGGAGCCGAAACATCGGCGACAGACGCGGCACGTCGTCCGGACCGATGCCGCCCGGCGCCTGTTGGTTAGGCCTCATGGCCGGCCCCCGACGTTGTGATAGGGCGGGCGCTTGGCGACATAGGCGATCCACATGCAGTCCAGTATGGTCCAGAGCACATCGAGCTTGAACTGGAGCACCTCGAGCATACGCTCTTGCTGGGCGCGGGTCCGATAGTAGTCGAGTGTGATCGCGAGCCCGTGCTCCACGTCCCGCCTGGCCTCGGCGAGGCGCTTGCGAAAGTAGTCATAGCCCTTGGGCTCGATCCAGGGATAGTGTTCCGGCCAGGAATCGAGCCGCGCCTGGTGGATGGTCGGGGCGAAGAGTTCGGTCAGGGATGAGCTGGCGGCGATCTCCCAGGGTTGGCGGCGGGCGAAGTCGACATAGGCGTCCACCGCAAACCGCACCCCCGGTAACAGGTGTCGGTGGGACAGCAGGTCGTCACGGGTCAGGCCCACCGCCTCACCGAGTTGCAGCCAGGCCTCGATCCCGCCCTCGTCGCCCTGGGTGCCGTCGTGGTCGATGATGCGCTGCACCCAGAGGCGGCGCGCGTCGCGGTCCGGGCAATTGGCCATGATGGCCGCATCCTTGAGCGGGATGGCGGTCTGGTAATAGAAACGATTGGCCACCCAGCCCTGGATCACGGGCTTCTCCACCTGGCCCGTGTTCATCAGGACATGGAGTTCGTGGTGGATATGGTAATAGCGCTCCTTGTCGCGCAGGCGCCGCTCGAATTCGGCCCTGGTCCAGGGCGCGTCCAGGTCTGTAGTCATCGGTGCTCCGAAATATCGCGAGGCAGGGACAGCGGTACGGCGCAGGGGAAGCCTCAAAACCAGTCTCAAGCGAAACAATTAGACAGGATTAACAGGATTTTGCAGGATTAACAGGATAAAATGGCGCGCGCCGTGCATCAACAAGACATCCTGTTAATCCTGAGAAATCCTGTCAATCCTGTCCATTTCTCCAACCCTCGGCCTTCTTTCTAGTGGTAGCGACATGCGGCTTCCAGGTACCAGCCCCAGGCGCTACAGCTCGATCGTCATGCCATCATAAGCGACCTCGATCCCGGCCGCCTCCAGGGCGTGCCGCTCGGGGCTGTCCTCGTCCAGGATCGGATTGGTGTTGTTGATGTGGATCAGGACCTTGCGCGGCCTGGCGAGACGGCTCAGGTGCTCCATGATACCACCGCGGCCGGACTGGTCCAGGTGCCCCATGGCGCTGCCGGGCTTGTCACCGATGCCGGAGCGGATCATCTCGTCGTCGGTCCACAGGGTCCCGTCCACCAGCAGGCAATCGGCCTCCTGCATATAGGTGAGGACCTCATCGTCGATCCGGCCCAGGCCCGGGGCATAGAAGAGGGTCCCGTGGGTGCGGGCGTCACGCACCCGTACCCCGATGTTATCGCCTGGGACTGTATTGTGACGGTGCGGTGAGTAGGGGGGTGCCTCGCTCTTCAGAGGGACGGCGGTAAAGGTCAGCCCCGGGGCCCCGGGGATCGCGAAGTCGGAGCGGTCGGTCAGGACCTCGTGCCAGTTGACCCCGCGAAAGTGTGCCAGGATATTGAAGATGGGGAAGCCGCTGCTGAGATCCTGCGCGACCGCCGCGGTGCAGTAGATATCCCAGGGCGCCGTGTGCTCGCGCAACATCAGCAGCCCCGTGGTATGGTCGATTTGCGCGTCTACCAGCAGGATGGCGCGGATGGCGGTATCGCGCACCTGGCGGCCCGGCTGCAGGGCCGGAAAGGACGCCAATTGGGCGCGAATGTCGGGCGAGGCATTCAACAGAACCCAGTCCTTACTGTCGGCGCTCACCGCAATCGAGGACTGGGTGCGAGGCGTCGCCCTGAGGAGTCCGGCGCGTACCCCTGAGCAGTTGGGGCAGTTGCAGTTCCATTGCGGGAAGCCGCCGCCGGCACCGGAACCCAGGACGCGGATATGCATAGGCGGGCTGCCGACGGTGCGGGATTAACGGGAGTTCGGTACTCGGGGAAGGGCCCCGGGGGGGTCCCCGGGGCCGGGTCGTCGCGGGCGATCTACCGGTTGTTGATATACAGGTTGATCTCAAAGCCCAGACGCAGATCTTCGTAAGCGGGGGTTGACCAGGTCATGTCGGCGCTCGCCTCCTGAAAGGTGGTTGGTTGGCTGAAATCCGCGGCCGACCCGAAGGGGTATCGACCGACCAAATCTTACTTCCGGACACCGGGGGGAAGCGGCAGTTTGGTTAGTTGAAAGTAGGCAAATTACGTGCCAGCCGGCTCGGATTGGGCAAGCCCCAGGTCCACGCCTGGTTTCAGCGGCCCGGGCGATCCGCGCGGGAGGCGCGGCGCTGTGTCCTGTGTCAGGGGTGGGACAGTCTGCGCCCGGTTGCGACGGGCCTGACCGAGGACCGCGGGAGCGCGCCTGCGTCGAGCAAACCCGCACAATCATTGGCCGGGTTGTCCAGCCGGAGAGCCCGTAGGGTGCGCCGCGCGCACCCGTGCCGTCGCGATGCCGTTGCGTCCCTGCGCAAGGTGCGCACGGACCTTCACCGTTCCCCGATCGCGCGTTCGCCGTCGGCCGAACGCCAAGCCCGAGACGGTCCGGCGGCGCCAGTCCGGCTGGGGCGCTACTCCCGCCTCGCCGGCTTGCGCGTCTCCAGCGGCAATCCTGCTGCCTCCCAGCCGGTGGTGCCCTCGGGGTACCAATAGACCGCGGTGTAGCCCGCGGCGGCAATCCGTTTGGCGGCGTTCCAGGACATCCAGCAGTCGGCGCGGCAATAGACGATCAGCCGCCGGGCGCGGTCGCCACCGGTCAGGCGCCGGAGGTTTTGCTGCAGGTATTCGGCCAGGTCATTGGAGAGGCTGCCATAGCCGACGTTGGGGAGCCAGGTGGAGCCCGGGATGTTGCGGTGGGGCGGCGGCAGCCAGCGGTCGTTGTCTCCCAGACCGACGGGCATGGGGGGTGCGGGCAGGACATCGATCAGGACGGCATCGCCGGCGGCGATCATGGCCTGGACCTCTGCGGTACCGACCGTGGCCGCTCCGGGAACGCTCTGTGGTACCGCCGCGACGAAGGCGTCGATACGATAGCCTTCGGGGTTGAACAATGCGGCTGGCTCCTCGGCGCGGGGGTTGGCCATGAGGGCGAGGAGACAAGCCAGCGCAATGATGCGGCGCCGGGGCCTGGGGTCAGACGGACACCGGGTAGAGAGTGGGCAAGGCATGTCAAATCTCGACTTGGAAGGAGAGTGAGTCAGCGAGACAGGCGCGTGGCAGCAGCGGGTCGCTATCGAGTTCAATCCGACGCCTCGTCGCGGCTGAAGCCGCTCCCACAGCGTCGCGACGCAACCATCAGGGTGAAGCCGCGACCGGCGGTGCGGGACGCTTGAGCGGCTTGCGCAACGGTGATCACGGGCCTATCAGTTGGTCGTGGTTGTCGAGTAAGGGTACGCCGTAGCCGTGCAGGATGGTCTGGATCTGCGGGGCGAGGCGTTCCAGCAACGCGTTCAATTCGTGCTTCCAGACGGTCTCGCGGGGGCGGATGCCCAATGAGACGCTGAAGGCCAGCGGCACCCCGTCCTGTTGCGCCGGGAGCGGGACCAGGGTGAGCGGCACCGGTTGTTGGTGCGCGGCATAACCCGCGATGGGACCCCAGATGACGGCCAGATCGAGTTCACTCCGGGCGACATCGTTCACCGCATCCCGCGCCGGGGCGTAGAGGCGGGTGTCGACCGCCCTTTCATAGGAGCGCGTCTGCGCGAGCAGGCCGTAGCGGGTGAGCAGGCTGACCGGTGGGGTGCCGGCCACCACGCCGATCCGCAGACCCTTGACGGCGGGGTCGTCGAGCCCCTTGAGCGTGAGGCCGGCGTCGGTCCGGTAGACCAGGGTATAAACTGACCTGTAATAGGGGTTGGTGTTCTGCACCAGGTCATTGACCGCGCTGATCCCCATGATCACATCACACAGGCGGGTCTGGAGCGTGTTGCGGATGAAGCCGACACTCTGGGGCCACCAGCGGTAATGCAGGCTGCGGTTGAGTTCGCGGGCGATCAGCACGGCGATCTTATTCTCGAAGCCCTCGAGTTGCTCGTTGGAGAAGGGGAGATTGTTGGGGTCCCCGCAGACCGTCAGATAGCGGCCGGCGCGCGCCTCGTGGTCCGTGGCCCCCTGGGAACCCGGGCTGGCAGCGAGGGCGGCCAGCAGTGCCAGTCCGGGCAACCACCAGTCCCCGTCGCTGTGGCTCATCAGGCGTGACCCAATCGGCGGTGCGTCCGCATCGGGTCTAGCCCTTCGGGGCCGGCGCGGGAGCGGGTGCCGCGGCGGCCGGCGCAGCCGGTTTGACCTTGGGGAAGTTCTCCGGGCGGCCGACGCCGACGGCATTGTCGGAGCGCGCCTTCAGGTAGGCATAGATATCGCTCATATGGGGCAGCACGTTCTGATTGCTTGCAAAGGCGGGCATGACCCGGTTGTCGAGCCCGGTGCGGCCCTGGACGACGACGGTCACGAATTGGTCGAAACTCAATACCTTCATGGAATTCATCAGGGCCGGTGCATAGGAACTGCCCATGCCGGCCGGGCCGTGGCAGACGTGGCACTCGGAGTGATAGCGGCGGTAGCCGTTATAGGTCCCGAAGTCGACCTTGCCGTCTTTAACAAAATAGGGGCGTTCGGCCGAGAATTTGAATGACTCGTGATCGCCCGCGGGCTCGGCGCAGAACCCGGCGGGGCCCGCGAGTGCGATCGTGATCAGGAGCCCGATCGCCGCGACCTTCCTGTTACCCATGGTGGATCTCGCTACTGGAAAGAGCAAACGGTCCGTGAAAAGCGCGAATGAATGCGAACAAGCAACCATGAGTGGCCGCCGGGTAGGTGGCCACCTGGCTGCCGTTATCTCTTGGTAATATTTCGCGTGGTTCGCGGACTGATTGCCGAATTGCGGATAAAGCATTCGCCCTTAAATCTGAATAAACCCTGTTCCTGGCCCCAGCGGGGCCAGGAACAGGGTATCAGTTCGGCAGCTCGAACACCGTGAGTTGACCGCCCAATTGGGTGTAATCGCCCAGGGAGGCATAGGCACCCACGGCACCCAGGCCCGCGGTGGCTTCGGTCAGGCCGGCGGCCATGCCGATCCCGGCCCAGCCGCCCAGGCCGGACAGTAGCGCGACGTATTGCTTGCCATTGTGGGTGTAGGTGTTGATGTTGCCGATGATGCCCGACGGGGTCTTGAACTTGTAGAGCTCCTTGCCCGTCTTGGCGTCGACCGCCTTCAGGTAGCCCTCCAGGGTGCCGTAGAACACCACGTCACCCGCGGTCGCGAGCGCACCGCTCCACACCGAGAACTGCTCCGGGTTGGACCAGACGATCTTGCCCTGGTTGGCATCCCAGGCGATGAAGTTGCCCAGGTTGGTACCGCCAGGGGCGGGGTACATGCTGAGCGTGGCGCCGACATAGGGTTGGCCGGCGGTATAGGCGACCTTGAAGGGCTCATAGTCCATGCAGACGTGGTTGGTCGGGACATAGAAGAGCCCGGTGCGCGGGGAATAGGAGGCCGGCTGCTGGTCCTTGGTGCCGAGGGCGGCCGGGCAGATGCCCTTGGTGTTGACGTCCTCGCCGTTGCGGCCGGTGGAGAATTCCGCCACCGTCTGCGGGCGGCCGGTCTTCATGTCGATACCGGTGGCCCAGTTCACCGCCGGGTCGAACTTCTCGGCGACCAGCAGTTCGCCGGTGACCCGGTCGAGGGTATAACCGAAGCCGTTGCGGTCGAGGTGGACCAGGGCCTTGCGCGGCTTGCCCTGGATCTCCTTGTCGACCAGGATCATCTCATTGACGCCGTCATAGTCCCACTCGTCGTGGGGGGTCATCTGATAGACCCACTTGGCCATACCGGTGTCCGCATCGCGCGCCCAGATTGTCATGGACCAGCGGTTGTCGCCCGGACGCTGGGACGGGTTCCAGGTACTGGGGTTGCCGGAGCCGTAATAGATCAGGTTCAGCGCCGGGTCATAGGAGTACCAGCCCCAGGTGGTGCCGCCGCCGATCTTCCACTGGTCGCCCTCCCAGGTGGCGGTGCCGGAGTCCTTGCCCACCGGTTTGCCCAGATGGGTGGTCTTTTCCGGGTCCATCAGGGTGTCGGCGTCCGGGCCCATGGAGTAGCCGCGCCACACCAGCTTGCCGTCGTTGATGTTGTAGGCGGTGAGATAGCCGCGCACGCCGAACTCGCCGCCGCTGACGCCCACATAGACCTTGTCCTTCACGACCATGGGGGCGGAGGTGCCGGTGGCACCCTTGGCCGGGTCGCCGTTCTGCACCGACCAGAGCTTGGCGCCGGTCTTGGCATCGAGTGCTACCAGGGTGGTGTCGGCCTGATGCAGGAAGATCTTGCCGTCGGCATAGGCGACACCGCGGTTGACGGTGTCGCAGCACATCACCGGGATGACGCTGGTATCCTGGCGGGGCTCGTATTTCCAGAGGATCTTGCCTTCGTTGTTCAAATCGAGGGCGAAGACCTTATTGGGGAAGGGGGTGTGGACGTACATGACGTCGCCGATCACCAGGGGGCCGCCCTCATGGCCGCGCAGGACGCCGGTGGAGAAGGTCCAGGCGACCTTGAGATCCTTGACGTTGGCGGCCGTGATCTGATCCAGCGCGCTGTAACGGGTGCTCGCATAGTTGCCGTTCTGCATCACCCACTGGTTGGGGTCTTGCTGCAGATCGAGGATGCCGGTGTTGGCGAAACCGACGCCGGTGAAGGTGACGGCGGCGGTGACGGCAGCCGCCAGGATGGAACGCTTCGCTGGTTGCATGTTTCCAGGACCTCCTCGATCTATAAGTTATGGTGAAGGGATGGCGTGCCGCGTGCGCAAGGGCCTGGTGGTGCGGCCTGGTCGCAGCCCCCGGATGGCGTCGCCGCAGGCAGCTGGATGGCGCTGGTCGGGGTGCGATTAGCGGTTACGTCGCCCTTGCCAATACGCAAGTGTTATGCCAGGAGATTGCCTCCGCTCGGGGTGGGATCGGTGCCCGGTGCGGCGCGTCCGGCCAGGTGCCGCGCCCGGCCGCGGGCAGCGCCCGGCAGTGGTCCATGGAGCGCGGCGTGTCACGCCTGTGTCACTGATGAAACACTGCGTCCGAGCAACCGACTGGGAGGTGCCAAGACCATGAATGCGCTCTATCCGCCGCTCGCACCCGTCGCGGTCCACGCCCTGGACCTCGGCGCCGGGCAGCGGCTTTATGTCGAGGAGTGCGGCGCGCCCGCCGGGGTCCCGGTCGTCTTTCTCCACGGCGGGCCCGGGTCCGGGTGCCGGCCGGAGCACCGGCGCTATTTCGACCCCGGCTACTATCGCATCCTGCTCGTCGATCAGCGCGGCAGTGGGCGCTCGACCCCGGCCGGCGCCACCGCGGACAACGCGACCCGCGACCTGGTGGCGGACCTGGAACGGGTCCGCGCCGCCCTGGGCATCGGGCGCTGGCTGCTGTTCGGCGGCTCCTGGGGGGCGACCCTGGCGCTGGTCTATGCGCAGACCCACCCCGCGGCGGTCCTGGGCCTGGTCCTGCGCGGTACCTTTTTGGCAAGAGCCCGGGATCTGGACTGGTTTTTCGGGCCGGACGGGGTGGCGCGGCTGCTGCCGGGGCCCTGGCGTGACTTTCAGGAGGGCGTACCGCCGGCCGCGCGGGCGGACCTGATCGCCGGCTATCACGCCGCTGTGCATGGCGCGGACCCGGACGCGGCGGCGACCGCCGCCCTGGCCTGGTCCGCGTGGGCGGACCAGGTGAGTTCCTGGGGGCGCGCGTCGGCGCCCGCGGCCGGACCGGTCCTCAGCAAGGTGCGTATCGAGACCCACTATGCGCGGTACGGCTATTTTCTGGAAGACAATGAGATCCTGCGGCGCGCCGGGCGGCTGCCGGCGGTACCCTTGACCATCGTGCACGGCCGCCGCGACCTGGTGTGCCCACTGGAGGGCGCCTGGGCCCTGCACCAGGCGGTGCCGGGCTCGCATCTGGTGGTGGTCGAGGAGACCGGGCACCTGATCGCGGAGCCGGGGATGATCGACGCGCTGGTCGGGGAGACCGACCGGTTACGGTCAGTGTTCGGCTGAGTTCGCTCCCGGAGTCTGCGCGCGAGTCCCGGTAGTGGCAGAATAGGCGCCTCGGTCCCGTCGGCTCCCAAGACAGAATCATCCCAAATCTCCGCGCCCGCGCGTGAGATCCTTCAAAGAGCCTAACGCAGTCCCACCCATTTCAGGCGGGGGCACCAGTCCCCCGCGTTCGGAGTCTTCCCATGAGGTCTAAGTTGTTGCGCGGGATAGCGCTCGCTGTCGGCCTGGCCCTGGCGGCCGGGTGCGACAAGCCGGCCGGGTCGGCCGCGGCGGGTCCGGGGGGGGCCAAGCCCGTCCCGGAGGTGGCCGTGGTGACCGCCCAGGCCCAGGCCGTGCCGAATACCCGGGAGCTGGTGGGGCGCCTGGCGGCGACCCGCTCGGCCCAGGTGCGGGCGCGGGTCGCGGGGGTCCTGCTGGAACGGGTCTACACGGAGGGGACGGACGTCAAGCCGGGCCAGGTCCTGTTCCGCATCGATCCGGCCCGCCTGCAGGCCGCGCTCAATGCCCAGGAGGCGGCCCTGGTCCGGGCCGAGGCGGACGCCGCCAACGCCGCCCTGACCGCCAAGCGCTTTCTGGAGTTGCGGGAGAAGAAAACCTCGTCGCAACAAGACCTGGATACCGCCCAGGCGGCTGAGCGCACGACCGCGGCGGCGGTCAAGCAGGCGCGGGCCAATGTCGATGCCGCCCGTCTCGAACTGGGCTTTGCCACGGTCACCGCCCCCATCGCCGGGCGCGCCGGCCGCGCCCTGGTGACCGAGGGCACCCTGGTGGGGCAGGGGGACGCGACCCTGCTGACGACGGTCGATCGCATCGATCCGCTCTATGTCAACTTCAGCCAGTCGCCGG
>Ga0247840_10002968_pt1 | contig 29323 bp, 30 predicted proteins | sample LaCruzMarch2015__FD_192404 | JGI IMG/M metagenome (GOLD analysis project Ga0247840, IMG submission 192404) | Freshwater microbial communities from meromictic Lake La Cruz, Castile-La Mancha, Spain - LaCruzMarch2015_17m | ecosystem: Environmental > Aquatic > Freshwater > Lake | place: Spain...
CGCCTTCTTCCCCTCCTTTGTCCTCCTCCAAGGCATCTTCGTCTTCTCTCTCCTCTGTCCGTCCTCCGGCGGAGCTCCCGCGTGTCTTAAGCCCCAAGGAGCAGAGATTGCAGAAGAGGCTGGAGAAGGTGCAATCATCAGCTCCCTCTCTTCTACAACCTATGGCTCCCCTACCTCAAACCGTCTCTAGAGGAGGAATGCCATCTGCACAGGAACGTGCAGCACAGCGCCGAGAGAAAAGAGCGCAGACGATGCTGGAAGCACAGAAGAGGGCGGAGGAACGGAGGGAAAGGAGGAGGCTGTAGGAATACAAAATTCATAGGGTGTACGATATTACACCACCACTAATTCTTCTCACGCGCAATATATTTCATTTGCTCGACATTTCTCAGTTGATTACAGTGGTGTACGTATTTACACCTTTCACCACTTCATTCTCAACCCTACCATGATGAAATCTTCTTCCCCAAAAGCCGACATGCAAGTAAACAAGAGCGAACCTGCCTCATCCGTCTCATCCAAAATCACCAAGGATGACGCACTCAAGTCCGCGCTCTCACAAATTGAGAAGCAGTATGGAGCGGGCGCCATCATGCGCATGGGCGATGCACATGCCGTGCGGATCGAATGCGTACCCTCCGGTTCCCTGTCTTTGGATATCGCGCTCGGCGGGGGCATCCCGCGCGGGCGTGTCATAGAAATCTTTGGACCGGAATCCTCGGGCAAGACCACGCTTTCGCTGCATGCCATTGCCCAGATGCAGAAACGCGGTGGCAAGGCGGCATTCATCGATGCTGAGCATGCGTTAGACGTTTCGTACGCCAAAAAGATCGGCGTGGATATCGATGCACTCTTGGTCTCCCAACCGGATGACGGTGAACAGGCGCTGGAGATTACGGAGACACTCGTGCGCTCCGGCGGCATCGACATCATCGTCATCGACTCCGTGGCAGCCTTAACTCCCCGGGCCGAGATCGAAGGCATGATGGGCGACAGCCACATGGGCCTCCAGGCGCGATTGATGAGCCAGGCACTACGCAAACTCACCTCCATAGTCAGCAAGACGGGCTGCTCGGTGATCTTCATCAATCAAATGCGCATGAAGATAGGCGTGATGTTCGGCAATCCGGAAACCACTACCGGCGGCAATGCCCTCAAATTTTACGCTTCCATACGCTTGGATGTGCGCCGCATCGATAAAATCATCGAGAAGGGCGAAGGTGATCAAGAGATCATCGGCAACCGCACACGCGTAAAAATCGTGAAGAACAAAATCGCTCCCCCCTTCCGACAGGCGGAGTTCGATATTCTCTACGCCAAAGGCATCAATGTAGAAGGCGATGCACTTGAATTGGGTGTGAAATACGGATTTGTGGAGAAGTCCGGCACACACTATCGCTACGGCGAAGAAGCACTGGGTCAAGGCCAGCTGCAGGCTCGCACCTTCTTAGGGCAGCACCCCAAGCTGATGGAGAAATTGGAGAAAGAAATCCGAAAAGCCGCAGATATCCTGTGATTTCCTATATCGTTTCCGGAAAAGACTATACTGAGGGTCGCATGGTCGACCCTCCTTTTCCATCGGAAGAACTCTACAAAGGCCACGGCTGGCATGTCACCTTTGAAGAGGCGCCCTTGCCCAATGGAAAGATAAAGAAGATCGCTCGCGTGAAGAGATGCGATACCGCTCACATTATCGCCGTGACCGAAAGCGGCACGATCTTACTTATTCGAGAATACCGCCCGTTCTTCAAGGAATACGTTTGGATGCTCCCCACGGGAAGAGTGAATAAGGAACCCGATCCTAAAGTAACCGCTCAGCGCGAGCTTCAAGAGGAAACGGGATATAGAGCGACAACGATGGAATTTCTTGGAAAAGCGAATCATTCCGAAGGATTCCCGACGGAAAATCACGTCTTTGTCGCCCACGGTCTCATCAAAGATCCACTTCCGCCCGATGATACGGAACTCATAGAAGTCCATGAATGCACAGTTCCCGAAGCCATTGAGAAAGTCTTGAGCTGCGCGCACGTGCACATGCCCAGCGCCTATGGCTTGCTCCGCTACGCCCGGGAACACAACTTGTGAATCCAAAGTCCAATGTTTTTCGTTCGTCTCCACACATTCTCCACATTTCACCAACACACATCCAATCATTTCATCATGCCTACAAGCTCACTTTGTTGATTGGTTCAGCTTGAGCCCTACAATGCGATTCCCATGGCTCTGCATCCTCCCACATCGGTAGAAACCCAGCCCCACTCCATAGAAGCGGAGCGCACCGTCATTGGAGCGCTGATCGTGGATCCGGATGCGATCATCAAAGTGAGTGATTTTCTGATTCCGAGCGATTTTTATGATCCGACTCTCCGAGAGATCTATCATGCTATCTTTGAGCTCTATCAACAGCACGAACCTATCGACTTTGTCACTGTCTCGACCAAATTGGCCGCCCATGAGAATGTTCAGCGTGCAGGCGGAAGCTCGCTCCTAGCCCAACTTGCTTCTGAGGTCCCCACCTCTTCACACATCTATCAGTACGGTCAGATCGTCAAATCCAAAGCAGTGCACCGCCGCATCATCGCTGCCGGTCAAAAAATAACAGGACTGGGCTATGAGGAAGAGCGACTGATTCCAGAGCTTCTTGATACTGTGGAAAAAACAGTGTTTGAAATCTCGAACATGTACCTCAAAGATAAATTCATCCACATCCGCGACGTTTTAGAAACACGCTACGAGCGCTTTGCCGAAATGCACGAATCCAAGGAGGAAGATTCCGTCAAAGGCGTCTCCACCGGCTACAAATCCCTTGATTCCAAACTCTCTGGCTTGCAACCCAGCGATCTGATTGTCATTGCCGCACGCCCAAGTATGGGCAAAACAGCTCTCGCACTCAATATTGCGCAGAACGCCGCAATTCGTGCCCATAAGAATGTTGGGATCTTCTCCCTGGAAATGAGCAAGGAGCAGCTGGTGGATCGTCTCTTTGCCTCCATGCTCGGAGTGGACTCCTGGAAGCTCCAGCGTGGCCGCCTGGAAGACAGCGACTTTCAGAACATGGGCCCGATTATGGATGAACTCAACAAAGCGAATATCTTCATTGATGATTCAGTGGCTTCCACCATTCCGGAATTGCGCGCCAAGGCACGACGATTGCAGATGGAAAACGGCTTGGATCTGCTTATTATCGACTATCTGCAACTGATGAGCACGGGCAACCAGGGCTACGTTGGCAACCGCGTTCAAGAAATTTCTGAAATTTCGCGCTCGCTCAAGCAACTTGGACGCGAACTGCATGTTCCTATTGTGGCGCTCTCGCAGTTGTCTCGCGCAGTTGAAAGTCGTCCAGGAAATATTCCGCAACTCTCTGACCTACGTGATTCAGGATCCATTGAGCAAGATGCCGACGTGGTGCTCATGATGTACCGTGAAGACTACTACGAAGAAGACAGCGACCGTCCCGGCATCACGGATATCTACATCCGAAAGCACCGCAACGGTCCTATCGGACGCGTAGAACTGCTCTTCAAGAAGGAGCAGATGCGCTTCTATGACATTGATAAAGTCCACTCTTCGTAAATTTGCGATTTGAAGATTGGCTATTTGCAATTTGTCCTGTCATATCTGTTCAATCGCAAATTGTAAATCAAGAAATTGCAAATGAACGCGTGTAATAGAAAGATGCAAACAACTCTGTTACTCTCTCCATAATGGATACATTCATCCCCGTCAGGCCCGATCTTCCACTCTTGGCGATCTTTCTGTACGCGGCAATCGCATTCGTGATTGGCATAGTTGCAACCCCCTTCTACTACCGATTCCTCATTCGACATCGCATGGGCAAAAAACTGCGCTCCGCTGCAGTGGACGGCTCTGCAACCCCCGTCTTCACCTTCTTTCACAAAAATAAAGAAGGTACTCCGACCATGGGAGGCGTCCTGATTTGGGGATCGATCCTGCTCACCGTTCTCCTCTCGCGACTGTTTTCATACTTCGGCCTGGTGGAAAATTCCCTCCTCCAACGCGGACAGGTCTACCTGCCGCTCTTCATGCTCGTCTCCTTCGGACTTCTGGGCGCATTGGATGACATCATGAATATCTGTTGTTTGGGCAAGAAGCGCGGCTTGGATTGGCTGCCCAAGCTCCTGCTCCTGCTCTTGGTCTCTGGCACGGGAGCGTTCTGGTTCTATGCACAATTGGGGTACGACTCAATCTACGTCCCCTACCTCGGTTCTCTGATGGTGGGTTGGTGGTATGTACCGATCTTCATCTTCATTATCGTAGCCACAACCAACGCCGTGAATGTCACGGACGGATTGGATGGTCTGGCCGGAGGACTGCTCACTATTGCGTTCCTGGCCTTTGGCATTCTGGCCTACATGAAAGGGCTCACCGTACTGGCGGGATTCTGCGCAGTCAGTGCCGGAGCGATAGCTGCATTTCTGTGGAATAATGTTCCTCCCGCTCTCTTCTTCATGGGTGATACCGGCGCTCTGGCATTGGGCGGCGCATTGGGTGTCATCGCCTTGATGATCGATCGCGTCCTCATTCTGCCGCTCATTGGCTTTGTTTTCGTGATTGAGATGCTCTCCGTCATCATCCAACTGACCAGCAAGAAACTCCGCCATGGCAGAAAGGTGTTCAAAGCGGCTCCTATCCACCACCATTTTGAAGCGCTGGAATGGGGAGAGAGCAAAGTGACCATGCGCCTGTGGATCATCGGAGGATTCTTTGCATTCCTCGGTGTCGTCGTGGGCCTGTTTGGATAACGCAAATATCCAGCTACGCAGACCTGACTGCCTTGCTTTGGCACGGCGTTTTCTACATCTCAACGTTCGCCATCCGCACGATCTTTACATCCCCTCTTTCTTCCGTATCATTCTATCATGTTGAGAGTCGCAATAAATGGTTACGGACGTATTGGCCGTGTCGTCCACCGCCAGCTACTGCATCGATTTCCGAACGAAGTGGAGGTGGTGGCTATCAATGCTTCCAGTGACGCAGCGATGCGCCGCTATTTACTCAAGTACGATACGCTGCACGGTCGCTTCGATCTCTCCGTGGAAATTGCAGGAGAGCACCTCACGATTGAGGGAAAGCCCGTTCGCGTGGTGAAAGAGAAAGACCCTGCCAAGTGCCCCTGGAGGGAACTGGGCGTGGATGTAGTTATTGAGGCTACGGGGAAGTTTCGCACACGCGAGAAAGCTCAAGCACATCTGAATGCAGGCGCCAGAGCCGTTCTCATCACCGCTCCTCCCAAAGACGATACGCCGATGATCATTCGAGGCGTAAATGACGCCGAACTCAAGAGCGCGCTCCCTATTGTCAGTGCAGCATCGTGCACCACAAACTGCATTGCTCCCGTGATCCATGTTCTGGATACCTGGAAAGGCATCAAGCGCGGACTCATGTGCACCACCCACGCCTACACCAGCTCCCAGAATTTACTCGATAATTCCACGGATAGCAGCAAACTTCGCATTGCCCGCGCAGCCGCACTCAATATCATCCCTTCCACCACCGGCGCAGCCAAGGCTGTAGGAAAAGTCTTTCCGCATCTCAAAGGAAAGCTCGACGGGATGGCACTGCGCATCCCCGTGCCTGATGTCTCAGCATCGTACCTCGTTTTAGAACTCAAAGAGCCTTCTGCAACGGAAGAAATTAATTCCAAGCTTCGCGATGCCGCGGAAGGCAACCTCAAGGATATTCTGGCAGTAGAAGAGGGATTGCTCGTTTCTTCGGATTACGTGACCGATCCGCACTCTTCAACCGTCGATTTGGATTCAACGAATGTGATTGACGGCACGCTGGTGCAAATATTGGCTTGGTATGACAATGAGTGGGGCTACGGGATGCGTGTTACAGAATTGGCGCATGCAATCGGAAAACTCCTTTCGTGAATTCCTCAGTCCCCCCCCCATCATCATGACTCCATCCCCCTCTGTCCCCGCTGAGCAGCGCAGCCTCAATGGGCACTTGTTTCACGTTTCCAAGGCTCCTGATCAGCTCCGGCACCTTATCAATGATCTGTCGCGCGCGGCCAAGTACATCAGTTACGCAATCAAAACTACGGAGGCGGGACTTGCCGGAAGTATTAATATGTTCGGAGAAGAACAGGTCAAACTGGATGTTCTGAGCGATCACATCATTCAGGAGCACCTCTCGGAGAATCGCTTGGTCGCCACATACTGCTGTGAAGAACATGACAGCATTATTGAGCTCTCGCCAGATGCCCCGTACTCTGTGGTCTTTGACCCCTTGGATGGTTCTTCCTTGGTAGATGCAAACCTGGCCATTGGATCTATCTTTGGAATCTACGAAGGCAAAGAGATCATCGGCCGCACTCCACGCGAACAGGTGGCGGCACTCTATGTGCTCTACGGTCCACGCACGATTTTGGTCTACTCCACCGGAAACGGTGTCCATGAATTCCTACTCAACGACGTAGGAGAATTTATCCTGCTGCGCGAGCATCTGGGTATAGGTGACCATGCTAAAAATTTCAGCCCTGGCAACCTGCGCGGAGTGGACGAAACCAAGGGGTATCGCGACATCGTGGAATCCTGGCTCAACGCTCAGCTCACCCTGCGCTATTCAGGGTGCCTTGTGGCGGACGTGCATCATATCTTTAGCAAAGGCCAAGGCATCTTCACTTTTCCGGGAAGTAAAAAATACCCACAGGGCAAACTTCGACACGCCTTTGAATGTGGGCCGTTCGCATTTTTGGCAGAACAAGCAGGTGGTGCGGCCTCCGATGGCACAGGCCCCATCCTGGATATCCCCATCACGGCAGTCGATCAACGCTGCCCGCTCATTATTGGATCGAAAAATGAAGTAGCGCGTGTGTGCGGTGTTCTTTCCGTCTAGACAGAAGGAACCTGTGGATCTGCCGGAGTGTTGGCCGACTCCCAGTACGCCTCGGTACTGGAGCGGGCCATTGCTTCATCCAACGTCTGTGTGCGCTCAACGTTCTTGGGCTTGCCTTCCAAATTGTACAGACGCTTGAGTGATCGATACGACCCCCAAATGTAATACTCCTTCTCTCGACTTCGATGGATTCTGCGCGGAGGAGCGCCTTCCTTCTGTGGTCGATCGGGCTCCAGCGGCCGCTCCAAAGGCTTCACGTTCCCCAGTGGAGTCCACTGCACCGGCCCAATTACCGTGCGTGTTCGGGTATCGAAGTAGAGAAAATCGGAATCGGCATACTCTGGCATGCATCTATTCTATAGCACGACGGGCGAAAGACATACGCATTAGGTTTGTGCTTGTACCTGAGGATATTAAGCTCCTACCGATACATCCTGTGCTCCTCGGGGGGAAGAGGCGGTGGAGGAGGCGGTGGAGGGGGCGCCTCAAAGTATCCCTCCTTTGTAGCAGGATCCACACTCTGTTCCGGATGATGGAAGAGCTCCTGCACAGAGGACCTACGCTGCTCCTGAAAGCGCAAGAAAGCCTCAAATAATGCAACGAGAGATCCAATCAGAGCAATATAGATGCCAAACCGAATATTCAAGCGACTTTGATCGAGCGTCACTTTAATAAGTACTGAGAGTGCCGCCAAAATAAGAACTGTCGCCTCCCCAGTCGCCAAGAGACGTACGACTTCTCTCGTGCGCTTGCGCACAAGCGGTGGGCCACCTGTCAGGGGAATAAGCGTAATGAGAAGAACAAAGAGCTCCAAGCAAAAGATTGTAAGCCCAACAATTGCCGTATAGAAGCCAAATCCAGAGTAAGAAACCATGTCACCACCCAACTGCTCTCCGCCAATCCAAGGAAAAAAAGTTCCTAAGAGAACCATGCACGCTCCTGCATTCAGGATCTTCTCTTCCAACTCCAATGCCACCACCTTACGAAAAAACGGAGAGGACATGAAGGGAGGATAGCACTGCACCCCGATCGACTCTAGACTACCCGCATGCGCACCCTCGCCATTGATGTGCGGGAGGCATTGAGAGATCATCCTACGGGCAAAGCCCGCTGGACCAAATGCTTTGTGAAAGAACTGATTTCTCGCAAACTTCCTCTACTTCTGATCGGGCAAAGCACACTACCTGACTCCTGGGTGCAATCGCACGTCCAGAGCCTGACCTTGCCTGCCGGAATGCGATGGCATCTGGCAGCCGCGAATGCACTTCTACAGAAGAAACAGGACATTCTCTCCTTTAGTCCGACCAGCTTTATTGTGCCCGCGATCACCGGCGGCAGGGTGCCCACCATTCCCTTGGTTCACGACCTCATTGCCTTTCGAGGAGAACCGCACCAACGCCGTGCCCAAATCATCGAACACCTAACGCTGCGCAGGGCGCTCTCCACCGCTCAACACATCTGTGCTATCAGTGAAGCTACAAAAAACGATTTGCTTAACCGCTACAGGTTTTTAAAGGCTGACTCAATTTCTGTGATCTACGCAGGACCGTACGCAGAATCTGCGCCCTTGAATACGCCCGATGATCAAACAATCCTCAGTGTGGGCACGCTCTGTCCCCGAAAAAATCAGCTGCGTCTTATTCAGGCCTTCGCCCTTCTGCCCGAGGTACTACGAACGCAGACGCGACTTATCATTGCCGGAGGACGTGGATGGGGAGATCGCGACATTATTCATCTGGCACGTATTACCCCGGGAGTGGAATGGAAAGGATATGTGACTGATAAGGAATATGAGGATCTCTTCGCGCGAGCTACCGTATTCGCATACCCCTCGCTCTACGAAGGATTCGGGTTGCCGGTACTCGATGCCCTGCAACGCGGCATTCCCGTCCTCACCAGCCGCCGCGGAAGCTTGCCGGAAGTGGCGGGCGAAGCGGCTGTATTCATCGATCCCGAGGATCCCGACTCCATCGCGCAAGGGTTGACCAAGCTTCTGCGAGATGCGCCGCTGCGTGAACGCTTGCGCACAGAAGGACCTCTACAGGCACAATCGTTCAGTTGGAAACGCACGGTAGATTTGTTCCTTTCCGGTATTCAGAAGTTCCTGTAGAAAGGTACACTGGATGCGATGAAGCGGTACTCCAACATCGGTCTGACGGTGAAATCCGGCTTCGACCACAAGGACGAAGCTGTTTCTCAAGTACTCAAGATTTTGCGAAAAGAGCACTGCACCGTATTTGTGGATACACTCCGCATGGCGGACTTGCGCTGTGCCCATGGCTGCTTACCTTTAGATCCAAAGCAACGGATCGACCTCAGTATCGTCATCGGCGGCGATGGCACGGTACTCCGATCCATCCGCGAGATGTCCGATCCCACGGTACCTATCTTAAGCATTAACCGCGGAACGATCGGATTTCTGGCCGAAATTGAGTTGAAAGAGATTGATCATGTATTACCGGAACTGCTGAAGGGTAATGGCACGTTCGACGAACGCAGTCTCCTGAAGGTGGAGGCACACCGCGGCAAGAAGACGTTCTACTCCGGTATCGCCCTCAACGAAGCGGTGATCGCGCAGGGGACGATTGCTCGTCTGATCGACCTGCACACGTCCGTCAACGGCGAATCGCTCACTATCTATCATGCCGATGGCCTTATCATCGCCACACCCACGGGATCCACGGCCTACTCTCTGGCAGCGGGCGGTCCCATCGTGCACCCGTCCTTCCACTCCGCCATCATCTTGACCCCCATCAATCCTCATAGCTTCTCCCAGAAACCCATCGTACTGAGCGGAATGAGCAGAGTGGAAGTTTGTGTCGAGATGCGCGTACGCAAATTTGCCGATGTCGATGTGAATCTGACAATCGACGGTCAGATGTATATCCCTCTGCAAGAAGGTGATTGCCTGCGCGTGACCACGGCCAAGCAGACGATAAAGTTCCTCCGTCGCAAGCAGGACTCTTTTGTTGCGACACTAAGGACAAAGTTGAAGTGGGGAGAATGATGCATGTGTTTATCACAACATCAATACTCTCATCATTAATCGGTATTAGACGTATCAGTTAGATTCTGCTATAATATAATACTATGTCACAGACCGACACACAGCCACAAGATAACCTCGATTTCCATGTCAACCTTGACCAGTCGGGCACGGAATTGGTGGTGGTGCACAACACCGCAGATGATGAGGGAGGTTTCGATGGAGCAATTGAAGGCGGTCAGTATGTGATGCCGGGCATTTTAGCGGTACTGGAGGACTCACGGCTGAAAATCACGGAACTGGGGGTGCTCTCCATGAATCTTTCCAAGGAACCTCCCCCAGACAACGATGACCGCGCACGGCACCTCCGTCCGATAGCACGCCACGCATCCATCGCCATCGAACAGGTGTACCGTGCATTCCTGGAGGGTAAAAAGGTACTTTCACTCGGAGGCAATCACGTGCGCGGCTTGGATGTGATGGGTGCCATGCGCGCGTGCCACGAGATGGGTATCCCCTTCGGTCTGGTGTGGGTGGATGCGCATCCGGATCTTAATACGCCCGAATCGACATACAGCGGACACATCCACGGCATGGTCTCTTCCGTTCTGCAAGGGCGTGGCCCCAAGGAGCTGCTTAACTTGCTCAACGGCGCTCCGTTCATCGATCCGAACAATATCATCTACGTCGGAATCAATGCGATCGATGACCAAAAAAATGCAGATGGGACACCTAAAGATCAAACCGAACTGAAATACCTCCGTGCACTGCGAGAAAAGAATATACAGTGCTGCTTTACGATGGAGAGTATGAAGGATGCCAGGGGGAAAGGCCGAGTGCCGGAAGAAGTGAAGCAAGCGGTGACAGAACTCTCCGATCGCCTGAAAGTGAAGGGGGGAAAATTGTGGGTGGAGTGGGACGTAGATGCCGTAGGCGTACAGGATATGCCTGCAGCGGTAATGGATAACCTGAATGGCATGTCCGCCGCACAGATTCATGACCTCTTCAACCATCTGGGGAGTCGCTGCAGCGTGGATGGCGTGGGCGTTTCGGAACTTGCACCACACAAAGACATCGATGGCAAAAGTGCAAATCTCGTGGCGGAGGGAGTGGGGAACCTCTTGGGAGTGAGCAATGCTGCGTATGCCATGCACATGGCAAGGGCGCGAAATGAATTAGAAGGAAGACAACATCCGGCATCCGCAGAACATGTCGTTCAACCTGCTCCGCAACCATCGAGAAAAAAAAGACCGATCAGAAAGCGTGTTTTAGATTTCGTCGCAGGATCCGCGGCGGCGATCGGCGCGATCATCGCAGGGCATAAGATGACCAAGCAAACGCCCATTCCAGCTCCGGTTTCTATGCTTGCACTTGATAGTCTTCATCAACTTTCCCAATCGGATTTTCTGGCAACAGCCGGACAACTTCGGCTGATGGTGGAAAAAGGAGATCAACAAGGAACCGAAGTAGCTCTCAACAAATTGGCTGCAATCTATGAGGCAATAAGGAACAGAGCACCTGGAGCCGCAGCGATCTCCGATCTTGGCCAGCTTTCACTCAGTGAATTCGTCCGTGGTTACACCGGTGGGACACACGCAGGCAGCCCAGAATGTGATCAATACTTCCAGAAATTCCTCAGGAGAGTGAGCTAATGCGAGAAAGCGCATAACACTAACTTCATGCCCGCACGATCAAACAAATCGTGCCGAAGGAGGGCTTTGCCCGCCTGGAGGCACACCATTAAGGGGAAGGAGAGCCCATGAGAGGGAACCGCAGGTTCCCTTTCATGATTATCGCACAATCATCTGCTCCCTCCCCGGCCCTGTTCCGATTAATGAAGCCGGCACACCCGTTTCCACCTCAATGAACCGCAGATACTCCTGTGCCTCGCGGGGAAGTTGCTCGAACGATGTCATTCCCACAGTGGTGCACTTCCAACCGGGGAACTTCTTCCAGTCCGGCTTGCCATCCTTGCTTACCGCAATGCAAACAGGAATCTCCGTCTCTTCATCCAATACATCAAGTTTGGTGATGTTCCAATGCGAGATGCCATTGAGCATGGTCGCACGCTTAAGATCAGGGATATTCAGCCATCCGCAGCGGCGTGGGCGGCCGGTGGTGGCGCCGTACTCTCCTCCACGCGCACGTAGGCGATCACCCGCCTCTCCACCTTGCTCTGCAGGAAAATCCCCTTCCCCCACCCGCGTGCAGTACGCCTTGGCTACCCCAATGCACGAGGTGAGTGTGCGAGGTGGCATCCCGAGTCCCTGCAGTGCTCCCGCGAGTGTCGTCGAACTGCTGGTCACGTACGGGTACGTGCCGTGATCAAGATCGAGCATGCTGGCCTGCGCGCCTTCGATCAGAATCTTCTTGCCCTCTTGCAGTCGATCATGGAGCAGTGCCACCGTATCCACAATACGACTGCTGAGAACGTTTCGAGCCGCTTCTAAATCAGCAAGTTCCTTAGACTGGTCCACATCGACGCCGTACAGACGCTTCACGCGCTCGGCATGGAAGGAGAGTATGGACTTAAGATCCCCTGTGAGGCTCTCCATCCGCGTCCCCGCGCGAGCGGCCTTGTCCATGTATGCAGGCCCGATACCGCGTTTGGTGGTACCGATCCCCTTCCCTTCAATCTTGGCTCGCTGCTCCTCTAAAGCAATATCGATCTGCTGATGAAAGTTAAAGAGGATGTGCGCTTCTGAAGAAATAAAGAGGCGCGGCAGAACATCGATACCGGCTTCTTTTAATGTGCGAATTTCCTCCAGGAGGGTCGGAAGGTGCAGCACAAGTCCCGAGCCGATTACTACCGTGGCATGCGGGTGCAGTACACCGGACGGGAGCAGGTGAAAGACGTACTTTTTGCCTTTGACGACAATCGTGTGACCGGCATTCGCCCCCCCGCACGCACGCGCAATGATTTCGTAGTGTTCGGACAACAGATCGATGACCTTTCCTTTGCCCTCATCTCCCCACTGAGCGCCGATAACCGCACAAACCGAACCGAGTGATGGGAGGAGTTGTTGCATGGCACCACACTATCAACTCTTGAGCCCCCTGAGAAGTACATCGGCCTGCAGCTGCTCACATTCCAGAATCACGCCGACGCAAAGCGGATGATCCCGTGCCTGTACAAGTAGCCTGCGAAGGACAGTCATACCGTCATCGCCAGCAAAAAGCGCTCCCTGCGGTTCAAAATCCATCACTTCCCCGGCAAGGATCCTGCTCTGAGGAATGTACGGCGGATTACTGACCATCAGAAATGGTTCCTGCAAGTCATGTACAGGTTCCAAATCAGATCCCTTAAGAAATCGAATACGATCCGCAACACCGTAACGCTCGGCATTCTTCCCTGCGATCACCAACGCGTCTTCACTGATGTCGGTGGCAATGACAGAAATATCCGGACGTTCTAACGCCAACGTGATGGCGATGCAGCCGGAACCCGTTCCCGCATCCACGACCGTCCGAGCCCTAGAAACGTCATGCAATGACGTCTTTTCCGGACGCAATATCTTGGATAATACGACGATACCTGCATCGGCTTCCACGATCTTGTTTCCGGGATGATCAAGAAACTCAAGGGCGCGTTGCACCACTTCCTCCGTTGCAGGACGCGGAATCAACACTGCAGGAGTCACTTGGAATAATCTGCCGTAGAATTCTCTTTCGCCGATGATGTAGGCCACCGGCTCCCCTCCCCGCCTGCGAGCAATCCACTTGTTCCACTTCAACTCCTCATCGGAAGAAAGCACTGTATCGCTGTGAGCGAATAGCCAAGATCTCTCCTTACCAAGCAGCGCCGACAGAAGCACTTCCGCCTCCAGAGACGGCAGACAGCTCACAGTAAGGGCTTCGCGGGTCTTCATGCGGAGAGAAGGGACGCACATACATGCAGCACTGCTGCGCGTTGTACGTCAGGATGAAATGTCTGTTCTACAAATTCTCGGGAGAGATTGGCACGTTCCATCCACTGTTCACGATGCGCCAAGAATTCTCGAATCGCATCCGCAATCGCCTGGGGCGTGGGAGTGATCACGCACGCGACCCTGCCCCCATCCGCAAGACGCGGGAGCATCCCGCGATCGGAAACAATAAGAGGACGAGCGCGAGCCATGGCCTCGATAGCCGTGAGGCCGAAGGGCTCCTGCCAAAGTGAAGGAACAAGAACGAGATCCGCCCCATCAAAGAGCGAGGGCAACGGTTCCTGCCAATCGATCACATGGATTCTCTGTGGCTGAGTGAGCGCTGCCTGATGCAAAACTTCCGCGACGTGCCGACCACGCTCCTCAAAGAGCACGGCACCGGAGAAGACGAAGTGACAGCGAACGTCGTACAGGAGTGAGGAGGCCTCCAGAGCCATAAGTTGCCCCTTGTTGGGTGAAAAGCGACCCGGAATGAGAATGATCGGATCACGATCGGTGATGCGGAGCACGGAGCGCAGACGATCGGGAGCAGCGGGTGACATCAGGAATTCCTTTGAGACCCAATTGTGGATGCAATGCACATTTTTCAAAAACGAAAACGGCTCAGCAATGAGGGGTGAGGCGGCAATGGCTGCCGTGCGTGGTAATCGCAGGAAGGAACGAAAAATAATATTTTCAAAAGTGCCATACAGTCCATGCAGATACACCACTGCAGGCTTGCGCAAAGAGCGCACCCACTGACGAGCAATTCCAAGAGTCCGAGGTCCATTGATTACGATCAGATCGGCGGACTCGGCCAGCGACCAATGGGACTGCACGATGCGCCGAGCAACGATCCACGATCGAAGGTAGGTCATAAGAGATTTCCGACCGCTCGTCATCTTGGGGAGAGTAATTTCCTGAACATGTGCCCCCCGTCCAAACATCTCTTGCATAAGTGGGCCTGAAGGACAGAGCACCGTGATGGCCCATCCCCGCTCATGAAAAGCACTTACCAGATCCAATGCGATCCGCTGCCCGCCGCCGATTTCCCCGAATTGATCAAGGAAGAGCATCCGATACTGCTTTGTCATAGCCAGACCATCCTATCCTAAGGTAGGATGTGATTCCTATGGATCGTGTCAGTCAAATCCTCCCTGCAGTCCTCCAGAAGCGTGGCATCAAGCAGCATGTAGATGCCTCCTTGGTCATACATCGGGCAAGCGCCTGGATTGCAGAGAACCTTCCAACACTCAAGACACTCCTCACCCCTACAACCCTGCAGGAAGACGGCACTCTGATTATTGAATGCGATCACTCCTCCGCAGCACAGGAGTGCCAAGCAGCACTTCCTCACCTAAAGGTTTTTCTTCGCGAGGAGTGCGGTTTTGCACCTGTCCGCTCAATACATCTGCTGAGAACTCGAAAGCGCGTCTCTTCTATATAAGATCCGTATACCACTTGGAAAGCCCGTGAACTGGCTTGCGCTCCGTTGTGCCCTCACCTACACTCGGCGGGCCTCTGATACATTATGCTTATCATTCGCCTCCAGCGCACCGGCCGTGAAAACCTGCCCACCTACCGTTTGGTCGTTGCGGAAAAGGCACGACCCGTGAAGGGCAACTTCCTGGAAATCCTGGGGCACTTTCTCCCCGCTCGGGATCCTTCGGTTTTTGAATTTGAGAAGGATCGTATCGAGTTCTGGATGAAGCGCGGTGCCGCCCTCAGTGAGACAGCTGCCCGCCTCTTAAAAAAACAAGGCATCGCAGGAACGGAGAAATACATCAAGCGTTACGCCAAACAGAAATCCAAGAGCGAAGTCCCTGCGACAGCGCCTGCAGTTGCTCCCGCACAGCCTTCCGTTTAAAGTAGCGCTTCACAAGGTCTCAAAGAGCGACTAGACTCTTTCATATGACTGATGAAGTTACTCCCTCTCTGCCCGGATACGATTTTTTGCGCTACGTCCTAGAATCTATTTGCGAGGACCATGCCGAACTTTTGATCGAAGCAAAAAAAGATGAACTCGGGATCCTGCTCACCATTCAGGTGAGTGAGCGCGATATGGGAAAGCTCATCGGCAAGGGCGGCCAGACAGTCAAGGCTCTGCGCACACTTCTGCGGATCATCGGAGGCAATGCGTCTGAGCGTGTGAATCTCAAAGTCCTTGAACCTGCGTCTGCTGCTCCCTCCGCTTAACAGTTTTTTCTTCCCCCATCTTCTCATGTTGCGCGAACTCCTTGAAAGTGGCAATGCCATGGAAATTATTTCAGTTGTCATAGCTCTCGGCCTTATTGCGGCCACAGTTCTCTGTTTGCTCTTTATCATCATCGGCGGTATTTCGTTCATCCTCTCCGCCGGAAATGAAGATAAGATCAAGAAAGCAGTCCATACCATCCGCTATTCCATTGTGGGCCTCCTTGTCGCCTTTATTGCCTACTTTCTGGTGCTCTTCATTGCGCGACTTCTGGATATTCCCTTCCAGCTCTCCTTTAGCAATATCATCGACCTCATGACGCAGATCCTGAATGCAATGAGCGGGACCTGATCAGCTATTCTGCGACATATAAAAGCGCGCCTTAGGCGCGCTTTTTTTTATCATTGATTGCCATGATGAATGTATCAGACCAATCTACGCTTGAACAGGAACGTCTGCCCTATGCCTGCCAAGCCAGAGATCGCCAGGAAGATTGCATCAAATGCAGCTCCCGTAGGAGGCAATCCGCGCACCACGCCAATACGAGCGGAAAACACTCTCTCAGTAAGCGAGAGTGACTCTAGGCCGTCACCAACGGCAGTCACAACGTTATCGATAGAAATGCCATTGGGCGTACGATCAGAGATCTCTACGCTGTAGCGCGTAGTCCACTCCTGACCCGGCTGCAATTCCGGCAGTATCCAGAGCAGACGATCTCCTTGCATCTGACCGCGCTCCGCTCCTACAGCAGTCATATAGCGTGCATCCAAGCGATCTTCGATACGCACATTGCGGAAGGATTGATCGGTATTGTTTCGCAGACTAATCGTATAGGTAACCGTATCGCCGGGACGGACTTCACTACGATCCGCGATCTTTCGCAGTGTGGCCTGCGTCTTATGCTCTTCTCTCTGAGGAGCACCCGCAGTCACCGTGGTTTGATCTACACCCACCAACCCTTGTGTTTCCGCAGTCATCCGGAGCACTGCATTGATCGGAGCATCCGTGCGTACGTGACCCAGAACAGTCAACGTCCGATCGCCGTGCGGACTCACTGTGAGATTGTCCCAACGCACGTTGTTACCGGTCCACACTCCGCCATTAGAAGCTTCCATAAATTCGACATACAGAGGCAACGCTGCGCTTACTCCTACGCCTGTTGCCAAGCGATCATCCTCATTCCTAAGATGAATCTGATAAATAACCTCAGAAGCTGGCGCAATATTCTGCAGTGCATCAGTGACAGAGATAGAAAAACCCTCAATGATCGGTTGGCGCTGTGCCACCGTCGTATCGCTTGCCGGGAATCCGTCAATCGAAGCCTTGGTGACCATTGCGGCAAAATCAACAACATCGTGCTGGACCGTCGCAATGAGCTCAAATGTGCGAACATCACCTGCCCGAATCAGCTGATCCATCCAACGAACCGATCCATCCTGCTCTTGATATTGACCCGTTGCCGCAAGAAACGTAATGAGATTCGGCAGCTCCGTGCGCAGTTCAAACGTGCGGTCGCTCTCCGAGGTATTTTCCACCGTGAGGACATAGCGCAATTCTTCATCGGGTCCTGCGTAATCCTTGCCATCTGTAATACGCAGGCGCAGTTCAGGAGGATTGACCACCAGACGGGAGCCTCCGATACGCGTCGTATCTGCTGCGCTCTCGCCATCACACGTTACCAGAGAAGACATTACGCCACCGATTTGCGCTTGCGGATCCACGGAGACATCGACCATCAGTCGACGAGCCACTACGGGATCTAAAGAAAAATTCCTCCATACAACGGTGTTGCCCTCACGCACCCCATTGTCACTGATTTCTATAAGATTGGCATAGGAGGGCAGCGTGAGCGTGACGTCCACCTGCTCTACGCGCTGAGCGTCAGAACGAATTTGAATGACATAGACTAACGATCCGCCCGGCTGCACCATTTCTGATCCATCCGTCAATGTAAGAAAGATGTGACGAACCGGCTCAGCCGCACCCGCCATTTCAGACGGGAGAGATACGGTGGCAGAGTGCAGTCCCACGGCAGTTGCCGCGAATACCGCGAGGATGGTGAGCATGTAGATTCTGCGAGCGAGAGACATGACTGGTGGGGGAACAAAAATGGTGGTTACTCTAACCGTATTTGACTTAGTTGTCAATTATCTTTATCATATTAAAATAGCCATTAACACAAGAATTTGATACATAAGATCCATTCCAATGCACGAAGCATTTTTATAGTTGATGTGGAAATTCTTTTTCACTGCTCTCGAAATCCAAAGGAACACCGAAAAATGGTCCATGGCCCTATGCCTGTGAGAAATGGTGGGTGGTACAGGAATCGAACCTGTGACCTTCTGGGTGTAAACCAGACGCTCTAAACCAACTGAGCTAACCACCCACGCAGGCAGTATGCAGTACGCAGTACATAGTGAAAAGAGATGAAATGAGGAGAAAATGGAAACTTTTCGTTTCTTCAATAAATTCTGCTCCGATCATTGCCGTATACCTTTCAATCACCTAAACTTCAACTGATGACGATTATCCATATCATCTTAGTTGTCGTGAGTCTTCTCCTCTCGCTCACGATTCTCCTTCAGCATCGCGCAGCGGGATTAAGCGCCACCTTCGGTGGGATCGGCACGAGTTATGTACAGCGGCGCGGAGCAGAGAAGCTCATCTATCAAATGAGCATCTGGCTCAGCATCATTTTCTTCGCACTCTCGATCCTGCAGTGGTACGTCTGAGGCCCCTTCTCCTCCAACCCCTCTCCTGTGGTGTCTGATCCGCGCCAAATCTTCCGAGTGGTCTCCCGCTTTCAGCAGTGGGCGCTTCGGATCCTTATCATTCTTTTTCTTTTGGCTCTTTTACTTCTGCTGCGCAGATTCTACCTGCAGAACACAGAATTAACCCCGCAGCGAGGGGGCACCTATATCGAGGGATCAGTCGGACAAGTGCAACCCCTCAATCCCTGGTTTACTGTCACCAATAATGTCAATCGGGATATTGTTTCACTCGTCTTTGCGGGCTTGCAGAAGTACAACCCCAATACCAAACGCATTGAGGATGACCTTGCGTCACTCGCCATCAGTCGCGATGCCAAGCTCTACACGCTCACACTCAAAGATAATCTCTTCTGGCACGACTCTACAAAACAAGCTCCTCATCCGGTTACGGCCGATGATGTCCTTTTCACCTTCCAGACGATTCAAAATCCAGATTTCCCCAATGCACTTCTGCGTCAGAACTTTCGTGGTGTAAAGGTTGAAAAAATTGATACTCAAACCGTTCGCTTCACCCTAGACGAGCCCTACAGCTTCTTTGCCAGCAATCTGACAATCGGCCTCCTGCCCAAGAGCGCCTTTGATGGCGTTCCCGTTCGTAAACTGGAACAAACACTCGATTTTGGTCTTAAGCCCATCGGCGCAGGCCCATTCTCTTTTAAGAGTCTTGTACAAACCGACCTCTCTACTGAGGTAACATTGGAACAATTCCCCCGACCCATCGATCCTGATACTTATCTCAAACGCATCGTTTTACGTATCTTCCCGGATTATAATTCACTCCTCGCCGATATACGGAACCTCGATGGCGTACGTTTGGTTCCGCGCAATGATCGAGGCGAACCGATTATTCCCCGACGGTTTATCGCCATCCCCTACTCGCTTCCGCAATACGTCGCACTCTTCTTTAATTTAGACCGCCCTTTTCTTCAAGATCGCAATCTTCGCTTGGGGCTCCAATTAGGAACAAATAAGCAAGCGCTTGTTGAAGCTGTGGGGGAAAAGAAAATCGTCGATACGCCACTTCTGGAGCTGGACACCGCAAACTGGCGCTATAATTTTGACCTGCAAGCCGCTCAGGGAGCCCTCTTTGAGTCCAAATGGAATCTGCCTGAAAAGGTCCGACTGCAACGCCTACTCGAAATTCGTGAAGCGAACACCGTGGGTCCCCTTCACGCAGAATGCATAGTACTTCTGGATACCGGTGCCGTTCTCACGCTCACCGGCTCTCTTGCGCAGGCCAAACTTGGATCTACCGTCAATGGAGCTCGCATTCAGCAGCACCCCACTGCTTCAGGAACGTGGATCGTAGCGCTCTCTACTGCGGGAGGAACAGGGTCACTGCACCTAGGACAAAACCTCGTGCGGCTCGTCGATGAAAAGGAAAAGCCGCTCGACACTGTCTACGTCTGGAGAACCTCCAATGTGAAAGAATTTAAGCGTGCCTCGGAGGAACAAAGGCTTGTGGACCGCTTCTTAGCCTCACGTGCAGGGCAACTTCCGCTGCAAGAAAAGATTACCGTTCAGGATTTCTCCCTAGAGAACGGCATGTTGCGTCTGCGCACAGATCGTGATGTGATTGATACGCGTGTCAATGACCGCGGAGAACGTCTTGTCCTCCGCTTGCTCACCAGCTCGTCTCCCCCTTCGTACCGCAAAGCTGCCGAGATGATTCGCGACCAGTGGGCCACTCTGGGCGTGGAAGTAACCATCGATATCCCTGAATCTCGCTCCGCATTCGAAAAGAAACTCATCAGTCGCGATTACGACATGCTCCTCTTCGGGCAATCACTTCTCGATAACCTCGATAGCTATCCCTATTGGCACAGTGACGGGATTCAGCGGCTGGATAGCGATCTAGCCAACTTGCGACTCGATGCCTACAACTTCTCTCAGTACTCATCCTTCCAGGCCGATTCACTCTTGACGCAGATCCGCCAAACCTTCAATGAGCGGGAGAGACAAGAGGCCCTTTCGGAACTGCGTAAAATCATCGCCGAGGATGTTCCTGCGGTCTTCCTCTACTCTCCGCTCTACACCACGGCGTATCATCAGGATGTTCATAATGTCGTTATAGGATCACTTTCACAACATTCCGATCGTTTTCTAAGTATGCACCAATGGTACATTCTTCAAGACAGACAATTTTTGCCAGGAAAGAGCTGGTTCTCCTTCCTACACTGGATCTTTACACTACAATGATTTGTGTCATTAATTTGTCATACCAAGTTGACCCTTGACACACATGCCATCGATGCGTAAACTTTCGCGGCTTTGTGAAATCGATTTGACGCTTTTCATCCCTCCTATGGAAATCCTTCTCCTCCAAGACGTTCCCGGCATCGGTAAGAAGAACGACCTCCTGGTTGTAGGAGACGGCTTTGCTCTGAACTGCCTACTTCCGGATCGCCGCGCATTGGTGGCCACACCCACCGTCCGTCGCCGCTACGCGGAAGAGATCAAACGCCGTGCCGAAGAGAAGCAACGTGAGGTCGCCTTAAAGTCCTCGGTGGCCGGCAAGGTGAGCGGAAAGGAACTGCTCCTGCGACGCAAGGTGACTAAGACCGGCAAGTTGTATGCCGCTATCACAGAGAAGCACATTGCAGAGGCACTGCGCGATCAGTTCACGGTCGAAGTTGATGCAGGAGCCATTGAATTGACAGAGCATATCAAGACGCTTGGCGCTCACGAAGCCACGCTCAAGGCGGGTGATTTCGTGCAGAAATTCACCGTGAAGGTGGAAGAAGAGAAGGAGTGAGCCTGCTCTGAGACAATGACATGGTATCCGTTTTATTGCCGTGCAGAGGGTAATATCCATATTGCTTCTTAATCGCTCCAAATACCACATTTTTTTAGAACGACGTTCTTCGGCGATCCTTAGTAAAACCAGTTCCGACAGTCAGGGTAAGTGGCCAAATTATGTTTCCATGTCAGTATGTTGAGAACGCATGGAAGATGGAAAACACAACTTAAAAAAGCGGGGGTACGATGGCCCCCGCTTAAAAGAAAATCGATTACAGACCTCGGGCAGCCCTGCGCTTGGCTGCACGATCGGCAGCTCTCTTGAGTAATGCTAGTCGTGCCTGCTTTCGCACCTCCGCACGCTCCTTGAGCGTGAGGCCAGGAGCCGGTGTGGAATTCACCTTGGAAGGAGCCATCACGGTCTTTACGGGAGAGGCAACGGTTGATCTGTAAGTTGAACGTCCTCCGCCGCCACCTGAATGAGAGCCTGATGTGCTTGTACTGGCTGCTGCGGCTGCTGCAGCTGTGAGTGTCGCCGTATCCGAATTCGTGCCTCCATCTTGCTCATCGGTGTATGCAATTGTCATCGCTGAGGTCGCATCGGTCTCCAATGCACCATTATTGCTCCCAATTGCCGCCGTATTGACTTGCTTATAGGTGACGATCGATCCGCGGAATATGCCCGATGTCACTGCGGACTCCGTGAGCGTCACGGTTTCGACATCTCCCGTCCCCAGCGTCACGGTTACCGTAAGAGTATCCAGGGCCGTTCCGTCTATGTTCTCGTCCGGATCGGTGATGGTGAGATAAAGCGTATCTCCCGTGGTGAATGCGTCATCCTCCACGAGGTAGGTGGAATCGGTGGTGAGCAGGCTCGTTGCAGCCTTCTTCAGCTTTCCTCCAGATCCTTCTGTGAGCGTTCCATAGTTTATGAATGTCGCTCCCGTAGCGTAGATCGCAAAAGTGGAAACATCCAATGTAGCACCCGTATTGATCTGAAGCGTCGTGGAAACGGAACTGATGTCGCTCAGCAGCGTTGCCGCAGTCGTTGAGCCGATAATGAGATTCTTGAACGAGGCACGGTACGCCGCATTGATGTTCTGCGCAGTACCATCAAAGATAATGCTTCCGGTCGATACGAACGAGGTATTGGCCCCCGTGGCAACAAAGCTCCCGGAGAGGGTAAAACTCCCGCTTCCGATACGGACGATACCTCCTGTTTGGGTGAAACTTCCTGCATTGCTGATGATGGGATTCGCAGGTGATCCACCGATAAGCCGACCGCTCCCCATGCGCACACCGTCCGTCCCCACGACAAGTGACCCTGTTCCAAGCAGAATAGCGCCAGTGAACCCTGAGTTAATGACGATGCCCTTCACAGATGCATTGCTCTTGATCCAAACGTTCTTTCCGGCGAGCGTCGATCCAGAAAGGTTGTTCATGAAAAACACGTTGTTTGAAGACGTAGGTACTGTTTGTCCGCCAGCACCACCCATCGACGTGGACCAGTTAATGACATTCTCAAATTGATTACTTCCTGTTTTGGATCCGATCCAGTAACGGTCCGTTGCCGCTGCCTCCGCAACAGACACTCCGATGACTGAAAATAAATACATACTGCCAAACGCCACTGCAAGCGATCGCCTGCAGAAGAAAGGAAAATGACGCATACAAAAATTTGGGAAGAGAAATCGTTGAATTATCATATCGTTGCTCTGGAAAGTACAACTGCTCTGAATTGATAAATTCTTATTTTGTTACAAACTATGAAGCTTATATGCAATTTCTCAAGATGAGATCTCTTTAATAATCATAAGATTTACGTATTACTCAAGCGATACTGCATAACAGGGATCGAAAATTGCACAGCCAACAGAATCATCTAACCCTAGGGAAGGTCCCGAAATAAATAGTTCCAGGAACCATTTCCCTGATTATCATTCGTATCCGAAGGCGCCCTTGGCCACAAATCCATGTTCCACTCTCCATAGAAGGGATCACTCGCATCAGGCCATGTAAGGTCAGAAAAAAGGAATCCACCAAAGTCACTCCCCTCTCCTGCAGATGAAACTTCCAATGCGGATCCTGCAGAATTTCCAAACGTTAAACCTGCGCCGTCTCTCACGGGATTGCTTGAATCAGGCCAAGTAAGATCAGTGAAGAGGTATCCCCAGCTCTGAGCGTGCACAGCCGTGGGCAGAACAGTGAGCGAAACGACGACGGATGCCAGGGCAAGAAAGGAAGAACACGACTTCATGGCTTCATGATACGCTTCCTAAGGTATTGATATTCCGATTTCTGCAATATCTCTTGCGAAGAAGCAGCGTTTCTCTATATTTGCGTGCTTTTTATGGAAGCACCTGATCTGACTCCAGTGGATATACTCACTCCTGCGGAGAGAAAAAAGCAGCGGCTGGAAGACGAGGAAAAAGCGGAGATCCAGGGTGCCAACCGCGCTCGCAATGCGAGAAAGCGCGCCGAGCACAGCAGGGAGCGCTACGATGAGAGAGCACAACTCTACAATACCCGCTGGGACTTTTTCCTCATGGATGGAGTATCAGAAGAGCAGAGGCGGCTACTGTTCTGCATTCTCGATCAACGACCGACGCAACCTTCCACCACTCCTGCAGACATCACCGGCAATTTTGTTTCTGCTCGACGATCTTTACAACAGTTCATTAAGGGTGGCATGTTCCCTGAGGAAATTCCCGAGGGGATAGCGCCGAAAGTGACAGCCATCCGCTCCACGGCGCTCACTAAATGGAAAAACATCCGAACTAGAACGGCAAAAGTCGACCAACCTGTTCGTCAAAAAGCACACGGTCTTCAAGATACCGATCGCGAGCAACTCATTCTTAAGAGACGTAGCGCGCGCAATCATAAGAAGCGAGAGAGGATCCGGCGATTACATGAGCGTACGAATGAAATACGACAACTCGTCAAAGCTCTTTCCATCGCAATCAGTTCCGACGAAGACTTACGAGCAGCAAGAGATTCAAAGGAAAGAGCGAATATAGCAACGCAAAGAATTGAGGAACGCTCTCATAGCTGAGGAGATATGGTGGGCGAGGGTGGAATTGAACCACCGACCGCAGGCTTATAAGTCCTGTGCTCTAACCAACTGAGCTACTCGCCCGGACTGCGCGCACTATACCATTTTTTTAATGAACTCCCGCGCCTCACTCTTCTTGGTCACCTCGCCACGGATCTGCGCTTCGTGAAGCGCCTGAATCACCTGCCCGATTTTCTCACCCGGAGCTAGACCAAGAATCTCCATTATGTCCTCTCCAGTGAGCAGTTGTTTGGGCGGACGGGGATGTTCATCTAAGAAACTGTGATAGTCCTGCAGAATTTCTCCGTAGAGTGAGTAATCCTGAGGATCCGTTCCTGCGATATCCAACCAGAAGAGCTCCAAGAGTTCATGGAACCACGGATGAAAATACCAATGCGCCTTGCGTTCGGTCGACATGGTCGCAAAGGATCCCATGACCATGTGATGCGCGATCAGCCAGTGAATCTTGCGAATACGGTGCCCCGTCGCTTGCATACGATGGAGGATGATATCGGAAAGATCAGCGGAGACCGGGGCATGCGTATCAAACCGGATGCGTTCTTTGAGCGTGAATGTGGTTGCCTTGCCTATATCATGGAAAAGGGTTGCAAAGCGCACATCCGAGCCATGCTCAGAAAGAAAACCTCTGAGCGCCATCATCGTGTGATCCCACACGTCGCCTTCGTGATGGTAATCCTTGGGCTGGGCAACACCCTTGCAGGAGTAGAGCTCGGGAATCAGATATTGAAGGATGCGCGTCTCCCACAGATCTTCGAATGCACGATCGGGATGAGGACCGGTCAGCATTTTTTCCAGTTCGCGAATACAGCGATGCCCAGAAAGAATTTCAGAATCTCCAGCATGTTCCTGCAGGGCCCTGTAGGTCTCCGGATGGTACTGACCATTGAGAAGCGCTCGAAAACGCACAACGCGTAAGAGCCGTAGCGCATCGTGCTTAATGCGCATACCGGGCTCCCCGATAAAACGAATGAGTCGTTCCTTCAGATCCGCTTCTCCCTTGAATGGATCGTAGAGTTCTCTTGATATCGGATTCCAGTAGAGCGCATTAATGGTGATATCGCGCCGCGTTGCATCCCTCTCTCGTGATCCGAAAACGACGGACTCGGGGTGGCGTCCGTCCGATGCTTCGTCATCCTCGCGAAACGTCGTCACTTCCATGTTAAGTCCCTTGATGCGCACGATCACACTCCCAAACTGCTCCCCCGTGGAACCGACGGTATTTGGGAAGAGTTCTCGAATCTCATCGGGAAGCGCAGCCGTGGCGATATCAATATCCAGTGGAACTTGCCCCAGGAGCATGTCGCGCACCGCTCCTCCCACCCACCAGGTATCAAACCCTGCATCAACGAGCTTCTCAACGATTCCATAAGCGACTTCGCCCTGCTTGCTCGCGATCGTTTGGGTGATGATGTCTTTGGAGAGCGTCACAGAGAACAGTATATCGTATATCGTATTTCGTATTACGTATTACGTATGCACAACCATTCGCTTTCCCTGACATACAAAATACGAAATACCTGATACGGTATACTGCCCGTATGCTTCAATTCGCGGTTGCAGGAACACCTCACACTACTCCATCACCCGGCGGAACAGTGGAAGGACTTCACCAAGCCAAGAAACTGGGTATCAGCGCCATGGAGATCGAGTGGGTGCAAAACGTGCCATTGAACCCCGAGCGCATGGCGGAAATCCGCAAAACGGCAGAAGAACTGGGGATCACGCTGACAGTGCACGCGCCGTACTTCGTGAACTTGAACTCGCCGGATCGCGCAAAGCTTGCAGCGAGCAAGAAGCGCGTTTTAGATGCGCTCGCGATGGCAGAGCTCTGCAGTGCTCGTTCCGTCTGCGTGCACCCGGCATTCAACCTCGGGATGCCCCCTGAGAAAGTCTACGACAATGTCCGCCGTGCGACTGATGACATCATGAAGCACAAGGATGCTCTCTTTCCTCGCGTGAACCTGGCCTACGAGACCATGGGCAAGCCCACGCAGTTTGGCACTTTGGAAGAAGTTCTGCGCTTGAGCAAGGAGTTCAACATCTACCCCTGCGTGGATCCGGCGCACATGCACGCACGGGAGAACGGCGCGTGGAATTCAACGGACGAGTGGAATGCCATGTTCGATCTCTATGAGAAATTCCTAAGTAAGAAATCACTGAAGCACGTTCACATGCACTACTCAGGCATCAACTACACCGTCAAAGGCGAACGCAACCACCTTCCTCTGCAGAAAAGTGATGCCCAGTGGAAAGACTTCTTACGGGTGCTCAAGCACCGGAAGATAGAGGGCGTGGTGGTGTGCGAGTCACCTCTCTTGGAGCAAGATACGCTCCTCTTGCAGAGGACATTCGCAAAGGCATAAATATGCTGCCGTACAATTATTGAACTTAATGGCTCATCAGAGCCAATATTTTAACGGTAGATTCAGCGTGATTTGATTGCCTATCCCGTCATCTCGTCGTAGCATCTTGTCATTATGAACGCAGCAGAACAAGCGCTATTGAATGAATACCTGGATTCCCGCGAGGATCAAGGAACGAGTTCGCGGAAAAATAGAATGAACACTGGTTCTGAGAAACCAGGATCATTTTCTGTGCCATTCAATGTATTCATTCGATACATGATCAGGCAAATGCCCTCGGTGGATTTTGATTGTATCGGGCCTCAAACAAGAGCAAAACTCATTCGAGTCATGGAAAGCTACACTCCTGAGCTCTTCCCAGATTCGGCCGAATTATTCCGGGTTCGATCCGATCAAGCAGCACATGTTCTTCAGTGGACGGAGGATCCCGCAGCATAAATCACTTGAAAGTTCTCAAGAACCGGAAAACGAGTGCGTTATAGTCTGCGAGTCGCCACTTTTGGAGGAGGATACTGTGCTGATGCAGAGGACGTTCGAAAGGGCGTGATGGCCGTAGGGTCACGGCATGCCGTGACCCTACTTTCAGTGAAATATTTTTGCTACAGTGTCACCAACCTTCCTCAATCGCCTATGAACATTGCCATCAACGGATTCGGACGTATCGGCCGCCAGGCGCTCCACATCATCCTGGAGAACCATCCCGAATTGAACGTGGTCCTCATCAACGATCCGGGGGACGGCGCCACATTGGCGCATCTTCTGGAGTTCGACAGTAACTACGGCCACTACGATTGCAAAGCGTCCTTTGCCGATGGCGTGCTCACCGTGAAGAGTAAGAAGATCACCGTTACACAACTCAAAGACCCCGCCGCACTTCCTCACAAGGCACTCAAAGTGGATATCGTCCTGGAATGCACGGGAAAATTCTGCAAGAAAGCCGATGCCGAGCTGCACATCAAAGCCGGTGCTAAGAAGGTGATCCTCTCCGCGCCTGGAAAGGACGAGATCGACGGTACCTTCGTGCTCGGCGTGAATGAGGAAACGTACGACGGGAAGAAGATGCACATCATTTCCAATGCCTCCTGCACAACAAACTCGCTCGCTCCCGTGGCCAAGGTTTTGGACGAAACCTTCGGCATTGAGGTAGGACTGATGAACACCATCCACAGCTACACCAATGACCAGGTGATTCTGGATGTCGCCCACAAAGATCTCAGGCGTGCACGCGCCGCCGCGCTCAACATGATCCCCACTTCCACGGGTGCTGCCAAGGCCATTGGCCTGGTGCTCCCCAATCTCAAAGGCAAGATGAGTGGCATCTCCGTCCGCGTGCCCACGCCCACGGTGAGCTTGACCGACCTCACAGTAATTCTCAAAAAGAAGGTCACCGCGGAAGAGATCAATGCCGCATTCGAGAAAGCCGCAAGCGGGAAGCTCAAGGGCATCCTGGGAGTAGAGAAGCGCCCTCTCGTGAGCATGGACTACAAGAAAGATGCGCGCTCCAGCATTGTGGATACTCTCTCCACGCAGGTGATCGGCGACCGATTGGCCAAGGTCCTTGCTTGGTACGATAACGAATGGGGATATAGCTGCCGGTTGGTGGAGCTTGCAAAGTATATCGGGCAACAGCTCTGAGCATCCAACTACAACGCATCAACTGAGACCCTGAGCGAAGCCGAAGGGTGGAATTGGCGGAATTCGTGGGGAAGAAACTGTAGCTCATTCTCTCCGTAGTTGGTTTTCGCTAATTACATCTTGAATTCTACTCGTCGGGAGAAACCGTAAATGAAATATATTTCGAGAGGTCATGATTCGATGCCCATTCCCATTCTTTATTCCAGCGTTCCCTAGTGACGATGGGGATCTGAGGCAATTGATCAGAGAATGCACCAGTTACAACTCCATCCTCAACAACAATATAACAAGGATGACCCCCCAAAGGGAATAAGCATTCCATACCCTTCGGATCTGGATATCGTTTTACAGTTCTGCCATTTTCGACTGAGTCAACTGGATTCCCAAAACCATCAATGAGATCACTCCCCATCAATATTTCCTCAGGCACGTTTGGAAAAATCCCAAAGCCGTCTAAATATATCTGATAAGTTCCCCTCCCAAGATCAACTGATTCTTTCGTGATGATTCGTTCAATGTCTGCCCTCAAATGATTTGACAATAATTCCTGCTGCAGAAGTTCTGCATGTTCAAGATGTAAAGGTTTGCTTTCCTTCTTTCTACCTTCTTGATCGTTCCACGTGACTTTGTATCGATCAGACATAGTATCATTATACACTTATTATAACATTAAGTCTATCAGTACGTAACCCGAACTGAAATCTCAAATGCATAGGAATCTTTAAGTACGGTAGGAGGGAAGGCGTTCAACCCTTTCCCACCCTACCGTATGGCACAGCTTAACCGTTCC
>Ga0247840_10002971_pt1 | contig 29308 bp, 22 predicted proteins | sample LaCruzMarch2015__FD_192404 | JGI IMG/M metagenome (GOLD analysis project Ga0247840, IMG submission 192404) | Freshwater microbial communities from meromictic Lake La Cruz, Castile-La Mancha, Spain - LaCruzMarch2015_17m | ecosystem: Environmental > Aquatic > Freshwater > Lake | place: Spain...
TACGCATGAAAAAGACAAACAAAGCCAGCACCAGAACAACCAACCCGAAACTCTTATGGTACATATAGAGCATACTGGTGGTTTCCGCCCCGAGCTTGGCTTGAAGCCCTTGGAAGCCAAAAAAATAGAAGAGCATGCCGACGCCAAGCAAGCCAAGCCCAAGCAGGGCGATAGCCGCATGCACTAAGCGTCGAAAATAGCCGTAACGACTCGTCTGCATAAAAAACCTCCGAAAGCGTTTGGGGAAAAGGCCAGCAATACCGACCCTTGCTTAGGCTAGCACGAATCGCTGTCATTATGCAGCCCCAATCGTTGTGAAATTGCGATTGAAGAGTGGTTATCGCGCTTGCCTCGCCGTACTTTCCAAGTGCGGCTTCCGGGTCGATCGAGGCAGACCAATAACAGGTTCACCGAATTTCCTGCCAGTACTATTTATGTAAATAATAGGCTTCTTCACAATCTCAGCGGTCGCGTTTCACCATAAGACGACCGGTGAATGCAATCCTGTTCGCGCGACTGCATTTAGCGTCTGCACGACAACTCCTGGGCTGACGGGGCCTGAAAAGATCGACAGCGGCAAACGAGAGGTTGGATGCGATGCCCCCGCCCCTGCAACAAGAACAGTCTCCGACCCATCGGCCAGCCTGGGCCGCTCAACCAGGGTCTGGCAGCGACCCAGGCCGAGCGGGTGAGGCCGACCGATCGGGCGGCAATTCGGTCAGTGGCTGAGACAGCCCACGACCAAGTATGGGAACCACCGGCGCGTCACCACCATCACGGCTGCTAACCGGCCGATGCAAAGTTGCGCTTATAAACGATCCAGATGGCCAGGAGCGCCAGCGGGATGGTTACCAGGTAAATCGAAAACTGGTCAAGGTACCCCAGTCCCACTGCAATGACGGCGAGAATGCCGCCCAGCAGCATGAAGGTCCAGTCGAAGTGAACCCCGGCCAAGTAACAACTCAAGGCGAGAACCAACAGAGAATAATCCGCGGCGGGTCCCCGATCGGATACACCGGAAGACTCGAACAGGAGAATGATATTGATCGCGACCAGTACACCGACCCAGTGAAGAACCTGGGCGCCAATCATGCTCCATAGTGATTGCGCTTGATCGCGCGCGCGGAGGTAAGTACGGGTGATGCTGATCGCCGCATAGATCAACACGAGGGCGAGCCAGTAGTACCGACCACCAGTATCCACGGCTTGCGACACCGCCGCGCCGAGGATCGCAAGCGCCAGCATGAAAACGAAAATCCAGAAGTCTGTTCGCGTGAGGGCAAAATTTCCCGCAACTGTCTTGCCATTCGACATGAATTTATCTCCCGACAGGGTTGATCAGTTATTGTGTGACCATGGGAAATCATGGTGTCTTGTTCAACCGGACGGATGGCGCGCAGATTCTCGGGAACGACCAGAATGGAAATCCACACACGCGCTACCGATCTCGCCGGTTGCAGCACGATTGTATGCGCACCCTGGGGGGCATGGGAGAAGAAATCGTACGGCTCAAGCACGCGCCGACGGAAGCGCTCATCGGCCACCGTTACGGATCAGGAACAATCTGGAAATTTAGCTATTTTACTTAATATATTCATAGTGTTATGTAGAAATTGTCAGTTGACAATTGCATCCAAAAAGACGCCTGTCCTATCTTCCTGGCGCGTAGTGTCGCTCCACTAAATCCTTCAGCGCATCCAATACTTCTTCCTTGCCAGCCCCGGATCGTTCGTCAATCTGGACCAACAACCCCCCTCGTCCATGTCGACGCGCCACGACCACAATCTTTCCGGTATCCTTCGCCGCTACCGTCGCCAGTGTTGCGTTACTCCTCGCCACCTTCGGCTCCACAGCAACCTGAGTAAGCGCGCGAAACACTTCCTGGGCGCCTGACTTTTCCTCTCGCTCGGCAAACTCCCTCGCCTTTTCCAGCACTACTGCACGCGTCTTGCCGACCAACAAAGGTTTAATCACCCGCGCCTGGTTGACCGTAACCTCCCGAACATCGCGCACTGCATCCAGAATAACCGGGTCCAACCTCGCCAGATCCAAATAGCGACTCAGCCAGCCCTCAGAGCGTTCAAGGTTCATCGCCATCTGCTTCTGGCTCCCTTCATAATAGAGATCCAGCGCCTGAAGGTAGTCTACTGCCCGCTCATAATCACTCAGATCCTCCCGATGTCGATTCTCCACGTCTGAGAGACGGAACGCCTCCAGATCGTTCAGTTCACGTTCTTCAACCAAAAACTCGTACTTCAGGAATCGGGCTGTCCAGTGCCGTCGTGCCCCAGAGATCACCTCATAATCGAACGGCGTACCGTCCGTCACCCGTCGTACAATTGCAGGAAACTCTTGTCCCCCTTGTTGCCTGAAGCCCTCAATGAGATCCGCACAAGACTCAGGCGAAAGAAGATCATAACGACGATTGTGCCGCGTCCAGATCCGGCACCGATTCGGATCAACGCGCCGCACGACCCGTGTCACCTTCTTGCCGGACGATACCTCCCAAATCGCTCCCTCGCGTCCCGCAAGTATTCCTATCGAAGACCCGGACTGTTGAGCGCGCAACGGCGGAACCTGCTCCGGGACCTGAACGTCGCCCCTGTCGACGTCTGTTCCTTTCGCCAACGCCTTGAACATCTCACCTGTTGACCCTTTCGCTGCCATCATTGCCTCCCCCAACAGAAAATTACATTAGGCCCTGCGCCCGTAACGCCTTATGGTGACTTGGCCAAGTCGCTCGAATCAGACTCAGAATCTCGGCGTTTACCAAATCGAACAACATCGTTGCCCGGATCAGTGTCTTCCGATTCGCGGACGTCTTCTCGAGTTCGTAGACTGTCCTCATCATGACGCCCGCGTTGTCCACCGCCGCTGAGTCATGCATTCGCGCCTTCATCAGGTAGGTCCCGAAACTCGCTTGAAGATGATCCGCTAATTGAATGTGCACAGGCTTCCCCTCGTTAACGCGCGTCATCAGCACTTTGACGAATTTCGAACGGACAATCCCTACCCGTCGCTCAATCACGTCCAAGGTCTCGTTGAGCATCTGGATAAACGAGACCGTGCTGTAAAAATCCAACAAACCAAGAGACATCGGGATGATCAGCGCATTGCTGGCGTAGAGCGCGTTCAAACTGATCATGCCAAGCGATGGAGGAGGGTCGATCACTACCACATCGAAGCCCGCCGCAATGGTATCGATTCCCTCTTTAAGCCGATCAAGCTTCGCAGTGCCTGAAGCCAGAGTGTACTCGGACCGATAGAGATGAAGATTGGACGGTACCAAATAGACGCCGTCAAAATAGGTTGCCCTCACCGAGTAGACCAAGTCGTCACGATCCCCCTCAAGAAACGGCAGAAGTGTTTCGTCCGGACTGAGGTCAGCCTCTGGGACATAGCCGAAGATCGCAGTGGCCGACGCCTGCGGGTCGCAATCAACCAACAAAACCCTGAGACCTTGTCGCGCCAGATACTGTGTCAGATGTACCGCGGTCGTGGTCTTACCGGATCCACCCTTGAAAGATTGGCATCCAATAACCACCGGCTCCTCGTCAGTTGCCCGCTTCAGTCGGGTACCCAAAACATCACGTGCATCATTAATCTGCGCGAGCGTATAACCAATCCGTTTCCCGTTCGGCCCGATTTCCGGAGTCGCCAGCCGACCGTCGGCCTCTGCATCCCGGATCGTCTGATCACTCCGACCGATCAGTTCCGCCGCTTCGCGCATCGCGTAAAGGCGAGTGTCGCATTTCACATGATCGGGAGCCAGATTGTAGTCTTTGAGCTGCTCTCGCACGCCTTGGATCCGGTTCAGCAAATCCTCGATCGATCGCTTCGCACGCATGCCTATTTTCTCTGTTAACAGATTTGGCCTAATTAGAACATTTTCCTCTATTTTGGCCAATCCAGGCTTGACGAAACCATCTGTTAATGTCTATCTTATACACTGAAATTTCGAGATTTTTTGTTTATCATGCTTGACGAGCCATCAGACGGCGCGCCCGTGGATCTAAAGCGGACTCTGGAACGTATCGAGCGCCAGGTGCGCGAACGTGCCGCCAAGCAAGCCCCTCCCTCATCGGCCGACGCCGTTGCCCCACCTGCGCCAAAGAGTCACCGGTCACGTCGACCCGGTAACGGTGCACCGGCACAAAAAATCATCGCCCAGGCTAACGCCCGCCTGGAGCACTTTCTGCGTGAGCGCGGCGTGGAGCAATTCGAACTCTTCCCGTCGGCTGAATATCCAACACCCCTGACGCGTCTTCCGCTCTTCCCCCCCGTACAGCGCAGCACAGCCAGGGAGTTAGCCGCGGCAAGCGACTGGATTGCCCTTGAGTCTCGGTGGGACGGCGGCGGCGTATTTAAAGCCGGCCCAGCGCTGACTGTTTACGATGAGGACACACTGTTTGGCTTGATGAACATGCGGCAGCAGGGCATGAGCGGACCGGCCGACCGTCTGCCGATTCCAGCTCCGCCAACCGTGACCATGAGCGGGCTTGCGCCGGGCAATCAGGTGCGTGTTCACGCCTTGTACTGCCTGGTGTCTCAGCTCGAGTCAGTCATTCAGGGCTACACCCCCCGGAAGGGATGGGGCGGCCGGGCCATCTCCAAACGCCGTGAAAGTATGGAGAACCTGGCAGCGATCACGCTGAAATTCCAGAAACCCAAGGGCGCCGACGCCCTGCACGGCAAACCCATCCAACTGATCTTCATCGAGTACATCGCAACCGCTGAGGATGCCTGCTATTACGTGCAGTTTCATCCGTTGGTATCGCAATGGCTGGAGGAATACCGGACCTTCCTGGATTTCGACATCCGTCGGCAGTTATCCCCACTCGGGAAAGCGATGCACCGGTCACTCGCGAGTCAGCGCAGCAACCAAACCTTCTCGATCCCGCTTCCGGAGTTCTTTGCCAGCATCGGCGCTTTCGGTGAGTTACGTGACCGCAAACGCGAGGCGATACCGCAACTCCAGAAGCTCAAGGACCTTCAGTTTCTCGACGCTTTCGCTATCTCCGGAACCGGCCGCAAGACGCCCTGGATACTTGAAGTCACGTTTTTTTCCGGAGATGCCGAGTCCGGCACCGGTTCAGTTCGACCTGACAAGGAGTTGAACTGAACCAGTGCCACGATTCTCGCCGCCGGACAGCACCGTCTCGTTTCCCACGGAACCCTTTGGCATCGCCAACAAAGCACCGTCTACTTTCCCACGAAACTATCGTCCGTCGTCTGAGCGACTCACTCTTGCGCACGGTGACTTGCACACGGTGGCTTCCACGCGGCCTGGCGGATCTGCCGGGTGGCCTTGCGCCACTCACTGACGCCCGAACGTCACTCCATTGCAGAGACAAAGACAAATTTTTTCAAAGTGTTACGTGACTTTCTAACCCGTTCATTGGTCCCGCCAGCCCGTCCCTTTTCCCACTAAAGCCACTGACGACAGACCCCACACCCCTGATCTCACCGGCCTTAAGCTCCGTCCGTTTTCCCACGAATTACACGCGTATCCGCCAGAGATACCCCTCAAACTGCTTGCGTTGTCTTTCCCTTAAGCCGTCCTTTTTCCCACGGAGCAACACAACGCGCAGGCGTAGGCTTACCCGACAGCCTCGCGATCATTAGATTAACCAAGCAAAGTGTCCACGATTCGAAAAAAACTTTGTCTGTTTCCTTACAATAGAATTGATAAATTCTAAAAACAGTGGCTTCGTTGTTTCGAGCCTCGAACCAGCCGCACGATCCATTCACCAGCGCCGTTCAGATGCCATCGTGGTTCAACCTTCGCAGGACCTCATGACCCGGGCCCGCACCGCGGCGTCCAAACATCCAACGCCGTCATCCGCCCGACGACCTCCGCCCTTTTTCCCACGAAGCAATCGCTGTGGGACCAGTCACTTATCCACAGCACCACCGTCCACTTTCCCCCGGACCACCGTCCTTTTTCCCCGTAAACGCCGTCCTTTTTCCCACGATACCCCGTCCTCTTTCCCACGGAATGCCGTCCTCTTTCCCACGGAAGAATCAAAAATTTTTCTGTAACAAACTGTTAAAATTGAATTTTTTTTCTTCGGTTAACGCTCTAGTATTTCTTTAGTATTTATTTAGTACTCTTCTAGTACCGCGGCAGTGGCCGCAAAATCTCTTTTTTTAATGAATCGGGGAACCCCCCAAGACAAAATCGGACGCCCGGTAGCCGACACCTGTTGAGTCACCGTTTTTGAAATTTACTGACATCGCATGCCCCCCATGACTCCAAGTGTCTCTGCAGCCCGATTCTCGGAAAATCGCGTACAGCCTTCCGATCTGCCGGACGGAGGTGGTTGAGCCAATGCTGAATCGTGATTCCGATCCATCCGGGTGGTTGCTGCCGATCGCGACATGGCGGGCGTTAGTCAAGACAACGCCGATCGCCAGGTCGGTCGCGCACCAACAAGTGCAACCGCTAGTCGCTATCCTGACCCCACAGGTGGAGGGCGTTGCGCAACCCTACCCGCTCCAGCGTTCGGCGGGTGGCACCATTGTTGCGCATCCGCTCGATCATGTGGTCGATGTGGCGTTCGGCATTGATCCAATCGTCGAGCGCACCGCTGCCGGGAAATCCGCGCTGCTCCGCCAGGTAGTAAGCGGCCACGGCGATCATCGCGTGGCGCTCCTCCGTACTCACGTCCAGGGGGCCATCTGCTCGGTCAGATTGCATCGATAGAGTCCTCTTTCGAAAGAAGGGCGCGCGGTGCGTGCCCCTGTGTAATTATCCAGGATCGACGGCCGGTCATTTTATCGGTTGCGGAGCTGCCCGGCCCGCGGAATCCTCACACGGGAGTCGAGCCGAACGGGCGAGCGCGGTACCATGGACAGCTTGCCGCGGCCGACTGGTGCCGCACCTTCCGGCATCCCTGAGGACTCCCCCAATGCCTGATCAAAAAATGACTTTTGTTGGACGGCTTATCGTCGGCGCCAAGTGGACCGGCCGGGTCATCCGGCGCATCGCCATTGCCTTCCTGGTCTTCGGTCGTGCCCTGTGGGACACGGAGTATGCCCGCGCATTCAACCGTGGACTCAAGCTGCCGCGCCAGACGACGGTACCGGCGGCGACCTTGGATCATGCACTCCCCGATGCGGCATTGCTGTTGCTTGGATTACTCCAGAAAGAGGGGCGCCTGATCGATTTTCTACAACAGAATGTCGGTGATTTTTCGGACCAACAAGTTGGTGCGGCGACCCGCGTCGTGCACCAGGGCTGCCGCAAGGTGCTCGATGAGTATATGACGATTGTCCCAGTGCGCACCGAGGCTGAAGGTTCGCGGGTGCTGCTGGAGCCGGGCTTCGACCCGACCGCGGTGCGTCTGACCGGCCAGGTGGTGGGTGAGCCGCCCTTCCGCGGTACCTTGGTCCACCGCGGCTGGCGCATGGCCGAGCTCCATCTGCCCCAAGTGGCGAGCGGGCACGACCTGACCATCTTGGCAGCGGCGGAGGTCGAACTGTGAGTGCCGGTCGTTATTCCATTGGTATCGACCTGGGGACGACCCATTGTGCCCTGGCCTACATCGACTCGCAGGAGAGTCATGAGGACCATTTGGTCGAGGCCGTCTTACCTGTACCTCAACTCACCGCCCCTGGCTCGGTGATGCCCAAGCCGCTGCTGCCTTCATTTCTTTATTTACCTCATCCGGACGAGTTCAGGCCGACCGATCTGACGCTACCCTGGACCAGCGATCCGAACCGGATTGGCGGCGAACTGGCGCGTGTCCAGGGTGCCACGACGCCGATCAGGCTGGTCTCCAGCGCCAAGAGTTGGCTGTGCCATCCGGATCTGGATCGCCGCGCCGCGATCCTCCCTGACGGTGCTCCGGACGAGGTACCCAAGGTCTCACCCTTTCAGGCCAGTGTTCAGTATCTGGCACACCTGCGTGAAGCCTGGAACCTCAGCCACCCCCAGGATCCCCTGGAAGTCCAGGAAGTCACGGTCACGGTTCCCGCGTCTTTCGACCCGGCGGCCCGTGAATTGACTGCCGAAGCGGCGCGGGCTGTCGGTATCGCCAACCTGGTCCTGCTGGAGGAGCCTCAGGCGGCGCTCTACAGTTGGGTCAACGACAGCCACGGTGATTGGCGCGGCCAGGTCAGGGTCGGGGACATCATCCTGGTGGTCGATGTCGGTGGCGGTACCACCGACCTGTCGTTGATCGCGGTTACCGAGAATCAGGGGGCACTGGAGCTGACCCGCATTGCGGTCGGCGACCACATCTTGCTGGGCGGCGACAACATGGATCTGACGTTGGCCCACCTGGTGCGTACCAAACTTCAGGCAGATGGGGTGGAATTGGACCGCTGGCAGTTCCAGGCCCTGACCCACGGGTGCCGTCAGGCCAAGGAAGCGTTGCTTGGCGATCCGGATCTTGGTGCCGTTCCGGTCGTGGTGCCAAGTCGTGGTGCGCGTCTGATCGGCGGTACCGTTCGTACCGAACTGACCAGGGACGATGTGGCCAAGACCCTGGTCGAGGGTTTCTTCCCGGACGTGCCGGCAACCAGTCGACCGACAACGCGTGCGCGCAGTGCCCTGACCCAGGTCGGCCTGCCCTATGCCCAGGATCCCGCGGTGACCCGTCACCTGGCCGCTTTCCTGGCCCGTCAGGCTGGCGCGACCTTGGATCTGGCCGGCTTTGCGGCGCCGGTCGTCGGGGCCAGCTTCCTGCATCCGACGGCCATCCTGTTCAACGGCGGCGTCCTCAAGCCGAACCTGCTGCAGGATCGGGTCCTGAGAATCATCAACGCCTGGCTGGAGGCGGAGGGGGCCCCGCCGGCCCGTCTCTTGAGCGCGCGCGACCTCGACCTGGCGGTGGCCCGCGGTGCCGCTTTCTATGCCCACGCCCGCCACCACGGCGGGGTACGCATCCGCGGCGGCACTTCGCATGCCTATTACGTCGGGGTCGAGGCGGCCGCACCGGCCATCCCCGGCCTGGAGCCCGAGATCCATGCCCTGTGCCTGGTCCCCTTTGGTCTGGAAGAAGGCTCAGCGCCGGTGAGCCCGCACCAGGAATTCGGCCTGGTGGTGGGCGAGCCGGTGCGGTTCCGATTCTTCGGTTCCAATGTGCGCCGCGACGATCAGGTCGGCGACCTGTTCCAGGATTGGCCGGTGGACGAATTGCTGGAAATGGAAGAGATCCAAACCGAACTGCCCGCCGAAGGCCGCAATGCCGGCGATGTGGTCCCGGTGCGGCTCCAGGCCGCGGTCAGCGAGGTCGGCACCCTGGAACTGACCGCAATTCCGAGCGCCGGGGGCGAGGAGCGCTGGAAGGTCGCATTCAACACGCGCGGTAACGCGGGATGACGCATTCCGCCTGGGAACGGTCTCCGGATCGTCTCCTTTATCGGTTCGGAGTCCGTTCATGATGTCCATGCGGCGCTCGCTGGCGCTCATTGCGATTGCCGCACTGATGATGGTTGGCTGCGATAAGCCGACCGGTTCGGCACCAGGACCCGGCGGCGGTCCAGGCGCGGCACCGCCTACGCCGGAGGTATCGGTCCTGGTCGCCAAAGCCGAAACCGTACCGATCACCCGCGATCTGGTCGGTCGGCTGGCCGCGACCCGTACAGCTCAGGTGCGGGCGCGGGTCGCCGGCATCGTGCTCGAACGGGTCTATACGGAGGGGACGGACGTGCAGCGGGGTCAGGTCCTGTTCCGCATCGATCCGGCGCGTCTGGAGGCCCGGTTACGCGCCGAAGAAGCCGCGCTGACCAGAGCCGAGGCGGATGCTGCCAATGCGGCGCTGACGGCCAAGCGCTACATGGACCTGCGGGAGCGCAAGACGCTCTCCCAGCAGGATCTCGACACCGCCCAGGCGACTGAGCGCACCACCGCCGCGGCGGTCAAGCAGGCGCGGGCCAACGTGGAGACGGCCCGCCTGGACCTGGGGTATGCCACGGTCACCGCGCCCATCGCCGGCCGTGCCGGGCGCGCGCTGGTGACCGAGGGTGCATTGGTGGGGGAGGGCGAGGTAACCCCCCTGACCATGGTGGAGCACATCGATCCGATCTATGTCAATTTCGGTCTGTCGATGCAGCAGGTCATCGCGTTGCAGCAGGCTGTTACGCCCGCGGGCATGGCGGGTCTCCGGTCGACGTCCAAGTTCCAGGTGCAGGTCCTGTCGCCGGACGGCACGCCGGCGGGTTCCCCCGGGTCACTGGATTTCTCCGATCTGGCGGTAGACCCGAACACGGGAGCGCTGTCCCTGCGGGCGACGCTTCCGAACCCGGACAAGGCGCTGCTGCCCGGCATGTTCGTCAACCTGCGGTTGACTGCCGGCGCCTTGGAGCACGCCTTCGTCCTGCCCCAGGCCGCCCTGGCGCGCGACCTGCAAGGGGCCTATGTCATGGTGGTCGGTGCCGACGGCAAAGTGCAGCAACGCCGGGTGGCGACCCACGGCATGACCCGTACGGACTGGATACTGACCGGTGACTTGACCGACGGCGATCAGGTGATCGTTGCCGGGCTGCAAAAGGTCAAGCCGAACGCGCTGGCCAAGGTGGCGCCGATGACTGGACCTGCGGTCGGGCCGGGCGCGCCGGCGGCCGGTCCTAAAGGATAGCGCAGTGCCACGTTTCTTTATCGACCGTCCGATTTTCGCCTGGGTCATTGCGATCCTGATCACCCTGAGCGGCACCGTCGCCATCTTCAAGCTGCCGGTCTCGGCCTATCCGCCGATCGCACCGCCCCAGATCAGTATCACCGCCAATTATCCGGGGGCGAGCGCGGAGGTCGTCGAGAAAACCGTCACCTCGGTCATCGAGCAGCAGTTGACCGGGGTGGACAATCTGCTTTATTTCGACTCGACCTCGCGTTCGGTGGGTGCGGCCACGATCACGCTCACCTTTCAGACTGGTACCGACCCCGATATTGCCCAGGTCCAGGTGCAGAATCGTCTCAGCGTGGCCGAGCCGCGTCTGCCGCGGGACGTAGTGCAGAACGGCATCGTGGTGGCTAAATCCAATGCTGATTTCTTGATGGTGGTGGCGCTCAAGTCCAGCGACCCCGCGATCGACAGCAATGCGCTCGACAACCTTATCTCCGCTCAGGTCCTGGACCCGATCCGCCGTCTGCCCGGGGTGGGCGGGGCCACCCAGTTCGGTGCCGGCTATGCGATGCGCATCTGGTTGGATCCCGACCGGCTGCGCGGCCATAGTCTGAGTGCCGCGGCGGTGCTGGATGCTGTGCGTGCCCAGAACATCCAGGTCGCCGCCGGTGCCATCGGTGCCGAACCGGCCCTGCCGGGGCAGGGCTTCACGGCGTCGGTGAGCGCTTCCAGCCGCTTCACCAGCGTCGAGGAGTTTGGTGACATCATCCTGCGGGTCGACGCCGACGGCAGCAACCTGCGTCTTGCCGAGGTCGCGCGCATTGCGCTCGGTGCCGAGTCCTTTGGCCGTCGGGTGCGCCTGGGTGAGGACGCGGTGGCGGGCTTCGCCATCCAACTCGCCCCGGAAGCCAATGCGCTGGACGTCGCCGCGGCCATCCGGGTCAAGATGGACGAACTGATCGGCTATCTGCCGGCCGGGGTGAGCTGGATCACGCCCTATGACAGTACCCAGTTCGTGCGGATCTCGATCCAGGAAGTGGTCAAGACCCTGTTGGAGGCGGTGGTCCTGGTCTTTCTGGTCATCCTGCTGTTCCTGCAGAACCTGCGGGCCACGCTGATCCCAACCCTGGTCGTACCGGTCGCCATCACCGGGGCCTTCGCCGGGATGTACCTGGCCGGCTTCTCCATCAACGTGCTGAGCCTCTTTGGTCTGGTGTTGGCCATCGGTCTGGTGGTGGATGACGCCATCGTCGTGGTGGAGAACGTCGAACGGCTGATGAGCGAGGAGGGACTCTCACCCAAGGAGGCGGCACGTAAGGCGATGGATCAGATCACCGGGGCGGTCATCGCCATGACCCTGGTGCTGGCGGCGGTCTTTATTCCCATGGCCTTGGTGGGCGGCAGCGTCGGGGTCATCTACCGTCAGTTCGCACTCACCATTGCCATCTCCATGGGCATCTCGGCGCTCATGGCCCTGAGCTTCACCCCGGCCCTGTGTGCCACCCTGCTGCGGCCGGTCCATTCCCCGAACTGGTTCCTGCGCGGCTTCAACCGCGGCTATGGCTGGGTGGCCGGCGCCTATCTGCGACGGGTCGGCCAAGCCATCCGTCATACCCCGCGCTGGATCGTCGCCTTCATCGCGCTGGTGATTCTCGCCGGGTATCTCTACGCGCGGTTACCGACCAGTTTCCTGCCGGAAGAGGACCAGGGCTATGCTTTCGCCATCATCCAGTTGCCGCCGGGAGCCACGATGCAGCGCACCGGCGCGGTTCTCACCGAGATGGAGTCCATTCTCAAGCGGAATCCGGCGGTGGATCGGGTGCTCATGGTGGCCGGATTCAGCTTCGTCGGGCAGGGCGAAAATGTCGGTCTGGGTTTCATCCGACTCAAGGACTGGAGTTTGCGCACGCGGCCGTCCGAGCAGATCAAAGCCTTCATCCCGGCCGCCAATGCGGCGTTGCAAGCCGTCAAAGAGGCGCGCATTTTTGTCGTCAATATGCCGACCGTGCGCGGACTCGGACGCTTCGGCGGCTTCGACTTTCGCCTGGAGGATCGCGCCGGTCTGGGTCATGAACAGTTGATGCAGGCGCGCAATGCTTTGCTTGGGGCCGCCGCCAAGGACCTGATGCTCACCGGCGTGCGTCCCAATCAACTGGAGGATGGTCCTCAGGTGCAGTTCAAAGTAGACCGGATTCAGGCGCAGGCCATGGGGCTGCCCCTGGCGGATATTTATGGTGCGATCCAGCTCATGCTGGCGCCGGTCTACGCCAATGATTTCAACTACCAGGGGCGGGTGCTCAAGGTGCTGCTCCAGGCCGATGCCGCTTTTCGTGGTCGCCCGGAGGATCTGGGCCGCTACTACATTCCCAGCATGCGGGGAGAACCCGACGACATGGTTCCCTTGACCAGCGTCGTCACCGCCGACTGGACCACGGCCCCGCCGGCGATCGACCACTACAACGGTTTCGAGGCGATCCAGATCAACGGCAGTCCAGCGCCTGGTCACTCTTCCGGCCAGGCGATGATGGCCATGCAGGGCATCGTCGAACGCGATTTGCCCCAGGGCATTGGTTACGAGTGGTCCGGCTCATCGTTGCAGGAGCTGATCTCCGGTCAGCAGGCACCGATCCTCTTTGCCTTGTCGTTGCTGGTGGTATTCCTGGCCCTGGCCGCGCTCTACGAGAGCTGGTCGGTGCCGGCGGCGGTGATGCTGGTGGTGCCTCTGGGTGTCTTGGGAGCCTTGAGTTTCACCTGGTTGCGGGGTTTGGAGAACGACGTTTATTTCAAAGTCGGGCTCATCGCCGTCATCGGTCTCTCAGCCAAGAACGCCATCCTCATCATCGAGTTTGCCAACACTGCCCGCCAGGCGGGCAAGAGCGTTCTGGATGCAACGCTGGAGGCGTGCCGGCTGCGTCTGCGGCCCATCCTCATGACCTCCATCGCCTTCATTCTGGGTGTCACCCCGCTCGTCATCTCCACCGGCGCCGGCGCGAACAGCCGCCATGCCATCGGTACCGGCGTCATGGGGGGGATGGTCGGCGCCACCGTGCTGGGGGTCCTGTTCGTGCCGATCTTCTACGTGGTCGTGCGGCGGCTGTTGGGGGATCGGCTGGAAGGACCAACAGCGCGGGCGGCGAGCGACAGCAAGTGATCGTCGGTGACGCGATCGAGCGGGAGATCAGACGCGGTTGATCCGCGGTGGGAAAACCTGAGATTGGCTAAACTGAGAAAGACTGTCCTGTATTCCAGACCAAGAGGGGGGAGACCAGTATGTCGAACAGACGGACCGTGGGGATCATTGGTACCGGGCAGGTCGGGATGGCGGCGGCCTATGCCCTGTTTCAGCAGCGCATTGCCGACGAGTTGGTCCTGGTGGATCTGGACCGGCGGCGCGCGGAAGGGGAGGCCATGGACCTGATGCATGCGCAGGGTTATGTCGGGCGCCAGCGGGTGCGGGCCGGGGATTACGCGGATCTGGCGGAGGCGCAGATCATCGTCATCACGGCCGGCGTGGGTCAGAAGCCCGGCGAAGACCGCCTCTCACTGCTGAACCGCAACGCCGTTGTTTTTCGCGCCATCGCGGAGCAACTGGACCGGCATGCACCGGATGCCATCTTGCTGATCGCGAGCAACCCGGTGGACGTGCTGACCTTTACGATGCAGCACCTGAGTACCCGGCCGGACCAGCGGGTCATCGGGACCGGCACCATGCTCGATACCACCCGGACCCGCTCACTGCTCGCCGAGTATTACAACGTGGACCCGCGTTCGGTCCATGCCGTCATCCTGGGTGAACACGGCGACTCTGAGGTTGCGGCCTGGAGCCAGGCGAACATCGGCGGCACCCCCATCGTCGGTCACCGGATCTGCGGCAAGTCCTACGATCCGGCGGTGCTGGACCATATCCTCACCCAGGTGAAGCGCGCCGCCTACGCGATCATCGAGCGTAAGGGCTACACCAACTGGGCCATCGGCCTCGTCATTGCCCATCTGGTGCGCACCATCCAGTCGGACCAAGGCAGCGTCCTGCCGGTGAGCGTGCGGCTGCACGGCGAGTACGGGATTCAGGACGTGTGCCTCAGCATTCCAGTCGCGATCGGCGGCGGCGGGGCCGGGGAACGTCTGCCGATCCCGTTGAATCCGCTGGAACTTGCGGACCTGCACGCCTCCGCGGCGACCCTCAAGCAAAGCCTTGCAGAGATTGGGCTCGGCGCCGGGTCGCTGCCCGGATAATTGCAGTGGGGATAACCCGGTCGAGGCCGCGAAAGATGGCGTTATCCTCCCGACTGGCCGCGTCGCAGCAGCGGCTCGATCAAGTCCAGCGGCAGCGGGAAGATGATGGTCGATGACTTATCCCCAGCGATCTCGGTCAGGGTCTCCAGGTAGCGTAACTGGATCGCCTGCGGTTGCTCACCCAGGATACGTGCCGCCTCCGCGAGTTTCTCGGCGGCCTGCTGCTCGTCCTCGGCGTGAATCACTTTCGCCCGGCGGGCGCGCTCGGCCTCGGCCTGACGAGCGATGGCGCGAATCATCGACTCGTCCAGATCCACGTGCTTGATCTCCACGTTGGCAACCTTGATCCCCCAGGCGTCGGTTTGGGCATCGAGAATCCCACGGATATCGTGGTTGAGTCGTTCGCGCTCGGCGAGCATCTCATCCAACTCGTGCTGGCCCAGCACCGAGCGTAGTGTGGTTTGGGCCAGTTGGCTGGTCGCGTTGCGGACATCCTCCACCTGAATAATGGATTTCTCCGGGTCGATCACCCGGAAATAGACCACCGCATTGACCTTGACTGAAACGTTGTCACGCGAGATGACATCCTGGCTTGGCACATCCATGACCTGTACCCGCAGGTCGACCTTCACCATCTTCTGAAAACCAGGGAACAGAAGGAACCAGCCGGGCCCCGTGACCCCGGTGAAGCGGCCCAGAGTGAAGACAACCCCGCGTTCGTATTCAAGCAGGATCTTGATTGCTGCCTTCAGTAAGCCAGTGAAAACTCCGCGCTGAAACTGGCGTCCTCTCCATCCTGCGGAGTCTATAAATAGGCTGCCAAGATTTCGCCCAAGTCGACTTTCGCCCGCAGACGGCGGCAGAGCATGAAGGTGCCCATGAATTTGCGGTGCAAAAAGAGTGTGGCCGGATCGGGTAGTTGATTGAACGTGTCGGCGAAAAACAATTCCCGTCCGCGTTTGAAGACCCGATCAAAGAGGTCCGAACTGCCGAAGTCGTAGGGACCTTGATGGCGTAGCGGTTCCCCGGACATCAGCATCAGCCCCAACAAGGCGTCGGCTTGATCCGGCGCGGCATCGGCGGCCAGATAACCCAGCGCTTGAGCACCCCGCTGCAGTGTTTCCCGATCCCCGCTGATCGCGGCCCGCGCCATGGTCCGGTAATGCTCGGTCAGGCTCGGCGCGACCGGCTGCACGGCGCCAAAATCGAGCAGCACGATGCGGCCGGTCTGTGGATTGTAGAGATAGTTTCCGAAGTTGGGATCGGTCTGCACCAGGCCGAACTCGAACAACTCCCGCATCATCAGTCGGGCGAGGAGGGTAGCGGCCCGGTCTCGCTCGGCGTGGCGGTACGCGCGCTCGGCCAGTCGGTCCACCGGGATGCCCTCGGCAAAGTCCATTGCGAGAACTCTTTTTGTTGACAGATCCCGATGGACGCGCGGCACCAGGAGGTCCGGGTCGTCGCCTACCAGAGCCGCATAGGCCTCCATGGAATCCGCTTCTGCCCCGTAATCGGCCTCCCGATGCAGTTGGCGGCGTGCCTCATCGATCATGGCCACGGGGTCCATGCCCTTTGGAATCACGCCGAAGGTTCGGCCCAGGAACGCCAGGTTATCGATGTCGCTGTCGATGCTTTCGCGGACCCCAGGAAACTGGACCTTCAGGGCCAGATTCAGGCCGTCCCGGGTCTCCGCCCGATGGACCTGACCGATGGAAGCCGCCGCTACCGGCGTAAAGTCAAAGCGGCGAAACTGCTGATCCCACTGCGGCCCGAGTTCCTGGGTCAGGACCTGGTGGATCTGGCCTAACGGCATGGGCGCGGCGCGGTCGCGCAGCGTTGCCATGATCTGTGCCGCTTCCGGAGTGAAGACATCGGAGCCGTCCATGGACATCAACTGGCCCATTTTCATGACGGCCCCGCGCATTTTGGCCAGACGGTCGGTGAAGCGCCGGGTGTGCTCCGGGGAAAGCTGGATGCGGTTTGGCGTCGCCCCGCGGTTCATCGCAATGTCCAGCAATCCGCGCATCCCGATACCCGCGGCCAGATCACCGGTGGCACGGCCCAGGTGCCACAGCCGGTTCAAGCGGTTGCTGGGGACGGCGAGTCCCTGGGGGCGATTGGTCTGATCCATCATGTCGAACCTTTGAAGAATAACGGGGCAGGATTGCCCAACCATTGTCTGTGATATTGTAACAATAAACGTCGGCTACAACCCCGGCAGTCCAGGCTGCTTGGTCCCCGCCCGAGCCTCTGGTACTGTTGCATCAGGTCATTCAGTCACCGGAGTGGATCCCAGGATGCACGCCTTGTTGCGCCTCTCAACGGCTATCGACATGCTGAACCGCCGCATCGGGCGTGCCGCCACCTGGCTGGTGCTGGTTTGCGTCTGCCTCTCCGCCCTCACCGCTACGCTGCGTTATTTGCTCGACTGGGGTTCGAACGCCATGATCGAGGGGCAGTGGTTCATGTTCGGCTTGATCTTCCTGCTCTGCGCCCCCTGGACACTCCAGGAGCAGGGTCACGTGCGCGTGGACATCCTCTATACCCGTTTGCCGCCCCGTGCCAGAGTCTGGATTGACGTGATGGGTGGACTGCTGTTTCTGCTCCCGGTTTGTCTCTTGATAATTTGGAATTCATGGGGTTACTTCCTGTTGTCCTTCCACCAGAACGAGTCGTCGTTCAACCCAGGGGGACTTTGGTGGTGGCCGATGAAACTCGCGATCCCGATCGCCTTCAGCCTGCTTGCGGCCCAGGGCCTGTCGGAGATCATCAAGGGTGTCGCCGCGCTGCTGGGGCGGCGGCCGTTGCCGGCCGTCGCCGAGGGACGCTGAGATGGAAGCCTGGCTGGCCGTCAACCTGGCCCCGGTGATGTTCTCGGCGCTCGTGCTGTTCCTGCTCAGCGGCTATCCCGTCGCCTTCGCACTGGCTGCGGTCGGGTTGGTGTTCGGTCTGATCGGGATCGAGCTCGGGCTGCTGACCCCGGCACTGTTGCAGGCACTCCCGGATCGGGTGTTCGGCATCATGCGCAACGAGATCCTGCTCGCGGTGCCCTTCTTCACCTTCATGGGTCTGGTCCTCGAGCGCAGTGGCATGGCCGAGGACCTCCTGGATACGGTGGGACAGATCTTCGGCGGGGTCCGCGGCGGGCTTGCCTACGCGGTCATTTTCGTCGGCGCTCTGCTGGCCGCCACCACCGGTGTGGTGGCCGCCTCGGTCATCGCCATGGGATTGATCTCGTTGCCCATCATGCTGCGCTATGGCTACCATCGGCCATTGGCGGCCGGAGTGATCGCGGCGAGCGGAACCCTGGCACAGATCATCCCGCCCTCGCTGGTCCTGATCATCATGGCCGATGTGCTCGGCCGCTCGGTTGGGGACATGTATAAAGGTGCGCTGATCCCAGGGCTTTTGCTAACCGGGCTTTACACCCTTTACATCTTCGGGAATACCCTGGTGCGTCCCGCGGCGCTCCCGCCCTTGCCGCCGGCCGCGCGTATCCTGCATGGCCGGGCCTTGGCCCTGCGTGTGATCGTGGCGCTGATCCCGCCCCTGGCGCTGATTTTCCTGGTACTCGGGACCATCTTCATCGGTTGGGCGACCCCCACCGAGGGCGGGGCCATGGGTGCGGTGGGCGCGCTCCTGCTGGCGCGCGCCAAGGGTCGACTGAACCGGGACGTGCTGGTGCAATCCATGGCGAGTACAGCCAAGATCACCAGTTTCGTCGTCTTCATTCTGATCGGCTCAAGCGTTTTCAGTCTGACGTTCCGCGCCGTGAACGGAGACCTGTGGGTGGAGCATCTCCTGACCGGTCTGCCGGGCGGAGCCATGGGATTCCTGATCTTTGTCAATATTTTGGTTTTCCTGCTGGCGTTCTTCCTGGATTTTTTTGAGATTGCATTCATCATCCTGCCGCTGCTGGCGCCGGTCGCCGAGAAGCTTGGTATCGACCTGGTGTGGTTCGGGGTGCTGATCGGGGTCAACCTCCAGACCAGTTTCCTGCATCCGCCATTCGGGTTCGCGCTCTTCTATCTGCGCTCGGTCGCCCCGCCGACAGTGCGCACCTCCGACATCTACTGGGGGGCGGTACCCTTCCTGGGCATCCAGATCCTGATGGTGGCCCTCATCATTCTCTTCCCCGAGTTGGTCAGCTGGGGGTTGGACGCACCCGCTGACGCCGGCACTCCCACGCAGCTGACGATCCCTGATCAGGACGGAGGCTCCAGTCTGCTTGACAGTCAAGATTTTGAAGGGGTATTTCCAGTGGGCCAACCTTAGCACGGAACGTTTTGTACACTTAGTGTTATATTCATCCTCTGGCCCGGAGCAAGCACCATGCTGACTGCCATCATTTTGATCAACGTCGAACGACACAAGGTCAACGCCGTCGCGGAATGCCTCGCGGGTCGCGACGAGATCTCCGAGGTGTTCTCGGTCAGCGGCAACTATGACCTGATCGCGATCGTCCGCGTCGAACGTAACGATCAGCTCGCGGAACTGGTCACCAACCACTTGCTGCAGATCGACGGACTGGAGAAGACCAATACACTGCTTGCTTTCAAGGCGTACTCCCGACACGATTTGGATGCCATGTTTGCCATTTGAGCGATAGGCGATTGGCGTGCTCGTTCATGGTTCAGTTCTTGCATTTGATATTTCAAGTCACCGTTATGTCATTTTTGCATCCGGAGCGTGCCCGTGGATTCAACCGATATCGACAGTCCGCCGGAAGGCGATCTGCTGGTGCTCCAGCAGATTTCCCGTATCGTCTCCCGCGGGGATGCCGCCGAGTCACGCATTCAGGATATCTTGCGCCATCTCGCGGGTTCGCCTGGCCTCATGCGCGGCCGGGTGCTGCTGGCTGATCCCGACGCCGGCACGATCTACATCCGTTATGCCCACGGCATGACCCCGGCCGAGCTCGAGCGGGGTCATTACCGGATCGGCGAGGGCATGTCCGGGCGCGTGTTTCAGACCGGCGAGGCCGCGCTCGTTGCCAATATCCACGATGAACCCGGCTATCTGGCGCGCGCTACGGCGCGCGACGCATTGCCCGAGCAGATCGCGTTCCTCGCGGTGCCGATTGTCTGTGCGCATCTGCCGGTTGGTGTGCTGGCAGCGCATCGGCTGCCCAACAGCACGCGTTCCGCCAGGGCCGACCTTGCACTGCTGGAGGTCATCGCGACCTTAATCGGGCAGATCCTGGCCACCGATGAGCAATCCGAGCTGCGACTCGCGACCACTCAAGCGGTGTTGCGCCCAGCGCCGGTCGCCGCCGTGCGCGACGCCGGCGATGGTGAGCACGACGGTGTCCACCGCGATCTGCTGCTGCGCACGGCCGAGCAGTTGTATGGGCAGGGGCGCTTGCACTTGGCCGCGGATCGGTTCCTGCGTATCGCGGCGCTGCGGCCAGCCAGTGACGAAACGCGCGCGGCGCAAAACCGATTGTTGGAGATCGCCGGCTACTACGAGAAGCGGGGCGCGAATCGACTGGCCCTGGATGTCTTGGAGCGCTTGCGGCGGGCGCGCGGGGTGCAGAGCACGTCGGACGGGGATACCGTGTGGGACTCGCTGTCCGACCGGCAGACTCAGGATGATGATGTCGAGCGTTGGGACACCTATGACAGCGCATCGCGCAACAGCGATGTCTCGCGATATCGGCTCGGGGCCGACGATCGCTGAACGTGAGTGGCGACAAACATCACCTCCTACTACAACACGAGGGGGATGATCATGAAAATGGCGAGATCCGCGATTCTGGCGATGGCCGCAACCATGGCGATCGGGGCGGCCATGCCGCTCGCGGCTGAAAAGGATCACCACAAGGAACACCATCGTGCTAAACGTCCAACACTGAATCAGCAACTGATCCATGACCTGATGGAGGGTGAGATGACCCTCAAAGGTGATCACGCGGCGGTCGATGAGCTCATCCTCAAGCGCAACATCCCGATTTCCTACGACTATATCGCCACGCTGATGCGGACTCCGAACGCCTTCGGCGAGGGCGTTGCCTGTATCGTTTGTCATTCATCGAGTGATCCGGCCAAGAGCTATCGCGGGCTCGACCTGTCGACCTGCAATGGGATCAAAGTCGGCGCCACCGAGGCCCCCGCACGCAAACTCTTCGAGCCGGGCCAAGAGCCCAAGAAAACCATTCTCGGACGGCGGCTGTGCAACAACCGGATGCCGTTCGGTGTCAACTTCAACGTGCCCACCGACGGTCCAGCGAGTCAGGCGGTGCGCGACTGGATCGCTGCCGGTGCGCCGAACGATGATCACTTCCGCACCAAGGTGCTGCCCCTGTTCAGCAAAGGTAGCGCCTTTGCACCGAAATGGCAGGCCTGCACCGACTGCCACATGGCCAATGCGGAGCCGCCGAGCTTCCACGAGCTCAATCTGAAGACCTGTCAACTACCCCGCCCTGAAGGGCGGAGCTTGTGAAAGCAAGCCGGGTTGACCAGGGAGAGCGGTCATCAATCCGCTCCGTTGGCAACAGGTCGTCAAGACCCACTCCGGGATGCTTCCTCAGTCCCGGACCCTGGAAGATCGCAATCATGCTGGCGAAAGGTAAAGCGCCGAAGGTTGTGATTGCCGCCGGCAACAGCGGGAGCCGGTTGCCGACAGTCCCGAGGGGAGACACCCGCGAGGGTGCGTCACCAGGCCCGTAAGGGCAGTGTTTGGAGTGTAATCAATGGCCGTGTGCGTGTTGGATCGCCGAGGCAAGCCGCTGATGCCCTGTTCAGAGAAGCGGGCACGACTGCTCCTGGCACGGGGTCGGGCGCGCGTCCATCGGGTCGTGCCGTTCGTGATTCGGCTGGTGGACCGGGAGCGAGCCACCACCGCCGTGCAGCCGGTGCGGATCAAGCTCGATCCGGGCAGCAACACGACCGGGCTGGCCCTGGTGCGCGAGGACCCGGCTGATGCGGTGCATCATGTCCTGGTGCTGGCCGAGATCCAGCATCGGGGCCTGGCGATCCGCAAGGCCCTGCTCCAGCGCCGCGGGTATCGCCGGCGCCGCCGCAGTGCCAACCTGCGCTACCGGGCGCCGCGCTTTGATAACCGAACCCGCCCCGTCGGCTGGCTGGCGCCGTCCCTGCAACACCGGGTCGATACCACGCTGGCCTGGGTCCGCCGGCTCTGCCGCTGGGCGCCGGTGACGGCACTGAGCATGGAGTTGGTGCGCTTTGACCTGCAACGCATGCAGAACCCCGAGATCAGCGGCGTGGCGTACCAGCAAGGGACCCTGGCCGGTTACGAGGTCCGCGAGTACCTGCTGGAGCAGTGGGGCCGGCGCTGCGCTTACTGCGCGGGTGACTGCGTCCCGCTGGAGATCGACCACATCACCCCACGCAGCCGTGGCGGCTCGGATCGGGTCACGAACCTGACCCTGGCGTGCCACCCTTGCAACCAGGCCAAGGGCAATCGCAGCGCGGCCGAGTTCGGCCATCCGGAGATCCAGGCCAAGGCCAAGCAGCCGCTAGGCGATGCAGCGGCCGTCAACAGCACCCGCTGGTCGCTGCTCAACGCCCTGACCGCCACCGGCCTGGCGGTGGAGACCGGCACGGGTGGGCGCACCAAGTGGAACCGCACCCGCTTCGGTGTACCCAAGACCCATGCGCTGGATGCCGCTTGTGTCGGCGTGGTCGAGGGGGTGACCGGCTGGGTCGCGCCGGTCCTTTCGATCCGCTGCACCGGCCGCGGGGCCTACCAGCGCACCCGCGTGACCCAGGACGGTTTTCCTCGCGGATACTTGATGCGCCACAAGCAGGTGCGCGGCTTCCAGACGGGTGACCTGGTGCGGGCCACGGTGCCGAGCGGCAAGAAGGCTGGGGTCCACATGGGCCGCGTCGCGGTCCGGGCGACCGGGAGCTTCAATATTCAGACCCCGCAGGGCGTCGTTCAGGGCATCGGCTATCGCCACTGCTGCGTTATCCAACGCGGCGACGGGTATGGCTATGCGCAATTGGGCGCGACGGCGCTGCCGTCGCCCGCTATCCCTCCCCGACCTGAAGGGCGGGGTTTCTCGCGGAGGAGCGGATGAGGGTCGACCGGCGTCGGCTGCTGCTGGCTGCCGCGGCCGGTTGCCTGGTCGGACGCCCTGTCCCCGCCGCGCCCATGGCGGTCGAAGCCGGACGACCGCTCGCCGTCATGCGCCGCTGGCCGACCCGTGACAACAGCTTGGTACCCTTGGCGTTGGACAGTGGCCACCTCGCGTTTGCGGGGGCGTCCACGCTTGGCATCATCCGACTTGCCGGGTTCGGGGAAGCGCCGGCGGATACGGTTGGGCTGACCTGGCAGCAGGCGCATGGTTTGTCTGGCGGTGCCGCGTTCCGCCCGCGCTTTGGTGGTGATCTGGTGCTGTGCGGCGGACCCGCTGGTCTGGCCGCCTGGGAGATCGCGACCGGTCGGCCGCGTTGGCGCTATCCCGCACGGGTACAGGTCGGGGTACCCTTCGTGGGTGGGCAACGCGTCTATTGCGGCGACGGCCATGAGATCGTCGCTCTGGATCTGGACTCGGGCAGGCCACTCTGGCGGTTTGCCGGCACCCCTGACACCCTGGCGAGCTATGCGCCGGCCGGGGTTGGGGATCAGGTGTTCGCGGGGCCGGGCGACGGGCGTCTCTATGCGCTATCCATTGCCGATGGGACGCCGCTCTGGGTCGTCGACCGCCGGGAGGACTGGCAGTATCTGCGCCAATTGCACTGCAGCGGCGACCTGCTGGTGGCCGGAAGTTATCAGGAAGCGCTCTATGGTCTCGAGATTCGCGACGGGCGCGAGTGCTGGGTCTTCCACGCCGGCAACTTCATCAACTCCCATCACGTCGCTGATGGGACCGCCTATCTCTGGTCACCCACTGGATGGGTCTATGCCATCGATGCCCAATCAGGTCAAGTGCGCTGGCGTCATCGCACCACCGATTTTACCGGGGATCGGCGCAATTGGGCGCCGCTCATGGCCGAATTGACGACCTGGGGTGACGTGCTCTATGCCTTGGCGATGGACCAGGTCGTACACCGGCTCGATCGTGCCAGCGGCAAGGAGATGGAACGGCTCCTGCTGCCCGAGCCGGTCCAGCCCGCGATCCTGCCGAACGCGGCCGGTCTGCTCTTCGCCAGTACCCGCGGAGATGTTCTGCTGGTCAGCTAAACCGCGCCCAGAGCGGTATGCGATGTTTTTGGATGAGATCGGCCCCGGCAGAATCGACGACTACTGGAGCTGGCGCGGTTTAAGAAACGAGTCAAGAACTACTTCTTCCGACGCATGGCGGCCAGGAAGTTGGTCATGGACGACTCCGCCACCCCCCACCAGACGTCCGAGGTTTGCTGGAAGGCGAACATTGAGTCATAGAGCCCCTTGAAGGTCGGATTTTTCGCGGACTCCTCCGCAAAGACCGTCTGTGCGATCTCATAGGCTTTCAGCAGAACGTCGTCCGGGAAACGTTTGATCACCGCGCCGTTCTGCTGAAGCCGCTGCAAGGCCGGCGGGTTCTTGGCGTCATAGGCGGCCAGCATCATCAAGTGAGCCTCCGCGGCCGCGGACTGGAAGGCCGCCTGGTAGGCCGGGGGCAGGGCGGCCCACTGGTCTTTGTTCACATAAAAAACCAACTGTGTCCCCGGCTCCCACCAGCCTGGATAGTAATAGTATTTGGCGACCTTATAGAACCCGAGTTTCTCGTCGTCATAGGGTACCGTCCATTCGGCCGCATCGATGGCACCGCGTTCCAGTGCCGGATAGATCTCGCCGCCTGGCAATGATTGCGGCACGGCACCCATGCGCGAAAAAATCTCTGCTCCGAACCCTGGAATACGGATCTTCAACCCCTCGATATCCTTGACTGATTTGATCTCCTTGCGATACCAGCCGCCCATCTGGGCGCCCGTGCTGCCGCCCGGAAAATTGATGATGTTGTAATCGGCAAACATGGCCCGCAGCAAGTCCATCCCGCCGCCAAACCAGGTCCAGGCGGTAAGCTGGCGTGCGTTGAGCCCGAAGGGCAGGGTGGTCTCCAGCGCCAAGGCCCTGTTCTTGCCGAAATAATAATAGGACGCGGTGTGCCCGCACTCCACCGTACCCTGTTGCACCGCATCCAGTACGCCCAGCGCCGGGACCAGTTCCCCGCCGGCGAAGACCCGAATCTCAAAGCGGCCGTCGGTCAATTCCGCCACGCGCTTCGCCATGGTTTCGGCGCCGCCATAGATGGTGTCCAGACTTTTCGGGAAGCTGGAGGCGAGGCGCCATTTGATGGTCGGCGTCTCGGCGCGGGCCGGTTGTGCCAGGCCTGCCGCCGCGGCGCCGATTCCGGCCGTCTTCAGGAAATCACGTCTTTGCATGGTGTGTCCTCGCTACGGGTTGATCAGGAGTCGTGGGAATTGTAACCGCAACGTTCATTCCGCTCAGATCATTGAGGAATCGATGCGCCGCATCGATCTGTTCAATGCGTGCATCGGATCTCGTTCAAGCCGATGCACGTCTCTGGTGCCTGGGTTCCGCACCGTCGCACGAACCAGCGCACCGCCGCGGCGATCTGTTCCCGGCAATCCGCGCTCAACGAGTTCATGGGGCCATCACCGATCAGGGTGCAGACCAAGTCCTGCTCGCCCGGCGTCAGACTCAATGTCAACGTAATCGGCAGGGCACCGTCGGCCCGGAGCAGCCGGGCGCGGAACACCACCAACTGGGTCGCGATGCGCGGCGGTTCGATGATCACGGCATCCAGAGCGCTACCGCACGCCTCGCGTAACGGACCTCCCAGTTCCTGTTCGGCGAAGCGGGCGAGCAGGGCGCGAAAGTCGTCGAGGCGGCTCAGGAGGCGGCGCAGTTCATGAGGATTCGGAGTCTCTTCACGCACCTGGCGGTCCAGCGCTTGGCGCAGTCGGTCGAACGCCTTGGGCAGGCCGCCGCCATGAAAGCTGCGCCGCACCAGTGCCGCCACCGTCTCGCCATGATCGCCCAAGCGGGCCGCCGGCACCGGATCGGTACCGACCGCCCCCCGATTGGAACCATAGAGCCGCCAGTTCTCTTTCAATTCCCAAAAGAGAAAACCGAAGAGCCCGGGCAGCAGGAATACGGTGACGGCCACCAGCGACACCGCGAGCGCGTCCGGCAACACGGGTGAGGTCGCGGCGAAGAGCCCGCTGCTCAGGGCCGGCAGGAAGGGCAGCATCAGCTTATGGCCTAGGGTGACGACTGGAAAGTGTTTGATCGGATTGGTTTGCGGCTCGATCAAAACAACGACATAAAACTCGACCACCGCCTCGCAGAAGGTCCAGGGCAGTGCGGCCAGGGCCTTGAGCACGCTGGTTCCCGGACGTTCGTTCAAACGTGGGCTGAGCCGGGTGCGGATGCGGTGCAGACCCTCGGTCAGTGCTCTGGTCGCCTGCTTGAAAAACTCCATGACCGGCGCGATCAGGCCGGCCAGGCGTTCCTGATGCAAGAGATCCAAGAAGCGTCGCCAACCGGTCACCAGATCGTCGAGCTGACGTCGGCCCGCCGGCGTATCGCGCAGTAGCGTGCCGAACGCGTAGGCCAAGGCCAGCACCGGCAGCCAGGCCGTGACTCCGGGTGCCTGCGGCATGGCCAGTGACCAGAGCGCGGCCACCGGCAGGAGGGGCAGCAGACCCAGGGCCAGGGGGGCGAGCAAGCGATCGAGCAGGGTGCGCACCAGGCGCCGCGTCAGGAACCAGACGACCGGAGGCCAGCGCAGGAACCGCGGCAGCCCGGTAATGAACAGAAAGCGGATCAATCCCGTTGTCAAGCGCCACGTCAGCACGGCCGCGGCGCGACCCCGCCGGGTGTTGACCGTCGCGCTCAGGGCCGCCCCCAGGAGCGGCACCGGCCAGGCTCCGGTCACTGCGGGGTGCAGGTCGTAGGGTGTGAAGAGTTTCCACACGAGGCGGGTGACCTCGATGGCCGCCCAGGCCGCCAACCCCGGCATCACCACCAGACGCAGCAGGCAGCGCCCGTTGCGGCTCCCGAACAGCGGGGCGCTGAGTCGCTGGAGCCCCTTCACGTAGAAGGCACCGGGCTGGTAGACACCCGGCAGGGCAGGGGCGGCAGCGGCATCGAAACGGCCGAGGTGATCCCCTTCCCAGATCTCCGCCAAGCGCAGATCCGGCAGACTCAAGGCGTCCTGGTTCAGCAGATCCCGGACGTCGTTGAACTTGAGGTGTTGACGACGGCGAATCAGGTTGGCCATCGCATCCGTGAGGCGCCGCGCGGCGAGTCGACCACGCGCGGACTGCGGGACCAGTCCAGCCGTTTCCAGTGCGCCCGCAAGCCGGGGTCGCAGTTGGCACTCAAGGCGTTCACTGATCCGGGTCGTCAATCGGTTCAAGGGTGCGCCGAAGCGGTCCAGATCCGCGACCGGCCAAGGCAAGTGCGCGAGCAGGCGGCTCGCGGTGTCCAGGGCCGCGAGCCCTTTCAGTGTGCTCAGAAAAGGCAGAATCCGGCGTGCCCGCCCGTGGCTCAGCCAGGTGCGCCATTCGATCCGGTAATAGGTGTTGTGCTCCTCCTGGAGCGCAATCTCCAGGTATCCAAGCAGGTCCTGAGCCAGCGGTGCCGCCGTTCCGCGCTCGGTCGCCAGACGCCACAGCAAGGCCCGGAGGTCGTCCGCCACGGTAGGTGACAATCGCCAGGTGACGGCGATGCGATTGGCGAGCGCTTCCGCCGCCTCCCATTGGCGCTGCTCCAGGTGCAGCGCCACCGGGTCGTTCGTTACGGGCTCCCCCGCGATGCGGACATAACCGGCTCGGGCCGCGCGCAGGTACCCCAGGGCCGCGGCGAAATGTCCGTTCCATTCCGCACCTTGGGCCGCCGCGGACAGCGCCTGCAAGCGCACCAGACGGACCCGCGACCAGCGGTCTCCTTCCGGGCCGCGAGTGGGGGCAGGGAACCGGAACCGCACCCTCCATGGACCCAGGAAGACGGCCTCCAGCGCTCGCATGAGACGCGTCAGTCCCGGTGGGCGGCGGCGGATCGCGGTGCCGCGCCGTAAGGCGTCCAGGCAACGCGCCTGGAGGTGAGTCGGCATCCCTGGAGCGCTCGGGGTCGGGCCCGGAAGCGCTGTGGGCGCAGTCGGCTGATCGATCGGGTCAGTCTCGGTCAAAGCGCCGGCGTCCAGTGGGCTGGACGCCGTTGTCCCGCCGGACCGATCGGCGTCAGGCGCGGTTTGACGGTCCGGATCGGAACCGCCGAACGGCAGGTCCGCGGGCAGCGGCAACCGCACGCCGGGCAGACCGCAGTCGGCGGCCGGCCGGCCGCGCTCCAGTGTCTGGGGCAGTCGGCCGCCGGGGACGGGTACCGGCAGATCGAGCCCGCTCGCCTCGAGCCAGTGGTCCACGGCGGTCCAGTCCGTCACCGCCGGGAAGCAACAGCCGCGCGTCAGCGGCGCGCAATAGCGCAAGCGCACCACGCGGGCGGCGAAGCTGCGGCACAGCGCCGTCTCGCCCTCATCGGCGCCGGCCACCCCTTCGCGCAGCAGCACGTCCCGCGCCTCCGTAATCGCGGTACGGCCGATCAGCGTCGCGAGGGCTGCCGGACCAAAGCGCGCCGCATCCTGGTTGTCGTCGCGCGCCATCTGCCAGGCGCGGGCCACCTCACCCTCGAAGCGCCTGGCCCAGTAGTCGCGCAGCAGCGTGCGTTCAGGCGTGCTTTTCAGGGCCGGTGCGCCGGGCATCGGCAACAACAGAATCCACTCCGGCAGGGGCAAGCCCTCGATGACCGAGAGCGCTTCCGGATTTTCCGTCTCCAGCCGTTCCAGAAAGCAGCCCCGCGCCAGCAGGTGATAGCAGATCTCGACGCTCGATTGGGCAGCGGACCGCCCCGGCTCCCGCTGGAGCCGTTCCAGCGCGCGCGGATGGAACAAAAAGACCCCTTCGGCCGGCCCCAAGACCCACCGGCGAAACACGGCCGCGGTGACCGGGCGCATGGCCGCGGCGCTACTTTGGTCGGTGTGTGATGCCTGGTGCAGGGCGAGCGTCCAAGACGGTTGAGATGATCAGGGGATCCTGAGCAATAGGGCCGATCCTGTCTATCGATTCTCGATCCGAGCGTGGGGCGATCGGTTGGTTCGGTTCAATGACATGGACCTGGGCGAGACGAGGCGATTCTCGAAGAACCTCGTATCACACCGGCTCGACCTCCGGTGACCGGGCCGAGGCGACCGGAGGCCGACGCTTTAGCGGGCGGCGGCGCGTCCGGCTGAAGACTCGATCCCTCAAGAAAGGCCAAGAAATGGGTGTTCTTGGGTGTCTTTGTGGTTGCGTTACGATGATGTGCGCGTCTCCGGCCGTGATCGTAATCCCGGCCGGCGGCGTGCGTCGTCAGGGCTGCCAGCTCTCAGGTCTACCGGACGAGCAAGCCTTGCCCCTACCCGGTCTCGCGAGCGGTCAGCCGGGCGGTGGCATCCGCCCAACTCTCGCCTGGCCTGGCGTTGGCTTCGATGTAGGCTCGGTCCACCTTCGGCGCGGACGCCGGCTCCGATCTCGTCTGCCGTGACGGCTTCT
>Ga0247840_10002974_pt1 | contig 29303 bp, 26 predicted proteins | sample LaCruzMarch2015__FD_192404 | JGI IMG/M metagenome (GOLD analysis project Ga0247840, IMG submission 192404) | Freshwater microbial communities from meromictic Lake La Cruz, Castile-La Mancha, Spain - LaCruzMarch2015_17m | ecosystem: Environmental > Aquatic > Freshwater > Lake | place: Spain...
ATTCAGGCTTTCCCAGCTGCCATGGGCTCCAATGAAGCTGACCGCCGAATTAAATGTGTCAAAATAATTCAATGCATTATAGTCAGAGTCTTCAAGCTCCTCTTTGTATTCTATGGTACCATCCTTGGATATAATGAGAATCTTTTGTCCATAGCCATACATAAATATGGTGGTACCACTGCTTTCAGTGATTGTTCTGACAAAGTCAAAGCCCTCACCAAAGAATGTCTGGGCAAAATTTATGATTTTATCCGTCTCAAAATAGTTGAGTTCCTTGGTGAATGAAATTTCCTCCATTTCAGTTTTCACCGATATAGGCATCAGCGTTGGATTATCAATGCCCAGGAAGGTGCGCATGGGGAAATAGGGATCATAGGCATTGTTTTCAATCTTGCCGATCATGTCGCGCAGAGGCGTGAGATCATAGTCTGATATCAGTCGATAATACTTTTGATTTTTGCCGTCGTAGATCATGATGCTGTCTTCTATTGCGTTGGAGTAGGCTATCCAAGTAAACATATCAACGCTGATGTTAGCATCAAAAGAAGGCAGCTTTAATTGAGACAGGGTTTCTTTTAAGGGAAGATCATAATCAAACTTGACACAAATTGATCGAAAATTCATTGCCTCATCAAACTGACTTTTGGTGATTTCATTTACCTGCAGTTTTTCTGCGGATATAAATCCGTTGACCGTTAGGGCAAAGTCATCGCAGTAGCTATAATTTTCCCTGGCAATAACGGTGTGAGTATCACTGCCGAAATTGACCATAATTTCATTTGGGGAAATTAGCTGACGCGTCTCCGGCAAGGGAATGTTTTCTTCCTGGTTTAAAAAATCAATCGGCAATTTAATACTGCCGAAGAAACTGTCCTTCCACGAAAAATACAATAGTAGTATCGTCATTAAAAACAATACTACTATGAAAATAGTCTTTACTCTTTCTATTCCAATCGGCCTAGTCACTGCTGATCGCCGCCCTTAATTCCCGAATATATTCTTGAAGAAGTTCTGTAGAATCTGCATGGTTGTAAGCTGTGGCGCTTTGAAAAGTGATACAGCAGCAGCAGGTTCAAGACTCTTATCCTTTACTATGAGATGCGTGTTCGAGGTAAAAACAACATTTCCAGAACTCTCGATCGTATCCACCTTAATGCGATATAATCCAGGCGTTATGTCCTCTACCCGTTTAGTATAAAAGCTTAATTTGTTGTAGCTGACAAAGGTCTCCCGATTATAAACCAGCTCACTGCTTAAGTTTGTCAGTTCCTCAAGATCGGATTGGTCTTCGAACTCATTCACGTTTATGGGGACCGCCACATCGCCTATAACCTGCTTTTCTTCATAGAAGGCCACTCTGATCGTTTTAGGTTCAAGTATTTTGACTGAAATGAGAAGACTGTCCGAATAGGTGGTGCCATATTGTTCGGGATTAACCACAATGACATTCGGATCTGTTTCAGCAAAGACAACAGACGTACTGATCAGCATAATTATAATCAATAAAACCGCAAACAGATATTTTTTCATGGATTTGTCTTCTCCTTTCATCGCAATAATAGGCATAAGTACACTTGTCGATAAAGTCATTATAAACCATGATTATTACAATCATGTTACAACCCTTTTAAGATACCTTTACAGATTATGAAACCTTGCCATTTTCCAACATTTATAGCATACTGAAGATGATGAAATAGTCAAATCACCAGAAGGAGAGTCCGTCATGGCTTATGTCAATATTTATACCGATGGTGCCTGTTCCGGCAATCAAAACGAAATCAATACCGGGGGTTGGGGCGCAATCCTGGAATATGGATCTCACCGCAAGGAGCTTGTAGGCGGCGAGGTCAATACAACCAACAACAGGATGGAAATGAAAGCCCTTATACAGGCTTTGGCAGCCATCACTAAAACCAACCTTAGCATCCGGGTCTTTTCTGACAGTTCTTATTTAACCAATTGCTTCAGAGAAAAGTGGTATGAAAAATGGCAAAGGAACAACTGGCAGACTGCAGCTAAAAAGGATGTTGAAAACAGGGATCTATGGGAAATCCTTATTTCCTGCCTGGAATCGCATAGCATTCATTTTTATAGAGTGAAGGGCCATGTCAATCTTAAAAGCAAAAGCACCAACATTGCGGCGCTTTTCGAAAGATTCATCGAATGGAATGGCCCATCCTTCAGCATGGATGACTTTTTATATATTACAAAAATGAACAATGAGGCAGATGCCCTGGCAAACAAGGGTATCGATCAAATCAGAAGCGGGATCTGAAATACCTGCCTTAGATGATCTCTACCACAAAGACGGCAGCATCATCGACCAGAGCAGCGCCGGAGAAGGCTTTGGCTTTTTTGATAATCTCTTCAACCAAAATGCTTCCCTTGCTTTTAGCGTTGGCTTCAAGGATGGAAATCATTCTCTCTTCGCCAAAATAACTCAATTTCGACTCATTGAAGGCCTCGGTAATCCCATCTGTATAAAACAGAACCTTGTCTCCTTTTGAGACCGTTATTGCCTTTTCCTCGTGGTCGGCTTCCTTTAAAAGACTGCAAATCGGCATGCCTTTGACTCTGATTTCCTCAATGCCGCCTTGTGCCCTAATGATGATGGGCAGGCAATTATGCCCTGCATTGAGAAAGCGCCACTCCTTTTGTTTTATGCTATAAAGACCAAGGAGCAGTGAAAAGTATTGCTCATCAGCCAAATGAAGTTCAATAAAACTCTTGATTATATCCTCGATTATGGCGGGAAGATTTGTCGTAGTAGCTCGCAGGCCTCTGATTGCCTGCCTCAGGAACATGGTCAGCAGGGAAGATCTGACGCCGTGTCCGGATATATCCGCCATATAAACCAATATGTGATCCTCATCAAGTCTAATCAGATCAAACATATCCCCACCCAAATCTTCACTTGGAAGATAAGCGGAATCAAAGACAATGGCATCCCAGTAATTGCCTCCAGGTGGAAGGGATCTGAATTGAATCTGCTTTGCGAACTCAATATCTCCTCTCATTTTTTCATATTGGCTTCGAATAAGTTCTTCCTGACCATGCTCAACGGTAATATCCTGGAAAAGCTCAATGCTATAGCATATGCTCCTGTTTAGAATAACGGGAGAGGCTATGATTTTATAATACTTGTCTCCATAGGCTACCCCTTTGGTTTCAGCTTTCCCGGACTGTCTGCACATACTGGAGACACATTCCAGGCAGCAACCCGTTTTTCCGAGCAGCTCATAGCACTTTTTCAATGTGAAATCGCCAAATTCAGAGCGCATCTTCTTGTTCATATAGATGACATTGTCATCACTGTCCATGACGCGAACCATGTGCTCCATATTTTCCACAACTTCTTCCAGAAGCGTGTATTCCTTAATGGTGGTCATTTCCTTTATGGTCTCCATCTCAAGCATATTGATTCCTCTCTCTGCAAGGAAATTTGCCTCAAATTCCTTTTTCATTGATTTTAAGCGGCACGCCCTGCTGGCAGGGAATTCTGGATTGGCAAAGCCCGCATCCGTAGTAGAAGGTTGTATTATCTGTTTTTATCTCAGGGCTGATCTGGTTTTTTAAAAGCTCCAGGTAGGCATTGCAAAGTGATTTATCATGTCCCTTTTTCGTAATCGCATCGACGGGGCACCTCTTGGTGCAGGCACCGCAGGTACCCTTCGCATAATAAAGGCACCATTCATTATAGCGGGTGTAGGGTCTCGGATCCGCCGCCAAATGTCCCTCAAGTATAATGGTTGAAAACCTCATGGCCTTGCCTTGCCTTGTAATCAGACCATCCGAAAGACCGAAGGTCCCTAATCCGCATACGAAAGCGGCATGTCTGTGGGACCAGGTTGATGCCAGACCATATTTTTCCGATTGTCTTCTCCCTTGCTCTGGCAGCAAATCGATAGCGACGGACTTTATCCCATAATTTTCCATTTCTGTGGTCAGGTCGGTGCAGAGCTTTTGGATAAAAGGCTCCCACTCCCCTCTTGAGACTGACCACCTGAGGCTAGGCCTTCCCTGTGCCTTCATTTGGTCCTTCATGGTCTCCAAAGTTTGTGCAAAGCCTATGCTGATTACTGTCAATTCAGCATCCTGAAGGGCAGCTTCTTTGTATTTCAGAGCAAAGGCTTCGGCAGGCGACCAGTGAAAATCTCCAATATCCTGTTTCCAAAGCTTAAAATAAGCATCATCCCCATTGGCAAGTCCTACCATTGGATCTTGCCACATAGGCTCTTCTGAATGGCCAAGCACCTTGAATCTATTAAGCTCTGAGCCCTTGGCCAGATTTATTATGATTTGGGATAGGGCTTCCTTGGTTATCATTTTTTTACCTTGTCATTCAGATAGTGCAGCGCTTCAATATAGGATTCAATTCCCTTTCCGGAGATCTGTTTCTCAGCCACATCCTCAATGACAGATGTTCTTCTAAAATACTCCCTATTGCTGATATCGCTCAAATGCACCTCAATCGTCGGTATACTGACCGATGAAATGGCGTCCCGTATGGCATAGCTGTAATGGGAGTAAGCCCCCGGATTGATAATAATGCCATCCATGGTTCTGTAACATCCTTGGATGGTATCAATCAGGTCTCCCTCGTGGTTCGACTGGAAAAATTCCAGGTTTATACCCAGTAGCTCAGCTTCCTTGGAAATGATTCCATTCATTTCTTCGAGGGTCATTTTCCCATAGATTTCAGGCTCTCTGATGCCGAGCATATTAAGATTTGGTCCGTTGATAATCATAATTTTCATCATATTCTCCCATGACTGTTTCACGTGAAACTAGTTCAGGCTCATCATCAAATCAATTAATCTGTCCAGTTCTTCCTTGCTATAGTATTCTATTTCAATTTTCCCGCGCTTTTTGCCATGGATAATTTTTACCTTAGTCCCCAGTTTGGTTTTTAAATCCTCTTCAATGCCTGCTATTTCAGGATTTGAAATTTTTCTCCTCTGCAGTTTATGCTTTTTCATGTTTACTGGAGCCTGACTGACCATGAGTTCCGCTTGCCTTACGGATAGCCCCTTTTCCACTATTTCATCGGCGATGGTCTTCTGACGCTTGGCGTCGCTGAGTCCGGCAATTGCTCTGGCGTGGCCGCCGGATAACAGTCCTGAAATGACCATTTGCTGAATATCCTGTCCAAGCTTGAGCAGTCTTAAAGCATTAGTGATATAGGGTCTGCTTTTTCCAACGCTTTTTGACATTTCTTCCTGGGTTAGCTTGAACCTGACGGTCATCTGCTCAAAGGCCAGGGCTTCTTCTATGACATTAAGATCTTCTCTTTGCACGTTCTCAATGATTGAAATCAGCATATTTTCCTGGTCGTCGAGCTCCTTGATCAGGCAGGGTACTTCCTTAAGCTGGGCTTTCCTGGCAGCTCTCCATCTTCTCTCGCCGGCTACTATTTCATAGCCCATCTCTGTTTTGCGAACCATAATTGGCTGGATAATGCCGTGGGTTTTAATGGATTGAGCCAGTTCCTCAATTTTTTCATCGCTGAAGTTTTTTCTGGGCTGATTGGCATTGGCCTTGATATCATTGATGTCTACAAACAGAATTTCGCTGCCTGCCGGCACGGCATCTCTGTTTTTACCGTCGATACTGATTTGGACATCACTAAACAGGGCCTCTAAGCCTCTCCCCAATCCGGTTTTTTTCGGCCCGCTCATCTTTTATCTTCCTCAAGCTCCAGGAATTCATCGGCGAAATCCATATAGGCTTCAGCGCCTTTTGATTTTGGATCATATGCCGTTATTGGCAGTCCAAAACTCGGTGCTTCAGCTAATCTTACATTCCTTGGTATTACTGTAGTATAGACTTTTTCTCGAAAGTGTTTTTTAACTTCTTCAACAACCTGAATGGAAAGGTTTGTTCTGCCGTCAAACATACTGAGTATAACGCCTTGAATTTCAAGGTTTTTATTCAAGTTTTGCTTTACAAGCTCTATGGTGCTCATGAGCTGGCTAACCCCTTCCAATGCATAGAATTCGCATTGAATGGGAATAAGTACGCTATCCACCGCCGTCAGGGAATTGATTGTCAGGAGTCCAAGGGATGGCGGGCAGTCGATAAAAATATAATCATAATCGTCCTTGATCAGGTCAATGGACTTCTTGAGTCTTTTTTCTCTCGATTCCAGCTGGACCAGCTCAATCTCAGCACCTGCGAGCTGAACACTGGCAGGAATAATGTCCAGGTTCTTGATGGAAGTCTTCATTATGGCATCCCTAGGCACGATTTTATCGTTGATCAGCACCTCGTACATGGTATTTTCAAGACCCTTCTTGTTGATTCCCATGCCACTGGTCGTGTTTCCCTGTGGATCGATATCCAGTATAAGCACTTTTTTACCTTTTAATGCCAGACATGCGGCCAGATTGATATTCGTCGTTGTTTTGCCGACGCCGCCCTTCTGGTTGAATATTGCTATCGCTTTCCCCAAACTGTTCACCCCTCTTAGACTTGATTTAGTTAATCATAGAGTTATTATATCCCAGCCACTTCTTTTTCTCCACCTTTTATTTGTGATAATAAGCTAAAAAAAAGATGTTTCACGTGAAACATCTTCAAAACCATTTTAGAGGGGCTCCTTTTGAGGGATTCCGGCTTTTCTTGGATATTTTTCAGGAGTACCCTTTTCCTTCTTTATATAGATAAGCTGATGGCCTATCTCCATATCGTTGAGTGTAAAGGGAGAAATCCTTTCGATCTGACCACCTAAAACCTCTATGGCTCTTTGGCTGTCAGCGACCTCCTGATTGATATCACTGCCTTTATAGGCTATGAAGTAGCCTTCCCTTTTAACAAAAGGCAGACAGTATTCTGACAATACCTGGAGCTTCGCCACCGCTCTCGATACACAGATATCATAGCTTTCCCTATGCTGCTTTTGATGGGCCAGATCTTCTGCCCTGGCGTGAACAAGGGCGACGTTGGACAATCCCAGCTTTGTCTTAATTTCCTTGAGCACAATCAGCTTCTTATTGATTGAATCCATAAGTACAAATTCAATATCAGGATAAATCAAAGCTAGTGGTATGCCGGGAAAGCCTGCACCCGTTCCAATGTCTATAATCTTCTTTGCTCTGGATACCGCAGGATGCTCAGCGCATAAAAGGGAGTCAACAAAATGCTTGATGATAAAATCCCTTTCATCCGTTATGGATGTCAGGTTGATCTTTTCATTCCATTCCAGAACAAGCTGCATATAGCTTTCAAATTTCAAAAGCAGCTCCTGATTATATTCTATCTTCAAGTCTACAAATGCTTTTTCAAGCAGGGAAAACGCTGCTATCATTTCTTTCGCCTTTCTTTTTCCAGATGAATCAGCAATACATTGATATCCGCCGGTGATACGCCGGAAATCCTTGATGCCTGGCCGAGGGACAGGGGTTTGAATTTGTTCAGCTTCTGATAGGCTTCTATGCGCAGGCCGCTGACCTGATTATAATCAAAATCAGGGCTGAGTTTTCTATTCTCCAGCTTCTTGAATTTTTCCACCTGCAGGAGCTGCTTGCTGATATAGCCTTCATATTTGATTAACACCTCAAGATGATCTGCTTCATGGTCACTAAGCGCGGGCCTTTCAGCATCGATTTCCTCGAGGGCTCGATAGCTTAATTCAGGCCTCTTGATCAACTCGGCCAGAGACGCCCTGTTTTGCAGCGGGGTACTTCCATATTTTTCCATATGCTCTTTTGCTTCAGCCGGCGTGACGGTCTTTTGTCTAAGCCGTTTATGCTCCTCCTCGACAATCTTCCTTGTATGCAAATACTTCTCAAAACGCTCGGGCGAAGCAAGGCCAATGTCATGCGCCTTTTCTGTGAGCCTTATGTCTGCATTATCCTGTCTCAGCAGAAGTCTGTATTCCGCCCTTGAGGTCATGATCCGATAAGGTTCATTGGTACCCTTCGTGATGAGGTCGTCGATAAGCACGCCGATATAAGCCTCTGAACGATCTAGAATAAAAGGATCCTTCTCCTGTAATTTTAAAGCGGCATTAATGCCAGCCATAAGTCCCTGTGCTGCTGCTTCTTCATATCCGGAGCTGCCATTAAACTGACCGGCACAATACAGGTTCTCTATTTCCCGGTGTTCCAGTGTAATCTTAAGATCCAGAGGATCGATGCAATCATATTCGATGGCATAGGCAGGGCGTACTATTTTGCAGTCTTCCAATCCAGGAATAGTCTGATAGAATTGCTTCTGAATATCTTCCGGCAAGCTGGATGACATACCCTGAACATACATTTCATCTGTATCGAGGCCTTCAGGCTCAATAAAAAGCTGATGCCGCTTCTTATCAGCGAATCTGTTTACCTTGTCCTCGATGGAAGGACAATATCTCGGTCCCACGCCCTCGATCTGCCCCCCAAAAAGAGCCGACTTGAGAAAATTCTCGCGAATAACCTGATGTGTCGCTTCATTTGTATAGGTAAGCCAGCAGGATACCTGCTGCCTGTCAAGATTTTCGTTCATAAAGGAAAACGGTACTATTTTTTCATCTCCGGGCTGCTCGATCATCTTGGTGTAATCCAGAGTCTTTCCCGAAACCCGCGCTGGTGTTCCTGTTTTAAATCGCCTTAGTTTTAAGCCGTGTTTTAATAGATTGTCAGCAAGTGTAATGGAAGGCGACAAGCCATTGGGCCCGCTTTCGAAGGACCATTCCCCAATAAATATTTTCCCTCTTAAAAACGTTCCCGTTGCAAGGATAACAGCTTTTGCGCCATAGGCAGCGCCTGTCTTGAGTATCACACCACAGACGGCGCCGTGCTCAACGATGAGATCAACGGCTTCCCCTTGCTTGACATCCAAATTCACCTGGGCTTCCAGGGTTTTTTTCATTTCGATGTGATAGGCTGTTTTATCCGCCTGAGCCCTGAGAGAATGAACTGCCGGCCCTTTGCCGACATTCAGCATCTTGCTTTGAATAAAGGATTTGTCGATATTAAGACCCATCTCTCCACCTAAAGCGTCGATCTCCTTAACGAGATGCCCCTTGCCCGTTCCCCCAATGGACGGGTTGCAGGCCATCATGGCAACGGCTTCGAGATTGATGGACAGCACAAGGGTCTTCTGTCCAAGCCTGGCTGAGGATAAGGCGGCTTCACAGCCTGCATGGCCAGCACCTATGACGATGACATCGTAATTGTCCATAATAAAATAGTTCATAAATCCTCACTTTACCGCTTTTAAAATCCTTTTATTTCCCCAGGCAAAATCGCGAAAAAACCTGATCGATAATATCCTCGTTGACTGATTCTCCGATGATTTCGCCGAGCAGCTCCCAGCATCTTTTGATGTCGACTTCGATAAAATCCAGGGCCTCTTTCATATCAATCATTTCCAATGCATCCTTAAGGCAGCTCCCAGCCTTCTCCAATAAATCCTTATGGCGAAGATTCGTAATCAGCATACTGTCCTCCTGCTTGACCCTTCCCCCATAGACCATATTGAAAATGGCATTTTCCAATTCTTCAATGCCCTGGTTTTTTGTTATAGCCGTTTCAATGACTTTGGCTTGAGGTAGCTGCTCCATGATATGGCGCTTCTGCAATTTCAGACCGAGATCAATCTTGTTGAACAGCACAATCGTCTTTTTTTCTCCGATATGGCTTAATATGCTTACATCCTCCTCAGAAAGTTCTTCAGAAGCATTTAGAATCAATATAATCAAATCTGCTTCATTAAAGGATTCCTTGCTTTTTGCAATGCCGATTTTCTCAATAAAATCCTCAGTCTCTCTTATGCCCGCCGTATCAATCAGCCTGATTGGTATGTTTTTCAAGCTGATTATTTCTTCTATAGTATCCCGGGTCGTGCCGGGTATTTCCGTAACTATGGCTCTGGCTTCCTTCAGCAGGGCATTCATGAGTGAAGACTTTCCCACATTTGGCTTGCCAATGATTACCGTTTTGAGGCCTTCCTTTATGATCATGCCGGTTTCAGCGGTTTCCACCAAATCCCTGATTTCCAGCAGTATGGCATTCAGACTTCTGTTCAACTCCTGATAGGAAAGCTCCTCAATATCTGCATCCGGGTAATCCAGATTGACAATGACATGAGCCAGTACTGCCAGCAGCTCATCCCTAATCAGTTTCACCTTGCCGGACAGACTTCCGGACAGCTGCGCAACGGAAACTTCAAAGCCCTTGTTTGTCCTGGCTCTGACCATGTCAATCACCGCCTCAGCCTGGGACAAATCGATTCTTCCATTCAAAAATGCCCGCTTGGTGAATTCTCCGGGCTCTGCCATTCTGGCTCCGCTTTTCAAGGCCAATTCCAGGGTTTTTCTGAGGGAAATCATGCTGCCATGACAATTGACCTCAACAACGTCCTCCCTGGTATAGGTTCCGGGCCCGCGCATATAGACCGCCAGGGCTTCATCTATAATTTCGTCCTTGCTGCGATCAACGATATGTCCATAGGTAAGCCGCCTGTTGATGGGATCTCCCGGCAATTCAGCTTCAAAAATCTGACCTAGGATTTCCCTGGCCTTCTCCCCGCTTAGTCTTATTATTCCAATTCCACCCTCGCCATATGCCGTAGCTATGGCGGCAATCGTATCTTCCATTTCTGTTCCTTCCAAAAAATAACCTGTGAGAGCTCACAGGTTATCGATTGATTAAGACTTTATTCCTATTTAAGCTCTATGATGACTCTTCTATAAGGTTCTTCACCCTCGCTTCTAGTGGTCACAATAAGACTTGTTTGAAGCGTTGCGTGAATAACTTTTCTCTCATAGGGATTCATCGGCTCGAGTCTGACACTTTTACCGCTCTTTACCACTTTGTCAGAAAGCCGCTTTGCAAGCTGCTCCAGGGTCTTTTCCCGCTTTTCCCTATAATTTTCGGCATTGACCACTACGCGGGCATGCTTTTCCTTATCGCGATTCACGACAAGACTTGTTAAGTACTGTACGGCATCTAGGGTTTGTCCTCTTTTTCCTATAATAGTCCCGGAATCCTTGCCTTCAATGCTGACATATACGGCTTCTTCGCCTTCGTAAACCTTGATCTCCAGTTCAAGACCCATCTTCTGGGTCATATCGATGAGAAAAAGCTCTGCTCTGCTATCCTTGACCTCGGTAAGATCCGCCGCTACAATAGGCTTTCTTTCTTCTCTTCTTGGCCTGTCTTCTCTTCTCGGTCTTTCATCTCTTTTTATTCGGTCGTCTCTGCGTCCACGGCCGCCGAATCTATCATCTCGAGTATCGCTGTCTTTTCTTTTTTCTGTAGGCTTCGGCTCTTCTGCAGCTTTTGTGTTTCCAGGTGATACCGCTTGCTTGCTTTCCATTTCAGCCTGTCTGGCCTTATCTCTTCTGGCCGTTTCTTCGGCTCTGGCTTTATCCCTGAGCTGTTCCTGTGTCAGAGGTTTTTTCTTCTCTACACGAACCTTGGCCAGCTTTGCTCCAATTCCAAGAAATCCTTTTGTTGGTGCTTCAAGCACTATCACATCAACTTCATCGACCGACAATTTTAAATCTTCCAAGGCTAATCTGGTGGCGTCTTCTACGTCTTTTCCCCATTTTTCCGAAAAATCCATTGTATATTATCCTCCTTATAGAAGCTTATTTCATTGCTTTTCTCTTTTGTCTTTCCTTCCACTTGTTCAGCCCCATGGTCTGGAATATCTGCACGAAGGTGCCGAAGAACCAGTACAGGGTAAGGCCTGCCGGGAAGGATCTTCCCCACCAGACGATCATGACCGGAAACAGGTATTTCATCATGACCATGGTTGGATTTCCCTGCATTTGTGGATTTGTGGATGTCTGTGTGAATGAAATATAAGTGGTTATCCCAGCCAGAATCGGCAGAATCCAAAGATCAGGCTGGCTTAAATCAGGAATCCATAAAAAACTCTCATGGATTGCCATAAGCATGCTTGGATTGTCAATATAGGCAACCGGATTTCTAAGCAAAGCAAAAAGGCCAATGATAATTGGCATCTGAATAAGAAGCGGCAGACAGCCTCTGGCTGGATTAACCTTCTCTTCTTTATACAGCTCCATCATCTTGGCGTTCATGGTTTCTTTGTCGCCGGCGTATTTTGTCTGAATATCCTTGATTTTAGGCTGAACATCATTCAGCTTTGATGAATGCTTAATCTGATCTGCGTAGAGCGGAAAAAGACAAGCTCTTACAATCAGGGTGAAAACAATTAATGTGATGCCGTAATCTCCGATTAGATTATATAACGCAAAAAGTAGTTGTCCTAAAGGTCTTGCAATAATGCCTTCCATCTATGTCCTCCTGAATATTCTAATTCATTTTAATGGGTCGTATCCCCCGGGATGAAAAGGATGACATTTTAAAATCCTTTTTGTTCCGAGAAAAAGTCCCTTGATTACCCCGTACTTCTCGACAGCTTGTAAGGTGTACTGCGAACAGGTGGGATAAAACCGGCATTTTCCGGGCATAATAGGTGAAATAATCTTCTGATAACCTTTTATCAAGAGCAAAATGATTGCTTTCAAAATTCTTCACCGTTTCTATTCGCGCCGCATAATTTTAGCTTTTATCAGCGCATTTTCCATGGATTTTTTGACCTCTCCACATTTTACAGCACTAATTGTATTACGTGCTATAAATATGAGATCATTTCCCAGGTCCAGGTGTTTTTCAAGTTCCCTATAGCTTTCCTTCATCAGTCTTCTGGCTCTGTTCCTAACGACACTGTTCCCAACCTTTTTACTTGCCAAAAAAGCAGTACGGTTATACTCTAGCGCATTCTTTCTGGAGAAGACAACGACATACTTTTCTCCAACGGATTTTCCCCTATTATAGATGGAGGAGAAATCCTTCTTTCTGCGCAGCACATTAGGCTTTAACATGTTTAACCTTCTTTTAAAAAAAAGACCACTGTGAGCGGTCTCTATGCTGTTAATTTTTTTCTTCCTCTATCTCTTCTTCTTTTTATTACATTTCTACCGTTCTTTGTACTCATTCTTTTTCTGAAGCCATGCTCTTTGCTTCTTTGTCTAACTTTAGGCTGTAATGTTTGTTTCACTTCGACACCTCCTCCAAATTAATCTGTGTATATCTCAAGGATTCTTTCCGTTATACCGCTTTGTTATTATACATTTAAAGATTTTTGATGTCAACATTTTTGTGCAGTATTTTTGCGGAATCATTGTTTTTTAAGCCTGTTAGTGCCGTGAATAACTTTATTAACAGCCTGTGAATAAAGTGGATAAAATAATTTTGCATTTTTTGATATTAGTCCTTGCCTGTGGATAAATATATTTGTTATGATGTATCCACTAAAGGATATTTGCTATTTCATCGTGGCTTTAGAAAGAGGTTCTAAATTATGATCAATGTGGAAAAAGCATGGGAAAAAACCTTAGAACTGTTAAAGCCGGAGCTAACTCCCGTCAGCTATGATGTCTGGATGGCCACTTTAAAGCCCATCTCCTGGGATGAAGAAGGCGGAAAACTGTATCTTCAGGTCTATAATGACTATTCCAAATCCATTCTTGAAACCAGATATGTGACCGTTGTAGAAAACTCCGCCAAGGAGGCCTTCGGCATGCCGATCAAGGTCGTATTTGTTGAGGCGGATGATGTCATTCCTTCAAGAGATCGGGAAATCACAAAAAAATCATTTACAGATGAACTGTATCTGAACCCCAAATATATTTTCAGCACCTTTGTTGTAGGCAATAATAATCGATTCGCCCACGCAGCCTCCCTTGCCGTTGCCGAATTGCCTTCCAAAAGATATAACCCGCTTTTTATTTATGGTGCTGCCGGTCTTGGGAAAACCCACCTCATGCATGCCATCGGGCATTTTATCATTCAACAGAACCCTTCATTAAAAGTCTTGTACGTTTCCTCTGAAATGTTCACCAATGAACTGATTAAAGCGATCAGGGAAGATAAAAATGTGGATTTCCGCAATAAATACAGGCATATCGACGTATTGTTAATAGACGATATTCAATTTATTGAGAAGAAGGAACGTACTCAGGAAGAAATATTTCATACCTTCAACACCCTTTACGAGGCCAATAAACAGATAATTGTCTCAAGCGACAGGCCGCCCAAGGAACTTATTACCCTTGCCGAACGCCTGCGATCACGTTTTGAATGGGGATTAATCGCTGATATTCAGCCACCGGACTACGAAACCCGTGTTGCTATTCTAATTAAAAAAGCGGAAATGGAAGATGTGGTCGTCAATGAAAATATTCTGGAAATCATTGAATTTGTCGCCGAAAAAATCCAGTCAAATATCCGGGAGCTGGAAGGTGCCCTCATCAGGGTTATAGCCTATGCCAATCTGACCAATCAGAAAATAAACAAAGACCTGGCTAAAGCTGTTTTAAAGGATATTTTTTCGTCAAGCAATAGAAAGGTAACGCCGAAAATTGTCAAGGATACGGTATGTAATCACTTTAACATTTCTCTGGCGGATATGGAGTCAGCCAAGCGTTCCACCAATTTATCCTATCCCAGGCAAATCGCCATGTATCTTTGTCGGGATATGACCACCTTATCCCTGCCAAAAATTGGTGAAGCCTTCGGACACCGGGATCACACGACGGTGCTTCATGCCTGCAATAAAATTACCAAAGAGCTTTCATCCAACACAAATCTTAAGGAAATCATCAATACGCTGGCCTCAACTATTCAGTCCGACTGATTTTCGGCTATTTGATCTCTTTTTCTGTGCACAATGGTGTTGTTGGTTTTTACATCTTATCCACAGTTTTAACACGGATATAAACCTGATAAAACCCTTGATTTATCATTATCCACAGAAGTTGTACACAAATCCACAGGCCTTACTACTACTATTACTAGGTTTATATTTATATAAAGAGGAGGACGCATCATGAAAGTCATCTGTCAGCAGCAACAATTAAGCAAGGCGCTAAATATTGTAACCAAGGCTGTTACCACGAGAACTACTATTCCAATTCTAAAAGGTATCTTATTGGAAGCCTCATCCGATGGTGTTTTAAAAATTGCAGCTTCTGATCTTGATCTGAGCATAGAAAAGAAAATTAAGACAACCGTTGTCGAGGAAGGAGCCATTGTGGTATCCTCCAGGCTTTTTACAGATATTATAAGAAAACTCCCAAACGAAGATATAGAAATTGAGGTTCAGGAAAACAACACGATGAAAATCAAGTGCCTTGCCTCGGAATTTATGATCATTGGCCAATCAGCAGAAGAATTTCCAAACATAGGTGAAATAAAAGAAGAAAAAGCAATCAGCATAGACAAGGAAATTTTTAAGGACATGATCAAGAGAACCAGCTTTTCCGCCAGCATTGACGAGTCAAAGGGAATTATTGTCGGTGTTTTAATAGAGATGGAAAAGGAAGTTTTCACCATGGTTGCCCTGGATGGATTCCGTATGGCTGTAAACAAGGAATATATGAAAAGTGAAGAAAACAGGAAAATCATCGTTGCCGCAAGAATTTTAAATGAAATCAGCAAGATATTAAGTGAAGACGATAAGGAAAAGGAGCTTTCATTAATTTTGGATGAGAAAAAAGCGGTGATTTATCTGGCGGACACCAGAATTGTACTGCGGCTTTTAGAAGGAGATTTTATCAAGTACAAGGAAATCATTCCAAAAGAATATAAGTGCAGAATTAAGCTTCATCGCACGGACTTTCTTGACAGCATAGAAAGAGCATCCCTGCTGGCCAAGGAAGGAAAGAACAATCTGATTAAAATAAGCCTTAATGATAACAAAATGACCATTACTTCCAGATCTGAAGAAGGCAATGTCAAGGAAGAGGTATTTATCGAAAAAGAAGGAGAAAATCTGGACATAGGCTTTAATTCCAAATATTTGCTTGACGTGCTTAAAACCATATCAGATGAAGAAATTGCCATGGAATTCAACACCAGTGTGAGCCCATGCCTAATAAGACCAATCTCCGGCAATCTTTTTGACTATTTGATATTACCAGTTAGAATAACAGCCAGCTAAAAGATGGGTCTTTTAGTAAAAAAAAGCAAAACGATATTAAAATAAGCTATAATAAAAGAGGTTTTACACCTCTTTTATATTTTTCTTGAAAGGGAAGCGGGACATGTACTTCAAAAGCATTAAACTCCAGAATTTCCGAAATTATGATTGGGAACAGGTGGATTTTCATCCAAAAGTCAATATTATAACCGGAAATAATGCCCAGGGAAAGACCAATCTCCTTGAGGCTTTATATATGATGTCCCTGGCGAAGTCCTTCAGAACCAGCAAAGACAGCGAGATGATAGGATTCGGAAAAGCCTTCGGGAGAATCAAGGCGGAATCCTATAAAGAGGACAGATCGATCGAGGTTGAGATCCTCCTTGAAGAAGGGCAAAAGACCGTCAAAATAGACGGATTAAAAACAAATAAAATTTCCGACATTCTTGAAAACAATTATATCGTCATCTTTTCGCCGGAGGATCTGGGAATTATAAAAGGAGAACCTGAAAAAAGAAGAAAATTCATCAACCGGGAGCTTTGTCAGATCAAACCTGTATATTACAGTAATCTGAGCCGATACAAAAAAATACTGCAGCAGCGCAATTACCTGTTAAAACAGGATTGCATCGATCCTGACGTGCTGTCTGTCTGGAACCAGGAATTTGCAGATACTGGGTCCCGCATTATCAGGGAACGTACCGGCTTCGTTGCAAAGCTTGATCGAATAAGTAAGGACATTCATCGCAGGATAACCGACGGAAAAGAAAACCTCAGTATTTTATATGAGAGCAATGTGCCCCTAAAAGATACTCTGGTCGGGCAGACGGAGGAATTTCTCAAAAGACTGGAGAAAAATGCGCAGCAGGATTTATTCCGCAAAACCTCGACCGTTGGTCCGCATAAGGACGATCTCAACATTGCCATAGATGGCATAGACATTAGAAGTTTTGGTTCCCAGGGTCAGCAGCGCACAGCAGCACTGTCGCTAAAACTGGCTGAAATTGAAATCATAAGGGAAGAAACCGGAGAAATTCCCATCCTGCTTTTAGATGATGTGCTTTCGGAATTGGATTTTTCCAGGCAAAAGTTTCTTATTAATGCCCTAAGAGAGGCTCAGCTTTTTATCACGACAACAGAAATCAGCGACTACGTAAAAAACACGTTATCGGACAATTATATTTTCACCGTAAAAGGCGGAAAAATAAGCCGAGAGCAGCCGATTTAACCTATGGTGATGATTTTTGCCTGTCGCAAAATAAAATTTGAAAAAATCAACGTTTTCATGTATACTATGTTGTGGTTCAAGACAGTTTAAACCACTATATAAAGTTAATTGTGAGAAAAAACCATCGGATTGAAAAGTGGTCAGATTGACCGAAAATTAGATACTAAAGAGGTGATTGCTTTGAAAACGGCTGATATTTCCAAAGATTATAATGCTGAACAAATTCAGGTCCTTGAGGGCCTTGATCCGGTAAGAAAAAGACCAGGCATGTATATCGGCACCACGGGACCAAGAGGACTGCATCATTTGGTTTACGAGGTTGTCGATAATAGTGTCGATGAAGCCCTGGCGGGCTATTGCAAGCATATTAATGTAACCATACAGAAGGATGATTCCATCGTTGTGGAGGATGACGGCAGAGGCATGCCCGTCGATCTTCACCCCAAATTAAAAATCCCGGCTGTTGAAGTAATCCATACTGTCCTTCATGCAGGGGGCAAGTTCGGCGGCGGCGGGTATAAGGTCTCCGGCGGTCTTCATGGCGTTGGCGCCTCTGTTGTCAACGCCCTATCTGAAAATATGGAAGTGGAAATCAAACGAAACGGCAAAATATACAGACAAACCTACTCCAGAGGAAAAACCACATCCAAGCTGACTGAAATCGGCACATCGACCAAGACCGGTTCTAAAACCATGTTCAAGCCAGATCCCGATATCTTCGAGGAGCTGGAATTCAACTATTCCACACTGGAGCACAGATTAAGAGAAATGGCCTTCCTGAACAAGGGCATTAAAATCAAGCTCAAGGATGAAAGAGAAGAACGCGAGAAGGAAGAAATTTTTCATTATGAAGGCGGAATAAAGGAATTCGTCCGGCATCAGAATAAAAATAAGGAAGTAATCCATCAGGATGTTTTCTACTTTGATCATGTCAGAGACGAATATGAAGTGGAAATCGCCATGCAATATACAGACAGATATAATGAGCTGATTTTTTCCTATGCCAACAATATCAATACGATTGAAGGCGGCATGCACATGATCGGCTTTAAGTCTGCACTAACAAGAGTTTTCAATGATTATGCCAAAAAGAACAACTATATAAAGCCCAACGAGGAAGGCTTAGCCGGAGAGGATGTCAGAGAAGGACTCACGGCTATTATTTCTGTCAAGCTTACAAATCCTCAATTCGAAGGCCAGACCAAGGCAAAGCTTGGAAACAGTGAAATGAGGGGTATCGTTGAAACCACCACCAATGAAAGACTGACAGCCTTCCTCGAAGAAAATCCAAGCCAGGCCAGAGAGATTCTCAATAAATGTCTCAGTGCATCAAGAGCCAGAGAGGCTGCGAGAAAGGCTAGAGAACTTACCAGACGTAAGGGCGTATTGGACGGCCTGACGCTGCCGGGCAAGCTTTCGGACTGCTCCGAAAAGGATCCGGCAATTTCGGAGATCTACCTCGTCGAGGGAGACTCAGCCGGCGGCTCTGCAAAACAGGGCAGAGACAGAAAAAGACAGGCCATTCTTCCTCTCCGCGGAAAAATCATGAACGTGGAAAAAGCCAGACTGGATAAAATATTGAACTCCGAAGAAATCAAGAATATGATTACGGCCTTCGGCTGCAATATCGGCAGCGATTTTAACGTGGAAAAGCTCAGATACCATAAAATCATCATCATGACTGATGCGGACGTTGATGGTGCTCATATCAGAACCCTGCTCCTCACCTTTTTCTACAGATATATGACCCCTTTGGTTGAAAACGGCTATGTCTATATCGCACAGCCACCACTTTACAAAGTGAAAAAAGGGAAAAACGAGCAATATGCCTATTCGGACAGAGAACTGGAAAAGGTATATGAAGAGATGGGCGGCAAACAGGGCATGACCCTTCAAAGATACAAAGGTCTTGGAGAAATGAATGCGGAGCAGCTATGGCAGACCACCATGAATTACAACACCCGGACGCTGATTCAAGTCACCCTTGATGATGCCTCGGCAGCTGATGAGATCTTTACAACGCTCATGGGAGACAAGGTGCCTCCAAGAAAAAAATTCATCGAAGACAACGCCAAATACGTCAAGAATTTAGATATATAGGGAGGCCGGCAATATGACAAATTCAATCGAAGATTTTAAATTAATACAGCGGGACATCAATGATGAAATGGAAAAGTCCTATATAGATTATGCCATGAGCGTCATCGTAGGTCGGGCACTTCCTGATGTGAGAGACGGATTAAAGCCGGTTCACCGAAGAATTCTCTATGCCATGAACGAACTGGGCCTGTCGCCGGATAAGCCCCATAGAAAATCAGCCCGTATTGTCGGGGATGTTTTAGGTAAGTATCACCCGCATGGGGATACCTCCGTCTATGATGCCATGGTCCGAATGGCTCAGGATTTTTCAATCCGGTGCATGCTTGTAGATGGACACGGAAATTTTGGTTCCGTCGATGGCGACAGCGCCGCGGCCATGAGATACACAGAAGCCAGAATGACGCCCTTCGCCGTAGAGATGCTGAGAGACATAGACAAGGAAACCATAGATTATGATCTGAATTTCGATGAAACCCTGGACGAACCCCAGGTGCTCCCCGCCCGATATCCAAACCTTCTGGTCAATGGATCAAACGGCATAGCGGTGGGCATGGCTACGTCCATTCCGCCGCATAATCTGGGTGAAATCATCGATGCAACAGTCAAAATGATAGATGACGAGAACGCTGATATTGAAGATTTGATTAAAATCGTCAAAGGGCCGGATTTTCCCACCGGTGCCATGATTCTTGGTAAAAACGAAGCCAAGGCGGCTTATAGAACGGGACAGGGACGGGTTAAGGTCAGATCCCGTGCAGAGATCGAGGTCACGAGCAAGGGCAAACAGCAGATTGTCATCACTGAAATCCCCTTCCAGGTCAATAAGGCCAGAGTAATTGAAAAAATTGCAGATCTGGTCCGGGAAAAAAAGATGGAATACATTTCTGATCTCCGCGATGAATCCGACAGGGACGGCATGCGTATCGTTATTGAACTCAAGAGAGATGCGAATCCCCAGATTACCTTGAATCGGCTTTATAAGCATACCCAGCTGCAGGATAATTACAGCATCATCATGCTGGCCATAGTCAATGGCGAGCCCAAGCTGATGAACCTTTATCAGATGCTTGAGCAGTATCTCCTGCACCAAAAAAATGTGGTAACCAGAAGAACGCAGTATGACCTCAGAAAAGCTGAAGAAAGAGCCCACATATTGGAAGGGCTAAAAATTGCCCTGGACAACATTGATGAGGTTATCGCACTGATCAAAAAATCTCCGAATTCAGTTGAAGCCAAAGTCAGGCTTTCTGAAAGGTTTGGTTTTTCCGACAAGCAGGCTCAGGCTATTCTCGATATGCGTCTCCAAAGGCTGACAGGTCTTGAACGCGAGAAGATCGAACAGGAATATGATGCCCTGATGAAGGAAATTCTGTGGTATAAGGAAATTCTGGCCGATGAAAAAGTGCTGATGGGACTGATCAGAAAAGAATTGGTTGAAATCAAGAAGAAATATGCCGATAAGAGAAGAACCGAAATCCTGCCGGATGCAGATGAGATTGATGAAGAGGATCTGATTCAAGAAGAGAAGGTCGCCATCACACTGACCCATCTTGGCTATATCAAAAGAATCTCATCGGATACCTATAAGCTCCAAAAACGCGGCGGAAGAGGCATTACAGGTCTTACAACAAGAGACAATGACTTCATCAGTCAGCTGATTACCACGTCGACCCACGATTATCTGATGTTCTTTACCAACACGGGTAGAGTCTATAGAATAAAATCCTATGAAATACCTGAAGCCCAAAGAACAGCAAAGGGAACACCGCTGGTCAATTTCCTGCACCTGACCCAAAGAGAAAGAATCACCGCTGTGATTCCAATCAAGGAATTTGTTGCAGATAAATTCCTGATTGCCGTTACCAAAATGGGCACAATCAAGAAAACTGAGCTGGCGCAGTTTGATACTAGCAGAAAAGCCGGTTTAATTGCCATCAGCCTGAAGGAAGGCGATGAGCTCATAGGCATCAAGCAGACCTCGGGAACCAGCAATGTCATCATTGTTACCAAACAGGGAAAATGCATCTGCTTCAGTGAAGAAGATGTCAGGAGCATGGGCAGAAATGCGGGTGGGGTGAGAGCCATTACCCTCGAAAAGGGAGATGAAGTTGTCGCCATGGAACTGGCTGAAAAAGACGAAGAGCTTTTGGTTGCAACAAGATTCGGCTACGGCAAGAGAACTGCGGTTGAAGAGTATAAGGTTCAGGCCAGAGGCGGAAAAGGTCTCCTGACCTACGACAAGTCAAAATTCAAGAAAACCGGAGAGCTGATTGGGGCTATGGTTGTCAATGATGCAGATGAAGTGCTTTTGATCAATTCCGACGGCATCATCATCAGGATCAGCGCATCTGAAGTGTCAAGACTGGGCCGCGCTACTCAGGGCGTTAAAATCATGCGGGTTCTGGAGGACGCCAATATCATCTCCCTGGCCAAGGTAGTCAATGAAGACGAAGAACTCGAAAAAATAGCCGCACTTAGAGAAGAAGCCGCCATGGCTAATAATCAGCCAGATATTGAAGAAGAAATAGCAGAAGAGGAAGAAGAAGAGGACATTCAAATTTCCCTTGATATCATTGAGTCTAAGGAATAACATAGTAGTCAGCCAGTGTTTGAACCCTTAGCCAAAGGGTATACCTTGAAACAGGAGGAAGTAAAGATGTCTTTACAGATCGTAAGCAGTTTTGATCAGGACAAGAACTTTTGGAAAATAGAATTATCGGGCGAAATAGACATCGCCACAGCCAAGTCTTTTAAAGATGCGATAGACAAAGCCTATCAGGAGCAAAGAAACGATATTATGCTTCATTTCGATCATCTCAACTATATCGACAGCACAGGCCTGGGCGTGATTATCGGCGCCTTGAGCAGGATGAAGGAAAACAGCAACAGGATTCAAATTCTTAATCCTAAACAGAACATCAAAAAACTGCTTACCATCACGAACCTTGACCAAATACTGTTGTAATGAGGAGAAAAACAATGGCTGATTTGTTGAAATTTTCAATTCCAGGCAAACCGGAATACGTAGGGGTTGTGAGACTTGCTGTCTCATCGGCCGCAAATTGTGCCGGCTTTAGCATGGAAGCCATCGAAGACATTAAGGTAGCGGTTTCTGAAGCCTGCACCAATGTAGTGCAGCATGGCGCACAGGATGGAAACTGCTATGAAGTGGAGTGCAGGATAGAATCCGACAAACTCATCATTTTAGTGACAGATCTTTGCGGTGGATATGATACGGAAAAATACCTCGAGCCTTGTATCGAAAAGCCAAAGGAGAGCGGGTTAGGCATTTTTATTATTAGGGCGCTGATGGATGAAGTAGATATTTTGTCCACCCTTGGTGTCGGTACTAAAATTCAAATGGTGAAGTATTTGCTGTAGCTTGAAGAGGTGAACCATGTCCGTTCTACAAAAGGAGCAGACAGAAGTAAATAACCAGGAGATTTTCAAAAAGTATAAACAGGACCGAAGTATTGAAACAAGAAATGAAATTGTTCAAAAATACTTGTATGTTGTGGATATACTGATTAGAAAATATTTAAATAAAGGCGTGGAGTATGATGATCTTTATCAGGTCGGTTCCATGGCTTTAGTTTTTGCTGTGGAAAGATTTGATCTGGATAGGGGATACGAATTTACAAGCTTTGCCACACCAACCATAATCGGTGAGATCAAGAGATATTTCCGGGATAAGGGCTGGGCCATGAAGGTCCCTAGAAGGCTCAAGGAGCTTGGCGCTAAAATACCCCTAGCCAAGGAAGATCTGGAAAGAAGTCTATTGCGAAGCCCTAAGGTTTCGGAAATAGCGGCGTACCTGGGCTGTTCAGAAGAGGATGTTCTGGAGGCCATGGAAAGCAATCAGGCATACGGGACCTATTCCCTGCAGCAGGGCTTCGATGAGAACGGTGAGAATGATGATAATTCGCTGGATAAATACCTTGGCAAGGATGAAGAGGGCTATGGCAAACTGGAAAACGAAGAGCTGATCAGATCCGTTCTGGACAAGCTGTCGATGGAAGAAAAACAGGTATTTAAAATGCGGTTTTTGGATAGGACCATACAACAGGAAATAGCTGAGAACCTCGGCGTTTCTCAGATGACGATTTCGCGAATCGAGAAGAAAATCAGAGAAAAATTCAGAAAGGAATTCGGTATAAAGGCATGAAAAAAGTTTTCTCGGGGGTACAGCCCACAGGAAATATCCATATAGGCAACTATCTGGGCGCTTTAAAGCAATTTGTCGAACTGCAGGAAGATATGGACTGTGTTTACTGCATAGTCGACCTGCATTCCATTACGGCTCCCCAGGACCCCAAGGAATTAAGAAAAAACTCCCTGGATGTGGCTGCTTTATATATGGCAATCGGGCTTGATCCCAAAAAATCCATCGTATTTCTTCAGTCAAGCGTCCCTGCCCATGCGGAGCTCGCCTGGATTCTGATGTGCAATACCTATACAGGTGAACTCAGCAGAATGACGCAGTTCAAGGATAAAAGCAGAGAGAAGGAATCTGCACCGGCAGGCCTTTTCACTTATCCGGTTCTTATGGCGGCTGACATCCTGCTATATGATACGGATGTGGTTCCTGTCGGCAATGACCAAAAGCAGCATCTGGAGCTGACTAGAGACATCGCCATCCGAATAAACAATAAATACGGCAAGACCTTTGTCGTGCCCGAATATCGCGGAATGAAAATCGGTGCCAGAGTCATGGCCCTGGACGATCCGAATGCTAAAATGAGCAAGAGCGCCGAGAATAGCCATAGCAGAATATCGCTGCTTGATACCCCGGAAAAAATAAAGAAATCCATCATGAAATCCACCACGGACTCAGAGGGAACCATTCGCTTTGATATTGACAGCAAGCCGGGAGTCAGCAACCTGATTTCCATTTACAGCGCTTTTTCCAATATTACTGTCAAGGAAATCGAACAAAAGTACCAGGGACTAGGCTACGGCGTCTTTAAAAACGACCTGGTAGACATCATTAATTTGGCGATTATGCCCATTCAAAATCGATTTAATGAGATACGCTATTCAGCAGAGCTGATTACAGTTCTCAAGGATGGTCAGGAGCGAGCCGGTGCAAGAGCGGAGATTACGCTTTCCAGAGTCAAGGACCGCTTTGGCCTTGGGCTTTAATCAAACAACGAGGAAATAGAGGTGTGAGATGAAATTTGATAGAATTGCTTCCGGGAGCTATGGTGTAGACCGGGCCCTTGATAATATAAGACTTGGCGATACGGTGGTCTGGCAGGTATCGGACATAGAAGAGTATGCGTTTTTTGTAAGGCCATTTGTTGCACAGGCTATCAAGGACAGGCGCAATCTGACCTATTTCAGGTTCGCCCAGCATGAAGCCCTGCTCGAAGCCCAGCCCGGGCTGAAAATAGTTGAAATAGATACCAGAAACGGATTTGAAGCTTTTGCCGTACAGGTTCACGATATCATCGAACAGGAAGGCAAGGAGGCTTTTTATGTTTTCGACAGCATATCTGCCCTTCAAAAGGCCTGGGCAGCCGATTTCATGGTGCGAAATTTTTTCCTGGTCACCTGTCCTTACTTGTACGATCTGGATACCGTTTCCTATTTTGCCATCACCAGAAACAATCATTCCTTTGCAGCCATGGAAAGAATCAGGGCTACAACGCGGCTTTTGATCGACGTATTCCGAACAGATGACGAACTTTATCTTCATCCCTTGAAGGTCTGGGAAAGATATTCTCCAAGCATGTTTCTTCCCCATATTCTCGAAGAAAAAAAGACTGACACTGAAGAGGATAACTTTGTCCCCCTGACTGACGGCATCAGAATAAGCAAGTTCTACAACCTGATTGGCAGCAGCGGCAATACGGAAAGCCAGCTCAATCTGGACAACTGGGAGCGCTATTTTCTCAACAGAAAGGCTGAGTTTGAGGTCACGAGAGAACAAAAGCCGGAGGTAATCAGAGAGCTTTGCAAAATGCTGTTTGGCAGCGATGAAAAGCTCATCGATATCGCCAATAAAAATTATAAGATGGAAGACCTCCTAGAGCTTAAAAAAAGGATGATCGGTGTTGGCAATATTGGCGGCAAGGCGGCAGGCATGCTGCTTTCAAGAAAAATTGTCAGCAATAAAATGCCCAAAATCATCAGCAAGCTGGAGCCCCACGACTCGTTTTACATCGGATCAAATTTATTTCACACCTATAATATTCAAAACGATTGCTGGGATCTCCGCCTTAGACAGAAAACCCCAGAGGGCTATTTTACAGCCGCGAAGGAAATTAAGGAAAAGATGCTGAATGGCTGTTTTTCGGAGAATATACGAGAACAATTTCGAAGAATGCTGGAGTATTATGGCCAAAGCCCAATCATAGTCCGTTCAAGCAGCCTGCTTGAGGATGGCTTCGGCAACGCCTTCGCAGGAAAATACGAATCAGTATTCTGTGTAAATGTCGGCAGCCTCGAGGAAAGACTCAAGGCTTTTGAAGATGCTGTCAAAACAGTCTATGGCAGTACCATGGATGAATCGGCCCTGGCCTACAGATTACAACGCGGGCTTAATACAAGAGAAGAGCAGATGGCGATTCTGGTTCAGCGTGTATCCGGATCACTGTTTGATGACATCTATATGCCCTGCGCCGCAGGCGTAGGTTATTCCTATAACTCCTATCGCTGGGATAAGGATATTGATCCCAAGCAGGGTATGGTCAGGCTTGTTATGGGCCTCGGCACGAGAGCCGTTGACCGCACGGATGGAGATTATCCACGAATCGCTTCTCTTGACAAGCCCAGTCTCATGCCTTCCTCAGGAAAAGCCGGAAAAAACAAGTTCGTACAGAGCAAGGTGGACGCCCTTTGTCTATCGACAAATCATATGAAGGGCATAGACCTGAGCGAGGTCGTCGGCAAGCTGCCGGACTGGTTTGTCAAGCTGATGGTCGAGCACGATTATGAAAGAGAGGCGGAGCTCCGTGAAAGGGGCATTCATCAGGACATCATCTATACAACCTGTGACAGCCTATTGAAAAAAGAAGAATTTGTGAAGATACTCAAGGACATGATGGCGGTTATAACAAAGGAGTACGACTATCCGGTTGATATCGAATTCGCTGTCAACTTCAATGAAGAAGGTGAATTTGTCATCAACCTGCTGCAGTGCAGACCACTTCAGGTGGGCGGCCTTGGCGTCAGGGTGGAAATTCCTGATATTGCTGAAGATCAGTGCTTTTTTGCCTTGAATGGCGGCACAATGGGCGGTGCCTATTACCAGCCCGTTGATGTGGTGATTCAAATCGATCCCAAGGCTTATTATGAATTTCCCTATAACCAAAAGTCCAACGTCGCCAGAACCATAGGAAAACTCAATCAGTACTATAAGGACAAAGATAAGGCAATCATGCTGCTCGTACCGGGAAGACTCGGCACATCCTCTCCGGAGCTTGGCGTTCCCGTATCCTTCGCAGAGATTTCCAACATGAAAATCGCCTGTGAAGTGGCGTATCATGGTGCCGGGTACATGCCGGAGCTCTCTTTTGGCAGCCATTTCTTTCAGGATCTGGTAGAAACAGACATTTTTTACGCAGCCATATTTGAAGATGAAAATACCCTTGTACACAATCCGAATTTTTTCAAGCAGGACAAAAATATCCTGCTGGACCTTATAAATACAGGCGAGGAGCTCGAGAAGATCATAGGCGTCTATGACATAGAAAACCGCGGATTATCACTGATTTCGGATGTGCTTTCGGGAAAAACCGTCTGCGGCATATTCAAACAGGATCAAAAGGCAAAGGCCCATTGACCAGCCTGCTAGAACGTCTGTGGGGTAATGAACCCCTAAGTAGACTCGACTTAGACCAATGAAAAAGATCAGTACGCACAACAAGCCTGTCAAGCAGCAGCTGGCAGGCTTGTTTTTTATCCGTCGAAGGAGAAGGTAGATCAACAAGCCATAAAAAACAAGGCTGCTCATGGCATGGCCGCTGGGAAAGCTGAAGCTGTTCTGGGAAACCAGAGGCAACACATCCTCAGGTCTGATTCTATGAAATAGAAGCTTTAAAAGATTATTGCAGCCGGTAGTCAGCAGCGAAGATGCAGCCAGAAGATAACCGGCAGAAGCTCTGGTTCCTGGAATCAGGAGAAAAAGCATGCAGAGCAGCGTAATCGCCTGCCAGTTGGCGGTATAGGTTATTAATTTCATCAGGGCTGTCAATTCCGGACTGCGAAATTGCTGGATATAATGGCTGACAGCGCCATCAAAACCCATTTCCGGCTTAAAAGCAACCAGGTATGCCAGAAAAAAGAAGGATAACACGCCGATCAGCAGCAATGAAACCCGGATTGTATTATTCTTCATCATCGTCTCCTATTTTAGGGGGATCAGGCCGCTTCCCCCTGGGTAATTTTATCATATAATTCGGATAATTCCCGCATATTTAGAAAAATCCCTAATTTATGCCTTAAAAAGAGGTATAATAAGATGAAATAAGGAGGGATTCTTTATGAAAAAAATGTTTTTAATTATGCTATGCATCACAATTGCCTTTATCGCTGCTGGCTGTACCCCCGCCGGCGATCAAGCCCAAGAGCCACCTGAATCAACAACCGGCGAAAATACAGAGACCGGCTTGCCAAATCCCATGGTAGAGGTCGATACCCCAAATTTTGACGAAAAGCTGGGATTCAGCATCAACAACTGGCCCTCCGCCTATGCCTACGAACGTATTTATGTGATAGCCGATGCGGTTTCGGAGATTAATTTTATTGTAGACGGCAACGCCTTGTCTTTTCGTACAGCAAAGGAATCGGAAGGAGAGATCAGCGGTGTCTACGATCCTTTTGATACGAGTGTGATAGAGGAACTGGCAGGCATTCAGGTGACCATTGCCTATACGCAGGATCAGACGGGGCTGGCTACCTGGATTAAGGACGGCTACACCTTCAGCCTTTATATTAAAAGTGGGGCTTCTGCAGAAAACCTCAGTCAAATTGCAGAATCCATTATAAACAGCATCTCAATTGGCAGCTATATCGCTTCATAATAGCCGGAGGCTCCCATGAAAAATTTTTTAAGGCAATTAAAATTCGGATTATGGATGTACGGCTTTATTTTCAGCATGTGGTCCTATTATACGAGAGTCAACAAATATAGAAAAGCAGGCGACATACCCGGGGAAATTTCAGCGATCAGAGCATTGCAGCACACTTGGGGCTGCGGAGTGCTTAAAAAGTTCGGGATTGCCTACCATGTCACCGGCCTTGAAAATATACCGGAGGAACCCGTACTTTTTGTGTCGAATCACCAGAGCTATGCGGATATACCCCTGTTCGTAGCAGCCATCGACAGGCAGATTGGATTTATTGCCAAAGCCGACCTTGTCAAAATACCCATTTTCGGATCGTGGATCAGAGCTGTGCGCAGCGTCTTTATAAAAAGAAATGATGCCCGGGCAGCACTTAAAACCATGGAGGCGGGTGCAGAACTCCTAAGACAGGGATTTTCCCTTGGCATTTTCCCTGAGGGTACGCGCAGCAGAGGGCCAAACATGCTGGAATTCAAGAGAGGCAGCCTGAAGCTTGCCACAAAAACCGGTGTACCGATTGTGCCTGTAGCGATCAGCGGTTCTTACAAATCCTTTGAGGTCCATGGCTATCCTGAGCCAGCTGAGGTTACTTTTACCATATTGCCTGCTTTTGAAACAAGGAATCTGACCAAGCTTGAAGCCAACAATCTGGCTGAGAAGATCGAAGCGCTGATTAAAACAGAACTCCAGAAAGGGCAAAAGAATCTATAATTTCAGAGGCAATCTGGTCCGGGGTCTTCCCATCAATTTTAACGGCAAATAAGGACGCTTCGATATAATGACAGCGTCTTTTTTCGTACAAATCGGCGAACTTCTCATATCTTTGCTGCTCATTGCCAAGATCGAGGAAAGCGAAGGGGCGATTGCCGTCGTTTTTAACCCTTTCAAAAAGTATCGGCGCAGAGCCATCCAGAAAAACGGCAGGCCCTGATTTCCTTAAACAGTCGACATTGATGGCATCGTGA
>Ga0247840_10002978_pt1 | contig 29269 bp, 13 predicted proteins | sample LaCruzMarch2015__FD_192404 | JGI IMG/M metagenome (GOLD analysis project Ga0247840, IMG submission 192404) | Freshwater microbial communities from meromictic Lake La Cruz, Castile-La Mancha, Spain - LaCruzMarch2015_17m | ecosystem: Environmental > Aquatic > Freshwater > Lake | place: Spain...
GAGAGTCTAGCACAGGCTTTATGTGCAGCATCCGAGCCTTTAACTCCATGAACACGTTTTGCCCAAGGAATTTTTTTGCACAAATCTGCATAATTTTTTTCTGCATTAGGTTCATCATAACTCAAGTATATTATGTCGTAATCAAGAACTCTAAATTTATTACTCATTTATAACCTCATGATAGTATGTTTCAAGTCGTTTTATAGTATATACACTTAATAGGCTAGATGTCTGCTCTATTTGATTTTCAAATGCAATTTCAAAGTCCAAATCGATCAAGTCAGTTAATCTTATAATTATGTATCGTTCCAATTGGTGTGGGTCGTTGAATCTTGTAATGCTAAACATCAACGGTCTGTCTAACGAAACTTTTTTTGTTTTTAAATTTTCTTTAATTGATTCATCTAATTTAAAAATCCATTTTGAATGTTTGATGTCTTGTACTATGGTTAAATCTGGTCTATGTTCAGAAGATATACTAGTTGGCACTCGATGCACTTGCGTATTAATATCAAACACAACTTCTTCGTCGTTGAATCTGTGTTTTAATACATAGCTCTTTTTTATTGTATCAAAAATTACTTGATAAGCGTGAAACTGTTCCTGTCCTGTGATTAAGTTGTAAACTTCCGCAGTATCTACTTCTATGTATAATCCTTCGTCTGTATTAGAATTTCCAACAGAGAGTAAATTTCCATTTTCGTCAAAATAAACAAATTTCTTATTTGAAATATACAAAATATCTGTATTCATGTTATAATCCTAAAAACTTTTCATATACAGATATTACCTCATCTGAAGCAAAATCTTTTTCTGTATAATGAAATATTCCCGACTGTTTATAATTGCCAATTTTTAGATTTAAGTTGTTGTCTAAATACACACCTACTTTATCTTGCCATCTGTCTGTTTGAATCAACTTCCAATCTTGGCATCTGGTTTTCATATGAACAAAATACGGATAACTGGTGTTTGGATTTGATACTTTATTTTCGCAATTCAAAATCTTTGTTACAATTGCTGCACTTAAATCAACACTAGGAAACTTTTGAAAATATTTTCCTCCAGCATACTGCCCGTAGAACAATTCCCAATTGTTCATTACCAATTCAAGCCATTTGTAAAACGTGTGTGCTTCATCACTTTTTTCAAAGTAATTAAAAGCACTGTAGAGATTTGGTAAGTTATGATTTATAAATGCCTTGCGATAATAAGGACTGGTAATTTCGTCGCCTCTATAAGTAAGTACTTTTTTTGTAAAAAATACCTTGTGTGTGTTTAAAAAGTTCCACCAATGGCTTATATCTTCCAATACCAACACGTCAGAATCGAGTACTATTGTACGATCATAGGGAGAAGCATGGTATATTTTCCACCTGTTTTCTATTTTCCATTGAGATTTAAGTGCAGCGTCTTCCCACGGAATGTCCACAACCTCATCTATAACAGATTTGATCTTAGAATCAACAGGGTCGTTGGTGATTAAACATATTTTACTAGTAGGATTTGTTGCTCTTATGCTTAGTGCTGCAAGATATGCTTGTCTAATATAATCAATTTCGCTGTTTTGCGCTAAAATAGTAAAGTTAAGACTCATTGTCGATGATCCTGTTTAAGTTTATCTTATTCATAATATGCACATTGCTATTTTTAATCTTAACAGGAAAGTAATTGGTTGAGTTTTTATTGTTTTCAATCAAAAACAAAAATTCCAAATCTTTGATTTCGAGAACCAAGTCTCGATCTAATGTGTAATACATTGTTCCGGGTAAATTTTTTATGAAATTGCCCGTTTTATAACCGTTCATAACATGAGCTGCTATACTAAATGCATAGTCATTTCTAAATGTAGCATAAGGTAACTGATAAATGTTTTTGTAATGATACCAGTTTTCTTGTATATGCTGTATTAAATTAAAAAAAACTCTATTTGTTTCTGTTTTTCTAAAAAAAACCACAGTTGCCCAATAAAAATCCGGGCCTGTTTCACTGATTTTAGAAAATTCGCTTACATCTCTCCAACCCGATAGTTCTACTGCATTTTTGTACATCATTAAATTGTGAGGCTGTTCAAAACAATTCAACAGATCTAAATTTGAAATTATAAAATCAGTGTCTAAAAGTAATGTTTCGTCATACGGCGATAACTCATATGCTTGACTTCTAGTATCATTTTTATATTCTAAATTTTTTCTTACATAAATTCCGTCGTTGTACTTTTTATATTGGATTGCTTTTTTGTTTTTTATTTCTATAACTTGATCAAAGATTTTTTTATAGTCAGTAAATAATTTTTTTAAATATGCTTCGTTGTCTGTGATGATGCTAACAGGCAAATTTAAATATTTTTTAATACGAGATGCACAATAAACAGCTTGTTTTATATAATCTACTTCGCTGTTATTTCTTGCGATTAGTAATGCACCTCTTTTCATAAATCAACAATGCCCTCAATCGTTCTGTTGCTTCTTAATTTGTTATATTCAATCAAATATGTGTTGGATGCTTTCCAGTAAGCACTGATAACATTATCTGTAAACTCAACAAGATTTTCTATTTCAACCGGAATATCGTTGTCATCGATTAAAATAGTGCTGGTTTGTTCTAATAGAACTAGACTGTGGCAAAAACTTAAAAGCTGTTGTGTTACTGTAAACTGACCTCCACCAAAATAAAATATAATGTTACTTTGATATTGTTCTTTTAAAATTCTTTTCTGATTTTCAAGAGTAATCATATAATTACTAAAATCAAGTGCTTTTTCTAATCGTTCGTCCATGGAAAACTCCTATTGTATCTTTCAATAATACAATATTTTTTTAAAAAGTCAATGTGAATTTATGCTGGAGGAGTCGCGTTGTTTGTGGTCATTGCAACTACTGTTGCAACTGTTGGAGCGGCTATACTAACTGCTGTATAGGTAGTGCTATTAAATACAAAACTGCTATCTGGACGGAATGTGTTAACGTTACTGGTAGCTGTACCGTCAACAGATTCGTCAACTGTTGTACCAGCATCATTATCGTCAAGAGAAATTCTAAAACGTAACACTGTACTGCTTACAATTCTTCCGTCAATTGTATAATCATTGCCTGTATACAATCCTGATCCTGTTTTGATAAAAAGTTGACGATATATCGATGTTAAACTATCAAATCCACTACCTCCGCCGGTTGTAGTTGGCGTACCAGAGCTTGCTGTTAATGCATACTTTCCAAATCGTATTGTACCCATTGCTGATAATAAAGCTGCCCAATTTGTTGATTTGGATCCTGTGCCACCTGTAAGTGTACTGGAAAACCTTAATTCGCCGCCAGCATTGAAGAATTGTGACATTTGTGTTGCAGTAGAAAATGTTACTGTAACCACATGATAAATTGAGTTAGCAGCATCTGCAGAGCCACCCCAAGTTGTGCTTCTAGCACTGCTTGTAGCAGTACCAAGTGTAAAATTTCCTACAGGAAATGCTGTAGAGCTTGGGTCAAAATTAGAAATGTTGGTGATTAAGGTTGTATAATCGTTCACACCCTGTTTTGTACCGTCTACTGGCGTTGCTTTTGCACCAGTAGATTGATTGAAAGTACGAGATGTATCTGCTCCTATGGTTTGACCAGTCGGAGGGACTGCTATCGAGGAACTTACTGTACCTTGTTGATGTACATATGCACTCTGTGCATCTAAAAATAAGTTGAGCATTTGCTGAGAAGTTACAGAATTAACCGATGCAGTAACCGCCGAAGATCTCATGGTCTGTCCATAAAGTGTCGAATAAACAGATACTAGAGATGTTCTTACATTATTATATTGTACAGCAGTGATTGAATCGCCAACTATAGGCATTAAACTCTCCTAATAGCATTATTTAGTAAAAGTAAATTGCTATTCAATTTAACTTGACAAGTTGATAATTGTTTGATAAGTTGGTGTAGGAACGCTAACATAATTTCCAGTAGGGCGTAATTGAGTAATAGTACTGGTGATTGTTCCAGTTACTTGCTCATTGACGTCGTCATCTTGGCTTGCATCATCGAACATGACTAAAAATGTTATAACACTGGTGTTTTGTGCACCTTTTGCTCGAATTCTTATGTAATTCTGTGAATAAAGTCCCGAACCGTATTTTTCAAAAACTGTTTGATAACTAGAAGTTAAATTAAAATTACCTAAATTAAATGAAGTGCCGGAGCCAGTAGCAATTGCAGTTGTATAATTAAATTTTACTATACCCATGTTTGAAAGCATAGTAACCCAGTCGTTAAATTTAACACCAGACCCGCCTGCTGCTGTTGCTGCAAATCGTACTTCTCCTCCGGCATTGAAAAAATGACGTCTGTGATCTGTACCTGTTGATAATATATTATTTCCTGAAGTATTGGTAGTTTGATATCCACCCGGAAATGTAACTGTAAATTCATGCATTATTGGGCCCGATGTTCCCCACGGCGCCGATCTCACACTGCTGGCTTTGGATTCTACCGTTACTCTATTCGGATGTACTAAATTTCTATTAGCATAAATTGTATCAACTTTTGCTTCGTATTCTGTATATACTGTTTCGGTTATCTGATTTGTTGCTGCAACTGTAGACAATGTAGTTGATACATTTGATTGGTGAACTTCAGCTATATTAACATCAGCTTTTAAATTGTTCATATGTTGAGCAGTAACTATATCAACTGGAGGTGTGTTTCTAACTTGTCTGCTAGATAATACCTGACCATAACCAAATTCGCTAGACCCGTTACCCAATACAGTTCTTATTTTTGATTGCATAATGTTGTAGCGGGCTGCTTCGATATTACGTGCCATTAAAACCTCTTAATAAACTTATAGTTTTATTTATACCTTCAATACACATTCAACTAGCTTCTCTTCAATTGATTCATTGGTTTCAAGAGCTATTCCAACTAATCCTACAGTTTCTACAGTTGAACAAACTCCGTCTTGAAATACATAAACAGGTTGTCCTTTTTTTACAGAACCTGTAATTCTAACCGGTACTCTTCCTTTAAGTGCTATTGCTTGACCATCAATATGAGAATTCATCAAATAAGCCGGATTTTCTGATGTAACTCCTATGCAGATATTACTTGCATTTGCAGGACCTGTTTCGTATTCATTGTTACTAGAAACTGTCATTGCAGTTCCAACAGGATGTATTGACTCAACAGTGTATTTTTCAGCCAAGTCTGCATACTGTGCAACTGTAGCTGTTCCTACAAAGAATGTTGCTTTCAGCGCACCTGCTGTAATAGTTTGTCCGTCAATGGTTTCATTAGCGGCTGTTCTAGAAGCAATTGTATCTGCGGTCGCAGATACAGATGCAGTTTTATAAGCAGCACCTACTTTTAGTGTGTCTGCTTGTGTTGCAATACCGTTAAACGAAGTTGCATAAACTGTTCTCCATTTTTCTCCAGATTTTCCTAAATCATACGCATTTGTTGATCCTGGATGTATACCGGTGCTGTCAATGTATGTAATTAATCCGTTGCTTGAATTTTTAAATCTCAACAGATTTCTAACTAATTTTACAACAGGTGTTTGCAAATCTGAATCAATGTTAACAATTAAGTCCGAGTCACTGCCTACACTAAATCCAGTCTCGTTAAAACTTACTACGTTTGTAAATGATATATTGTCAGCAGTCAGATAATCAGTTGCTGCCCTACCAGCTAGTTTTAATGCGTTTGATGCAGTACCCCAGAATCTATAACTTGACGATGTTACTCCGGCAGTACTTGCTCTAGTGTCTATTAATGTAACACCTTGTTTGATTACATCAAATCCTGCTATAGCAGTGTTTGTTGAATTGGTGAAATCTGCGTCTTTACTAACAACAAACACAACTGTATCGTTTATAGTTGCAGTGATTACATTGTGCGTTGCATTGCTGGTGTCAGTTAGAGTGCTACTTTTCATTTGTGTTTCGCCAACACCCGGTGCAGTTTGCGGACCTACTAGTACCCAGTCATTTACTGCATTTTTTACATACAGTTGCTCAGTTGAGCTGTTCCACCAAAATTCGCCTTCGACAAAACCGTTTGGTTGAGCTGTGCTTATTTCTGTGCCGCCAGTGGTTTTCCATTTTGTTCCATCATAAACTTTTAATTTATTAACCGAATTATCAAACCAAATCATTCCAGATACTGGTTTTGCAGGCGGTGTTGATCCTGCAAAATTTTCCAATAAAAACATAAAGTTTTCATTTTGAGCTTCGCCATAACCGGCGTAGTTTTTTCCAATAAATTTTAATTCAGTTGTAGTATTTACGGTACCGTCCTCAACTGTTGTTTGTACTGTACCGTTGTATTTGTTAATAATGTATGCCATTATGGATAAACCCCTAGTGCTTTATATTATTTATCGCATTACGGATAAACTGTTGTTGACTGATAAATCCATTGATACGATCCGTCTATTTGAAACACTTTTAATGATCTAGATACCGACATCGATACTGTTTCTACTGTGTTTGAAAATCCAACGTCTTGTAATACAGATTGATTTTCAACCCCGTTTTTGTCAACTGCTACGAACGTTTTGTTAATGCCGTCGCCGCCGTTGTAGGTAATTGTTCCTGAATATGCAGTACAATGAACATACGCATAAACTCCGACGTTTTTAGTAATTCCCGGCACTAAATCTTCTATAAATGATGCTAATTGAGTGTTGTTTATTCCTGTAATATCGAATGTCAAATATACGTTTTGGTCTTGGAATTTTTCATCTACATATGTTTTATTAGCTACATAATTTCCTGGATCACTAACATCTGGGGTTGCAACACCAGATAATTTAACATCTGCCAATAACGGATCGCTAAACACTACTGTTCCGTCACTAACAATATATAACGGATATGCTGTGGTAGTAATTGTTGCACCATTTAAATTTATGTAATCGACATTTAGGTTGTTTAGCACGCCCAATGAAGTTATTCCTGGTGCCGAAGTTACAGATGATCCCAATGCAGTAGCAGATAAAACCAATGAATTATTAATTTTATACTGATAACCAGTAGGAATATTAAAATGACTAGTTGCGTTCCAGTTGTTGTTTGTGTTGTCCCATGTTAACGACTTATCGCTAACTGCTGATTTTACAACTATACCAGCGCCGTCTAATTCTAATTCTGAGAAAGTTGTGCCGCCCGAAGTTATTCCGAGTTCTATTGTTTTATCTTCAACTCGTATATTAGTAACATCAAAATAGGAAGCTGATCCACCAACAATTAAGTCACCTGTAATTCTCATACTACCAGTTAAGTCTAGAGAATATAATGGAGTTGATTGCCATAAACCTATTCTTGAATTTAGATTGTCTATTTTTATTGCATCGACATTAGATGCTCCTTGACGAACTTGTATTTTAACGTCTGCACCGGAGATTTGAGATCTCTGTACAACTGCACTACTTTCTACTCTAATAGTAAAATCCGAATCATCACCTACTATTAACCCTGTATCGTTTTTTATATGTAGTCGACCAGTGGTAGTATTGTTTGAAGCTATTTTTAAAAAACTGTTTGGAGTGTAAATATTACCCAGTGTATCCGACAATTGTGTTGTTGATGCAGCAGGACCATTAAATTTGAAATTGCTGTATTCAGAACTCATATTCCATCCTGCTAGAATGCTTGTTCCGAAGTTAGTGATAGAAGTTGCTGCTGTAAAACTCTCTCCGCTGACTATAGCAATCGTTGACCCACCGATTAAAAATCTTGCAACAACTCTAGGTTGTCCTGTATTATCAGTGATAGTTGTTATATTAAACCCTGATTCTCCCTGAGCATCAGTGTAAATAGGACCTGCAAGTAATAACTCATTCCCATCGCTGAAGTATATTTGCTTATTGTTGGTATCTATCCAGATGTCTCCAGACAACATAGTAGGCTGTGTTGCAGAAACAATTGTTGCATCAGTTGATCTAAAATTTGTACCATCAAATATTTTTAGTCTGTTTTCAGATGTGTCGTACCAAAGTTGTCCTCTAATAGGATTTGCTGGAGGTGCTGTATTGGAAAAATTTTCTAATAATTTTACAAAATTTTCGTTAAGATATTCTCCGTAGCCTGTATAATTTCGCCCTACTAATACTAGGTCTGTGGTATCAGTATCTATACGGCCATCGACTAAGTCAACTAAGAGTGTGCCATCTGCTGTATTAATTTTATAACTCATTAAAAGACTCCGTGATAAATGATGTATGTTACAGTAGCAAACGGTGGAACTGTGGTGAATTCGATCTGCGATGTATAATTGTAAATGCCTTCGGTTCTTGGTAAACCAGATCCAGGATCTCCGCCAACTATCGAGACACCTACTGCATCTGTATCAGCAACTCCTGTTACATCAGTGGTTGCATAAAATTGCGTACCATCATCGCCCATTAAGCTGTGTTTGTGTTCAGGTAATTGATTTTCAATGATGAAATCGCTTTCGGAACCACCATATTGACCAACTGATTCTGCTGCCAAATCATTTAGTACTCGGTTACCACTTACTGCTCCTCCAAGGTGACCCAGTGGAACTCTTCCTCTAAGGTCCGGTATTTTAAAAAACGCAGTAGTAGTACCTGCACCAAAGTTTTCTCCAATAACTGTAAACAAAGCTGCATAGGAAACTTTAGATTTTTCTGTTCCGTCACATATAAACCAACCGGTTGGAGCCGTAGTTCCTGCATATGGCATCATTGACCCTACTGGAATAACTGGACCTTGTGCTGTGTTAGGAATTTTACTGGTTAACGTTGCCTGGCTTACTCTTTTTAAACCAATGTCAGCACCGGCTAATCTTCTTATAACGACTTGATCACTTGATTCAATTGTTGTTATCAATGTTTTTGATGTAAAGTAATTGTCACTCAGTGTAGTTGTAAATGTTTTTGTTGTACCTCCGGTTTGACCATCAAAAACAAAACTAGGAGCAGTTATATCACCAGTCATTACAAATGTAGTCGGACTGTTTAATCTTCCTGTAGTAGTTGAAGAACCAGTGACATTTCCTGTTAAGCTTCCTACAAATGTACCATTAAAATTTGTAGCGTATATATTATTGAATCTTGATAAGTTTGTGCCTATGTTTTTACCTGTTGTTTCTGGCAAAATGTTACCATTGACAGTTAAAGAACCTTCTAAATCTAAATTACCACCAACATTTAAGTTTTTGGCTATGCCTGCTCCACCCGGTACTACTAACGCACCATTTGAAATTGTTGTGCTTTCTGTAGTACCACCTAATGTTAATGTTCCGGAGGCAACTATATTTCCAACAACGTCTAGTGCTTCTGTTGGAATTTTTGTCGGACTGCCTATTGCAACCTTGGTATCATTGTACACCCTAATTGCTGTCGTTGCAACTCCTGCATTGTTGACTTTAACGTCAATACTTCCATCACTTGCTTTGTGAGAAATTTCTCCCACACTACCGCTGACAGAAAACACAAGAGTTTGAGTTTCGCCTATGTCAAGGCCACCGTTGTTTCTTATTCTCAGCGTTCTAGTTAATATGTTTTCTGTGCTTTTTCTAACAAAATCAGTACCCGGAACATTTATTCCTGAAATAACTAAATTTTCAGCTTTTTCTGCAAGACCATAATATTTTGCAGCAGATCCACTGATATTGCCGCTTATGTTAATACCTGGATATATTATGCTGTAACCTTGTATTACTGCTTTGGGTATAAACTCTACTGAGCTTATAATCGAAACAGGTACATCGTTAACATAATTTATAATAACTGGTATTTCTTGGTTTGTTGTTGACGTAACTGTTACAAATTTAGATCCTGTACTTGCACCTTCGCTGTAATCCGGGCCTACCAATATCCACCCAGATCCGCTGTACAAATAAACCTGTTGATTAGCTGTATCTACCCATAAGTCGCCTATTGTACTAGTAGAAGCTTCTGGTTCGCTGGTGGCTTTTTTTAGACCGCCTGCGCTGACCCATTGTGTTCCATCATACACTTTTAATTGATCGATACCGTCAGTTGTGTCATACCAAAGTTGTCCTTCTACTGGATTTTCTGGAGACGTAGTATTAGCAAAATTTTCTAACAAATGTAAAAAGTTTTCTAAAACAATATTACCAAAATCTGAAAGATTTCTTCCTGGTAGTTGAAGAGAAGTGTCTGTGTTAACAGTGTTGTCTTCAACTGTTATAGAACCTTTGTTAACACTGTCAGTAAAGTTTACTTCATATGCCATTATTAAACCTCATTAAATCCGCTTAGGCTTTGAACTCTAACAGTATAATCAATTTGAATTAATCTGTTTAAACTTTTTTGTACAGGATGAAAAATTACATGAGTTATTAATCTTCCTGTGCCGGTTGAGCTGTAACTTCTAAGTCCAAGTTCGTCAAAAACAAACAACTGATCGGTGTTTGCCGCTGTGTCAAACGCATCTTGCCCATTGGGCTCGCCGTAGTCTAGTAAACAACTAACTAGAATATCTGTATAATTTGTACCTGACACATGTCGTATTTCTGTTTTATTTCTAGTTGGATCAGTATTGTTAACACTGCGATCGTCAACTACTTTGCTGTGTGTTTGATTATACAAACTAGCATTTGTGCCTGTTGTGTTAGGAGTTAGGTAGGTAATTATACCTGTTGGATCTACACTTGTGCCTCCATTTCCAAAAGCCATTTCGTATATGAATCCCTGTCCAGCATTTGACAAACTTTCAGCCAATGCCAAACTCATATTTTCGTAATGTATAGCATTACGTTTGTTAATAAATATTTCTCCTGTTTTTGGATCAAATATTTTAATATGTCCTTCGACATGTATTCCGTTAAGATCGTTTAAATTTGTCATATGTGTCACCTATACTATATTTATTTAGGTAAGAGTATTGTTGCTTCACGCAAGAATCTGCTTATATTATTATTAGAATTTATCAATGTCTTGTTTGGTTCGTTCCAAACTTTGCCTGTAGTTCTTGCAATTACAACCTTAACTCCAGCAAATGGTGCTATTGCCAATACCAATGCATTGCCATCAATAGAAAATTCTGGAGGTAATGTTACATCTCCTTCTGGACTATCTTGTGCAATTGTTTGATTAAACAATTGCATTGAAGTTTTTCTCAAGCGTCGACCTGCAACAAAAACTTCAATTTCGTTAACGCTGGTAGGAACCATGTAATCTCTAAAAGTAAATGTTGTAGCTGTAGAACTGCCATCTGCTATTTCAGTTTGTGTAAGAATTACATCTGAATAATTGATAGTTTCTTCAGGACCTTGCCCGTATGCAACTGCGCCAACGTTGTGAATATTTTTTACACCTGTACCAAGAGTACCTCTTCTTAACTGCTGTAATCTATTGCCAACCACTTCAAAGTATTCAATGCGTTCACCATCTACAAAAACTACACCGGGTATGTTTTTTGCTTTGTTAGGTTGGAATATTCCAACAGTGTTTTCAAGAACAATTCTTAGATCGTAATAATTTAGAGGTTCTGCTAATACATAAGAATTATTTTGATTCAATCTTTTATAGTGTGTTCTGTTTAGCATGTCTTTGAATATTCTAAATCCGTACTTAGGAGATATCGGAGCATTGCCAAATTCAATAACATCAATTTTATCGTTGTCCATCGGCACGACAGATAGCTGTATTGCATCCATTGCAGGAGACAATACATAATCCATGTTAGGAGTTAACAATTCGCCATTGAGTGCTACCCAGACATAATTTGCACTCGATGTTGTGTTGTTTAACTTGATATACCCACTGGATACAAGGTTTCTTGTTATCCAATTATCGGTATTTTCTTCAACATAGGTATCTCTTAATACTTTGTATAGGGTTCTCTTAAAATTGTTAATATCATGATTGCTAAACTGATATATTTCAATTTCTGTTCCAGAACTAGGAGGTACTGCAAAAGTCAAGCTGTTGCTTAGTTCATATGCTACATCACCGATTGTTAATAATGTATCATTTAATTCAAACTCTGGCGAAGTTGTAAACGAATCTCTAATATCACTTCTAAACGATCTTACAAGAATTTCGTTGTTGTTTACAGTTTTAACATAAGCATTGTAAGAAGTACTATCGTTGGTGGATACCAAAGTAATTTCTGTATCTGCAGAAATTATTGCATCCACAGCACTTGTAAATGTTATTCTTGAATCAGTAAAATAATATTCTGCGTCAGTTATAATATAAACATCTAATGTGCTATCCGATACTCCTATATTTTCCTGTAACAATCTTACAATTCCAGTGGTTGAATCAAAAGTAAATTCTTCTTTTGTCAACTGAGTTCCATTAACAAAAACCAAAACATTTGCTTCATCTATTGTGGTTAAATCACTGTATTGCCAAGAGTCTATTGCATATTCTCTTTCATCAGTTGTAATAAAAGATTTACTATAACCTGGACTTAAAATTTGATTGTTAGATTTAACAATCAAGTTATATGCCAACGGTTGTTTACTAAACGGTACAGTATTAACAATACCGTCAAACTCATGATAATTTGTAGCGCCGTCGGCACTAAAAGTTTTATCAATGATCACTTGACTGTACGTTTTTAATGGTGTGTCATAAACAGCATACTGAATAAAATCTCCATCCGCAATTACAGATACATCAAATACAATCTTAAGTCTATTTGGATGTTGTTCAGTATCCAATGTTTTAATGTGATTGTAATCTCTGCCGTTTTCTTTAACTACACCATTGACTGTTACAAAAGTCGATAATGATTCACTCCATACTGCCGAAGTTACAATCCCAGTTGTACTACCGTCTGATATAGTGTATTCTGTGTCGATTAAGTTAGCACCGTTAACACCAATCGACAATATCGAAAGCAATGATCCTACTGGTATAGTGCTATCAGCAAATGAAACTGTTTGTGTTTCATAATCAACATCAAACATCTCCGGTTTTAAAATTTGATTATCAACTTTGATAATTATACCGTCGTTGGATTGTGGTATATTTGGCAAATTGAATACTGTTTGTGTACCATCAATTTTGTAATTTGCAACACTGATAATTCCAACTCCGTCGGCAGATCTGTGATAAACTTTAAGATCAAGTGTATCTAACACATGTCCTGGTACTAATTCTTCAGGACCCCTTGCTGCTGTGGTTATAAAATCATCACCGTCGATTGTTATATCTGCACTAGATAGCCCTGTTGCTGTAGTATATGCAAAATTACCGCCTGTAATTGCAGTATCGTAGCTTGCTTCAGATGGTGCAAGACTACCGTCACTGGTGCTTTTTCTTATTATGACAATGTCATTGGCAGTTGTTTCTATTAACTCTTCGTCGATTATAATAGTGTCAGTTATTCCATCGCCTATAATAGTGGCCATTTTTGCATTTAAATTGCTCAACGGAGTACTAGTGCCAAAATTTTGATCATCTAACCTAATATTGTTAAGATAAAAATTATACTCAACATTTAATTCTAAAGGTTTGCTTAGTGTAAGCATCGATGTACTACCATCTAAAATAAATATCTCGTCTTCATATGTATTGTCAAATGTATCCCACGGCATAGAGCCATATCCGCCAACACCGAATCCTTGTTCAGTACCAAAGTCAATGCTGTTTACATTAACACCTTCGTAGGACACACCGTCCATAAGTTGCGAAAGTTCTTTTCCTGCCATGCCAGTTGTTGGATTGTAAAAGAAATTTATTCTATCGGCGGCATGTAGTAAAGATACATCTTTTTTATAATTTACTATTATTTGCGAATTCAATGCTGGAGCATCAACAAACTTTATGTATCCGATCTGTCTTTCAAATCCTTTTGTCAAATCAGTATCGTTTCCAACAGTAAATTTACTGCTTAATTGTTGAATTCCGTTAACTGTAACAGTATAACTGTCTGTTCTAATATTCATAGGCCATTTTAGAACAAACTTTTCTTTTGCTGCTGTTCCTACAAATGTTTGTGTTTCATTTAGTTCAGTAAAGAGATACGAACTGCTGATTCTATCAAATTTTAACACAATATGAGCAGATCTAACAGTACCATTACCTATAATAGCAACTGCTGTGGCTGGTTCACCACCTTCGTCTTGAGTTCCACTAATAGTAACTAGAGGTGCTTTATAATATTTGCCACCTTTATTTACTATTTCAATTTTTGATACTCTTCCTCTGCTTAGATAAGCACGAGCAGTGGTTCCACTGTCTCCTGTAACTATAACAATCGGTGTTTCCTTATACTTAGATCCGCCGTTGGCTACTTCTATAGAAACAACATCGTAGCCGTTGTTGTCTGTCCAGTTTTTGTAAGGATACTCAAGATATTTTTCAATTACATTTTGTATTTGATTGTTGTTGTACTTGGCATAACTAGGCTCGATTTCTTTTGTTAATTCGTTATAACTAGGTGGCAAATCAAAGTCAGTGGTTAAAGAATTAGTGGGCTCAACATAAGAATAAGCACTTATATATTCTCTTACCTTTGTACTGTATGGTTTAACTTCGTTAACATAGTCTTGATAGTTTTCAAGATTATCGTTTTGAAAATTAACTGGTTGATGTAGATTTCCGACATTGTGTTTTACTTTCACAAAACTGGTTTTGAAGGCCCAATCCAATCCGTGCTGTTCGTGCAACGCATATCTTACACTTGCAAAAAATAGACCTAGATATTCAACAGATAAGTCACCTATAAATATTTCAGTCTTTAATGCAGACAATATATTTCTTAATTCGTTTACTGGTTCTTTATCGTAGAATGTTAAATCAAACACATTTGCATCGTAGCCACTGTTGATAGATGCGTAATTGTAAAGTTTAGCCGAAAGTTGAATAGTTCCGTTTTGTCTACCAACAGTTTTATAATTTACTGTATAATCTTCAGTTGTTACGTTTGCAATTTTTTCTAACAATAGCCAACCACCGGAACCAACGTTGTTGATTTTTACAACTTCGCCGATGTCTGCATCAAGACCAAATAGTTCATAGCTTTGATCAACAACATGATCTATTTGTGTTAAGCTGGTATAGTCAGCTAGGTACCAATCAGCATAATCCCAATATCTAGTGGTATCATAATTCTGATTGTCTTTTCTGATCCACAGTTGGGTAGATTTATTCCATTCATAAATTGCCCAGCGACCGCCGATTTCAGAATCTGCATTAACTAAAACGCTGTATTTTCTAATATTTAATTTTACATTATCTGTATAATTTTTACCTTTGGATCTTATATATGTACCGGTGATTTGTCCTAAGTTGTTTATTGTTGTTTTAATAATAGCATTTGTACCATTGCTGTCAACAATTTCAACATTAGGTGCAGTTTTATAGCCTCGACCAGGACTTTGAATAGTTACAGAAACAATTTTTCCATTCTCAACTGTTGGTATTAAAATAGCCTGTTCTGTTTTAGAAACTCCTACAAATCTCAAATCATCCAGTGTTTCAATTACACTGTCGTATCGTCCAGTGGTACTTGCAGGTTTTTCGTCTTTTAATAACAGTGTAGAGATATCATAATTGTCAATTATTTGTTCATTAATTAAAACGCTGTTTGCTCTTTCTACCAATTGCTTAACTGCTTCTAATCTATTTACAAACATACCTTGGCGTGGAGAATTTAAAATTCCGTATTTTTGTCTAGCAGGCAATGCCGAATCCGGCACTGTTTTTGAATTTTGATCGTATCCTACCAAGCTGTCTATCCACTTGTTTTCAATCTCAGTATTTAAAACAACACTGTTGTATCCCTCAGTTAACAATTGATATTCTGAATGAATATTTGAATTTAAAGTTTCATCTTTGGCTATTGTAAAATGAATCGCTGTTTTTCGATCTTCTATAAAAGTTTTTACATTGTATAGTGCAAAGCTATTATCACTTAATAATGCTGCAAAACGATATCCCTGTCCTGACGGATCAGCTATCAGATTTTCTATTGCAAATGCAGATAATTGACGTTTGCTGTTTGTAGGAACATTTTTTTTACTCTTGACCCAGAAATAAAATCTATCTACGAACGAGCCCGATATTGTATCATAAACTTTCTTAGAACTATATATAGTATTATCGTACAGAGGTTGCCCACTAAAACCTTGTGTAAATCCAGTAGGTGTATCTGCTAATTCAGACCATCTCAATGGTGTTACTGTTGATTCAACCCATTCATAAACATCAATTGTTGACCCTGGCAATAGTTTGTTCCAATTCGAAACTCTGTATTGATCGTCTCCTTGATAAGGGTTAAACCAACTGGCAGTTTTTAATTCCCACCACAACTTGCCAACTTGATCTTCTGCCCAATTGTTGACATTATCAACTACAACTCCGTCTTGATTGTTTATATTGAAAGAATAGACAGCAGGATCGTAGAAAGTTTTCCATGTAATTTCTTGTTCTGCAGGACCTGGTATAATTCCTTGACGAGGATCTACAACGTCAAGATTTACCAATAAATCGTTTGTATCTGTAGAGTACAAGAAACATCTTTGTATTTTGTCAATATTTGGTTTACCTTGTTGTACTGTTATTTCAGACCAGCTGTTTGAATTTTTTACAGAACGTAGATCAGCAAACAACCCAAGTGACGAGTCGTCTGACTGCTCGTAGTTGTAAACCAACACAGAGTCATCAGTATCTGATGGATTTAGTTTTGGAAAACCTATATACAGATGATTGTCAATTAATTTAAAATTACTGATATCGTTGTATTTTGTATTTCGATTATATGCAACATCTTCTCCGTAAATATACGAATCGCCGAGTTGTTGAAACAGTGCAATTCTGCCAGTATCTTTCAATACATTAACAAAGTTTGTATAGCTGTTGTCAAATGTTGTGTATTCTTTTCTTTCTGCAGAAGTTGAATCTTGAACATATTTTGAATACTTAATTTCTCCTGTGTCTGTTGTTCCAACTGCGATTCCATAAAGATTTTCAGTAAATCTATCAAATGTTGTAGCCACTTTTCGGTCTGTGTTTTTTCCAGAAATTGCTAATTTATTTCCATAAAAATCTAAACCGGTGCCAAAAGATTCATTTTTTTCCTCAAACGGACTTCTTAAAATCTGCAATAATTGATAAGTCGACACATTGTTGGCGGTTGTTTGCTTATAGATATACACACACCCGCCGTCGATTTCAACATCGTCATTTCTAGAAGCACCTATACCCATTCTGTCACCAGTGTCGTTAATAGCAACTTTCAGACCAAAATCTTCAGACAAGTCAGCAGTGTCAATGTGTTGAGAAAATTTCCATCTTCCTGAATTGTTTCTATATACCGAGACTCTTTCTGATCTTACACCTGCTCCTAGGTTAACCGAACTGGAAAGAATAATAATATCCCCAAGCATGTTAATATCAAAATTCTTTCCTATGTTGATTGCATCATTGTACAACGAGCTGTCACCTTCGTTGTCTATAATATTGTTTATTCTAGGAATGTAACCAGTGTACTCTACTGTTTCATCGTTGAGCAATATCCACAATGCTGAAACTCCAGGTATTGCCGATCCGGGTGTTATATTTGTATCTGCACGATATATTGATCCATTATAAAAAACTATTTCATTTAAATTATAACTTGCAGAATCACTGTATATTCCTTTGTACAATCTATCTTTGCTGTAGGACCATTCATTGTTTGCATTGTTAATAAAATATATTCTTCCTCGAGACAGTGACTCAGTTCCAGGAGATCCAACAAATAATCTAACTTCGCCCGATGCAGTTGTTCTGAACTCAACTTTATAACCAAATCTTTCATTATTTTTTGGATCCGGACTTGTAATACAGTGTATCAAATTGTAATATCCAGTGGTCTGTTTTTCATAAAGATAAACTACACCCTGATTGACCAATCCTGATTCTGTTCCAGAGTCTGTTGTTTCGATTAGATAAACAGGTTCCCAGTCTTGATTGTTTGTGCTAATGGTACTGCTTTCATCCCACGGTGCAAAAGACGAAATAGCTCTCCAAAGAGTTCCATTGTCACTAACAATATCGCCTATTTGATAAACAGTACCTGGAATTAGGTCACCCTTAAAATTAGTTTTAACATCGCTTGCATATGGTGCACCTACTGCAAGATATTTGCCATTGTTGGTTAACGCAACAGAATACCCAAATGCAGAATATCCAGAAACTGTATCGTCCTGAACAAGTGATTGTATTTCTCTTTTATCTGAAGATTCAGTTGATCTTGCATATATTCTTACTATGCCACGTTGAAAATCGTCAGACACTGACCCAATGGCCAGTATGGTATTGGATGTATTAGAATCAAAGCTGGTGGCAAAACCGTCACCGTCAAGTGTAGGATTGACAATTTCTTCTTGAAGAGAAAATACATTTTCGTTTTTATAAACTCCCCAGGTGTTGTCTCCTTTGTCATCAATCCACACAGTGTCGCTGAATTCCTGTCTTAGAGATTTTATACTGGTATTTAATGTTTCAGAATTGGAGAATCTTCTAGCAACAAACTTAGCAACCCCTACTTCGTTACTGTCTGGCAGTGATTCGATATTGCTTAAATTACCTGCATTGATTACTTGAATTTTATTCATTGATACTGCCCAAATTTTATAAAATTTGCTTATATCGTCGTTGGTTGACAACAGTCCAATGATGTCTCCCTTTTGGTAATAATTTTCAATATAGTTTTCGAATACAACTGTAAAACCTTCTATTACATTATTGTTTTCGTCGATAACTTCATCACTGATTAAAGTGCTATCAAACGATAGCACTTTATCACCAGTTTTAACTAATCTTAAAACATCCCAAGTTTGATTGTAATTCGAAACCCAGATAAAATCTCCTACACGAATTTCTGAAGATTGTAAATTAAGAATTGAATCATATCCGTTGACTATTGCTGCAACGTCTTGTTCTCTTACATATCCGTTGTCTTTTGTGTAAACAAAGTTTGTTGTATTAGATACAAAAGGTGCATGGATATAATCGTCGGGTCGTAGATAAACTTCATAAGGAGCAATTTCGTAAACCAAATCAGTTCTTGTACTTGATTTAGTATCTACTAATTTGATAATTTGCGGTTCTAATTTATATTTTGTTTCGTCAACTATGTATTCAACTTCGTAGATATTGTCTATTGCGCCGTATTGACCAAGTCTAATTGCCCATTCTTCGTAGAACTCGAGACTTTCTTCACCAGCAGTACTCAATGCATCAAATAACTTTGTTAATGCATTTTTGGTTCCTTTTTCAGAAATATATCCTTGATAAAACTTGTATTGACTTACACTATCTGTAATAATATTTGAAAGATACTCGCGTTTCTGATATCCAATCAAATGTTGTCCAAGTCTTTGTTGTTCTGCATCAAAGTTGTCAGTATCTAGATCGTAGAAATCTGCAAATTGATTGGCTTTGTAATCCCAGTTAGCATACAGTCTCGATTCCGGTTTTTCATCAAGTCTGTTCCAATTGTTAGCATCAAAATTTTCAGTACTGGTGTGCTTTAAGTTTGAACTATAATAAAACTCTTTGTACTTGACCAAATCTCCTATTGCATAATCTGTCCAAGTATTCCAGTTTGTAATCTTGGCTTCATCGTATAAAAATCCAGCAACATTTAAACTACCATCCCAATTGTCGGTTCTGTATCCTACAAGTTTGATTCTTTCTTGTCGGTAGCCTGGCACTTTGTCATATATTGTGTCATTGAATACTGTTTGATTATCAATTAATATAACATGTTCTTTTTGTATCAATGGTAGTTTTACCAAGAAAATTCCTTCATCAGAATTTACAGGAGTTACCCCAAAACTGTTTGATGAATTTCTAAATATGTTAGAAAATTCTTTTGATATTCTACTACCATTGCCGCCTATCAAAGTGTAGTCATAGAACGAATCAAAAATATCGTCTACTACATAATAATCTTTTGAAAACTCAACTTTGTTTGCAACAGGACTTACTGACAATACTGTTCCGTTATCCCAATTTTGTGTAACCCAGAACATAAATTCTTTAATGCAGAGTAGCATGTCCTCTAACGCTTCAGTATTTTTATTGTAAAAATTAAACAAAAATCCTTTACTAACAAGATATGCTTCATAACCTTGCATAAAATCTACAACATCTTGTACACTGCTTAATACAGATCCGTAAGGCAATGCTGTCACTGTTGTTTCGTAATCTTTCCTAATCAATGCAGTAACTCCACCTGCTATTGGCAGACTTGGAAGTTTTACAAATTTTAGAGGATCAAAAGAATCGTCGCTAAGGTGTGTGATTTTTGTTCTATAATACTCACTGTTATATCTAACAATAGTTCCAATGGTATAATTGTTGTTAGCATCCCAGTTAACAAACTGCTCGCTGATTCCACCTACAGTTATTGCAGAATCCATCGAACGAGCTATTGGTTTATTGTAATAAAACACTGGATCATCTTTGTCGTATCCAGATAATATATAACCTGATTCTATTTTTTCTATAATTATTCCACTGAAAACAACAGTTTCTAACACACTGCTTTTAGCCAATGTAATTTGATAATTTTCATCTGGAACAAATACAGAAGTTTTATTCAGTGGACTTCTGCTGTCCAACACCAACTTTAGTTTTGACTTATCAGCATACCCGCCAATTTTTATAGACAATTGATTGTCTAAATTAGACAACTGAGTTTTGTATGTTTCGTATTTTGAAGTAACTTTGCTTGAAATATAACTACTGATATAATTAATCATTCCAGCAGTTAATACCAACGGTTCGGTTGTTGTTATTGACGAAAATTTTAACTCTTTGAGATTAATTCTCTTTTTTGTATCTTTATAAACTAAGTTTCCTGCATTGTCTCTTACTGTTCTGCTTATATCAAATCCAACACCTAGAAGTTTAGCTGGTTGTGACAATACCCATGCTGTAATTAAGGAAAATGGATACTCACTGCTTCTTCTCCATGCTGATTCCACAGGCGAATTGTCACCAAATACAAAACTATTTTTTGTTTCAAGAAGAACAAAGTCTTGTGCTAATCCAGAATCTAAAGGACTTAATAATTGTCCATATTCGTTTACAGGAATGTAATCAAGTAAATTTGTTCTAGTATACTTTTTATTTCTGTATACAGGTTTACCGGGTTCTCTGATTATACCCTCTGACAAATCTCTCCATAGTATAAGATTGTCTTTTGTATAAGGTGCAGGGCCGTATACAGATTCCCACCAAGTTGGTTTTATAGTAAATCCTAACATTTCCCAAGGATGCGAATGGGGACGATCTGTATCAAAATATTGTTTGTATACATTTCTCCAATATCCTTTTAATGGGTTTCCAGTTCTATCAGACATAGAAGAATAATTATAAGTAAAACTCACGTCCTTATCCCACCAGTCGTGAGATGCATAGTCTGGAGAACCTGCTAATTCTAACCATTGTGCAAAATCTGATAACATGATACTGTCAATGTTGATTTTTGAAAAACCTGTATTTCTGTTTATAGAACCAACAAATTCGTGTATATCAATTTTATCAATATCATATGATACTTTTATGTTATTATAAATTCTCATTTCGAGTTCTAATAACAATTGATCTCTGTAATCATCAAATCCAACAGTTAAACTGCCATCGTGCCCTTGTATTACTGTTCTAGGACTACTGTATGTGTTATCAACAAATATCAAAGGTTCAAATTTAGGATAGAGTCCTAGTTTTGTTGGTGTAGGAGGTATATTGGATCCTGTAGAAGCTTCATATTCATATACTTCAACAATATCGCCAAATTGTAAATCTCTAGTGACATAAACAAAGTTTTCAGTGAAGTTATAATCTTTGTTGTATAATAATTGATTTCCATTTAGATAAACGCCAACGGCACTGATTGATAGTGTAGACAGATCAAAGTTTTTTGACATTGCAAAATATGCAGGCCCTGCATACTCTACAGTGTGCAAGGTTTTTCTTGCAGCACCAAAACCAATCATGTCGCCAAAGTAGAAGGACTTGTTGCCAATGCTTTCTTTGATAATTTTATCAATAATCAAATCAAAATGTGATTTTGTTGGGCCAACAAATCCTGAATTTTCAGCTTCTAATAAAAATTTACGTTTAAATTTTGCATATTCTTTTCTTGCATATTTCAAAGACTTGACTATATTTGCATTTTTGTCAGTTATGTGGTATAGTGCAATGTTTACTGGACCACTATGCTGTACAAATCTTTTGCCGTATGTTGACAGAGTAGAAAGATCTCTTAAATTTCCTACACCTGGGTACACACCTGAAAATCCAGGAATATCTTCCACAATAGAATTTACATGATCATTAACTTCACCTAGCGTGAAATATGTCACGTTGTCATTTAATGGATTTCGTTCTAAGTTTGTTGGTATTTCGTAAAATCCATTTTGATTTTTTGAAGAATTACTAAAACACTTTAATAACACAAAATCGCCTATTGTTAAATTATTTAAAAATTCAACAACTGCATATTTATTTTTATTAACGATATTATAATCTTTTCCAGGCACTTGTTTAACATTGTTAACATAAACCTTTACTTCTAAGTCGGTTAAATCACTGCTATTATCAAACACATCAACTTTAAAAGACTCGTTAACAGAAGAAACTGTGAATTGTCTAATTACATACTGTTTGCTATAATTTTTAGATTTTGTCCATCCATTAACATAAGAAAATGTAGATCCATCATTTTTAAATTTCTTTAAAAATCCAGTGTCAGTTGATTTTGAAGTTTCAACTTGTAAATCAGTTTGATATGTAATTGATTCATTTAACAAGTTAAATTCAAAAACAATATCCCCAACGTTGCTGATATTTCTGTAGGTTAATGGAAAACCTAATTCAATGTCAGCTACTCCTGTGCCTTCTTTGTAAGAAAACAATTTGTTTCCTGAAAAATTACTAGAAGGATATTCTAGTGTATTACCGTAACTATATCCATTTTCATCAAACAAATCAAATCTTGGAAACTGATTCACTGATAACTTTTCTTGAGACTGTTGCCATACAGACCCGTCGTAATAAAACATTTTTCCCTTGGCTGCGATGCCTTCGGTAATTAGTACAACACTGTCAGTTTCAGGAACAGAATCGTCAGTATCAATTAAAGAAATTTGTCGACGACCGTTGTGTGTAATAAATTTTACTTCATATATTCTTCCGTTGACTATTATATCTGTGTCAGCAGAAAATATAACACGCATACCGTCTACTAAATCAATGCCGTCTATATTGTATCCTAAACTGCCTTCGATTTTGCTAAATGCATCTTTGGTGTGGGTATCTATTAAATTAACATTGGCTTTCGGTTTAGTGCCGTGTTTCCAAAGTTTTAATCCTGCTTCAAATTCTATAATTGGTCTTTTTGCACGAAAGGTTTCGTCTAAATCAACAGGCAAATTATTTGCAACAAATGAAGTTTCGATTACCGATCTGTGAAACCAGCGATTGTATCTAGACCAAGGATTTTTATCTACACTAGCACGATTAATTACAATATAATCTTTTGTTCCTGGAAAACTGGTAGCATCTTCAAAAGGCAAATTATCAAATCCGGTATTGTCAAACGGAACTTGGTATTCCTGTGTAAAAATTGCAGGAACTTCAAGATCTCTTTCAGAAATCAGTTGTATTTCTGAACCTACTCCGCTGATATACCAATAACCTGTATTATACTCTACTGGAGTAACAGATCCTTGAAAATATACTTGCATTCCGTTTGAAAGTTCAATGCCGCTGGATGTTTTATAGGTTTTTTTACCTAAGATTTCTGCTTCAACATCGATTTGTGTGTTTTCTGATATTTCAAAAATTGTTACTATTCCGCTTGTATTGATGTTGTTTTGACTAACATAATACAACACTGCTGGCGCATCGTCCGGAACTGTAAATTCTATAACACCACTTTCAACGTAATCAGTGTCGGATGTTATTCCTTTTTTATAAAGTGTACTTTGATTTAGAAAATCAGTGTCAGCAGTCGGATCTGTGTCTAAAAAGTTTCTATTTGTAACAAATGCTATAGGATGCCCAGGAGCATCAACTTCAAATTTATATGTTTGACCTTTAAACAGTTTGATAGATGGATTTCTAGTTAATCCATTGGGTGTGAATATATAAGCAGTGTTGTCGCCCTCATCCGATGTAGTAACTTTGTATGTGCTTATAACATCTCTAGATTGCCCTGCAATACCAATAGGTTGAGGACCCATCGGTAGCCAATAGTATTCTCTAAAGTTTACAAACATATCCCAAGAAATATGCGGATCCCAAGCATAGAATTCTTGACTGTTCAACAAACTGTGATTGTCAACGGATCCTTTAAGGCTGACGATTTGCCCTATGTAATCATTGTAATCTTTAAAAAATTCAACATTGTTTAGCTCGTCTTTGTATACAAGCGATGGCTCTAATTGATAATTTTCTCTTGAAGTTGAAACATCCGGCAAGTAAACATCTGTCGACTTTGCTGCTTTTGCATATCTTCTTCCTACAAATGCATTGACTTTTTCAACCACACCCGGCTTGGTCATTTGATCCATAGTACTGCTTAAAAATTTCTTATTTACATCAGTTCTAAAGTACTTGGGTAAAAAGTCTGCTGAGCTTGTATTAGATGTACCGCCAACTGGAAGAGGAAAATCTGATTGATCGTTTTCGTATGCCATTAGTAAATAAAGCCTCCGGTATTAGTGCTGTTTGTTTCTACAGAACTCTGAAGTCCTGTTGTGTTAGATGTATAACCTGTGACCACAGTGCCTGTTGATCTTAATCTTTCTGCTGTAATTGCCGAAATTACTTCAACATCGTCAACTGTTGCACTGCTTATAAATATTTCGTCCGATTCTGCTTTTATTTCATGCAAGCTACCAAATGCGCTGTCTGAAGATCTAGGAACAATTACAATGCTGCTTAAATCAGGCGACAATTCTTTTATGATATAAGCCGACATTTCACTCCAATAAAATGTTTCGCCAAAGTCCCAATTATCCAATGAAAAATATTGATTTATAGCTGTTATAACACGAGATTTTAAGTCGTTGTCATTTACAACTCTTTCAGGATTTTTTACTATTTTAAAAATTGCTTGCATATTTGTATCACTTTTGCCGCCAAATAAAATTTTGTATCTAACAGGATGATAAATTATTTCATCACTTATTGATTTTATCGCATTAATTTCAGAACCGTAAGATCTATACAGTTGATCTGTGCTTGGAGGACTTGGCATTGAAGTTGTTGTTCCTGAAAGCCATTGTCTAAAATTACTGTCATATTGTTTAGTTAAAATAAAGGTGTCAATGATATTTGATGAGCTAGGATCTATGCGATTATTTTCATCGCTTGCATGTATGTATTGAAACTTTAATTCCGGTCTTCCAATATATGCATAATAGTCGTAAACCACAGTTAGTGTTCTTGACGATGTTGTTAATTGATAAAAACGATCTTCATCAATGACATAATAGATAGGGTTATTTTCAACCAGCATGTTTATATCATTTTTTCTAGCAACTGTTATTATGTTTTCAGTTGATGCATCAACATACACAACAAATTCGTTGTTGTTTATAATAACTTTTTCATTAAAAATGTAATTTGTTTGATTTACTATTTCTGTAAAAATCTGAGGATCATCTATTACACCATCATCGTCACTGTCAAAGAAAGTAACTTCGACTTTTTTACTGTCTACATATCCATCGCCGTCTCTGTAAACTCCTGAAATTTCCCAATTGAAATCTCTAGTAAAAGGAGATGTACCAGTACCAGTGTTTATATCATTGTTGATATTAAGTACAGTAATTTTGTCTTTGATGATTTTTCCAGATTTGCTATCAAATATTTTTTTATTATTGTCAAAATAAAATCTTATTTCGTTGTTGCTTTCAAATATATATCTTAATGTTCTATAGGTTACATCATATGCAGAACCAGTTGTTTCAAAAAGCACTATCCAGCTGCTGTCAAGAGATTGACCTGTTTCGTCACCTGCTAAACCTAGATTAAAATCGTCAAGCACATTAAGGTTGTCTTGAGTTACGACTTCCCAACTGCGTGTTTCTCTGTCGTATCTTAAGCCAAATGTTCTATATGCAAAAATTTGATCAACAATAGAAATTTTTATATCATCGGAAATTTCTTTGACAAACTTTGGCTTGACTAGAGTCAGTACAGAATTGTTAGGGACAATATCGTTAAAAATTATCGGTCCAAGTCCTGATGAAGCAACAGTTGTTCCGTCACCGGTTACACTTACTACTTTGACCCACTTATAGGACGTAGAATTTTTTGCATTAGCATTGGTTGTTAATGTTCCGTCAGGTAAAAAATAATAACCTGCAGGAGAAACAAACTTAATCATTGCTCCAGCCTCAATAAATCTCAATGGACCTTCGGTAAAATTGCCTACTTGGTATTTTATTGAGTTTTCATCGGAAAAATAACCAGTCGATCTATTTGTATCGGCTGTTACCTGTACCCATTTTAAATTTAATTCCACATAATTTTGATCAGGAAATTCCTTTAAATAAAAGCTTCTTACATTTGTTTCGCCGAGTATATCAGTGATTTTATTTTCAATTATGCTTTCAATGTCTGTACGAGTAACAAAAGTAAAATTGTCTTTTTTATCTTTGTATTCAGTATACAATATACCATCAGTTCCAAACAGATTGGTTTTGCTGTATTTTCCAGTAGCATCAATTAAATCGTAATATCTACTGATACCGCTCGAAGTTCTATTAACTGCTTTAACTTTGATAATATCTTGACTTATGCCCAACGGACCTATATTGTAATCTTCAGCTGTTATTAAACGATTTTGAGTATAATAGGTAGCAGGCGCATTGGTTTTGATGCTTTCAACTGTTTCAGTACTACTTGCATTATCTACTGCTGTTTTAAGTTCAAGTGTACAAGTAATGGTTTCTTTTCTACCAATTTTGCTTATATAAGGAATTCTAATTGCAACATTTTTTATACTTGCTGGAAGTATTGTATAATCTTTGTTTGCACTTGTTCTATAATATACTCTAAATTTTCCCTTAGGAAGATTGCCAAAAATACCATCGGAGAAAACAAGGCTTACTCTATCATCAACTCTAGTTAAAACACTGTAAATGTTTTTTATTTGTTTGTTTAAACTGTTGTAAACAATGTTGTTTCCTTCTACAGCAGAAACTTTGGTCCATAGTTCAGACTCGTTGTTTGAACTATCAAGACTGTACAGCCATATATCAGTATCGTTGATGTTTTGCACATCAATATCAATTTTTTGATTTGGAGTTGGAAAATCTACTAACAGATCATTTCTTTTCAGCGATCCTTGTCTAAAGTGCATGAAAAAGCCAGTTGAATTACTGGCTGCGCCTTGCCCGTTATCCCTATATAAAAACGAAAGTTGATTATTGGGCAGCGGCGGGTCTTCTACAATTTCTCCGTTTGATATAGTAGAACTAACTACTTCAAAATCAAAACTCTGGTTGTTAATAGGTTTAGAAAAAGCATATACAGGAATTCCAGTTGACGAAGATGAAAATCTATACTGTTCTGTTGGTATTCCACTAACTGTATCAAGTTTTATAGGTCTTCCAAAAGAATTTTGTATTGGCAACGCTGCATTAACAACTTTAATATATTGCTCAAACCAGTCTGGATTCACAGTATCGTTCCAGTTTATAGTTCTGTTGCTTAGGTTAAACCCATTCGAATCACTGACATTTTCTGTAGTGCTAACACTGGTGATTTTTAACAATCCATTGGCTGATTTATTTCTTGTTGGATTATAAGAAAGCAGTTGTGCTAATCTTAATACACTTTCTTTTCGTTCAGCTAATTCTAGGAAGTTTTCTCTAGCATTTAAATCAACTCTAAATGCTATATTTTGTCCTAAGAAAGCAATCATATCAATTAATGCTAGATATTCAGATGATTCTATGTAATCGTTAAAATCTTCTGGATAATTGGTTCTTAGATACGAAATCATTGTTCGACGCAAGGTGTCAAAATCGTAGCTTTTAAAATCGGCAAATTTAAAGCTTTGATAGACTTTTTTCCAATCTTCAGCAAGCAATAATCTGTTTTGTCTGTCAGTATAGGACATTAGCACTTTCCTCAGTTTATGTTGTATTTATGAGAATTAATAAGTGCGTAGTTTATTAAACAATGTTGTTATTTCTATCAAATCTAAATTGCAAGTATTCTGAAATACTATAATCTAGGTAGGTTAATTCACACTGTATCTGTATGCCAGATTCATAACTATCAACTATAATTTTGTCTACAGTTACCCTTGGATCATAATTGATAATTTCTGTTACATTTTTTACAATAGTTTCTTTTAAAGATTCTGTAAACGGTTCGTATAAAACATCCCACATGATTGTTCCGAAGCCGGGATTTTCTAACTTTTCACCTAGTCTGATATGGAAATGATTTACAATATCTTGTTTTATTAATCCAATATCAAAAAGCTTGTATTCTTTTGTATCTGGGTCGGTTGTGCTTATACCTTTATAGGTTCTACTTTCAACGGGTTTTACAACCACGTTTTGTGGCTGTATTTTTAAATTTTTATATAGATTTTTTTCTAACGAACTCATAGCAGTATATTTACCTTGTATTTATCGTTGGGCATCTGACGGGCGTATAAAACCTCTTGGTGTTGTTGTGACTGTTTGTACCTTGGGTGCTGTAATAGAAGCTGATGATGCTGCTGTCTGGGACGGTGCTGTGTAATTAGACAATTTTGGGCCATCTGGTGTCTCAACAACTTTATATTGCTGTGTAACTGTTTTTGGACCATCTGGTGTCATAATTGTTTTTGCACCTGTTACAATATCACCAACCTGTGCTACACGATTTTCTACAGCTTTGTTAAGCTGTTCTATAGACAACGGTTGTGCTCCGATGTCAGTAACTGGTGGTCTTCCGTTGTTTGATAGTGTTCCACTGTTTGCAACTGGATTCACTCCGTTGATTAACAAGTCTCTTATTTTTTCGCCTGTTCTAAAATCATATCTGTTGTCCAATGCATTTATAAGTTTGTATGCATACGGATCTCCTACTGCGGGCAAAGACGAATTAGGCAAGGGTTGAAATCCAGCTGATCCACCAAAAACACGCTGACCACCACCTGCTGCAAGTTCTGCTTGAATCCTAGGAGAAACTCCAGTTGGTTGATATGGTGCACTTCCGTTTTCAATGTCAACTGTTGAAAGATTTCCAGGGCCGCCGTTTCTAATATCAGCAACATTATATGAAAAAACATCAGCATTATGTCCTGACGAATTGAGTCCGTCTC
>Ga0247840_10002980_pt1 | contig 29264 bp, 32 predicted proteins | sample LaCruzMarch2015__FD_192404 | JGI IMG/M metagenome (GOLD analysis project Ga0247840, IMG submission 192404) | Freshwater microbial communities from meromictic Lake La Cruz, Castile-La Mancha, Spain - LaCruzMarch2015_17m | ecosystem: Environmental > Aquatic > Freshwater > Lake | place: Spain...
CACAAAAATACTCTACAATTTGGAGTATTTTTTTCTCCGAAAATCGTGTGTTTTTTCGAAGTCTTGTTTTCGGCTTCATAGAGAGAATAGTAAGGATTACTGGAAGTAATCAACTACTCTAGACCCAACAAAAAATTAAAACCCTTCAGTAAAATGGAGGGTTTTTAGTCACTATTAAATTTATCCACACAAGAGGTAATCGTCTATAATATCTTCTAAAGAGGCGTCGTCCTCTTTCATTACTATTCTACTTTTTAGTTTTTCGATCCAATATTTAATTTCTTTCTCGGATTTTAATTTTTTCAAGAAGTTATGGTCACAATTACGCCCTGCAATATTAATATCGCTGTTGAAGCTGTCCGCGTAAGATATCTCTTCTTGTGCAAGAATTGCATTAAATATCTTCACTTTTTCTTCAAAACTTAACATATCGGCTTTGTTAAATGGTACTCTTTTATTGATTTTGATTGAATTATTTTTTCTTCAAACTTTAAATTTTTAGTTGGATTTTCAATTGTTAAAATCTTAGGTATATCGTTTAAATTTAAAATTAAAGTAATGATATAATCATTTTTATACTCCAGCGCTTTTTGATATTCATTTTCTGTTAGTCTAAATGTTCCCTTTTTTTCTCTGATTCCCTTTATTTCTGCCAAAAAAGCTTCATTCTTTACGTTTACCTGAAAATCATACCCATCACCGTAAAGTCTTGCATCTTCTAATGTACCATCTTTAAAAATATCTATTGAATTAAAATTATTCATAAAAAATAATTCAGCTTCTAGGCCTGTTTCTTGTAGTTTTTTAAATCTTGTCCTTACTATTGGTTTTGCTTCATATTTGATAGATTTGATATGAAATTCTTCTTTCATATGTAATTTAATAATATTTACAAATCCCTTGACGTCTTCGTTTCAAAACAGACTGTCAATGAGTATTTTTCTGTGGATGTAGGCATTTCCTTTTTGCCACCATCCCTTTCGTCCATTAGGAAATAGGTGATCAAATAAATCCATTCTATTCTTTATTGTACCTGTTGTGTCTGCAATTTTATTTTCAACACAAAAATTGTAAAAGGATGTTTTTGTAGAAAATCCAAATTCTTTAATAAAATCGTTATTGAATTTTGATAAACCATACCCTATCAGGTTTAAAATTTCATAATTTTTATGCTTACCTCATTCCATAAAATGCATTTACTTATTTTATACTAATTATACTTTGGATTATATAAAGTATAAAAATCAGTCCAAATAAGAATACATTACATACTTTTAGTTTCTTGTTCAATACAAAAGAATACCTAATTTTATATATTTTCAACCTTTTACAGAAATATAATATTTCAGAAAAATTAATCCTATTCTCCTCAAAACTCCTCATAGTTCTCAAGAATCTGCTCCAACTGTTCCCTATGATTGTCTGGTAAATTTTCTTTCTCAATTTCTGCGAGGATTTCCATGATATGACGATGGATGATGCGGAGATCGGTTTCAGGATTTTCGCAAGAGACACAGAGATAGGTACCTGTCATACAACCAAATGTGCCGACGACGACGGCTGTTCCTGGCATTCTCTTTGGGAGTTCTCGCTCGATGTACTGAGAGAGGTAGTAGCTGAATTTTGGATCAAGTGTGATTCTCTTATCTTGCTCATCAGTTTTTGGTTTGAGGAGTCGGAGATCGCAGACGACTGCTTTTTGATGTGCTGTTTTCTGAGTATGAGAGTGTATTACTAGATTTTCACTATCGATGCCCTGAAGACTCTCTTGTGCTTTTTTTGGATGGTGAAATGTAAACTGTCCACACTGTCCTGCGGTAGCAAAAGGTACACCAGCAAATCAATCTTCATCCCCCTCTCATATATTAATCTTATCTATGTAGGCGATGGCTTTCTCAACTGATGCACGAGTTGCTCTCCTCAGCGTATCTGCGTCGAGCTCAATCAGTGAAGTGATTCGAAAACCGTAGCTTCCATTCTCAAATTCAAATGGTGAGACATCGAGAATCATCTTGGTATCAAGACCTGGTATGAGTTCTGCGAGCGATGCACGCAGCGAACCTGTGTCGGGAGTGTAGGCGAGGAGATGTTCGTTTGTATGCATCCCAGCATGAAAATCATCGTACTCTGCTTCACTTGGGGCAGAAAAAAGAGGGAGAGCGTAGGTATGAATCTGAAGCGGTGTTTCCGAGTCTATATGTTTATCGGCTGTGAGTGTACCACCAGTCATCACTGTGTGGTCTTTTTGGCTCGAATGAAGTCCTGCGTTGATTGTTATCATAGAAAAAGTTATATTTATATTCTATTGTACTTTTTCTACAAAAAGTACCAAAAGTATTTAAGGGGCAAAAACTCGGACTGTTTTCATCTCACAGTTCTGTATTCAAGGACCTTAGACAGTTTGCCCCTTAAAAATCCTTTTCTGTTCATTAATTATTTACTATAAAATCGAGAATGAAAGGAAGATGTTTCACTATTCGTTCACCTGCATGGAGGTTTTGAAAGAAGTTTTCTCCTGCCGATTCGTCAGCATTGTCTGAGATGATTTTGAGAGAAATCAGAGGTTTTTGGTAGTGGTGTGCGACTTTCGCTAGAGCGGCTCATTCCATATCCACGAGTTGTCCACCTTTTGCCTGGAGCATATCACGAGTACTTCCAGAGGCGACGAATTGGTCACCTGTGACGAGCACGCCAGACTTGAGTTCTGGATGCTCGACCGTGAGGAGGTCAAAGAGTGGGTAGAGTCGTTTTTGTGCTTCATTATCCCCCTCGATCAGTCCATCATGCTCGACAGTATGTGTGACCACGACCACATCACCAAACTCGAGATGTGGCGATAAACTCCCAGCAAGACCGATATTGATAATCGTATCGATAGGATAGAGTTCCAAGACTTTTGTGAGTGTCATCGCTGCTGCGACTTTGCCAATCGAGCTCACAGCAAAGACGAAATTTCCGTGCTCGACGATATCTCCTGGGGCAAGCATTTTTTCATAGCTCAGATACTTCGTGATCGGAAGCATCTCTTCTGCCATGGCAGAAATAATGACGATTTTTTTATGGTGCATAATTTTAGTATATTACTTTATGTATTTATTATACTTTTGGTAACAAAAGTACCGGAGAAATGAGTAAGTATCATTTCGAGTACTTCCTTATTGTACTTTTTGTACAAAAAGTACCAAAAGTATTTAGGGGAACCGAAACTCGCTTTCCTCTTATATCTTCTTTTTTCTGTTTTTCATGACGCTCAGACAGTCGTTCCCCTAAAAACCTATTTCCTTTTCATCATCTCAATACTCTAAAACTGTATAGCTGAAAATATCTCGTAGTTGCTGAGTATCTCTCTTCCTCCGAGAGGTGTTATCTCGATCAACACTCAGCCGAAGACTTCGCTGGCGCCGTTGTCTTTTGCGAGTTTCAGAGCGGCTCAGAGTGTTCCTCCCGTTGCCAGAACATCATCCATGACGAGCACTCTCTGTCCACTGAGTATATCTTTTCTGATGGCAAGAGTAGCAGAACTGTATTCGTAACTATATGATTCCTTTGCGACAAGAGCATCGGGGAGTTTACCATCCTTTCGGAGCATGATAAATGGTAGATGATAGCGCTCTGCGAGCATGCCTCCAAGGACAAATCCGCGAGCATCGATACCCGCAATCGCATCGATATTTTTTTCTCGTATAAATTCACCAAAAGTGTCCATGATTTCATCACGTGTTTCTACATCAAAGAGCAGTGGTGACATATCACGGAAGAGGACTCCTGGAGCAGGAAAGTCGGGATAATTCGTGAGAAATTGAGAATAATCTTTTTTCATATCGTTGTATTGTAGCGAGGTTTTTATTATCTCAAGTATATCAAATTGGCGTTTTTCATTCTGCTCTTACAATGGTTCATAAAATACCACTATGAAACATATAGGATTTATCATGGACGGGAATCGTCGCTGGGCAAAAAAACTCAAACAGTTAGCTACTTTTGGACATAATCAGGGTGGTGACACTCTCGAGCGTGTACTGGAACTCGTTCTTCAGAGAGGTATACCCTTTGTGAGTATGTGGGCACTTTCAAAAGAAAATATTCTCGAACGGGCTACAGACGAGTTGAATTATCTGTATCAATTGATTCGAGAAAAAATACCAAAACTCGTAAAAAAAATGATTGCGAAATGAATACGTTTCGAAATCATTGGCGATATTGCTCTCATTCCTGAGGATATTCAAAAAATTCTCAGTGAAGCTATTTCGATGACAAAGGATTGAATAGTTATGACATTTGTTCTCGCATTCTGATATAGTGGGCAAGATGAAATTGTGCGCTGAGTTAAACGGTGTATCAAAGAAGGTGTGGATCCTGATACTTTAACAGAAAAATCATTTCTTGCCTACCTCGATAGTGGGAAATATCCGCCCCTTGATCTCATAGTACGCACGGGATGAAGGATTCGGCATTCAGGATTTTTTCTCTATCAGTCTGCTTATGCAGAATATTTTTTCACAGAAACATTGTGGCCTGATTTTGCTCAAAAAGATATGGACGCTGCTATGGATTTTTTTGATTGAACACAGAGAAATTTTGGTAAATAACTATTATGGTTCAGGAATGGCTCCCTCAATATCAAGCTCTCATCGAATGAGAGATACTAGAATTTTTCAATGCTCGATATCATTCAAAAATTGAAGTCGAATCTACTTATGAAGAAGCACTTCGATATGCAGTCGAATGAGGGGGTAAGCGACTGAGGACTGTACTTGCATGCATTGTCTACGAGTACTGCACAGGGAAATCTTGCGAAGCAGTTCTTTCCTCGTGCATTGGTATCGAAATGGTCCATGCCTATACGCTTGTCCATGATGATCTACCGTGTATGGACAACGATGAATATCGTCGAGGTAAATTGACCGTGTGGAAGAAATACGGAGAAGCAATGGCTGTCCTCATCGGTGATTCTTTGCAGACTATGGGATTTGAGCTTCTTGCAAGATCTAGGAATGTTGAAGTTATACTTGAAATGGCCAAAGCTATGGGTGATATGGGTGTAGTACGTGGACAAGTACGTGATACATTTCTCCGACACGATACTCTCTCACTCGAAGAACTTCTCCGTATCCATGATGAGAAAACGGGATGATTTATCGCTTCTTCCCTTGTTATTGGAGCATTACTCGCTGATGCGAGTCCAGAAAAAATTGAAGTGTTTCGTACTTTTGGCATTCTCTTGGGTCGAGCATTTCAGATCAAAGATGATATCCTCGATCATGAGAGCGACTGTGCTACTCTCGGGAAAGCAGCCGGAAAAGATGTCGCTCTCGGAAAGTGAATTGTCTCTCTCGTGGGTATAGAACAATCGCGTGAATTACTGACGCAGCTTGAGCACGATATGCTTGTTCTTATTGACCAATTTCAGGATACACGATTCCGTGATATCGTGGAGTATGTAGTGCACAGGGTGAAGTAATTTCACTGTAAAAGAGTTGATAAATTTTGACTTCCTATATATTTATAAATAAGTTATTATTTATGAATAGTATACCTGTTCTAGATTTTCCATGAGAAGAAGATGTTGTAATTACAGCTACACAAATCATTCTTCTTAAACATAGAGTTGGACAATGAAATGTAGATTTTCCAGACCTTCCTCATCCACGTTTGAGGAGCTTGTGTTTAACTCGTATTTGACCAGAAACTCATGAACTTTTTGCACATCCCACAACGAAAATATTAGTTGAGTATACGTATCGTGCTATCCTCCAAATTGTTCAACGATCTCATCCAGAATTGACCAGTTGTTCTGTCACTTTTGAACAGCCTCATACAATACGAAGAGTTCTGACTCGTATCATGACAGCACTAAAATTTCAGCCCGTCAGTGAACTTGAAACAAATGAAGAAAAACGTTTACAGCTTCGTGCTAAAATACATAAGATGATTCAGGACCGATACCGTTTTTTAGAAGCATTTATCTCTTCTAGAGACAATGATGAACAAGGATTTATTCTTTTAAAACAGATAGAAAAGTGCTTGGAAAATTTGTATCATCTGAGAAATGAGATGTCACTCTTGGGGAACGATGCAGGGGCTGACCATGCATCAAAAGTTATTCCTTCTTTTCAGGATGCTGTTGCATGGGATCTTACAAGAGAAACATATCTAGAATCATTTGATCCTAGTGATTCAGAAGAAATACTTCTGAAGTATTTTCCACCCAATTTTCGTCAGCAAGAAGCTGCATTATTTGTTTTCTCATTTTGTCCTCAGGAGGAAATAGAATCTTATGATTTACCGGAAGAACAAGTTTTACGAGATGACCTACGAGAGATGTGGAGAAAAATGCTCGAGCGAAAAATGCTTATAGTCGCGTATATACACCGTTTTCTTCTCTTAGCATGAATACTTAATATCTGTGTACATCCATCTCTTTCTATCAATACCTCAGAAATTGAGAAAAGTGAACGTCATCTCCGAATTCTCCTAACTGAAATAGAGAAATTACAAGGAGAGTTACGAGAAGTTACTGAAGTAGACTATGATCAGCAGACATATGTAGGACTTAGTGTTAGTGACAATGATTTGATAGATCTATCCACCCAGTGTCAAAATATTTTGCACCGTACACAACAACAGGAATCTCTTGATCCATCTATTTTAGAGCTCTTGATATTATTATCTGAAACATTAAGTCATTTTTCTGAAGAAGCACTTCGTACTGCTGAAGATAATAGGGTATTATTTGAAGAGAAATGTTTCTTGATGCAGACTTTGAGAGATGCGACGTACTGAGATCTTTTGGTCGTAGAGGAATTGCTTACAGAGATATCTCACGATTATTTTGTCTTAGACGATATTGGAGATATTCTGAAGCAAGCATTCGATCTTTTGCAACACTAGTACCAACTCTCTTTCCATCCCATTTTATAGGCACAAAAGTTTGCTCAGAAACTGAGACCTATCCCGATGATCATGAGAGCAACTATATTTATAAGTCCAATATTGTACCAAGGGATCATGCAGAGGCCTGCCATCAGTGTATAATCTATACTGTCCCACGGTTGAAATGTCGCACCGGGCTTGAGTCCGTAGCGACGCTTGATAAAACTCTCAATGATATCACCGAGAAGAGCAGTAAAACCTATATATCCACCCAGAAGTATCCCGATGTACCAGCTCGTGTAGAGATTATAAAAGTCACTATATGCAGGTAGGATAGTGATAAGAGCTCACCGAAATGCGTAGAGACAGAGTCCTGTGATCATACCAGCGATAATACCCGTTGCGTACCCTCTAATTGTTTTATTTTTTCCGAACCATCGCTTGTGTATTGGCTGAGAAAAATCTCTCATATAGGGAATATTTTTGGCTACAACCGGCGCTGCATTTGCGACAAATGCGGGGAGAAATATCACCAGTATCTGGAGGAGATTAGCGAAGAACATAATGAGGGACCAAGAGTACAATGAGAGATACGATCATATAATTGAGCATGATGATACTTTGTGCGAGACCGACACCAAACATATCACCTCCGTATATCCATGGCAATACCATACATCCTATGAGTAGCGCTATATTTTTTGGTCTCAATTTTGTTTTGATGAGATTTCAGCATGGAATATGTGAGACAGTGAGAAATGCGATGAGACAGATAACAATATTCATGATCATCCCTACTGGATGGATGATGAGTATACCCAATATCGCTGCTGTCGCTGCAGGGGAAGGGAGTCAGAGAAAGTACTCATTTTTTACATGTTTTGCATCATTTCAGAGGCGATAGAGTATCGAGCAGAGAAAGATTGCAGAAAGAGTGATATTTCCTGTGATGGACCAAATCCAGAGTGATGGCAGGAGACCGTACAGTATAAAACTCGCACTATCATGGAGTCCAAGGGCCCTCTTTTTATCAGTCGTGAGTTTGGTATATATGAAATCCAAAAATACTCCTCCTGCGAAGAGTATTTCAGTTTGAAACCACGATGCATCCTGCAATACCCCCATACAAGCTCTTATGCCCAGAATTATTGCCAATACAGGGAGGAGAATGATATATTTTTCAGATGTGCGCATAGAGATAGTATTTATAAAATTATTCTTTAGCAATACTCATTTTTTTCTCTTTCGTTACTTTTCTGATTTTTTAGTTGAGACTATCAGTTTCCTGATTGATTGCTCTGAGTGCATTTATTTTCTCTTCACCAGACATGAGGCGAGGTTGTCCGTAGTTTTCTATCAATATAGGGTGGAGGAGGATATGATCTATAGTTGCTATGCCTTGTTTTTTTTCTATAAAAATCTGTGCAGCGAGACCTGACTTTGTTTCTGGGCTAAATTCTTGGTCAAAGACAAAATTACCAAGAGAATAGAGTATATATCTATTTTTGTATGATTCTATTCTTTGTGTCCAGTGCGGGTGTGCACCGATCACGAGATCAGCGCCAGCATCGATAGCTCGGTGTGAAAAAACTTCTTGGAGTTCCGTTGTTTTGCGTGAGTATTCAGCCCCTGCATGCATACTCACGATGACAATATCCGCTTTTGTTTTTGCATCCTGTATGGATTTTTCCAGCATTACTTCATCTTGCATACGAGCGATCATCGTACTCTCTCTCGTACCGTCATCATTGTACGAAGCATATGATGCCCCGATGAATGCTATTTTTATATCATTTTTTTCGATGATTTTTGGAGTCCATGCTTCTTCTTGCGTTGTCCCAGTGCCGATATGCGTGATATTCATTGATTCGAGCATTTTTTGCGTTGTTGTGAGCCCAGCTTCTCCCTGATCCAGAGCGTGATTATTTGCGAGATTTATCACACTGAAGTTCATATCTCCGAGTGTCGATATGAGCTCAGGAAGACCATTAAAAATCATTGTTTTCTCATATGAGTACACACTTGTGCCATTTGTCGGTGATTCGAGATTTCAAAAATTAAAATCACTCTCCAACAGAAATGGAGATATATTTTCCCATATCCATGTAGGTCATCCTCATTTTTCTGCATGTCGTGCGACATTTCTCGAGAGCATGATATCTCCTACTGCGATGATATTGATTCGTTCTATTTCTTCCGTTTTTGTCGTACTAGTTGCTGCATGTAATCGAGAAAAATACGATGTATAGAAGAGCCCAAATGCTGTCATGCATACGAGACCACTGGTCACGGTGAGACCGATTGATATGAGGAGTTTTATGTGATTTTTCATCTGTATAACTATGTGCCATCATACTCCGTATTCTTCTTTTTCAACATATCCATAAAATACTAGATACGATTTTTTTACGAAAAAGTCAATCACTATCTCACAAAAAAGTGTCTCTTCTCGTGCACACTGGAAAGTATTTTCGTATACTATGTACATATGAAATCATCCTCTCCTACACCCGCCCAATCTTTTACTGTCAATGTGATAATATTGATTGCATTTCTTGCTGCTTTCTGGCTCCTTTTTATACTCCGAGACCTGGCCATTCTTTTCTTGATTTCTTGTTTCTTTGCTCTTCTCATATGACCTTTTGTAGCCAAGCTTCGTCGGTGGGGATGTCCAGATATATTGGCAATTTGTCTGACATTCTTCGGAGTATTTCTCGCTGTCGTACTTTTTGTGGCGTCTATCATACCTCTTTTTGTCGGTCTTGCAGAGGACTCAAAAACATTTATTGTTCACTCTATCACGTCTCTCGAACAACAGGCACGAACTGGATTTCCTATGTTCAACCACCTTCCTCTGAATATGGATGTCATGATTCGGAGTAAAATCGATACATCTTCTCTTGCTGCCTTTATCACTGATGGGAATCGTACACAGGTGATCGTCAATAGACTCATCGGCGATATAGATACGATAAAAAACCTGGTACAATCCTGAGCTGGTCAAGTAACGAGCGTTTCACTTTCTTTTGCTTCACTTTTGACGTCTGCTTTTGCTCAGATATCACTTGTTACAATTATTACTTTCCTCATCATACTCGAGCGTCGAATATTTCTGAATTGGTTTTTTACCATACTCCCAACACATCTCGGACATTATTTCCGTAGACGGCAGCACACCATCTCAAATGCTATTCATGATTGGCTTCGAGGGCAGATGATCATGGTCTGAGGCATGTTTTTGCTTACCTTTATTGGTCTTTTTATCGCTCAATACTTCGGACTGCCTGTAGAGCATATTTTCTCTCTCGCTCTCATAGCGGGTATGATGGAATTTGTCCCATACCTTGGTCCGATTATAGCATTTTTACCAGCATTTCTCGTAGTACTCTTTAGCCCGGAGACAAGTATGCTCGCTGTTTGAGGAATCACAGTACTCTATATCATTTTACAGCAAATCGAGTGAACGTTTCTCTATACATTTGTGATGAGCCAGACTCTCCGACTTTCTTCGCTCTATATCCTTCTCTTTACTATTATTGGTGCAACTCTTGGCTGAGCTCTCGGTATTATCCTCGCTATCCCTCTCGCTTCTATTCTCCATATCTTTTATCACGATTGGATGCACTATCGAAATACTCCGTCAGAATAATATATGTGGAGTGTTCATACCAACAGTATCCTCTATTCTTCTTGACCAGATAGTGTTTCTTTCCCTGTTTTTTATCCTGATTGGTCATCGTTGACAGGTATAATTCTTTCGCTTACCCCACGAGATATAGTTCCTTCTGGGTATGATGATTGGGTGCAACAGTTTCCTCTCGCAGAAGAAATCGCTCTGGTCGAAGAAGGTATTCAGAGAGCGCAAAAAGGCGAGAGGATTCATATACGTGGGATTTCTTCATCTCTCTCAGTGGAGCTTGTTCGAGAGTATTATTCTACACAGGGGTATAGGGATCAGTTTGATCGATTCATTATCCCACCAGAGGAATTTCTCACAGTCAGTATTTCTTTGCGACACTTTCTCTGGTGTGATAAGGATAAGGCATTTCTTTCTCAAAAAAATTCTCCCCTTTTTCAAATCTTTCCACCTCTTCGTACTTCTCATGATCTACGTGCACTTCAGCAGGATGTACGCATGGGTATTATTCCCTGTATAGAAGTTGGAGAAGATGCTTCCTATCTCCCTGAATGTGTTACTCGAGAACTGATTCCATTGTTTCATCTCTGACAAGTGTGCCGATATAATTGGGAGAAATATGGTTTTACTGGGACCGAGCAGAGAGTAGAGTCCAATTATCAAGAGAAGACTTGTTTATAGAAAAAAGTTCTTCTCGTATTCCGTATAGATCTCAGCACGCATAGCATAGAGATCTGCGTTGTACTGTGTGTTTTTCGCAGATACTTTTTTTGCATTTCGCATGACGAGCCAAAAGAGACAGCATACTATCGCACAGATAGTGATGATATCTATCCAGTACATATTGGTGAGAAAAAGAGGGAGAGAGGTAGTCATCATATATTAGAGTATTTCAGTAGTATTTTTGAGTTCAGTTACGACGAGGAGACGATTCAGTGTCGTACCGAGTGGCCAACAGGTCATGAGAGTGAGTCTCTTCATCGTATCTTCTCCTCCTAGTGAGGATACGTGACCTGGTTTGACGATTATTTTTTCTTTTACGACATAGATAAACTTTTTTTGCTTGAAATAGACGATTATCTCATCCCCAGCGCTGAGCTCATTGAGGAGAGCAAAGACATCGTTATAGTTTCCTTTTGCCCACGGAAAATTTGAACTATGTCCAAATATAAAACTATTTCCTGATTCCCCAGGATTCGCTGAACCAGGATATTTTATGATACCTTTTTCGAGCTCTTTCATAAATATTTTATGCCATTCATCTGATGAATTTGCATCATGATGCTCGACATTGACGAGCGGGATATTTTTCCCAATTTTTGGTATGATGATACGATCTTCATACGGGGCGATATTGACAGAGAGACTCACACGTGATATATTTTGGTCAAAATAGGATGCTCCGAGTTCTGGTGTATTTCCTTGGGTGTTTTCTATCTGCCTCTGCATGATACGTTTTTGACGTTCTTCCCGGGCTTCTTTTGCACTTCTTTTATTGGTGATATCTGTGTTTGCGAGACCACCCTCCATAGCTCTTTTTTCTTGTTCGAGCTCATCAGGTGAGAGTATAGCACGAGCAAAGGCACTATAGGCAGGCCAATTTGATATGAGCATCAGTCCAGTAAATATGATACTGGTGAGTAATAGAAAATGCAGGACGCCTTTGATTTTTTTGAGTGATTTGTGTCTTTTTTCTATTTTCTTTTCCTCTTTTTTGGCCCAACCGATGATATCATGCGTCGTATCAAATATTTCATGCAGTATTTTAGTTTTTTCTTGGCCTGTTTTTCGTGGATGTATATCGTATATGAGTCACATACGTCCAGCGTACCATATCTTTTTTTCGATAGCAAAAATTTGCGTGTTTTTTACCCCTTTTGGTCGAGTTTCCAGCTGGTTTTCTTCCGGATGCTCAAAATAGCCCATGCGAGCACTGCCAATCCATAGACTCCAAAGAGCCCAGAAAATCCGACAAATGAGATGAGTGCTCCTCAGAAAATCAACCCTATAGCATTGGCAAAGTTATTTAAGATCCTAAGCGGTGCTGCTGAGACGTCTGCGTTGATCACATTTGACCCTGTGATGCGTGCGTAGGAGGTATTATATTCTTCTGCAAAAGCAGATTGACTCATCGGGAATCATGCGGCATAACCGACACTATTACACATACCCAGGAGGACGACTATGATGAGACCGATAAGGTTTTGGAAATTCCCCGCTACAGCCAGACCAAAGAGAGAAAACGCCGATATAAAAAATCCGAGCGTGATAATCGAAAATTTCCCGTGAATTGTCGATTGTTTAATCCAGAAAAATTGGAGTGTATAGGCGGGAATAGCGATAATTCCGATGAGTATAAAACCACTTCGAATGATATTTTGGACACCTGATTCTTTGAGGGCTTCTTCGAGGTAATCGATGAAGAATGTCGTCACAATGGTGTCCCAACAACCAAATATCAGGATTCACCCAATAGTCCAGAGAATAAAAGGCACGTAGGAGGTTTTATCTATACTGAGCTTGTAGAGCATGCTAAACTCGAGTTTTGTTTTTGCTTTGATATCTTCCCAGTCAAACTCTTTTGAGATTTCTTTTGGCTTCATGATGATATAATCCATGGTTCATTTTATTTTCTGAAAATCAATGGTTGATATAGTACTTTTGATGTAGTTTGTGCTGTGCTCCGTACTGTCTTTATTTTTTTGAGTGATGTGGAGATTTTTGATAGTACTAAGACTAAATACTTCGTGAGAATTATCAAAATAGTTCTTAATGTAGATCCGCACACAGATAACCAAAAATACCAATACAAAGAGAATAAGCTCGACTGAATTGGTACTTAGTGAGAGAATAAAAATAGATAATATAATACCCGAAATCATACCTACACCCAAGTAGATATTGAGCTTTGATAAAGCACGGTCAAACTCAGAGGGATCGTTGTTGTTGAGTAGATATGAGAGAGATGTGACATCGTATATTTCCTTGATAGTTCCGTAGAGGAGGCCAATAAAGATCAGGAGGATAAAATTTATTCCTGTTCATAGAAAATTTCGTGTAATCTCAAAAATATTTCCATCAATACTCAACCCAAGCCCATCTGTTGTCCGCACGAGAATGAGAAAAAGTACTGCTGCCACGATCATGAGGGTATTACCCACTGAAAACATCACTTTTGAGGGCACTTTTCTCTGGATAATACCCAAGGGGACATCAAGCATCATCGACCATAGGTTTCCTATACCGAGAAAAATACCGATGAGGAGCGGTGATCAGACGATAAAACCGAAGAAAAATACACACGTGAGGTGGAAAATAATCCAGATACTCCCGTAGACACTCATGACATTATAAAAATTCTTGAGGAGTTTCTCTTTCTCTGGAAGTTCGGGGGTGACTATCTGAGGCATGATTTTACTCTATCATACTTTTTTCTCAGAGTAAAATATTTTGACCTTATTTTTTCGGCGTTCCGTAGTTTAAAACCCATATATTATCACACTGCCCAACACCGATTTCTTCGAACTTTTCTTGATACATATTTTCACGATGATGGATACTGGTTGTGAGCTGATCGAGGACTTCCATGATGTTTATCTGGCCAAGAGCTAGGTTTTCTCCCCCCCACGAAAAGAGATATCCTCCATCATCATATCTTTGTTTGAGCGTGCCCCCATTGAGTGTATGGGTTATTTCTCCTACTGCACAGAGCTCAAGAGCGTACTTCTGGGCTATCGTATTGAGGGTATTTGATTGTATGAATCCACCCATTCATCGCTGTATTCTTCTCCGACTATGTTCTGTGATCAGCAGGGTGCGTATTTGTCAGAGTGAGAGATTTTTTTTATTTGTTGTGAGGAGACTTTCTGGATGATAGTTATCGTCACATGTATATCCTCAGAGTATGCTCTTCGTATGGCACAGGAGGTGCTGAAAGTATGAGAGAATATTTTTCGTAGGCGTAGTGAGCGTAGGTCTCGTTTTATAGCGAGTGAGTGCATCATCGGCTTTTGTTAATTTTTCTATTTGTTCTTCATTTGATAGGGGCGCTAGGTATCGTTCACGGTACGTATCATAGAGAGATTCTGTTTTCATCTCAGCAACGCCACTCAGGGCGTAGAGTCCGCATGTAGCAAAGAGTGCCAGGATAAATAAACGGTTCATACTTTATAAACTTATATTTTTCCTTATAGTACTCTCTATAATTTCCTTTGCAATGGTTGCTTCTCCAATTTTCTTGACTCTTGAGCACAAAAAACAACTCACACACGATGTGTATGAGTTGCACTATTTGAGTGAGGGTATTTTATCAATTCTTCCCGGACAATTTCTCCTCTGTGATACTGCATGAGATCCGAAACTTCGTCGATCATATTCAGTGAGCTGGGCAGAAGGGAATTCCGTGTATTTTATTATCAAGCGTGTACCAAATGGAACAGGAGGAAGTGTCGCTATTTGTGATCAAGAAATCGGCCACAAAATGCAGGTTTGGTGACCGATGGGGCGTTTCATCCTGCAAGAAAATGAGTATCCAAAAGTATTTATAGGTACAGGGACGGGTTTTGCACCACTTTACTTCATGCTCAAACATCTCCTTGAACAAAGAAAAGAGCAAAGAGAAAAGAGCAAAAAGGAGGAATTTCTATTTGTTTTTTGAGTGAGAGAATTGCATGACGTATTTTATGAGGAGGAACTTCAACAATGGTGAGAAGAAGGCGGATTTGAGTATGAGATTTATTGTTCACGAGAGACTTCAGATCTACCAGAGAAACACCACAGAGGCAGAGTGACGGATTTATTAAAAGATTCAGTTAAAGCCCCCTTCTTGAAGGGGGATACCCACGATAGTGGGGAGGGGGATTTATTGGACTCTGATAAAAATAAATCCTCAGTCACTCCTGCGTCGTGACAGCTCCTTCAAAAAGGAGCTTACCCTGACACTGAATACTACATCTGCTGAAGTCCCGCAATGGTGACAGAAGTTCGAGGAATCTTAAAAAACTCTGGTGTTCCAGAGGAGAAGGTATTTTTTGAGCAGTACTAACTAACTAAAAACAACTTTAATTTTTTTTATGGGTAAAATAATAATTGACCTTAAAATCAATCTTATCATTTGGAAAGAATTCTTCTCGAAGACTATTAAGAAAATCACTTTGTTTTACTTGAAAGTCATTTTTTAAAGATACATCTTCTTGTTTATTAATCCAATTAGTAAAAGCATCTTCATATTTTCGAAACTTCTCATAAGCTGAACTGCTAATTAATAAAGTAGATTGGTAGTATATATTATAAAATTCATCAATAATTTTTTCAGTCTTTTCTGGATTATTTTCTGAAGGTTCATTTAAAAATAAACGACAACTTTTGGCTAGCAAGAGATATTTTTCTAGCTTTAATTCTTTCTTTTTTTGCGAGAATTCTAAAATATGCACGATATAGTATCACATTGTTGCAAAAACTCATCATATTACAGCAATAATAAATTCTTTTGATAAGTCATTTCTAAAAATAACTGTAAGAATTACTGCTATTATTCACAGTACCACTAAGAACATAGTAAAACATCCCCCTGGAAACTCAGACAACCATTTTTTATTTGTGCACATAATTTAAAGTATAAGTTTAGTACTTTTTTATCAATAGTAACTTTTTTACAAACACACCACTACTGGCTCCCTCTCCCATACCTTTAATACCATTTTTCCGAGATCTTTTGCGAGGAATTCGCAGAAATTTTTGTGATTTTCTTCGGGTTTTTTCGCTGAGAGAGCTTTTTTGACGTAGTCAGTGATGGCAGCATGTGATGCAGCGATTTCATCTGGGAAAAACAATCCTCGGGATTCAACGGAGGCATCTTTTGTACTGATGACGAGGACGCCTTCTTCACCGAGCTGGATACGATCTTTTATTGTACGAGTTTCCAGCGAACCGATACTCATACCATCGACACCGAGGGCTTCGAGGGGGAGTTTTTTTCGAGAGAAGACGAGTTCGTGTCGTTCATCTATTTCTACTATAGATCCATCTTCGAGCATGAGGACATTTTTCGGATCCCAGCCCATCTTCACGACTTCTCGTTTGAGTGTCAGACGTTGTGTGATATCTCCGTGTACTGGGATGATATATTTGGGTCTGACGAGATTTATGAGGACACGTTGTTCTGCGATACTGCTGTGTCCGCCTGAGTGGACTTCAAATTCCTTAATGGTAATAATTTTTGCTCCAAATCGGTTGAGACGATTCATCATCTCTGAAATTGCGAGTTCATTTCCAGGAATGATAGATGACGAGAGGATGATGGTATCGCTTGGTTTGATGGAGATAGTCTGATGGTCGCCACGAGAGATATTATTCAAACCTCCGAATTCTTCACCTTGTGCACCAGTGGTCACGATGATCTGTTTATTTTCAGGAATGCTTTCCATTGTTTTCGCATCGAGTGATCTGATTATGCCCTCTTTACCCTTCAAAATTCCCATTTCACGAGCTATAGCGACGGTATCGACCATGCTCCGTCCATTGATGAGGACGAATCGGCCGAGTTGTTCAGCTATCGTGATGACGTCTTGGATACGAGAAATAAGCGTTGAAAAGTTTCCGATAATCACGCGTTCTTTTGCTTCCATAATGAGCATCTTGAGCTCAGAGGTAACCTTGGTTTCAGAAGTAGTCCATTCTTGACGAGCCGAATTGGTCGTCTCATGGAGGAGGATATCGATACCACGAGAGGCAATTCTCGCATAATTTGGGAGATCTACTGGCTTATCAATGCGTGGGAAAAATTCGAGTTTGTAGTCGCCCATATGCATGATACGAGCTGAGGGAGTTTCGATATAAATTCCACAACTATCGGGAATAGAGTGATTAACACGGAAAAATTCATATTTGAAAATCCCTACGTTGGCCATTTTTCATGCATCAGGATTGATGGGAAAAAACTGGACTTTATTTTTGAGTCCTGCTTCTTCAAATCCTTTTTTTATCATCGCAATCGTAAAAGGTGCGCCATAGATTGGTGGGAAACCAAGTGCTGGAATGAGATTTTTCAGTGCACCAATATGGTCGAGATGGCCGTGTGTGACAAACATGGCCTTGATTCTCTTCACATGAGGTTGCAAAAATCGGATATCGGGGAGGAGATAATTAAACCCTGGAGAATTACCACCACGGGCAAATTCGAGACCACCATCGACGATGATAATATCATCACCATGCTCAAACATGGTCATATTCGCTCCAATAGTTCGGAGACCACCAATGGGGATGATTCGAGTGACATTGTGTTCAGTTTTTGGGAGCACCTGCGGTTCGAGAGTTTTTGGGAAAATAACAGGCACATTGAGACTTTTTATCACTGCTGGTGAGAGTTGGTCAGGTACTTCTATAGGAGTAGTGTGTGCTGCGAGAGTTCATCTTTCTGCTGGCAACTCGAGACGTTTTATCGGACGATTCAGAATTGGTTTTCCAGAAAATGGTTTTTTGGGGAGGAGAGGCGGGCGCGGATTATGAGGAGGAGTTGTATTTGGTCGTGGTGATGTATTCATCGGTGTTGTGGGCTTCAATTGTGGTTTTGGTTTTTGTGGTGAAAAAAATGTTTTTTTCACCGGGGGAATAGAAGCAGAGCTTGGTTCTATTTCAGACGGTGTTGGTTTTGGCTCCGGCGTGTGTCATAGTTCTGAATCGAGTTCAGCAAAAAAATTATCGGACATAAAGAAAGTAAAAAAGTAAAAATACAAAATTTTATAAAAGAGTTTTTGTCTACTCTTGACTGTACGTGTTTCAAAATCTACAACAAAATCCTGGACGGACAGGAGCGCATGTATTTAGCGAATGATAGGAGACATGAGCATCAAGGAGACCACACAATGAGCTCTATTGATAACCATGTCAGGATGTGTGTACAGGATACTATTTTTTGTTTTGTTGTGCAAGCTGTTACTCCTTGATTTCTCGTAATACGTGTTCTCGTAAGTCATGGGGAGTATAGTTGTTTTTGGATAAATGCAAATTATTCAAACAAACTATCGTCATTTGCACTGACCCATGCGATACTTCTGTTCTTTCCCCAAAACGACCATAACAAGACATCCTCAAAGGTGTGAGTGCCTGCTTTTTCATCCTGAAGAGGATTCATTGCGAGCTCAAAGTGCAAGTGATAGAGATATTTTTTATCTGGTACGGCAGAATCACCGACATGTCCTACTATTTCTCACTGAACGACTTTTTTACCAACTTGGATGTTTGTTGGTATATCGGAGAGATGTGCATAAATCGCGACATGACCAGAGAGTGTTTTGAGGTAGACAGTATTGCCACGATAGACATCGAGATTTTCTTGCAGTTCGAGATCAGAATCACCGTGGTGGAGATGTTCCATCTCTGACCAAGTAAAATCACGTTTTACATGCAAGATCGTACCATCTTCTATAGCCCGCACAGGCGTTCCTTCGTTGACATAAAAATCCCAACCATGATGTATACCATCGGTCGTTTCTGCCCGGAATGGTCTTGGAGCATTTGGCAGATGAGAAGGATTTGTTGGAAGTGGTGATCCACTAATTGGTAAGATAAACTTTGTCTCTCGAGCTCTGAGTATTGATTCGATATTGTTGAAAAACTCTCGAAGTCGCAGTGCCGAGAGGCGATAATCATTACGTATGATAGTACTAGCACGGAGTGTATTTTTCAGTGTCTCACTGGAGATATCAGAGAGGGCTTCTTTTTGAGGAAGAGATCCATTGATAGGGAGTATATAATTGACTCCTTGATATCTGATGAGAGGTATACGACACTCACTGTGTATCCTCCATTGAATAATAGTTTTATCCGCACTGTTTTTGAGGATTGTTTTTGTCGAAGAGCATGGAGATGTGAGCTCTTTTTCACTTCCATCGATACGGAGCAGGACAGATGCACCCGTATCCATAGGAGTAATTCCTGAAAAAAGTACTTCCAGAGGAGGTATCTCAGAAATCGCTAGGGTAGGTTGAGTTGGTTCAGATATGAGGTAGTGAGGTACTAGGAGAAGTATACTCACATACAGAGAAGGTCGAAACATAGATTATTCGCTTTGCAACTATCTTTGAGTGTACAAAAAAATTATTCAAATCAAACAAACTCATCTTTTTTATATCTTGATAATAATACTTTCTCTCTCTTAGAATATATTTTCTTTTCTGTTTTGTGAAGAGCAGGTGAATAATACTTCTTTTTTATCACTTTCTCCTATACTATCTCTACACTTTTATATATGAAAAAATTCTTTCTCTCCTTGTTTATTTGTAGCACTCCATGTCTAATTTTCGCCGATTGAAGTGAGCTCTCTGCAGCCCAGACATTAGCTGAAAAAGGAATCATCGTGGATCAATCAGCTATGCAACCATTCAGTAGCAACGTTGCTCGGGACATACAGGAATCTACTCTCTATCGCTTGGATGATTTTATTACTCGACAAGAAGTTCTCGGTATAGCGCTGAAGCTCAAAGGTGTCACACTCCCTGATGCGTATGTCTGTCGTGATTTTTTTCGAGATACTGGTGAATGGTGGGTATGTCGTGCGGCTGAACTCTCTTCTGACCATGATATTGTCACACGTGCGAATCTCTATTTCCGTCCTCGATCGGTTCTCACACTCGGAGAGGCACTAGGAATAGTGATAAAAGCTCAAGCCATTCGTCTCTCTACTCGCTCCACGAATATCATATCAGGCAGTCTCCCTGATTGGCAAAAGCGTCTGATCCTCACGATCCAAGATCAAAACATTACACTCAATATCCGTGATGAACAGGGTCGATGAATAGCTCTCTATGATGCACGTATTGGTTCGACTATTTCTGGATTTAACATGTCTCATCGTATGACAAGGGGGCAGTTTTTTCAGCTCGTAGTAGCATTGCTCGACTATCAGGAAACTTCAGATCCTTTTGCGTATTGTGCTTCGTATACCAATGGATGCAATGAGTGTTTCCGTGATTCAAATGGTCTTGTCGCGTGTGATAAGAGGATGTGTGTCTGGCAAGGTATACCAAAGTGTTATGCGTGTGATAGTGGATATACTCTGGAAAATAACCGTTGTGTAAAACAACAAACTGCCTGTATCCAGGAAGGAAAATATGCTGGAGGTGGTTATGTCATGTATCCAGAGAATCTGAGTAATTTTCAATGTTGTTCATGACTGACACGTGCTGAGGAAAAAGATCGTAATATGATTCCTGATGCCGGATATACCTGTATCCGAGAAGGAGATGGATACTGTGATACACGGTATGAAAGTGCTCATAATTCTCTTGACTGTCGATCAACCTGTAAAAAAGAAGGAGAATCAGTCAGTAATGGATCTCTCCCACCTCAATACCAATATCATGGTACATGTTGTTCCGGCTTAACTGAGATTGGTCCAAAAGAAGAATTCATCGTTGGTGCATCAAATATTTGTGCGAATGTCGGTGATGGTTATTGTGATACACGATATGAAAGCATCTATAATTCAGCTGATTGCCGAGAGAGCTCAGGATTTGATAGTTCTATCTGTCAGAGCTATTATGACGGATGTAATAGTTGTTCAAAAACTGAGAATGGACAGACTCTTTGTACTATGAGGTATTGTGAAGTGCCTGATGGTCCTGCATATTGTACGAGCTATATTTCCTATACTCCTGTTTCTCAAGCCAAAGATAATGTATACATAGGAAAAGTACTCTCAGAAATACGAAATTATACAAAAGATCTCTCATGTACCATCGATACTCAATGTCAGGTCAGTATGATAGGATTTAAGTCATGCGGATGACCAACGGCTGTTGTTACTTATTCAAAGAAAAATATAGATGAAACACTCTTATCAAGCAAGCTCACGTATTACACAAATGCACAGAAGAAATTTAATGAACAATATAACATCATAAGTGATTGTATGTTTATGATGCCTCCACCAAATCCACGATGTATCAGCGGGCTGTGTCAGTAGGCTAATATGTTTATTTACATCTCACTTGGGAGTGGGATTCCCAGAATCTTCGTCGTGTACTCAATAATTTCGAGACAGGTTTCAATAATTATCACCCTCGTAGCCCTCTCGGCTTCGTGGGTGTCTTTCATCTTTGGTGTATTCACATAGAGAGCATTGAGATGTCGCGCCATGGTCGTGAGGTGGGCCACGATGAGATGAAATTTGTAACTGGTTCACGTGGCTGTGAGGACTTCGTTGAAACTGAGGATGTCCATAATGAGGTCTCGATCAAAAACAGTCAACGTTCAACGTTCAACGTTCAACGTTCAACGTTCAGGGAAATCGGACAGAACCTTCTTCCATCTCACATAGGTGTATTGTAAATATGGTCCACTCGAACCCTCAAATGCGAGGACTTTATCCCATTCAAACACCCAATCTCGTTCACGGTCTTGGCAGAGAAATGAGTAGATGATAGCACCGAGGGCGACAGATTTTATGTCTTCGTCAGGAATGTTTCGTTCTCTCTCGAGGAGAATTTTCTTCACACGGTCAAAACTCTCAGCGATGAGGTCATGGAGAAAAATCACTCGTCCATGTCGTGTCGACATCGCTCCGTCGGGAAGCGCAACAAAACCATTAGCTGCGTGGGTGAGTTCAACGTTCAACGTTCAACGTTCAACGTTCAACCATGCCGTTTTTGCTGTGGAAAAGACTTGTCGAAAATGCAGTGCTTGTCGATTATCGACAAAGTAGAGAATACGAGCAGGATTCCAATTTTTCATCCTATATTTCACTGCTGCGAGATCGCTTGCGAGATAGCCGTGTGTACCGTCTTTTTTCTGGAGAATACACGAAGGAATCTTTGTTTCTTTTTCAAAGACAACTCCGACACTTTCATCTTCATTCTTTGTCGCGATTCATTTTTCAACCAGTTCATCGACGACTGCAGACATCGTATTATCTGGTGTGAGATCTGGCCAATCACCGAGCTTTGGAAGGGGGAGTCCTTCGTAGAAACTCTCACCAATCCACATATCAGGATGGACACCAAATTCACTCATCACCTTGCGTACTCCAGCGAGAGATTTATCAGTAAACCTCTGCCAGAGCTTCACAGAATCTTCATCACCTTCTGAGAGCAGTTTAAAGGCATCACGACATTCTTGATCGACATTTTCTTCTTTTTCTATTTTTGCTGTGATAGCGATATAAATTTGTAAAAGATGATTCACGGGATCTTTTTCAAAAACGTCTTCATCACCGAAATATTTCCATCCAGTGATAAGTTTCCCAAATATGCCACCCCAGTCACCCTGATGCATATCACCGATGACTTCATATTCCATCGTACGGAGCAGATTGATCGTCGCTTGTCCAAAGAGTGGCGTACAGAGATGACCGATATGGAGCGGTTTGCCGATATTTGGCTGATTGTAGTCGACGATAATCGTTTCATCTTTTTTCTCAAATGTTGGAAGTTTCCATTCAGACAGTTCTCACAGATATAATTCATCCGTGACAAACAGATTTACAAAACCACCCTGGATATTTCCATCCGTCACATAATTCTCACTTTTCATGAATGTAAGAAGATCTTCGGCTAGTTGAGGAGGTGGCGTTTTTGTTGCTTTTACTGCAGGGAAAATATTGATACAGATATCGCCAAATTTTCGCTCCGGTGGAATAGTTATCTGAAAAATATCAGGCGAACCCTCTTTTCCAGATTGTGAGAGGAAAGATGAGAGGGATTTTGTGAGAAGAGAGGAATGCATACGTGGATTATATGATTCTTTTGCCAGAGACAATGTTAATCTGTTCAACGCATTTCTTTTTCAAACTGTGCATATCCTTCATTTCCGAGTATATGAATAAGAGCTAACTGAAAACGCCTTCTGGCATTATATAATCTGGAAAATGCTGTTCATTGTGGTATTCCTGCTTCACGTGCATACTCTGTGAGTTGCGTATAATCAAAATATACTGCTTTTATCATAAGCATTATTTCTGTGGGAAATTCATCGAGAGTTTCATGGACTAAGAGCTTTAGACAGATAGTATCTACCTCGTCACGTACTCTTTCATCTTCTGCTGTTATAGCATCTATTGTGTTTTCATTAAGTCCGTCAATTGCCACACTTCTTTTTTCCTCCCTCCATATTTTTCTTAATACGTCCATTAATGTGTTTACCCCTACACGAAATGCCCATGTGGAAAATTGTGAACGTCAATCAAATTTTTCTAACCTACTACACTTTATAAGTGTTTCTTGTATGATATCATTGAAATGATCTTGAATATGACGGGGGTATTTTGATATAAATTTTCAAAGATGTATTCTCAGTATTTTTTCTGTTAGTTTCATCAAAGTATTTAAGCTTCTTGCATCTCCTCGTTTTGCTTCTTCTACAAGATTATCTCTAATGATTTGTTCCTGCCAGATTTTTATAGAAAATTTTTCAGCTTCTCCCAATTTTCATCACCTCATTTTTCTATCATTGTCTCCCCAATCTTCCTCTTTTAATTCGTTTAACTCATACAATTCATCATCCTCTTCTTCTTCACCTAGTAATAAAGGTTCCATATTTTTTTGTTTATTATGTTATTATATACTATATTTTATTTAGTCAATTTTCTATTTTCCATTTTTTACTATACTACATGTATGCACTTCTCAGCCCCATCACATCCACTGATGTATGCTTTTCTCCTCCAACGAGAAGAATTTCAGAGTCGCAAAATCATTCTAGAGACAAGAGAACAAGGAGAAAAACTATATAAGACACTCGAGGCACTTCAAGAAATACAAAATACAATTAAGACCCCCTTCTTGAAGGGGGATGGAAAAATAGAATGAAAAGAGGGGGATTTATGAATCAATAAATCCTCAGTCACTCCTGAGTCGTGACAGCTCCTTCAAAAAGGAGCTTACCAATATCGACTTATCTCTGTACCGACGGATATTCTCGAAGTTTTGTACGATGAGGCACTGGTTGGTATTTTCCCGATTGAGACGCTTGATTGGAAAATCGAGAATGAGAAAAATCTCACTACGCTCCTCACAAAAGGTATGGAGTATTCTGAAGAAAAACTCGTCACTTGGCTCACAGATCATGGATATAAAGCTACCAAATCCGATGAAGAACATACATTTTTTCGTCAGGGTGATACAGTGAGTATCGCCACACGCAAATGAGTTCTCCTTATCAATTTTTTTGGAAGTACTCTCGAAACACTCTATCTCGATGGAGTCGAACAAGATGAGTGGAGATTATTTGCGCGCTAATTTCTGATTTGTCATACCGTTGAAAAACGGTATCTAGGTCATATGCAAGATTCCTTTCGTACTTTTTGCAGAAAAAGTACCAAAACTGTTTAAGGGACAAAAACTCGCTATAGACTATATTCATCTAATATCTGTTTTCATTCCGCTCAGACAGTTTGTCCCTTAAAAATCCTATTCTGTTTATCTAAAATTTTAAATCAGGTTTTTCTTTTTGAGAATACCAGATCGTTCGAGAATCATAGCTTCTTCGACACACCAAGGCGAATATTTGTCAGTGTTGTTTTGTATCTCTTTGAGAAAATTTTCCCATGAAATCCACTCGATAGCTTCGACTTCGTTTGGATTGATGACAGGTTCGTTTTCTGTATACCCGATATGAATGGGGCATATTTCATTTTCCATGACACCATCTTTTGAAAATTGGTAGCGGTAAGGAGATGCTTCTTCTATCCAGGAAACAGTCATACCGAGTTCATCCTTGACTCTTCTCTTTGCGGCATCGATATTTGATTCATCCAGTCATGGATGACCACAACAACTATTTGACCACGCGAGGGACCAAGTTTTTTTGACATGACTTCTCTGTTGGAGGAGGAGTTTCTTCTCAGGATTAAAAATAAACGCTGAAAAAGCACGATGAAGCGGAGTATTACTTCCATGGACTTCTGATTTTGGCATGGTGCCCAGGATAGTATTATTTTCATCGACGAGGACGACGAGCTCAGGTGGATTCATAGTGTGCACGATAATGCCAGGGATTATAGGAGCTTCTCAGAGAATACCAAATTATGCACAGACCACTATACTCGCTTCTTCACGGACTATATTTTCACCTGTGATGAGTTCTTTGAGTGCTTGCATCGTTTTCCAGTTTCTCGTGGTCGCAGTGACTCCGAGTTTTTTCTCGAAAAACATGGTCGAAAATTTTGTCATCCCATAGCCATCTGGGCAGTAGAGATAGATAGTTTTTCCTTGTAGAGTAAACTCATCACTCTGAAACTTTTCATCACGTGTTCATGCGAGAAGTTTTGTATCTGGGGCCATATCGAGGAGTGTCACGTGTAGTTTAGCTATATCTTTTTTCCCGTCATCGTAGGGATTATGTGTGAGGAGCGTTATGATGTCATCTTTTGTCAGCACCATCACAGGGACTTCAAATCCATACTGATGGTGGATGAGCTCAGCGATAGATTTCGTGAGTTTTTTTGTGTCTGTTTCCTGGCTTTTAAACACTATATTCCCACTTTGGATATAGGTCATCACATCTTCATAACCAGCTTTGATGAGGAGAGCTTTGAGATCTTTCATCACGATCATCCTCTGTCCACTGACATTGATGCCTCGGAGGAGGGCTACATAGGTATTCATAGGTGCATTGTATGTGTTTTGTGAGGAAAGCTAGCTATCTTCTGTTTTTAGAGTAAGTCAGAAATATGTTTGTGTTCTTTTGAAGGAAAGAGAACAGAGGCGAGGACAGACAGTGTGAGACAGCCGACAATAACTCAGAGAGAGACGAGGATGTCGACGTGGTAGTATCCTGAGATGAGCATCTTGGTACCAACGAAAGCGAGGACAGCTGAGAGACCGTATTTGAGATAGACAAAATTACCCATCATACCAGCAAGAGCAAAATAGAGAGAACGAAGACCGAGAATGGCAAAGATATTGCTCGTATAGACGATAAACATATCGTGAGAGATAGCGAGGACAGCAGGGATAGAGTCGAGTGCAAAGACGAGATCGGTAAATTCTATCATGAGGAGCGCTACGAGCATCGGTGTGGCTGCGATTTTTGCACTTTTGAACCACTTTTTTTCTCCTCACTGCTCCATATTTGTCGGAGGTATGATAGTGAGAAATTTCCCCCCATCCATCTCTTTTGAAATGGGCATGATTTTCTTGAGTATGCGTACGACGAGTTTGCGTTCAAATTCGATTTCTTCCTTGCTTTCAAAGAGCATTTTGACTGCTGTCACGATAAGGAAGCCACCGAAGATATAGATGACAAAGTGAAATGCTTCGAGTATATGGATACCCAGTGCGATCATCACTGCACGCATCACGAGAGCTCCGAGGATACCCCAGAAGAGGATTTTGTGCTGATAGATTTTCCCTATTTTGAAATACGAGAAAATCATGATAAAGACAAACAAATTATCGACACTGAGGGATTTTTCCATGACATAGGCAGTCACAAATTGTAGGGCTTTCTCACTACCAAACCAGTGAGCGACAAGTCCGGCAAATATTGCTGCAAAGCCAATCCATACAGCACTCCAGATAAGAGCTTCTTTGGTTTTTATCTCGTGTGCTTTTTTGTTAAAAATTCCCAAATCTATCGCCAGCATAACAAAGACAAAGACGATAAATCCAACCCAGAAAACTCATTGTGTATCCATAGTAGCGAATAATTAATATAACTTATCCATCCTATGAGTTTGCACAGATTTTCAATAGGATTATCGAACCTCTGTCCCACCCCATTCGACGACGCTAAATCCTCTTCTCTCAAATGATGGGAGTGATTGCTCGGGTATCTCTATTTTTTCTGTGAGAGGTTTGTAGACCATAAAGACACGGAGGAGAGAGTCTGGTGCTGGAGTGATGGTGAGCGGTGCAGCATCAGTATATTCCTTGCCTGCGAAATGAATGAGATTGTACGGATTATTTTTCATGAGCGGATACCAGTACACGATAAATTCATTGTATTCTCGTGGAGTCAGTCCGAGCTTGGCGAGCTTTTCTTGGAGAAAAGAAATCGTATCTTCCGCGCGTACGACAAAGCCTGTCGAGAGATTCCAATCATGACTGTAGAGACCCTCCCAGAAGAGATAACTATATTCTCGCCCATCAGCGTGATTGGTGAGTGTACCATCAGACTCTGCTGTCACTGACCAGCCATTGTTGTAGGTTGGATAAGTGGCTATGAGTTCTCCGTTGAAGTCGAGTCTTACCTCTACGTTTGTTGTTTTTTCTGGGTAGAGATAAATGATAGGTTTTTTGGCAACCATGTTGCCGTAGTCATTCACATCAAATGGGAAATCTTCTTGTTCTGTTTGTTCTATTTTTGGTTCCAAGAAACTGATATGCAGAGAGTTTGGAAGAATGCTCTTCTTCACAGCGTATCCGTAGGCACCGATAGCACCGACGAGGAGAATAAGGAGGATGATTTTTTTCATACGAAAAGTATAGGTATTTTTATCTGGCTACAAATTCCATTCTGTATCACGAGGGTGATGGCGGAAAGAAGGGAAGAGGATTTTTTCATAAATTTCGCTTATGCAGCGATTAATTCATTTTCAATTTTATGTTCAAAATTCTTTTTAGGATGATTTTTGTTTTTTTGATCTAAATATTCGTTTACATCGGCATATATGACTTGCGCTAAATTTCGTGCAAATTCTACAGGTACAGCATTTCAAATCATTTTGTATCCGTCTGCAACACTATTGTATTTAAAAAGGAAATTGTCAGGAAATGTTTGGATTCTAGCACATTCTCTTACTGATAATCTTCTATATAGGTCTTCTTTTCATGGTACAAAAATTCTCTTATTCTGTTCTATAAATTTCATTTTTGGTGCCTGTGGATGAATTGGTGCATGTCTGCCGCCAGCTTGAATCGTGAAAGAAGGCTCATCCCAAGATCTAACACGATTTCGAGACATGTAGATTGTAGAATACGAACCAATCATATATTCATGGTTTGGGAAAGATAAAATTCATACATCATTTGCATAATTTTTTTCTTTTGCTGGTTTTGCTAATCTTAAATCAAAGATTGCATCTTTGAGAACTGGTTTTGGTATTATCTTTTTTGGCGGATTAAAACTCTTACCCATTTTTTTGTGATATCCGACTATTATTACTCTACTTCTGTCCTGAGGAACACCATAATCATTTGCATTTAATTCATAATAACTGACATTATAATTGAGTGATTTAAATTCATTTAATATTGCAGTAAAAGCTTCTTTATGCTTTGGAAGAAGTATTCCCGGAACATTTTCTGCTAAGAAAAAGAGAGGTTCTTTTTCTTTTAGAATTCTTATGTACTCGTAAAATAATTGACCTCTTTTATCATTAATTCATCTTCCTGCTCCAGCTTCACTCCAACTTTGGCAGGGTGGTCATCAAATGATTCAAATTGATTCAGGAACTTCATTTGCAGGAATATCTGTAATGCTTCGTTTATCTAATTTTGTTTGTGGGTGATTATGTTCGTAAGTTGACCAAATTGTTGAATCATACTCATTTGCCCAAGCCACATCAAATCCTGCTTTTTCAAAACCAAGATCAAGTCAGCCAGCACCGCTAAAAAATGAAACTATTTTCATATAAATTCTTAGTTTATTATTAAAATATTTCTAAAAAGATATTTTGGTGATCTTAATAATTTAGGGTCTAGAGTAGTTGATTACTTCCAGTAATCCTTACTATTCTCTCTATGAAGCCGAAAACAAGACTTCGAAAAAACACACGATTTTCGGAGAAAAAAATACTCCAAATTGTAGAGTATTT